>Ga0302316_10000065_pt1 | contig 91885 bp, 60 predicted proteins | sample III_Palsa_N3_2_FD_200456 | JGI IMG/M metagenome (GOLD analysis project Ga0302316, IMG submission 200456) | Peat permafrost microbial communities from Stordalen Mire near Abisko, Sweden - III_Palsa_N3_2 | ecosystem: Environmental > Terrestrial > Soil > Palsa > Peat permafrost | place: Sweden...
ACGCTGTTATCTTACGTGACCAAAAAAGGAAGGTGGCTGGAGAACGCCACCCTCCGATGGAGGCACTGAATTGACAGCGGGTGCTTGGGTGGCCGGTGGAATGGCCTGCACCTCTGAAAAGTCTGGCCGGAACGCATGTCCATGCATCCCGGCCACGAGGTTAGGGTTAGAAGGTGTACTTGAGGTTGAGCTCAAGGATGCGGGCGTAGGGATATGCGGTCTTTGTGTCCATGTAACCGAACGTGGTTGAGGTTCCGCCTGCGCCGTTTGGAGGTGTTCCAGGATTGAGCGTGATGGCCTTGCTTGGGTAGTCAACCAGGTACCGCAGGGTGACCTGATTCGCCGAGCTGAACTCCGGCAACGCATGGTTCAGCCAGTCGAAGGCCGAGATGCGGAACTGGATGTTCTGTGTGTTGTGGATGTGAATGGTTCTGTAGAGAGCGAGGTCATTATCGAAGTACGAACCCATGCTCATGTAGGGATACTTTTGACCGCCGAACTCGCCGATTTCGTTGTTGCCAGCAATGGTCGGGGCTGAGAAGCACTTCAGCTGAATGCGCTGAAACTTGGCGAGTCCCTTGTTCGGGTTGCAGGTGAGCACTGGCTGAATGGCGAGACCGCTCTCGTCGGTACCGTAGTAGGTTGCCTGAGAGATGCCATTGGTCACGCCGTTCGTGGTTGGGTTGTTGCTATAGCTCTCCGATAGACCGAAGTTTGGAACGGAGTTGCCGAGATCTGCCAACAAGCTGCCGCCTGCCTGCCAGGTTGAGATTCCAGAGATGGTCCAGCCGCTGAGGAGGATATGACCAATAGTGCCCCAGTGAGTGAAGTCTCCAGTCTGGTAGGTGTAGGACGCGTTGAAGACAAAGGGACGGTCGATGGAGGCGACACCATAGTTGCCTGGACGAACGGCGTAGGGGTTTGCCTGCAATACAGTTCCCAAGGTCTTGGACCAGGTGAAGTTGAAGTCGAACGTCAGCTTACCGGTCTCCTTGATATAGGCGGCCTGCAAACCGTTGTAGTTAGAGTACTGGTTGCTTTGAGACATGTGAGGGGCGTTGGTGCCATAGGCGTAACCGTAGGGATGGTAGTCCGCCAGCGAATTGCCAGTGTTCGCACCGGTGGTGGGATTGACAGCTACGTTTTCCGGGTTGGTGGAGGTGATACCCGTGATCGGATCTGGCAGGAACAACGCCCCGATTGGGACCTTGTTCTGGTTTGCGAGTTCAGCAAAGCCGCTGCCTTGGATCGTTTCGCCGTTATCCAGGATCTGGCTGCTGGTGTTGCCGACGTAGGCGACATCCAGGAGCGTGTTCCATTTGAAGCGATGATCGATGGTCAGGTTCCAGGCATAGGTGATTGGCACGCCGTAGTCGCTGGCATCCAAACCATTCTGCGAGCCGCCGATTCCGCACCCTCCGTTTGGAGTAGCCGTTGTTGGAATCACTGGGCTCACGCAAGTGGCAGGCTTCAGCTTGGCAATCTGACTGAGCTGAACGGTCTCTTGCCCAGGCAGACTGTAGTTGACGACGTTCTGCGCGGTGGTCAGAGCAGCGGCGTAATCGTTGTATTGTCCAGAAAAGCGATAGACGCCCCAACCTCCGCGGACCACGGTCTTGCCGGTTCCGAAGGGATCATAGGAGACACCGAAGCGAGGTGAGACAAAGGCCAGACGATTAGGCTGTCCGCTTAGAGGGATGGACGGATCGATGGAGTGCCAGTAGTAACCAGGGTCGGGCTTGCCGGAGTAATAATCCGAAAAGACACGGCCTGCAAGGAAGACTGCCATACCAGTACCCTGGCGATCGTACCAGTGACCTACATGCTCAATACGCGCGCCGAGTTCGACGTTCAACTTCCGGTTGACCTTCCAGGAATCGTCAACATACACGGCCGTGTTCTGGTAGGCCATATCGCTAACGGGAGCCGAATTGCTTTCCGTGTAGCTCGAGACGTTGCCGATCACAAAGTTCGCGTCTGGATTATTAGGAGAACCAGTGCTGATGCCGCTGAAGACGTTCGTGTTCTTTCCGCTGAAGCTGTTGATGATTCCGTTCGGGCTCACGCCATCGTTGCCCTGCAGGTTGCCGGTGTTCTGGGTGTAGGCACCGATCTTAAGCGTGTGCGCGCCCCAGACCTTGGTGAAGTTATCCGTGAAGCTGGGAACTTCCTTGCGGACGAGGTAGTAGCCGTTGGGCTCGAACCAATCGCCCTGGGAGAAGTCCGGGAAGGTGTCTGCTGCCGGCGTAGGCGCACTATAGGATGGGATCAACTGCGACGCTCCGAAGATGGAGCCATACGTATAGCCCAGCGTGGCCTTATCCGCAGCCTTCGGGTTTGGAGGTCCGAAGGGGAAGCTGCCGAAGCCCCAGGCTGCGATGAACTCGTTGGTTGTGGTTGAGGAGAAGGTGTGGACAAAGTGACCGGAGATCGACTTGGTAAAGACTTGTCCGACCAGGCCACCGCCGGGGGCAGGAATCGAGTTCCCGGGGGTCCAATAGATGTGAGCTCCATTGCCCTGAGCGAGGGTTGAGCTGTAGGCCTGTTGATACGATACGTAAAATTTGTTGCTGTCGTTGAGGTTGTAGTCCATACGAATGCGATAGACCCAACCATTGTTGGGAGCTACCACGGGCGCGTAATAGTTGTATCCGCCAGGAGTGGTTGCAGGGTTGGCGTTGGCTTTCGGCCAGAAAGAGGCCAATGCCGCGGCGCCTGGATCAATGTAGTTCGAAGGAATGATCGATCCAGTATTACCTGGTCCGGGAGTGATTGCTGTACCGTCCGGGAGGACCATGCCGGCGAGGTTGTTGCACCAGGTGCCAGTGGCCGACGACGAGAAGCCATTGGGGCAAAGGATGTTGTTGTCTGCGTTGTCGGTGCTGAAATCGCCCTTCATCATCTCCGGTGAGGGGATGTACGACTGCAGAATGTTGCCGTTGCCGGGATTCTGCAGGAAGCGCTCATAGCCGCCCCAGATGAAGACCTTCTTGTGCGTGAAGGGGACAGGGCCGCCGATGTTGCCGCCGGGATAGTAGTAGTGCGCACCCGCCTTGGGAACTCCCTGATGGTTCTGCTGCCAGCCATTGGCGTTGAGGATATCGTTGCGGGCATCGAAGTACGCGGAGCCGTGGAGGTGTGACGTTCCAGACTTGCTGATGGCGCTGACGACGACTGGGCCGTTCTGCACATAGGCGCCGAAGTTGGAGGTCTGGACGCTGACCTCAGCCGTCATTTCGGGGTTGATGATGCCGATCGAGCTTGCCATGTCGCCGGGGTCGAGAACGCTGACGCCGTCGGAGAGGAGCGCAGTACCGCCGCGGTTCGGGACGCCGTTGATGTTGATGCCGTTACCGATGGCGCTTTGGTTCGCCGAGATACTGAGATCGCTGAAGGACGGATTATTTTGTGTGAGGCCACCTGACATGGTGGTCGCGCCCGGAAGAACCTTCAAGAGTTCCGTCGTATCGCGTCCTTCGAGGGCCAGGTTATCGATGTCTTTGGAGGAGAGAACGTCGGAACGTGCGCCGTTATCCTGCGGGATCATCTCGCCGGATGCTTCAACGGTCACGGTCTGCGTCTCCGAACCGATGGTGAGTGCGAACGCCGGAACCGAACGCTCATCGCCGGCATGCAGCACGAGGCCAGTCAGGCTCTTGGGCTCAAAGCCCTTCGCCGCTACCTTGATGGTGTAGGAGGACGGCAGCAACGCCGGGAAGGAGTAGAGTCCATCGCCGTTGGACTTGACGACGCGGGCGTCCTGCGTGGCCTCGTTGACTAAGGTGACGGTTGCGCCGGGGATGACGGCGCCGGTGGTATCCGTGACGGTACCAGAGATCTGCGCGGTCGTTTGTGCGTGAAGTGCGGGTAGAGCGAATAGCAGCATCAGCATTGCCACCAATCCCGCTCCAAAGCTAAGCCAGGTGCTGCGACGAAGTTTCGTCTTCAACAGATTGGCTGGAGCGTTCAGGCCGTTGTTCGCGCCCTGCTCCCCATTCATTTGATTCCTTTGCATACCACCTCCAGAGTTATACGGCCTCTTATAAGTTGTTTGGTTGAATCCAAAACATAAGTTGTTCGATTGAAAGCCCAAACATATTCATTTGCATCTATTAATGCGATTTAATGCCGCACCATTCTTTACAGACCTCACTGTAGGGTTGTCAATCTATTTCTTTAAAGGGCTTTAGACATGGTGGAACAAGGTATGGTTCCGAGCAGATTTGCGGGATGAAGACGGGATGTTGCGAGGTTCACAACTGCTTGCAGAAGAATGACTTAGGCAGGCGGATGGAAGCTCGGAAGGCCTGCCGGTTCGAATGAAAAAAAGAGGATCCCGCTTATGGGCGACTCACGCCTGGGAGCGGTCCGGAACGCTTACTTAATCGATTGATCCCGGGGCGCGACAGGTTGGTGCGTCGAGTTCGGTGGAAAACCTTACCGGGTTCCACTCGAGGGGTCTAGAGAGGGTCTTTATCACTGGTAGAGCGGCGTCTCTCCGGGCGTAAGGATGTGGATGCGATAGACCGTGGTCTGCGCCGTGATGTAGGCCGTCCTGCCGTGGTCTGCGAAGGCGAGATTGGCTGCAGTCTGAGGCAGTCGAATTTGACCAAGCACCTTGCCGGAGGGAGTGATGATGCGAATGCCACCGGGGCCGGTGCTCCAGATGTTCCCTGCCGTGTCGACCTTGAGGCCGTCGGGGACTCCGCGGCCGATGGGGTGGGGGTAGTCGATGAGCTTGACGCCACTGGAGACGGAACCGTTCTGGTGGACGTCGTAGCGCATCACGCACATGCCCGGGCCGGAGTTCGAGACGTAGAGAATCTTTCCGTCCGGCGAGAAACCGATGCCGTTGGGCAGTGTGAGATTTGTAATCACCGGCGTCAGCTTACCGTCTGCGTAGCGGAAGACGGCGTTGAACGGAAGCTCCTTTGCGGGGTCTTTATCTCCGAGAGCGAGGCCATAGGAAGGGTCTGTGAACCAGAGCGAACCGTCTGGAGCGAAGACGAGGTCGTTGGGGCTGTTGAACCTCTTGCCATCGAAGGTGGAGAGGAAGGGGCGAAGCTCCAGGTGATCTCCGACGCGGACGATGCGGACAATCTTCCGGCCGCCCTGCTGGGCGAGCAGCACGGTGCCGTCCTTGTCTGTCACCATGGCATTGGGGCCGAGATACGATCCGGCGGGTGGGTTGGGATAACCTCCGGATTTGTCGAGGAGAAGCTGAACGGCGCCATCGGCCGACACCGCATAGGTCTTGTCGCCCACTACGTCGGAGATCCATAGACGATCTTCGCGCCACATGGGGCCTTCGGTGAACTGGAAGGTGTCGGCCACTTTTTCGATCTTCGTTGCTGGGGCGATGATTGCGTCGAGTGCGGGATCGAGGCGAAGGATCTCAGGTTGCGGTGATCGAGTTACCTGCGCGAATACTTGAGAAGCTGACGCGACCACCTGCGGCATGAGCGGGAGAGCTTGAGGCGGTGCGGCGATGGCCGCGATCGAAGCGCATAGGCAAAGCGCTCCACGGGTGATCGGTAGAGTGTGCATCCTTGCGAGCCTCCTTTGCTGGAAGAGTGTTCTCACGCGATGGGTGTACCTGCAGCTCTGTAAATGGCTTCGATCGCGAGCATGTCCTTGAGGCCTTCTTCGCCAGGCGATTCAGGGTGCTTGTTGTGGCGAATGCAGTCTGCGAAATGCTCTGCTTCCAACGTGAACTGGAACGGAGCCTTACCAGTACCGAGCACATCGATCTCCTGGTCATTGGCGCGCCCGACCAAGTGCACACCATCATAGAGAAACGCAGGTTGAAACTGGAGATAGCCCTTGTCTCCATTGATCGTCAAGAAGCCAGGAGCGCGTTGGCCGTAAGAACAGCCGCAGGAGGCGATGATGCCGGAGGGAAGCTTCATGGTCCACTCCACGGACTGCTCCACCTCAGCGAAGCGGCCACTGAAGTCGCGGGTCGAGACGACGGCGGTGAAACTGGTAGGGTCCTCGCGAGTGAGATGACGGATGGCGTTGAGCGGGTAGATGCCGAGATCGAGCACGGAACCTCCGCCGCCCAGTTTGCGGCTGAGCCTCCATGTGCCTGCGCGTTGCTGGTTGAAGAATCCTCCTTGAAACGACTGGATGTCGCCGATGCCGCCGGAGTCGATGATCTGCGTCGCCTGTTGCCAGGTGGGGTCGTAGTGCACGCGATAGGCGATCATGAGCTTGACGTTGGCGGTGCGGCACTCCTGGATCATGGTGTGGCATTCGGCGCTGGAGATGGCCATCGGCTTCTCGCAGAGCACATGCTTGTCGATTCGCGCGGCGCGCACGGTGTACTCACAATGCATGCTGTTGGGCAGGCCGATGTATACCGCGTCGACATCCTTGTTGTCGGCGAGGCGTTCGAATTGATCGTAGGTATAAATGGAACTCGTCGGGATGCCGTACATCGCCGCATACTTGCTTCCCTTCTCCGTCGGATGGCCGGTGACGAGGGCGGTGATCTTCGCTGTTTGTGAGTTGGCGCAAGCACGCATGAAGGTGTCCGAGATTGATCCGAGGCCAACCGCGGCGTAGCCTACAGGTTTTGCCGGCGCGGGGGTCTGGGCGAACGATGGAAGACGCGCGGCAGCGAGTGCTAGCGCGGAAGTCTTCGTGAACTGACGGCGGTCCATGGATTACCTCTCGGGGCAGGCAGCATGGCTTTGTACGCAAGCCGGGTGCTGATCTAGTTTTGAGATGTTGCTGCGTCGTAGCCGATGGCCTTGTCGACCCATTGGATGAAATATTTCATGTTGGGTGCGTCGGTATGGCCGCCATCGTCCTGGCGCCAGGCGAGGTGTCCGTCCAAGAGGCCATCATTCACGGGCGGCATCTTTGCGGTGTGATAGTCCTCGTCAACTCCCAGCCCCTTGACGCCGAGCAGCGTAAAGACGGGACTCGCCGCAACGGTAGCCATGTAGCTTCCACGTTGATCGAGCCATTGGGCATCGCCCTTGGCGGGAATTCCATAGCTTATGAAGGTCAGGCGTGGCGCGCATAAGGTGATCAGCTCATTGGAGTCGACGGGAAGATCGCCCGGGGTCTTGCTTCCGAAGCTGGCTTCAGCGGCTCCATACTTGAGGAAGTTTCCCGCCATCCAGTGGTATTCCCCGTCCGACGTGAGGCTTTCGACGGCTTCTCCGAAGTTACGGCGCAGTGGCGTTGCGCCACCCTTTCCTGACGATCCAACCAGGACCATGGCGAACCGCTGGTCGAAGGCCATGGTGACGAGGGCAGCCTTTCCGTAGCGGGAGACGCCCTCAATGCCGACGTGTTTTGCGTCGACCGCGGGATCGGTCGCCAGGTAGTCTAGGCCGCGTCCGGCGCCCCACGCCCAGGCCCGCAGCGAACCCCATTGATCGGGCGTGCGCGGCTGTCCCTTGTTGACGAAGCCGATGATGCCTCGGGTGAGGCCCGCCCCGTTGTCGGCCTGAATGCTCTGTGGGTCAATAGTTACGAAACCCCAACCCGCGGCGATGAGTTCCCAGGTGTTGGGCGGATCGCCGTCGGCATTGAACTGAGGAAATTCGAAGGGGACAGGGAGGTTAGGCTCCCACGCGGGATGATCGGCGAAGATTTGTTTGAGAGACGGATCCTGCTGCACGAGGAGCGCCTTCTGTGCTGCGTTGATCTTCGCAAGGTCGTCTATCGAAGGCTGGTTGGGCGCGGGAAAACCTGCTCGGCCAAACATCATGAGGACTGGTACAGGGCCGGTCGCGTTCGCTGGGAGAACGAGAGTCATGTGGATGGTGACTGAGATGAGCGGGTAGGTAGAATTGTCCACCTGTCCAACTAAAGCCTTTGCGATGACGGGATGGCCGCCGATCATCTCGTGATCGATTGCGGCGACGGACCAATGAACGGCGGGCACATCTGCCGGAACTCTGCCGTAGACGTTCTGCTCAAACGCGTGCACGATTTCAGGCCGCCGCACGTCCCACCATTCTTTCGCGGTTGTTACGGGTTGCCCATTATTTAGGCGCAGCGCATCGGGAAGGTGTGGATACGGATTCGCGACTGCCTCGTCGTAGTTTGCGTGGTCGGGCGCTTTTTCATTGCCGCTGGGCCCTGGTCGTAGGCGCTTGATGCCAAGTTGATCCATCATGTTCTGATGGTCCTGCGCGGCCGTAAAGGTTACCGGCGGAGGCGCTGAGGGCGCGGAGGCATTGCTTTGCGCGTGCGCGCTACAACGGATGCACGCGACGAGTACAAGGCCGACATGGATGGCGTAGCTTCGAGAGGCGATGGATCGGCGCATGGTTCTCTCCAGAGGAGCTGCTGCATGGTCGCTGCGTAAAGTGCTTTAGTTCGGGATCCATAGTAATGCCTGAAGGCTACGGCGGGATAGGGCCGCCTGTCGATTCAACCTCTGATGCTGTATTAACAATGCGTTAGCGAACTGGCTGAGGACTACGATCGCCTATATTTCTACTTCAGTTGGACCAGGTGCAGGGTTGCGCGGTCATTGCCTTCGCGATCGAAGACAATTTTGCCGGACACGCCATCGTAGTGGGTCGCGGCGGCCAGCTCATCCCGAATGCGCGCACGATTGGGGCCCGCTGCCTGCAACGCATGTACCGTCAGTATCACTGCATCGTAAGTCTCGCTTGCGACAAGGCTTGGGGCGACGCCTGTAGATTGCCGGAAGCGCGCTGTGAAACTTCGGCGGTTGGCGGGTTCATCGTCTTTGGCGGTCGTCCACGCTTCACCGGCGATGAACTCACTCGTCGGCACATCGTGCAGCTCGGAGCTTGCATCTTGGGAGAGGTAGCAGAGGGTTTTAAGTCCTGCGATTCGCAGGGCGTGCAAGAAGAGCGCCGCGGTCGACGAATTCGTCCAGATGACGATCGCTTGTGGGGGATCGTTCTCGATCTTCTTCATGATGGGTTCGAGATCGGGTGGCGATTCATCGAGCGCGATGACGTTCGGGGTTCGAGCGCCGAGGGCTGTTGCGGCTTGCTTCAAACTCTGGACGGCAAGATTGCCTTCGTGGTCTTGCTGCGTGATCAACAACACGTTTCGCAGCTTGCGAACGCTGTAAATATCCTTCGCGATCCATTGTGCTTGCTGGGCACCGCTTGGCCCCACACGGAATATCCAGGGAATATCAATCTGCGTTGTGGTTGGGTCCGAGGAGAGTGTCAGCACCGGGACGCCGATGCGGTTGCCCACCTGCTCGCATAGGTGCGTGTCGGCCCCGCTGGTGGAGGTTATCACTGCGACTGCCTCGTCGTCGAGCATGAGGCGAATGACTGCATCGGAGAGCATGCCCCAGGGCGGTACACTCGAGTCCTCCAAAGCCAAGGCTATGCGATGTCCATGAATAAGTCCGTGTGACGAAGCATCACGCAGTGCCATGTGAGCTGCTGCTACCATCGCATCGCCTTCGGCCTTCCGTGCACCCTGGAGTGGGGCGAGCAGCCCAATCCGAACGACCTGGCCCGTCAAATCGTTTTCGGGTGATCGTCCTGGCCCTGCGTAGCCTTCAACCTCTGCGGAGATGGAAGCATACGGCGTCGGCGTGACGGCTTGGGTGCGCGTCGGCGCGGCACATCCGAACTGCAGGAATCCAACGACAACAGCGTAGAGACCCAGTTCCCTACCGCGCATTGGCCACATCGTCTGGCTTCCAGTCGGTGCGCCACTCTGGCCAATAGGCAAACTTTCCATCGCGAATCTGCGCAAAAGTTACGGGGGCGATGTTGTTCAGCGTGTAATCGAAGAAGGCGCTTCCGCTCACGCCCGTATAGTGTTTCATCTCATAGCCGCGCAAGGCATCCATGATGCGACCGCGATTGAGGCCTGCCTGGTTGATCGCCTCCATGAGCATATTCGCGCCGTCGTACGCGTAGGCGGCATAGGCATCGGGTTCGACACCGAAGCGTTTTGCAAAGCGCTGCTGAAAGGCGATCCACGTTGGATCGTTGCGCGTCGGATTGATGGCGCTGACGACAGTCAAGCCTTCGGATGCCGCGCCTGCAATCTTGATTACTTCCAGACTGCAAATACGACTACTGCCAAACACCGGCTGCTGCATTCCAAGTGCACGCATCTGTTTCAGGATGAGGCCTGCCTCAGCCGCGTTACCCCAGATAACGAGGCCGTCTACGCCACTCGCGTTGATTGTCTGCAGCTGAGAGGAAAAATCCGTGGCGTCCGGCGCAAACCAGACTTCGACGACTGGCTGATGCCCAATGCGGCGCGCGGTCTGGAAGAAGATCTCTTTCCCCTTGCGCCCGTATCGATTGTTGACCTGCAGGATGCCGATGCGTTTGAGGTGGCGTTGCAGGAAGATGTAATCGGCCAGCGCATATCCTTGCTGCCGGTCATCGGGAAAGTTATGCAGCAGCCATGGGACGAGGGTTTGAGTGACGGTGGGATCATTGGTGGCGGTATCCATGATGGGTAGTTCGAGCTTCAAGGTAGCGCGCACGGCGATGTGGGTTGAGGCGGAGTCAACGGAGCCGAGCATCGCCCAGGCCTGATCCTCGAAGCGCATGTCAACGATGGCCATCGATGAAGCTCCCCACAACGCCAGATCGTTATGAATGGTTAGCGCAAATGGCTTGCCGCGATATCCGCCTCTTGCGTTGACCTCGTCCACGGCGAGTTGTGCACCGTGCAGCATTGCGATTCCGTAGGGTGAGTCTGCATTATCAGCGTCGAGGGGACCGAGAAAACCGATGTTGATTGTCTTGAGCGCGGTTACATCTCCATCCGGCTCGTTTCGCGCAGCGCCGTCATACTCGAGCGTGTTCGGCTGCACATACCACTCCTGGTATGGCTTACGGTAGCTCGAAAAAGGCCTCGCTGCGGGCGGCATATTTGCATACGGCGCATCCGCCTCCTTTGCGGGAGGGCCTTGCGATGCCATCTGCCCGTGGACGCGTGCTGCCTGCAAACCGCTTGCGGCTAAAAGCAGGACCGCAACGCATTGTTTCGCCCTCATTGTCCGACCCTCTTCATCGACCGCTGGCCTTTTGTGTTCCGGCCGAGCACATTGTTGGATCGTTCTTGAACTGCGCGGCCGTTTCACGCTCGCGGACGAAGGCAACGATTCTTCCCAGCGTCGCAGGAGTGATTGCCTGGTCGGCGTCGCATAATGGCCGTCGAGCTTCGGGATCTCTGTCCCATGTAGATACCTCGATCAACAAGCCATCGCTTCCGAACTCAATCGCAGCGCGGCTTGCCTGCTCCACCCTGGATGCCACACCGGTTGCATGACTGGGGTCCACGATCACTGGAAGAAAGGTCTCCGCATGGACAGCGGGAACTACGTTGAGATCGAGAGTGTAGCGCGAGTACTCTCCTGCAGTGTGGGTTTTGATCCCGCGCTCACAGAGAACGATGTTGAGGTTTCCTTCGTTGGCGATATACTCGGCTGCGCCCAGCCATTCGCACAAGCTTGCAGCCATGCCACGCTTCAAGAGAACTGGCTTGCCGCTGCGCCCCGCCTCGACGAGCAACGGATAATTCTGCATGCTGCGCGAGCCTATCTGAAGCATGTCCGCATATTGACTGACCAGTTCAATTAGCCGGACATCCAATACTTCCGTGACGACAGGTAGACCGGTGAGGTCGCTTGCGGCCCGCAGAATCTTAAGGCCTTCGAGGCCAAGGCCCTGAAAGTCATGTGGCGAGGTACGCGGTTTGAAGGCCCCGCCGCGCAACATGTCTGCACCGGCAGCCTTCACATTGAGCGCGACCTCGATCATCTGCCGCTCGTTTTCAACGGCGCAAGGTCCCGCAATCACGACGGGGATACCAGTGCCGAAGCGCACTGCGCCGACGTTCACCTCGAAGCCGCAGCCCTCGGAAAACTCGGGGTGGGTGCGGCGACTGATCGTCGGACAGATCCGCGAAAGGTCCTCGAGGCTCACTTGTCCTGCAATCTTCTGGTTCATGCTTGAACTCCTTGCCTTCCTACTTGGCGTCCTGAGTATGGATGACTGCAGGTGTCTCAAAGATCGCCATGGCTTCCATCTCAAACAGGAGACTCGGCCAACAGAGGATGGCCTGAATACCGGTGGAGGCGGGCAGGATTTCGAGACCCTGTTCTTTGAAGAACTCCGTGCGGATCCGATTGAATTGCTCGTAATCGCGTTCAATGTCGCGCAGGTAGCAGGTGGTGCGGACGACATCCTTCCAAGTGCCTCCTTCTGACTTCAGCAACTCTGTCACGTTCTGATAAGCGCGCCTGGTTTGTGCCCCGAAGTCACCGGGATGAACGGTCTCGCCGCTTTCTCCAACGCTGGCCGTTCCCGAGATCATCAGGATGGTGATGCCCTTGATGTCCAATCGCATACCGCGCGAGAAGGACGAGGGGCGCTGGTATCTGTATGCCTCGTTGAGCGCACAGGGAGCGGACATTGCCTTTTTGCGAATCGGCTTGGGCATTACTTTGGCTTCATCATTGATTGCTAAGATCGCGCTGCTCATATTCCTTACTCCTTCGATTGTGCGTGGATACCATGGCTCAGACCCTGTGCGGTCGCTACCCAGATGTCGTTGCCTTGAAACGCTGTGTTGAGAATGTAGTTGTGCGCCAAGCTGGTCTCCGTGGCAACCCGTTGCTTGCTGCCATCCGCGCTCGTAATGAGGATCCCGCCACGCCCGGTTTTTTGATCTCGGCTGTAGGTGATCCAGGTGTTGGTCCTTGTGTCGAGCTGGCTGAGGCCACTCTGCGTGGAGGCCCACACGTCATCGCCGCGCGACTGTACCGCGTTGATGAAGTTTGAGGCCAGCCCGCTGTCCTTGGTTAGGTAGTTGTGCCAGTTTCGGCCATCATAGCCGCTGAGACCAAAGTAGGTGGAGGCCCAGAATGTCTTCGTATCCGGGTTGTAGGTGACACTGCTGACGATGTTGTGGATTAGCCCCTGGTTTCTGTAGAGAACGATCTCCATCTCTCCATCGGGATCGGTGTACGGTCTCCAGGTTTGTTTCGCGAGGTCGTACGCGAGGATGCCTCCGCCCCAAACTGCGAAATACACTTTCTCCTTTGTGACCGAGATCCCGTAAGCCCACGGCTCCTCGAATGGTGCGTTGGATTCGTTGAAGATGGACCACGTGCCGGTGTAGGTGTCGAGGCGATTGACGCCTGCCGCTGTTGCGACCCATAGGAACTGCCCTTGAAACGCGACTCCATAGACGAGGTCGTTAGCAAGGCCACTGGTCAGATTAGTGTAATTCTTGAATTTCCCACCCGAGTAAAGGCTGAGACCGCCAAAGGTTCCTACCCACACGTCACCATTTTGTTGATCCACTGCGATCGACATCACCGCGCGGCCGACTAGACCGTCCTCTGGCGAGAACACTTTCTTCACGCGGCCGTCTTCGAGCAGGACGAGTCCATGCGATGTTCCGGCCCATACGCGCGTGCCGTCGACCGTTACGCAATACACCTCGCCCGCGGGAAATCCATTCGCTGCGGTGTAATTGATCCACTTCATGTAGAGGACTGGTTGGGTTGCACGGTCCGGTGCAGGCGCTTGAGCATGGATGCACGGCAATACGGCGAGCGGCAGTGCCACGCTTAACAAAGCCGTTCGGAGTACGCTCGTAATTTTGTTCGCGTTCATTGTTAGTTTCATAGTGTCTTCAGGTACTCGATCAAATCGTTGAGCTGGGCCTTGTTCATGTCCGAGGTGAGGCCGTGTTTATCTTCAGGATTGAATCGCGTCCAGATCTCTTCCATCTCGAGCGCCTCTCCGTTGTGCAGGTAAGGAGGCTTCATGACAGCGCCTTCCAACTGGGGGACGTCGAATGCGGTGATCGTGTCATATTTCGTTGCTGTGCCTACATCGATCTGAATCTTTGAGGTGAAATGTGTCAGCGGCGAGTGGCACGTTGGGCACTGCTGTAGTGGGGAGATTGGCGCACCGCTGTTGGTCTTATCGCGAAAGAAGATCGCATGGCCGCGGGTCTGCGCGTCGGTTAGGTGTCCATCTGCGGCGAGGTGAGGATTCCGCCCGAGACGTAGCGAAAAGACGTAACCGACGAGGTCGTCTACTTCACTAGAGCTGAAGCCCTGGGAGCGGAAGATGTACATGGCGGTGCGCGGGCCATCCTGTGTCTCGAGATCAGGATTCTTTCCATTCCACTTGAAGGGCTCGGTTCCCTCAATGCTGTAGAGCGTGCGATTCTCCACGACATCACGGCCGAGTTGCGGCGTCTCGAGACTCCACGCAAGACCATCCGAAAGCCCCTCATGCGGGTGACAGGTGGCGCACGCCATCTGCCCCTGGTAGCAATGGCTCGCGTCAAAGAAGAGCTGCTGCCCTCGGCGGATGCGCGAAAGCCGTTTCGGACCACCAAGGTCAATTGTCGCGGCAGGCTGCCGCTGCATCATGTCCAACACGGTGATCGAGTCGTCCATTCGATTGGCGATGTAGGCGAAGCGACCGTCGGCCGAGGTGACAACGTCGGTTGGGTTACGCCCTGTGGGCAGCCGAGTGGTGACGAATCTGTTGGCCGAATCCAGCCGATTTGCGAGCTCCAGCCGGCGCGTCGGCGTGCTGTTCAACAGAAGCGTCCGAAGCCTGGATGTGTCGACGATAGACACGATGTTCGATCCGGAAGCCGTGACGAGTGCCCAGTGTCCGTCTGGCGTGGTCGCGGCACCAAATCCATCTGCGTAGGAATGGTCGATATCATCCAGCAGCAGCTCAGATATTTGGTAGTCGCGCGCTTCTCCTGCGCTTGTAGTGGATGGCCGAATCACCGCCATGCCATGGGTCAGATAGCCGCCCTGCTGGATTTGCACCAACGGGTTGAGGTTTTTGGGGCGCATGAATGGGATGAGCAGAAAGCTTCCCGCGGCGGGAGGCAGCTCTGTAATGTGGCGCAGTTGGAGCACTCCAGGAACATCGAGGCGCGCGGTAACTTGTTGCTTCGCGCAGTCGATCACAGTCAACTCGGACACGGGTGGTTGATCCGGCGGCCCAAGGCGCGCCAGAAGATTTGCGACGTAAACGCGACTCCCATCGCGCGAGAGAACGACATACTCTGGAAACCGTCCGGCATGAAGCCGTTTCTTCTCCGTGCCGGTTGGCAGATCTACCACCGAGACGTCACCTCCAAGGGTATTGGCCACGTACAACGTGGTTCCGGCACGGTCGGTAACCAGTCCCACGGGTCCCCAGCCCACGCTGATCGTGCGTCGGATTGCTAGTGTCTGCGGATCGATTTCAGTAACCGCATCGCTGGCTTCATCGGAGACGTAGAGCGAGTTTCCGTCCGGCGAGATGGTAATGCCCTTTGGCCGCTTGCCGACCTCTGCGCGGCCGATGACCTGTTGAGAGCTCGTATCCACCACGAGGACTACATCGCTGTCCTCGCAGACAACGTACAGACGTTGACCATTCGGCGAGAGCTGCAGAGCGACCGGACTTAGATAACGGGTGACGGCGTCCGGCGCGGGCGTGTGTTCCGCAGCTGCGGCAGGCTTTGGCTGCTGAACTACGAACACGATCAGTGCGATGACCAGCGCTAGCAGGGCGCTGCCTAATAAGGCCTCTTCACGGCACTTGAGCCGCGACGCCGAATGCTGCGTGGTGTTGGTCATGGAGTCTTCGCCTTTGTTGGGGCGACATCGCTGGATGCAGGCTCGGTGATCTTCAGAACCTGGTCCGCCTTGATATCGTGCAGGATCTGGACGGTCCCGCTGGACCAATGGATCGTCAGGGTATCCACGAGCGCATGCTGACCTAAGCCGAAGTGCGGGCGCGGATCATTCTGCGACAGGTATCCGCTTGCCGAGGTGGACTGCACCCATTGATGCAGATCTCCGGCAGTTGCCTCGAGGCTCGCGCCAAAACCATCGCGATTACTGCGGGTTCCCACCAGCTTGATCGTCAGCCAGTGATTGCGCTTTCCTGCCGGCGGCGTATTGTGCAGCAGGATTCCCTTCCCACCCAGGGCTACGACGAACGCGTCGACATATCCATCGTTGTCGTAGTCGGCGAAACAGGCGCCGCGGCTAACAATCGGAGATTGGAAGAAGCTTCCCGCCTGCATGGAGACGTCAGTGAATGTTCCGTTGCCATTGTTGCGCAGCAGCGAGCTCTGTTGAGGGATGAGCCACGCCAGGCCGCCATTCACGATGAATAGGTCCTTCCACCCATCGTTATCGAAGTCGAAGAGCCCAGCACCCCAGCCAACAAACTGCGCCGAGACTGATCCAACTCCGGATTCGTTGGTCACATCTTCGAACGGATCGCTTGACTTTCCATTGTTGCGCAGCAGGCGGTGAAAGTGGGCATCGGAGACGAACAAATCCTGATGACCCTTGTTTTCGTAGTCGCCGAAGACCGGTCCCATCGCGGTGGAAGCCTCGCCGTTCTGACCGTACGCTGCGCCCATTTCGGCAGCAACATCCGTGAATGTTCCGTCGCGATTGTTGTGATATAGGAAGCTCGCCATCGTGTCGTTCGCAACATAGATGTCGGGCCATCCATCGCCGTCGTAATCTCCGACCGTGACGCCCATGGCGCGTCCGGGTTGGGCGCTGATGCCCGATGCAGCGGAGACATCACTGAACGTCCCGTCGCCGTTGTTATGGAAGAGGCGATTGGTTTCTGGCGCGTATTCGAGCGGCCCCGGATATTGTTGCGCTGAATAAAACTGGCGGCTGGCGGGATCGTACTTTAGGTAGTTGCCGACGAAGAGATCGAGGCGGCCATCGTGGTCGTAATCGAGGAAGGCAGCGCCCGTTCCGAAGGTCGGGTTGGTTACACCGGCTTTCGCGGTAATGTCCGTGAAGGTTCCATTGCCGTTGTTGTGATACAGGATCGCTGAATCGTAGTTGGTGACGTAGAGATCTTCGTTGCCATCGTTGTCGAAGTCTCCCGCGGTGATACCGACACCGAAGCCATTGCCGGGAACGCCCGCCTGCGTGGTTACGTCGGTGAACGTGCCGTCGCCATTGTTGCGATAGAGATGGTTGGTTGCGTCGATACCGTCAGGTGTTGAGTGGTCGGTGAGCCCATCGACATGCCGGCCGTTCACAACATAGAGGTCCATGAAGCCGTCGTTGTTGTAGTCGATCCAGGCGCAACCCGATCCTGTACCCTCCTGGATCGAACTCAAGGCCTTTTCGCCGAAGGAGTGTTGGAAGTTGATCCCGGACTTCCTCGTCACATCCTCGAACTTCGGAAAGGGCGTGGCGCGGATTGCCTTGTCGGACACACCGGCGGCTGTCTGAGCAGTGACAACAGGCGCTATGAATGCTGGCAAGCTGATTGCAATGCCTACGGCGCAGATTCCCAGTGAGGTTTTCACGGTCGCGATCCCTTCTGCGTGCCCGGGGTGAGGAACAGTTCACCGGTGAGCGGCGTCGGTGTATCCAAACGCTGCAAGGTCATCGGCGAACGATTCTCTGGCGCCAGCGCCTGGCTCTCGTGACATCCAACGCATCCGCGATCCTCCCCGGTTCGAACCCACATCCAGCTACGCTGTTGTTTCAGAACCTTACCGTGCGCGCCAATCAACTGCAGGCGTATCGGCAGGTCCGCGGGCACGGTCGCGTAGAACGATCCGTCCCGTTCGACGGGGGCTTCTCCCAGAATCTGCTCGCCGTGATCCAGCTTGAGCAGCGCCCGGACGCGGACGATCTGATCAGGCAGGCGGCCGCTCACAAAATCTTTAGAAGCGTAGGCGTCGAGGCAAATGATGCGTCCGGATTTGCTGTCCGTATGCAGAATGGTGCGGTAGGCAAGCGCCACAGGATGGGTAGTGATTGGAACGGCCTGAACGCTCGACGCGTGCGCATCGTGGTAGAGCAACTGCTCGCGGCCGCTACTGTTTAGAGAGAGTTGATACAGATCGAACCGATGCCCCGAGGCGCGCCGTGATACCAGCAACGTCTGGTCACCGGATGCGTTCACGGACGCATATCCGAAATGGGCGGGCTCGATGGCTTTAGCGTGCAAGGCTCCGAGACGAATGGATGCGAGCCCTTCTTCCGAAGCGTTCGCTGCATTCGTCTGCATGAAGAGGATTGTCCCGTCGGCCAGCTCGACGGCGCCGCTGCGAATAGTTCTCGCAGTATCGTTTTGCCGCAACAGCATCAAACCTGATCCGTCTGGATCGACCAGATATAACGTTCGCAGTGGCCCTGGTTCACGGCTGTACTCCAGCGGCCACTCGGCAGACAGCAACAGTCGGCCGCTGCGCAAAACGGCCTCGACTTCGTACCGGCCTGGTCCGAAGGTAATTGGGTGCGCGTCAGACCCATCGTCGCGACAAACTTGCACTTCCGATGTACGAGCAGGGTTTGAGCCTCGGAGCGTTGTGTAGGCGATCTCGCCGGCCGGCAGGTACATGGGCTGGACACAATCTCCGCTGCAACGAGTGACCTGCCGTGGGCTTCCATCTTCGACAGGCATCTCCCATATCTGCCATGTGGCGTTGCGCTGGGTTTGGCCGGCGAAGAGGAGCTTGCGGCCATTGGAGGAGACCTGGGGGTCGGCGGCGGCGAAGAATTGTGGCGTCAGCGGGATGACCAGGGAGGGTGCCGTGCCTTCGGCTCCAAGACGCAAGCGTACGAGGCGGCTGCCGAACGGAAATCGTCGCGCGGGATCGCCGGCCGTGAATTCGGGTGCCTGGATGAACGCGATGTCTGTATAAGCCTGGGATGTGCTCCTGGCGACGGCTGCGGCGGGGTGCGCGACACTCTGCGTGAAGGCAGGCGCCTTATACAACGAGCACAGGACAATACCCAGACCTGCACATACGACTTTCCCGACGACGTCCATAACGGCCTTCGCGCGAGTGGAACGGTCCACCTGCACGCTCTTTCAAGCTTCTGATCGTTGGGAGATGTATCTGTTATACCGATTCGAAGGCAGCGCGTAATGGACTTATTGAAGGGTGTCCGCATCCACCGGTCGATGGAGGCCCGGTGGCTGCGTCCAGAAACCGGCGATTTGTGACCGATGCGGAGAAATTCTCTAGACTGTAGACACATGAATTCTGCAGCTTCAATGGATCTTCGCAGGGCCGGAACCTCCGATCACCCTTCCCCCTCCTGGGACCAGCTGATCGCATCGAGTTCTCCGGCGAGTTGGCGACTTCTCGGGTCGGGCTCCTTGGCCGGTAGACGCATCTTGATCACGGGGGCGGGAGGGTCCATCGGATCGGCGCTGGCGCATGCGGTGGCTTCGTCTGCGCCTGCAAGCCTGGTGCTCTTCGACAGCTCGGAGAATGGGCTCTACCAGGTCGATCGCAGCTTGCATGAGGCTGGTTCGCGGGAACACGTTTCGCTTCTAGGCAACGTCTGCAATTCCGATACGCTCGATCATGCGATGAACGAGCATCGACCCGAGATCATCTTCCACGCAGCAGCGCTGAAGCACGTTCCGCTAACGGAACAGAATCCCTTTGCCGCCATCGAAAATAACGTGTTTGGCACATATGCCCTGACGCATGCCGCCATCGCGCACGGGGTAGAGCAGATCGTTCTCGTCTCCACGGACAAAGCAGTTGAGCCGCGCAGCATCATGGGCGCGTCCAAACGCATCGCAGAGCTCATTCTTCTCAGTGTGGAGGGCTCCACACGCATGAAGGTGGCACGCTTATGCAATGTGATGGGCTCGCAGGGGAGCGTGCTTCCGTTGTTTCTTGAGCAGATTGCGCTGGGCGGCCCCGTCACCGTGACGCACCCCGATGCGCAACGTTACTTCATCACGCTGGACGAAGCTGTTCGGGCTCTATTCGGCGCGCTGGATGTGGCATCCACAAAGGTGTTGCTCTTTCCCCGCATCGGACCCGCTGTCCGCATCCTCGACTTGGCGCGATATCTAATTGGTGTCCACCAAAGCCCGGCGTCTATCGAATTCACGGGGTTGCGTCCGGGCGACAAGCTTTCCGAACAGCTTGTTTCGAGCCGTGAATCGCTGAGCTCTCACGTCGAGCTTGGTGGCCTGGGTCTGCGGGCTATCGACACACCTATACCTGTTGCGGTGGAGTTGGGCGCGGCACTCGATACGCTCCGCGAAGCTGCCCAGGGGCGCGACTTGCAGAAGCTGCTGCGCGGGATTAGCGCCCTTGTGCCCGAGTACGAGCCCAGCAGCCTCATCCTGGCCGGGCGTGAGAAAGAGTCCGCGCTGGAGCTCGCAACGGAGATGCCAGCATGAAACGCACCATCGCGGTTGTCACCACTTCGCGCGCCGATTACAGCCATCTCTATTGGGTGCTGAAGGATCTTGAAGCACATCCTGAAGTGGACCTCAAATTGATCGTGCTCGCAGCGCATCTTTCGCCTGAGTTCGGCGCCACGGTCGGCGAGATCGAGCGCGACGGGTTTCCAATCGCTTCTCGTATTGAATGCCTGCTCAGCTCCGACAGCGACGTTGGTATGGCGAAGACGCTTGGGCTTGCGGTTCTCGGCCTGACAGACCCGCTGGCGCAGATGCGTCCGGACCTGCTGCTGCTGATCGCGGATCGCTACGAAATGCTTGCGCCGGCCAGCGTCGCACTTACCTTGCGGATCCCGGTGGCGCATATCGAAGGCGGCGAGATCAGCGAGGGCGCTATTGACGATGCAGTTCGCAATGCGCTCACGAAGATGGCGCATATCCATTTCACTTCGACCGATGCCGCGCGGGCTCGGGTGATTTCCATGGGGGAAGAGCCTTGGCGTGTGAATCGCGCCGGCGCGCCCTCGCTGGACCACATTCGCCGAAGCACACTACTTACGCGCGATGAACTGCAGAATGCTCTTGAGCTTTCGCTGGCAGATGATGTGACCGTCGTTGCGTATCACCCGGTCACAATCTTCAAGGACACAACTGTCGAAGCGAATGCGGTCTTCGCGGCGATTGAAAGTCTTTCGGGGCAGATCATCTTTTGCTATCCCAATGCCGACGCAGGGAGCCACGAACTGATGGCTCGCATTCGAAGCTTCTGCGATACGCACCCCGACGCATATCTCTTCATTAATCTCCCCGCGATCACGTATTGGAGTCTTCTGCGCGAGGCGAAGGTGCTGCTGGGAAACTCCAGCAGCGGCATCATGGAGGCTGCGTCCTTTGCGCTGCCCGTGGTGAACGTGGGAATGCGGCAGCAAGGTCGAGAGCGTGGTCCTAACATTCTGGATGCGGAGGCTTCGGTCGAGTCCATCCTGGCGCAGATTGCCCGGTCCCGGCAGCCTGCATTCCGAGAGAGCCTTCGATCCATGAAGAATGTCTATGGCGATGGTCATGCTGCTGAACGAATCGTAGGCGTGCTCACCTCGACACCGCTCGAGGAATTGCTGCATAAGCAAGCTCAGCCACTTCCGACGGAGCTTCGACCATCGACATGAACTCGCCGACGATTCCCCTCTCATCGCCCGACGTTACGGAAGCCGAAATTGAAGCAGTCGCTGAAACGCTGCGCTCGCCACAACTTAGTCTGGGACCGCGTCTAACAGAGTTCGAAGCGACCTTTACACATCTGACGGGCGTCGCGCACGCCGTTGCAGTAAGCTCGGGCACCGCAGGCTTGCACCTCGCTATGCTGGCGCTCGGAATTGGGGTGGGCGACGAAGTCATCGTTCCCTCGTTTACTTTCATCGCCGCGGCCAATGCTATTCGTTATGTTGGCGCGACTCCTGTGTTCGTCGATATTGACGGGCTCACACTGAACCTGTCGCCGGTTGCAGTGGGGCGGGCTATCAATCCACGCACGCGAGCAATCGTCGCGGTGCACACGTTCGGTGTTCCAGCCAATATGCCAGCGCTGGTGACGCTCGCGCGACGACACAATCTTGCGTTGATTGAAGATGCCTGTGAGGCTCTCGGCGCGACCATCGACTCGCAGCCGATTGGCTCCTTCGGTGACATCGCTGTCTTCGCCTTCTATCCCAACAAGCAGATTACAACCGGCGAAGGGGGCATGGTCGTGACCCGCAATTCCGATATTGCCACGCAGATGCGGAGCTTGCGCAACCAGGGGCGCGCGTCGACCGACAGCTGGTTGCAACATACGGAGATTGGATACAACTATCGGCTGTCCGAGATCGCGTGCACTCTGGGCATCGGCCAGATGCACCGCCTGGCCGCTATTCTCGATCGGCGCGAGGAGATCGCGAGCGCCTATCGCCAGCACCTAAGCGCGGAGGATCGTCTCACGCTTCCGATCCACGAACTATCTGGTCGCCGCATCAGTTGGTTCGTCTATGTGGTCCGTCTTGCAGATGGATTTACTGCACGGCATCGTGATCAGGTGATTCGAGAGCTTGAGCAGGCGGGCATTGACTGCGCGCGATATTTCGCGCCCATTCATTTGCAGCCGGCGTATGCCGATTTTCCGGTCGCCGCGAACCTTCCCCTGACCGAGTCGGTTGCCTCGCGCACCATTGCCCTTCCCTTCTTCAATCGCATCAACGATTCACAGATAATAGCTGTGTGTGAAACCCTCAAACTAGCTATCAGGCGTATATCTTAATCACCTGATCTTTGTAGCAATCAACAGCCTCGAACGCGAGCGAACATGCCTTTCTTTTTCGATGAACGCAACATGGCGGCACGAACCGCACGCCGCGTGGGCCTCGGCCTGGTAGTACTTTCAGTGGCTCTTTCCCCGATGCTTCGCGCTCAGCAGCAGTCCGCGGCGATCGAGGCGGCGCGTCTCAACAATCTGGGGACTGCGCTGGTGGGTCAACAGTTCCTCGACCGCGCCGTCAGCACCTTCGCCGCCGCAGCCAAGGCAGATCCGAACCTCACCCTGGCCAAGGTGAATGAAGGTATCGCCCTCATGTATCTGCAGAAGCTAGCGGAAGCGGAGAAGCTGTTTGAGGCGGCCGCTGTCGAAGATCCTAAGGATCCTCACGTCTGGTATGCCCTTGGTTTGCTCTATCGCAACGAGAATCAACCCGAGAAGTCCTTGGATGCCTTTCAGAAGGTTGCCACGCTTAGGCCGGGCGATCCTGACACGCATTACATGATCGCGTCTGTCAGCTTCGAGTTAAATAATCTTCCAGCGGCGAAGGCGGAGTATCAGAAGGCGCTTGAGCTGGATCCGCATCATGCTTCCGCGTTATTTGGGCTTGCGCGCGTGCTTCGCCGCGAGGGGGACACGGCCGGCGCCCAGCAGGCTCTTGCGCGCTTTCAACATATCAGCTCCGCGAAGCTTGGAACTCCGCTCTCGCACAACTATGGAGAGGAAGGAATCTACGCGCGGGTGGAAGATGCTGCGCTTGCGCCGACCCATGTTGAGCCAATGATTCCGGTCACGTTCAGCGAATCGTGGCGCTCGCATCGCATGAACCCGGTGACAATCGGCATGAGCGGTGCGGCGTGTCTCATCGATCTGTCTTCCAACACCGAACCAGCGCTCATCCTTATGGGCAAGGGGGACGGTGCCATCCGCGTGTATGACCGCGTGGGTTCGAATCGATTTGCAGAAATTCCCTCCGCGCTCACGGGCATTCACCTTGCTGGCACGGGTCTCGCCTGCGCCGTCGGCGACTTCGACAACGACGGGCTTCCAGACCTGGCGCTGGCGGTAACAAGCCCTGATGGGCAGGATCGTATCGCGCTGTTTCGCAATCTCGGCAACGGAAAATTTGAAGATGCCACTGCCGCCTCCGGCATCGTGACTACCAGCCATCCAACCAGCCTGATGTTCGTCGACTATGACCATGATGGGGACTTGGATCTTTTTGTTACCGGGACACCGACAGTTTCGCATGCTTCGCCCAACACGCTTTGGCGCAACAACGGCAATAAAACCTTTAGCGATTGGACCACGCCGGCCGGGCTCGAAGGAACTGCTCCCACAACTGCGGCGACCCTCTCGGATCTGAACAATGATCGTGCTGTGGATCTACTGGTGGCGGGCAAAGCTTCTGCTCCGACGTTCTTCGCCAATCATCGCGAAGGGCCGTTCGGGTCTTCGCCACTGTATTCGGCGAGCCTGCCGTCGACCGTTTCTGTGGCCACGCTGGACTTCAATAAAGATGGATGGATGGATGTACTGCTCTCGCATTCCGGCGAACCGGGTGTAACGCTCTGGCGGAACGTCGACGGCAAAAACTTTGAACGTGTCCCACTGCCCATGACGGGTATTCTCAGTGCTACAGCGGCGATTCCGATTGACTTCGACAATGATGGTTGGATTGATATTGCGACCTTGGTGGAGACGCGGCGTGGACCTGAACTTCGGGTGCTGCGCAATCTTGGCCCCGCTGGCTTTGTCGACGTCAGCGTACAACTCAAGGTGAATGAGCTCCACCTTCACGCCCCGCGCTCGCTGATTGCGGACGACGTGAATCACACAGGCGCGGCAGACCTGATTGTTACCGACGCCGACGGCTCAAGCGTGCTGCTTGCGAATGTTGGTGGCAATCACAACCACTCGCTGCATATCGTGTTACATGGCGCTGCGGACAACAAGAGCGGCATCGGCACGAAGGTGCAGGTTTTCGCGAACGGGCTCTGGCAGAAGTGGGAGGACAGCGGCCAGCGGGAGATTCTTGCCGGCCTAGGCAGCGCATACAAGGCGGACTTAGTGCGCCTGCTGTGGCCCACCGGCGTTCCGCAGGATGAGATCGACGTTGCGGCAAGCGACCTACATCCGATTACGGAGATCGATCGCCGCGGAAGTTCATGCCCAACGCTATTTGCGTGGAACGGAAGCCAATACAATTTTGTCGCTGACGTAATCGGCGCGGCGGTGATTGGTCATTGGGTGTCGCCGACGCGCACAAATATTCCAGACCCGGACGAATGGATCAAGGTAGACGGGGATCAACTGCATGCGCGCAATGGACTTTTCAGTCTTCGCTTCGGAGAACCTATGGAGGAGGTCAACTTTGTGGACCAGGTTCGGCTCGTCGCCATCGATCACCCTTCCGGTACGGCGGTGTTTCCTAACGAAGGGTTTCTTTCCAAGCCGCCGTTCGCAAAGGCGAACACGATCGTTGCTGCAGCTGCGCAACCGCTAGCTGGTGCGTGGGACGATCACGGCAACAACGTGCTGGACGTGCTGAGTCAGCGCGACATCAACGACCGCGACACACGGAAGTATGTCCGCGACTTCACCAATCTTCCGTTTGCCGGCTTCGCCAATCTTCATTCGTTGACGATCGACATTGGGGCGTGGTCGCCACAGCGACCGTTGCGCCTGTTGTTACACGGGTTCATCGAATACTTCTCGGCGAGTTCCATGTACTCCGCATGGCAGGCGGGTCTCACGCCCGTTCCGCCATATATTGAGGCGCAAATGTCCGATGGCTCCTGGCGGAAGGTGGTTGCCGATATGGGTTTTCCTGCTGGCTTGCCGCGCACTGTCACGATCGATCTCACGGGTAAACTCCCCGCAGGGGTGACGCGTCTGCGCATCACAACCAACCTGCAGATTTACTGGGATCAGGCGCTGGTAGACAATGAAGCCTCGCCACAACAGCAGCCTGCAAACGAGGCCCTCGCAACGCATACCACGGAGCTTCCGCTGGCCCATGCCACGCTGGCCTTCCGCGGATATCCGCAACAGCTTGATGGGCGTACACCCGGCGACCTCACCTACAACTATCAGCGCATGAGCGCCACGGGGCCCTTCGTTCCTCATCGCGGAGCGTACACGCGATACGGCGATGTGACGTCGCTGCTGCATGCGATTGATGACGAGTTCGTGATCTTCGGCACCGGCGAGGATATGGATCTGGAGTTCAGCGCAGCCGCTCTCCCCGCGCTGCCGAAGGGTTGGTCGCGCGATTACTTTTTTTACGCGAACGGCTTTGTGAAAGACATGGATTTCTACGAAGCGAGGCCTTTCAGCGTCGGCAGCCTTCCCTTTCATGGCATGAGCAGCTATCCCTATCCGACGACTGAGCACTACCCCACGGACGCTGTACACACGGCGTATCAGCTCGAGTACAACACTCGATTTGAGTCTGGTACGGTGGATCGCTCATTCAAGTTCGACTACGTTCCGCACGTGTCGAAACCCGAAACACAGCCATAGGAAGACACCCTTGAGCGATCTTCTCACTCAACCCGCTGTCGATCTGCTCGCACTGTTGGAGGCGAAAAAAATCTCCGCACTCGAACTCGCCAACCTGCACATTCAACGCATTGAAGAGCTGAATCCGCGCCTCAACGCGGTGGTCGACTTTGATCCGGAAGAAATTCGCCGTCAAGCGATGGCACTCGATCGCTCGACAGCGCCGCGTGGCCCGCTGCATGGGCTCCCACTCACCGTAAAGAGCTCTATCTCGGTTGCTGGACACCTATGCGAGACTGGCAGTCTCATCAATCAAGGGCGTCGTCCAACGAGTGATGCTGAGACCGTCACGCGTCTGCGCAAAGCCGGTGCGCTGATTCTCGGAACAACAAACTGTCCTGAATTTCTGATGGCCTACGAGACCGACAATCGCCTGTATGGCCGTACGTCCAACCCATGGGATCTTGCGCGCACCGCGGGCGGTTCAAGCGGCGGGGAGTCTGCAGCGATTGCTGCGGGGCTTTCCGCCGGGGGCCTTGGCTCGGATGGCGGCGGCTCCGTTCGGGAGCCTGCTCACTTCACCGGCATCTGCGCGATGAAACCGACGCCCGGCCGCATTCCTACGACTGGTCATCTACCTGACAACGTCGGCCCGTTTGCCCTGCTCGGTACCATTGGACCGATGGCGCGAACCATGGCCGATGTCACGTTGCTGTTTCGCGTAGTCTCCGGTGCATTCGACATCGACCCCATCGCCGCGCCCGTTCCCTACCGGCCATCTACTGTGGAGATTTGCAAGCAAATCCGTATCGGCTACTTCGAAGACGACGGCCTGGTCCCAGTGACGGCGGAGACGCGGCAGGCTGTGCAGGACGCTGTCCACTCGCTGCGTCGGCACGGCTTTCACGTCGAGGCGTTTCGGCCACCTTCTCTCGAGCGCGCACGCGAACTCTGGTACACGTTCTTTGTCCACTGCGGCGCGATGTTGCTGGAACCGTTGGGCCGCGGCCATGAGCCTGACTTCAGCCCCACGTTCCTTGACTTCCTCTCGATGGCCCGCACTCACGCACCGCTCGCGGCCGACAAACTGCTCGGCGCCTGGTGCGAGACCGACATCGTCCGATCGCGACTGCTCACGGAGATGCGTGACTTCCCTATCCTGCTAAGCCCCGTCTGCTCGATCCCCGCGTTTCGCCACGGCGAACGGAACTGGACGTTGCATGATGCCAACGGTGCATCACGGCCGCTCGCTTACCTTGATGCCATGCGCTTTACGCAGTGGTTTAATCTGCTCGGGTCTCCTGCTGCGGTCGTCCCGATCAGCCGATCAGCCGATGGCCTTCCGATCGGCCTGCAGCTTGCCGGGCGCCCTTATAGCGATGAGCAGGTGCTCGCGATCGCTACCATTCTTGAAGAGAATTTCGGGTACACAGCACCGCCCATGCTGCGCCCTTAGACGTGGAGTTGCGCGTAAGGCTTCCGCGTGGCCTTCTCAAAACAGATCGTTGGTGTGTCGCTTGTAAAGCAGCGGAGCCGTCCGTGATAGGAATTCGCGCCTCGATGAGTGTTCTTGATGATGGGTTTGAGGTCACTGTCAGTGCGCCGTTAGCCAGCCGCATCCGTACTCTCGTGCTGATCATTCCCAAACCACTTATGCCCTGATTTTCTTCGGAATCGAATCCGGAGCCGTCGTCCTTGATGCGCAGCATGCCGCAAGGTGATTCTAAGCGATTGCATAATCGACAAATTCAGTTGATCTCGACGTCGAGACGGTTTGCGACGGGGCAGGTTGCCCAGGCCGGTGGCGGCCTGGGCTGTAGATTTCGCTTTGGATTGTTTTGCCGCTTGGGCCTTCGTCTGGTTTGCGACTGCAGGCACGCTCTGGATAGTGCTGCCGCGTTGGGTGCTTGTCACGTCGAGGGTGGTGGGAGTCATCCATACTCCGAAGAGCAGATTGAAGGACGTGGACGTTATCTGGCCGCCGCTGGAGCATATCCAAGACATATCTACTTCAGCGAAGACTTCTGCCCTCGTCCTCATCTGGGTCCACTGTCGTCGTGGCATGTTCAGCAGCGATGGCCTGCATCTCCTTTCCAGTCTTGCTCTGATTAACCACCAACTGGATTAGCAAATTTATGAAGTTGCCAGTTATCCAATAAAGCGACAGCCCCGATGCATAGTGCCATAGAGAAAATCCCATGACAGCGGGCATCAGAATTACGATCATCCGGCGCTGCGAAGAAGTCATGGTTGGGGACGGCGTAATCAATTGCGTCACAACCATGCTCGCGATGATAAGCAGAGGCAAAATGTGCAATGGGTCCGGCGACGACAGGTCGGTGAGCCAAAACCAGTGAGCCTGCTGCAACTCGGGCGCACTTCGCAGCACCCTCATGTAAGCAAATAGCAGGAGCATCTGTAAGAGCAAGGGCAGGCAGCCGCCAAACATGTTTGCCCCCTCGGCCTTGTAGAGAGTCATCATCTCCACATTCATCTCTGACCGTTTAGGATCGTTTAGCCAACCATCTGCCGCATGGAGACCGAATCATCTACGATCATTACTCTTCGCACTTGGTCATTCCCTCAGAGACTTGCTTGCGTTTGCATGCCTCAACTGTGATCAAAATAGTTCTACATCCCCGGCGGCGGATTCCACTTCGTCCATACCAGCGACCTCTCGTTCTTCCTTCATCGTGAATCCGCTGAAGCCTTCATAAGAAGCATCCTGTTCGGCAGTCACGTCTCCAAAGCGTGCGATCAGCTGCGCCTGTAAGGTGTTAAGGTCCTCGACCACGTGAGCAATCTGCTGGCTCGTCCTATCCTGAAACTGCAAGCCGCGCACCGCGGAACCAATATCGTTGGCCAACAACGCACCTTCCTCGGTCATCCCCGCGAGCATTCTCTCCATCTCGCCGTGAGCGAGCTGCATGTCTCGCATCGATTTCTCCACTTCGTTCTTACATTGGTTCAGGCGCTGATAGTCCTGCTCGTTCATCCGCTGCAGATCCTGCACAGTCGATTCGGCGAGCGACCGCAGGTCCACGATCAGAGCGCCAACCTGATTGGTTACGTGTTGGGCTCGTTCCGTCTGAGCGACCACCTCCACCGCAACCACCGCGAAGCCTGCACCCAATATGCCGGCGTGGGCTGCCTCGATGCGGGCATTCATCGCCAGCATCTTGTTCTCATGGGCGATCCGCTCGAGCTTCCCCAGTGCAGCGCTGATCGTCTCCGAGGTCTTATCCATCTGCTGGATTCGCTCAATGGCGCGCCGCGAAACTTCACCCGCTTGTTCGGTCGTCGTCAAGATCTTGACCAGGGTTGAACCACAGTCGTTGATGAGGCCTTCAAACGACTTCCGATCAGACGGTCCTTTGCCTTCACTGCGGAGAAACCCCCGGGTGCGTTCCGTGGTGGAATTCGCCCGCTCTGCAATGCCTTGAAAGCTCTTGCAGACCTCAACCACGGAAGTCTCGATTTGTAGCGAGGTGCTCTTGAGTTGCTTGCACATCCGACGGATATGCGGCAGATGGCGCGCGAGCTCGGCTTCGACGACCGAGGCTTCCTCTGCGGCTCCCGCGGCGAGAACTGGAGGCATTTGGGAATCTTGTTCGCTGGAGAGTTGGCGCGCCGAACTATGCATTGGCGGTCCATTGATTTTCGAAAAAATGACCCATCGCGCCAGAAAGTTCAAACCACTGACGCAATTGCGGTGAAGCGTTTACCAAATGCAGATGCTGTCCTCGATTCTTCTGCTCCGCCTCGAGCGCCAGCAGAATCTGCATCGCGCTCGCGTCCAGATGATCAATCCTGTCGAGGTTGAGAGTCATGTCCATGCTTGTCGCCAGAGCGGCAATCGCCGCTTCTTTCAACTCTTCGGCAGGCATCCAGTCTCCGGAACGCTCCACTTCAATCACTACGCGCTGCGTCTCCCGCGACTCAGTGCCAGGAACGGTCGCCGCTTTGACCCTTCGGCCATTTCCCTTGGGGCGTTTTGTTGCCATCTGGATAATCCTCCTGATCGTGGAATTAGGCGTGCGCAACCGCCTCCAAAGAAAACTCGGGAGGTCTCACGGGAACATGGCCCGCCGCATCTATAGTTGAATGCTTTATCGGCAACGTGACGCGTATCAATAGGGCGTCGTGAAACTTTCGCCCTCGCTGTAGCGAGTGACCGCATGCGAGAATATCGCCGCACGATCACTGTGCCACGCATGACGCAGCGCTACGCTCATCTCTCGCCGGACTATATGGCGGGAGAGGTAGGAAAGCTGGACGGTAGGATGGACGCGATGCTGGAGCCGAAGTTGCCGAATTCGGCTCTGTTAGGTGGTTGAACTGCGGAAGTAGAGCGAAGCCGCTGATCCCTACCTGGCAGTGGAAAACGTGGCGGCTGCGTCCCTTTCTGTGATCGGTGACGGAAAGGTCGGCTCCAGTTTCTTGAAGGCAACGTCGGCCTCGACCTTCGCTGTCCATCGGTCGAGATATGGGCCCATCAGAAACTTATGCTGGGCGAGCTGGGAGACGTTTTGGTCGACCTGGCGTCTGCCCGACCAGTAGGCGCAAACCGCCGGTTGATCGCGGCACGTATACGTCCAGGTCTTCGCGAGGTCGTCCTGGGACAAATTCTCTGCATTGGTTGGCCCGTTCAATGCGACCGTTTGCTCATGCCCGCCGAGCTGTAGGTTGCTCCAGTATTGGAGGGCTGCTGCGATGCCGGCTCTCCTCGCCTGCAGGTCACGCACGGCGCTCTCATCCCCGTCGTACGTACCGTCGGCGTAGATGACGCCTTGGACCTGTCCTTGCCAAACGCAGCCTGACGGCTGCGGAGCGAGGTTTACCAGGACGAAGAACCGTTGTCCGGGCTGAATCAAGGAAGGCTGCGAGCCCTTGACGGCGGGGTGAGGCCTGCCCCCTCCACCGAACTCGAGAGCGTCGTAGGCAGGAGTGGAACTCATGGCTCCGCACGTAGCTTTGACGCTGAAGGCTTCGATCGGCTTCTGAGAATCGTTTACAACAATGACCCAGCCGCTTGAACCGTCCGAGAACTCCAGATGATAGCCCGGATTTTGGGCGAAACTCGCCAGAGAATACAGCGACAGGAAAACACAGAAAGATGCAAACCGTAATGATAAATTGCGCATACCTTGTCCTCGCACGCGGAAGCTTACGCCTTTTTGCTACTGGTTGTCAGCACACGCCGTTGGCGAATTTGGCACTGCAATGCTTCTGCTGATTCCTGGGTCATCTGGTGGTTCCCTGTAGCTGTGATTCCCCTTGTTTTCTTCCATTTCGCTCGATTTCGGCTACCGGAGGCTGCTTGCGAGAGGTCGCTCGTTCTTGATCGGGTGCGGCTTCGGTTGTGCCGGCCGTGGCGGTGGCGGAGTTGTTTCTTACGCAGGGACTGGGGGGCGGGCTGTTACGGCTTCGGGGCCGAGTGAGTTGCATGGAGTCCGGAAGGCCGGGAAGCTGACGTTGCTGAGAAGCGGACTTTGCGGGACCACCGGTCGGATTGGGCGGAAGCAGCGCGTGCATGACTAGGAGCCCCGAAGTGACACTCAGCGAAAGATTGGAGCCAGGCCAGGCCTCTACGGCAACTCCAAATAAGACGCCCTTTACTTCGGCTACTTCGTCGACGCCGCCAGCCAGCCGCTTGACGCTTGACGTCTCAAAATCCAGCTACGAGCTCCACTTCGCGAAAGGCGATCTACCTCCAACGAAGTACTTCTGGTCGGTCACCATGTACGACGGCAGACCCAGCTCCTCTTAGCCAACCCTCTCAGACGCTACGGTCCTTCGGAAGAAAAATAATCACGACCTACGTCAATCGGAGCCGGTTCCTACTTCCAATCCAGCGATCCGCCGTTTTGATACTCGATAACACGAGTCTCAAAGAAGTTCTTTTCCTTCTTCAAATCCATAGCTTCGGACATCCACGGAAACGGATTCTCAGTCTCTGCGAAGACGGGTTCAATCCCAATCTGAACACAGCGGCGGTTTGCGATGAAGTGCATGTACTGTTCGCATTGCGCCGCGCTCAAACCGAGGAATCCATTCGGCATCGTATCGCGCCCGTATGCCGCCTCAAGCTCTGCAGCGGAACGCAGCATACTTCGCACCTCTTCCTGAAACGCATCACTCCATAGATACGGATTCTCTGATTTGATCTGGTTGATAACGTCGATGCCGAAGTTGAGGTGGATTGATTCATCACGCAGGATGTATTGGTACTGTTCGGCGATCCCGATCATCTTGTTGCGACGCCCCAGCGAAAGGATCTGTGCGAAGCCGGTGTAAAACCACATGCCTTCGAACACTACATAGAAGGCAATGAGGTCACGGACGAACGCCTGATCTGTGTCGGCCGTACCAGTCACGAAGTTTGAATCGCTCAGATGCTGTGTGTACTGAATAGCCCAGGCAGCTTTTTCGGTGATTGAAGGAACCTCGCGGTACATGTTGAAGAGCTCGCCTTCATCAAGGCCAAGGGATTCGACGATGTATTGGAAAGTGTGGGAGTGGACGGCTTCTTCAAATGCCTGACGTAGCAGGTACTGGCGGCACTCAGGATTGGTGAGGTGCCGATAGATTGCGAGCACGATGTTGTTCGCGACCAGCGATTCCGACGCAGCGAAGAACCCGAGGTTGCGCTTGATGGCGCGACGCTCGTCATCGGTTAGGCCATTAGGCGATTTCCAGAGAGCAATATCAGCCTGCATCGAAATCTCCGTCGGCATCCAGTGATTATTGCAGCCGGAAAGATACTTCTCCCATGCCCAGCGGTACTTGAGCGGGAGAAGCTGGTTGACGTCAGCGCGGCAGTTGATCATCGCCTTGTCATCTACACGGACGCGGGCAGCACCGCGAGCGATGGAGCCAAGCCCTGTCGGGTCTGGACCAGCTATATCAGCAGGAGAGGGTTGCGTAAGGATGAGTGTCGAAGGCGGTTCGACAGGCTCGCTCCAATCGAGAGCAGAAGACATGGGTAACTCCTCAATGACGGTGTCTGTGTTCGTTTACTGGCAGGCTTCGCAGGTAGGGTCGTCGAGGACGCACTGTTTTGGAGCGTTCACGGCATTCGGTGACACCGCGTTCAACTTGCCATCGGTGCGCTTCACGGTCGACTTCTCCACATGGGTCGCTGAACGCGATCGTAGGTAGTAGGTTGTCTTCAACCCCGAGTGCCAGGCTTCACGATAAAGCGCGTCCAGCTTCCGACCGTTTGGCTCCGCGATATAGAGGTTCAATGACTGCGCCTGATCGATCCACTTTTGCCGTCTTGCGGCGGACTGGATGATCCAGGTCGTCTCGACTTCGAAGCTCGTAGCGTAAAGCTGCTTCAATTCTTCCGGAACGCGTTCAATGCCGCCCAGTGCGCCGTCGAAGTATTTGAGATCGGAGATCATGACTTCGTCCCACAATCCTCGCGCCTTCAGATCACGAACGAGCGCGGCGTTGACCACGGTGAAGTCTCCACTCATGTTCGACTTCACATACAGGTTTTGATAGGTCGGCTCAATAGACTGCGTGACACCACAGATGTTGGAGATGGTTGCCGTCGGTGCAACGGCCATGGTGTTCGAGTTACGCATGCCAGTCGTCACGACTCTCTGGCGCAGGCCCGTCCAGTCAAGCGCCGAAGACCGATCAAGCTGGAGAGTGTGGGAGCGGTTCTGCTGCAGCAACTCAACAGAGTCGATCGGAAGAATGCCCTTACTCCACAGTGAGCCGTCAAAGCTAGCATAGCGGCCGCGCTCCGCGGCGAGGTCGACGGAAGCGGAGATTGCATAGAAGCTCAGGAGCTCCATGCTGGAGTCTGCGAATTTTACTGCGGCTTCTGACGCAAATGGAATCCTAAGCGTATAAAGCGCGTCCTGATAGCCCATGATCCCCAACCCGACAGGGCGGTGGCGCAGATTGGAATGCCGCGCCTCCGGGATCGTATAGAAGTTGATGTCGATCACATTATCGAGCATGCGCATCGCCGTCTTCACGGTGCGTTCAAGACGCTTCTCATCAAGTCCGTCCACCGTAACGTGATTCGCCAGATTCACCGAACCGAGATTGCACACGGCCACTTCCCGCTGGTTGGTGTTCAGCGTGATCTCAGTGCAGAGATTCGAGGAATGAACGACGCCAATATGCTGCTGTGGCGAACGCAGATTGCATGGATCCTTGAACGTAATCCACGGATGCCCTGTCTCAAACAACATCGTCAGCATCTTGCGCCACAGGTCCAGTGCGCGCAACGTTTTCGTCACCTTCATCTCTCCGCGTGCGGCCTTTTCTTCGTAGAACGTGTAGCGCTCGGCAAACATTTTTCCGTAGAGATCATGCAGATCCGTTGCCTCGTCGGGAGAGAAAAGTGTCCAAGGTCCGTCAGCTTCCACGCGCTCAAGGAAAAGATCCGGCACCCAGTTCGCGGTGTTCATATCGTGTGTTCGGCGGCGATCATCTCCTGTGTTCTTGCGCAGGTCGAGGAACTCTTCCACGTCGATGTGCCACGTCTCCAGGTAAGCGCATACCGCGCCCTTGCGCTTGCCTCCCTGATTTACAGCAATGGCCGTATCGTTCGCGACCTTGAGAAATGGCACGATGCCTTGGGACTGCCCATTGGTGCCGGCGATGTGCGCGCCAAGGCCGCGAACTGGCGTCCAATCGTTACCCAGGCCACCCGAGTATTTAGCGAGCAACGCATTGTCCTTAATGGCCTTGAAGATTCCGTCGAGATGATCATCGATCGTGGTAAGGAAACACGACGAGAGCTGCGGACGCAACGTTCCAGCGTTGAACAGCGTAGGCGTCGAGCACATGAAGTCAAACGACGACAGCAGTTCGTAGAATTCGATCGCCCGAGCATCACGATCAATCTCACGTGCCGCAAGTCCCATTGCCACCCGCATAAAGAACGCCTGCGGCAGCTCAAAGCGCACACCATCTCTCTGAAGAAAGTACCTGTCGTAGAGTGTTTGCAAACCAAGAAATTGAAATAGACTGTCGCGTTCCGGGCGCAAGGCCGCAGCGAGCGTTGCGATATCGAAGTTAGCAATTTCCTTGTCGAGGAAGCCCATGTCTACAGCCCGACGAACGTACTCGGGGAAATATTCCGCGTAGGTAACAGCAATCTGCGCCTGCGTTGTTACCGCATTTGCCGGGAGAATGAAGCCAATCGCCTCTGCACGAAGGTTGTTCAGCAGCAGTCGGGCGCTGACAAAGGCGTAGCTGGGGTCCTTCTCAACCAAGGTCCGCGCCGCCATCGTCTGCGCCAGACCGAGTTCGTGCAACAGGATTCCGTCGTACACATTGCGCCGTACCTCAGACATCACATCGACGGCAGAAACGCCTTCGAGGCCTCGGCAAGCTTCGCTGATCGTCTCGAGAATCTTCTTCTCGTCGAGTGGCTCTGTCTTGCCGTCGGGCAGCTTTACGATGTAATTGAGTGCCGCTGCCTGCGGCTGGACGGGCTGCTGGGTACGACGCTGCTGCGCGCGATCTTCACGGTACAACACATAAGCACGTGCTACTTTGTGCTCGCCAGAGCGCATCAGTGCGAGTTCGGCCTGATCCTGCACATCTTCGATGGAGACAGGCTGACCACCATGGTGACGACGCAGGAGCGTCGCAACAATCTGCGCGGTGAGCGATTCCACTGTGGTGTGAATTCGCTGCGACGCCTCTGCACCCGTGCCTTCCACGGCGACAAAGGCTTTACTAATCGCGACTGAGATTTTGGAGGGATCGAACGCCGAGAGCGTGCCATTTCGCCGCACAACGTTCAGCGTGGCTACGCCGCTGGATTGGTTCGGCGCCAGAATGGGTACGGGTGAGGTCGGAATTTCTAAGTGTGCGGCCATGGAGAATCTCCTTGGCCTCTGAAGTGTGCGAAGAAACAACGGAAATCCGCGTGGAGCGAAGACAACCGTTGACCCCTCGCCTCCCCTCGGAGGCGTAGCGAATATTTCCATGGCAGGTCTTCGGACTCTGCAGGCTCATTCCTACTTGCCAGACTTCCCAGGCTCAGGCCCAGTGTCATTTGGCTTTCGTACCTGCTTACCGCTGCGGGGCAGTTCCGGAGTTTCACCGGATTCCCTTTTCACCCTCCATCGCTGGAGAGACCGTGGAAGACCCCACTATATCTAGGCGCACATTAGGTTGCAACGCTACTTATTGTGGATAACTCGGCAGGGGTCACTCTAACGATACCGTCCGATAGCGGGGCAAGTACAAATGCTCGCAGCGGGTAGCCCTATCGATCCTACAATTGCGACGGCTATAGGCCGAACCCTGCGGCGAACTCATTTTGCTGCTCGGTGCTCCCACAAGAAGCCCGTAATGGCATTCAGCAACGAATCGAGCTGAGTGTCGACTCTATGAATACGTCTTATTCATACGCATAGGCAATTCTGTCAACCGTCGTGGCGTTCCGTGTCTCGTTGCACAGAAACACTGAGCCGGTGAAATAGATCCCAGGCTTGGTGATCGTCTTCGCCACTTCGTAGGCGTGCTTCAACACGCCCACCTCCATGTGCATCGGCGCTTCATCGGGCTGATAGGTAATCCCGTAGGGATAATCCTGGCCAGTGCGGCTGATCTCCACATGGCACCCAACGACCCACGTCACTGGATGATCCTCCAGGAACGCCATCAGTCGTTTCAAGCTGGTGAACCACTTATCCCAGAAGCTGATGTAACATCTGCCCCGATAGAACATGTCTCCTGTATGGAGAATCTGTGTGTAGGTGTCATAGTACGCAAATTCGGAGAACACATGCCCCGGGTTTCCCCATACAAGAACGTCACGGCCGCCAAGGTCCAGGGTGACACGCTGCTCGGGATAATTCGTCATGCCCCAGAACCCGATCATCTCCTCATGCGTCTGCCCCATGTACCGTGTATTTGGCCGGTCATAGAACTGGTTGATGCCCACGTAGTGGTCATCGTGCAGGTGCGTGAAGGCAAGCAGCAGTTCCATGTCCTCCACCTTGCGCCCATGTTTCGCGCACCACTCGGCAATACAGCCATCGACAACATCGCGCAACGGCCAGTCGGTTCTTAGCTGCGTGTATCCCTGGTCAATCATCAGGATCCGCTCATTCCCAAAGTACAGGTGCAGGAACGGAGCCTCGAAGCTATACGCCTTGTTCTGCCGCATGAACACTGTGTGTTCGTTGTACCAGTGGACCTGGATCGGAGGATCGTGATTGTCCATGCACGACGGCGACCCGCAAATCCACCTAGCCGGAAAGCTTCCCGGCGCTGGCACGCCGGCTGTGAAGTTGATCGGTCCGTTCGCTCCGACGGGTGCGGTAGGCACCACACGCATCGCCTCTGCTTCGGGAGCCATCGCAGCGGCAACGGCTGGAAGCACGACAGACACTACCGGCAAAGAAAGAAATGTTCGGCGATCTAACGACTTCAGGTTTACGAGCGATTTCAGGTCCATCGGCATACATCCTCTTTCTTACTGCAAGCTGAGCCAGTACGGATCCGGAATCTGCGGCAGGTCGGGAGCACTCTGATAGACCTTCTCATCCGGGCTCACCCGGTTGAGGAGAATGAAATCCGTCCGAAATACCACGGCTGGTTTGCCCACGATTCCTCGCGCATGTTCCGCAGCTTCATCGATCGTCTCTGCTTTTAACTGGAGCACATGTTCGAACGGCCTGTTGGTTGAGAATCGTGGATACCCTCTGCCGGGAAGAAACATCATCTCGACGTGCCCGCCCATTACCCACTTCACGGGATGACTCTGCTTCCATTGCCGCAGGCGTTCGAGCGAGACAACATAGTCGCGATCGTTCGCGATCTCCACCCGGCCCGCATAGAGCAAGTCGCCCGTAAACAGATGGCAGGTATACGAGTCGTAGAACGTCAATCCGTCCTTGTGCGTTCCCGGCGTGGGAATCACCTCCACGACGCGACCTCCGAGATCGATTCGCCCCAATCCCTGCTTCCAGGAAGTGCCTAGGCCGTGAAACTTCATGCGCGGACCGAGTTCGAGTGGGCTGAGGCTGGTCTGGGCACGATCGGTGAACTGCAAGATTCCCTGGTTTTGCGCAACGTTTTCCCCCGAAGTCAGCACAATCGTAAGCGGCACGCTCTTCTTCCTGCGAATGCCACACCAGCGACTGACGATCGCGTCCACCGTGACGCGCAACGGATAGTAGCTGGCCTCAGGGGTAGCCCCGGTGTCGATCAGCAGCGCTCCATGATTGCCGAACAGCAGATAGGTAAACGGCGCCTCCCAGTTCACACACGGATTCTCGCGCAGGATGTACGTGTCCTCGTTATAGGCCACCACCTGAATTCGAGGATCGGTGTTCTTTGCCGCGCACACCGATCCATGGATCCATCGAAATACAACATCGCCCGGAGCAGGCCCCTTTGTCGCGTAGTCATGTACCACTTCGCCTGTAGGTTTCAGCGCCAGGCAAGAGTCAGTGTTGCGCGCTCCCGGAGGGTTATACGGCGCATCGGGATCGCCATTCCCATAGTCTTTCTCAGCGAACGGAGGCGCAGAACACGGTGAAGCAGCCGCGGCTTGGGAATTCTCTCCAGAAGCTGCGTCATAAATATGAATTGGAACCATCACGAACTCCTCACTGGGTCACAAGAATGAATGGAATTCCGGAACCACGGACACAGACAGCATGACCAGGACCACGGCAAGGGCAGAACGCGCGACTATAGCAGGATTCTATGCAACTCAGCGCTGATCGCCCCGACGTATAGGGAACGCCTATCCCTTCAATCAGCAAACTCAGTAGACCGCAGCTAAAGCGAGCCCGACAGCGAACGGACAGGTCCGTTCAATTAACCCAATTTTGGCTACTTCGCATGAGCCCTCAAATGTCGGCTTCTCGCAAGCGATTTGAAGAAGCGGCGTTCCTTCAAAACGGCATTGTCGGCAACTTGACCCTATTAGAGGCAAACGGGAACTTCATAAAAGCAGCCTTTAGGCCATCGTAATGAATTAGCCTTTCATGGCTCTGCGTTGTTGCGCTAGTACAAAGCGGCCTTTGCATCGAGACGCGGAGAAGTCGCACAAAACGAGGACAAACATTACCAGAACGCCGGCGCAAAGCAGGGGGGCCAAAAGCACGATGATGAATGTTTTACCAGCCAAATTGAGCATGCAGGCACCTGAAGACGGTACAGCCCAGCGTCTTCGCGAGTGGATTTTATGGAGTGACGTTGCAAGGGCATGATTAGTTGCTCAAATCTAATAAGAGCCGACGTCTCCAGGAGCGGCACAGCTCGCAAAACGTCGTTTTGGGAAACATAATTAGGACAGATCGAGCACGGGGCCACGGGCCTTCCGACCTCTCGCGAGATATTACGTTGCCTGGTTGACCACAGCCGATAGATCTCAAATGAGTAGTGGGCAAGTCTAGTTAGAACTCGAATCGCGCTCCAAGCTCGATGCGTCGTGCCGTCTCAGCCGATAGCCCCTGGCCTAGCGTCGGCGAAGAGACCACCGTTCCAACAGCTGTCACATTGGTGTGATTCAGAAGGTTCGCCGCCCGCACGTTGAGGATGACGGTGCGGGTGTGCTCTTTGTTTTTCGAGGTCAACGTGAAAGAGCGGCTGAGATTGGAGTACATGTGAACGATCAGCGGCATGGTTCCAATATTGCGCGGAACATCTCCGTTTACAGTGTTGATCGTCATGAGGCCATAGGGCGTGCTGTACGCCCCGACGCCTTGCGCCTGCGCAAAGGATGGGCGGTCGTTGAAATCTCCGTCGCCGTTTGCGTCGGTGCCTGTCGTGATGTTGTATGGCATGCCGTAGTGCCAGAAGGTCCATAAACCGAAGTTGAGTTTATAGGGAAGCTTGAATTCTTCCTCGAGGAGGGCGCCGCTCGATTGCGAGTCAGGACGAGCAAATTCGCCCTTCTTGCTATAGCTGGACTGAGGCGTGCCGGAGTCACCGTAGAAGTTTACGTTCCAAAAGCCTAGGTTGCTGGTCCAACGCTTGTAGCTCTTCTGTTCGAGCCCCACGTACACGACGCTGCCCTTGTTGTGCGCAGAATTTTGATACTCGATGATATTGAGATCCGCTGGACCCGGCCGTGGCGCGAGCAAGGCGGTTGTTGGGTCAGGCGGCACTCCTATGCTGCTCGGAACCATCGGCGCATTGACGTTGACTGTCCTAGGATCGCCCCAAGCGGAGTACCAGGTGAACCAGACGTTTGGGTGCCACTGGTGCGGCAGATCGTGTTCCACACCAACCGCGAGTTCACCGACGGGGATTTGCTCGACTGCATGGGGAAACCGATAGAGGGTGCTCACTTCAATGGAATCCGGCGCAAGAGAAAGCGGCTGGTTATAGTGGGGCGAGTAGACTGTCGCCTCGTGCTGACGAACTCCGTTGAGGCGATTGACTTGTGCGGCATCTGTAGGATCGAGCGATACATTGAAGATGGCCGCTCGGGTGTGCAGGGTCCATATGGACTTTTTGTCTGGCGACCAGGCAAGTCCCAATCGCGGTCCGAGGTTAAGAAAGGTGCTAGGCGAAGTCTGGAATGCGTAACGCAGACCTCCAGTGAGGTTGAGTCGTGGCATGAGTCTCACCATGTCTTGTGCGAAAAAAGCGACTCGCCACTGCGTATATGGGACCAAAGGCGTACCGGTAGTGACTTGATAGGTCGTGGGCGAGCCGCCGGGTAGGTTCTGGAGGGCCCGCTGATACTGTTGGATTGGGGTGATGGTGGTTGTGGCGCCGGTGGGTTGATTGTTGGAGTCGAGCACCGGAGCGCTGCCGCCACCGAACACATATGCCCCATTGAACGTGTTCGGGTTGTAGTCGTGGACAAAAATGCCTAATGATTGTGCGCCGAATTTGAGTTCTTGCTTACCGATGGTAAGCATGGCATCATGATCGATCTCAAGGTCTCGCTCACGATTGTCCAGGTTTTGGCTGGTAGATCCTCCTCCGTTGAAGTAGCCCGACACCTGTAGAGCCGGCGTTGTAGCGTTCGGTGTCTGCTCGTTGCGCTTCCACGTATAGCCGATCCTGGTTTCGTACAGCAGACGGGCATTGACCGCGTAGGTATTCGTAAAGCGCAAATCGTACTCCGCCACGTGACTGGAATAACCTGCCTGCTCGAGTGTTTCCCCACCCACACCTTGATTGCCCAGAGTACTGACATTCGCCGAGTAGGACAACGTTGCGATGTCTTTGTCGCTAGCCTGCCAATCGCTGCGTGCGGACGCAATCCAGAGTCGTTGAGGAGCTGAAACGGTCGATTGCTCAGCAACCTGGTTGAAATTTGGATCGAGGACAATAGCGTTCACCACGTTGAATTCATTGATGTCGCGCTTCTCCAACGCCAGCGAGAAACCACTCTTCCTCGCGATCAGCGGGCCGCCCAGTTCAAAGCCGTACCGTAGTTTGCTGGCGGGCGTTGCCGTCACCGAGAATGGATCGGTCGCATTGAAACTGCTGTTGCTGTCGGTCAGAAAGAGAGCTCCATGCAGGTGGTCGGAGCCGGGCTTGGTAGTAATCTCGATACGACCTCCTGATGAGTTGTCGCGTTCATATTCCGGGGCCACCGGATCCGGATTGATACGAATCGAGGCAATTGAGCTCTTGGGTGGCATCGCGCTGCTGTTTTGAAATCCATTCACGACGACTGTGGCCGCGGTCGGATTTCCTCCACCGGTAGCCGAAAGAATCTGGAGCTGCTGCAGCAGATCATCTGGGTCGTCGGGAAGCTGTCGAATGTCATTTCCCGTCAGCGTCACGGTGCCAGCACCCCGATCGTTATCGAGAGTGCTCGCTGCATCCGACTGCACGCGCACCTCGGTTTCTACTTGTGCAATGGTCATTTGAAGGCCTACGTGGACCGTCCTGCCAGCCTGTCCATTGGCGGTCGTTGTGGCGGCAGTGAAACCATCTGCCTGCGCGTGGACCGTCACGGTTCCGGGAGGAACGCAGGTGAGGGCAAACTGCCCAAGCTCATCGGTTACCGCCGTATCTCCGCTTCCTGCCTGCACCTGGGCTCCAGAAATCACGGCTCCCGATGGGTCGGTGACCAGGCCCTCGATGCGCATGCCGTTCGAGCACTGCTGTGCCATCACCCTGATCGAAAGCACAAAGCACGCGAGCCAAACGATGCGATACGAACCGCGAACTCTCCCACCAAAGTAATGCTGCAAGATTCCCATAAACGCTCCCAGCATCAATCTGACTGATGCGGAAGCAACTGCCTACCGATTTGCAGGGGCGCAAGAGAACGCTGCAGGCAAGAGCGCAGATTTTGCAGGGAGAAATATTTCGACGATGTCGCACGCCTCTATGGGGAGAGCTCGGCGTTATGTGCGGCCTACAGCGAGCAGGTTCTGCCAACCAGCCTTGCTCATCTTTAACCGCTGACCGTTCGAGAGCAGAACCCAGCCTTCATTCCGCCCTTCGCGCAGAATTTCACGCACGTGGTCAATGTTAACGATGGCCGAACGGTGCACACGAACGAACTTCTTCGGGTCGAGGGTACTGGCAAGCTCTTTGATCGCTTCGCGTAGCATGAGCTTTTTGGATCCAATGTGCAGACAGGAATAATAATCCGCGGCTTCGATCCATTCGATATCGTCGACGAGCACGAATGAATCTTTCGACCCATTCGGCACCAGAAGCCGTATCGGATATTCTTTGCGCGCGGGCGCCTGGTCCGTGAGCACAGAGATCATCGAACGAAACTGTTCCTGCGTCATCAGTGCACTTCGGGAAGCGATCCGTTCTTTTATAAGAAGCAGCGTCGCGCTCAGGCGTTCCGTCTCAACCGGCTTGGTCAGATAGTCGAGTGCGTGCACCTCAAATGCTTTCAACGCGTAATGGTTGTGCGCAGTGACGAAGATGGTCAACGGCATTCGCTCAAGGCCGACTTCATCGATCACCTCGAACCCCCCAGTACCCGGCATCTGAATGTCCAGAAAAAGCACGTCACAGGGTGATTGCTTCAGCGCCTCGACCACTTCCCTTCCGTTTTTGCATTCGCCCGCAATCTCGACATCCGTATCGTGGGAAAGGAGAAACCTCAACCGTTCACGGGCTAAGGGTTCGTCATCCGCGATGAGGGCGCGCAGCTTCACCTAGCACCGCTCATATGGAATCGAAATTGCCACCTCGAAGCCGCCGGCTTCCAGTGCATGCGCCTTCATGTCATAGGTATCCTGATAGAAATGCGTCAGTCGCTCCCGTGTATTGCTGAGCCCGATGCCATGTCCGTCGTGGTTACGCCTGCCATATCGATCGCCCGTGTTACGGACACACAACTGCAACACTGGCCCGACGCGCCTGGCCGATGCCTCCACGCATCCCTCGTTCTCACTCTGCGCAATGCCGTGACGAATAGCGTTCTCGACGATGGGCTGCAGCAGGAAACAAGGAACGAGGCTGTTTAGGGCGCTGGGTTCCACTGTAATTTCGATGCGGAGACGGTCGGCGAAGCGGATTTGCTCAATCGCAAGGTAATTCTCGACAGTCTCCAGCTCCTGAGAGAGGGGGATCTTTTCTGGAGTTCTTCTGGAGAGCGTGCTTTTGAGAATCATATTCAAATGAGTGAGCATCTCCGTTGCCTCTCTCTGGCGGCCGAGCTCGACGAGCGTAGTAACGGCATTAAGGGTATTAAAGAGGAAATGCGGCTCCAGCTGCATCTGCAAAGCGCGAAGCTGTGCTTCGGAAAGTTGCTTCTGAAGCACCAAAGCTTTCATCGCGTCTCGTTGTGAGCGAATCTGAAACTGAATGATGCCGATGATGCCAAACACAAATCCATAGGTAAGGATCTCAAGCCCGAATCGGTTGATGTGTAATTGACTCCTGAGAATGCCTAGGACGGTATAGTGTGCCCGCCACCCCGCAACGGTAAACCCCAGGCTTCCCAACAAGACCAGATGCAGCACGCCGAGAGCGCAGCTCAATCCCAAGTGAATCAGAATTGTACCCTTGGAGAAACGCAGGACGGAGGGATGTTTGGGGCTGAGCTTCCAGAGCACTGCCGCGATGCAACCCCACCATGCCCAAAGAACCGTGCCATACATCACAGAGGCTGGATGGAAGATCGACTGGCATTCGCTGGCCGTCGCCAGTGCCAACGCACCGGAAGCCAGAGCGATCACTAAAAGACCGTTCGAACGAATGTGTGGATTCGGAGAGGCAGATATCGATTGCTGCTGCGGAGGAGCGTCAATCTCCGATGTTCTAAGTGCGGCGGCAAGGGAGCTCATAGAGAATCACCTCCTGCTTTCAGGGATTTACGACATAACAGATCCAAAGTTCATCGGGAATCAGATCGGGTCAATGGATGAAGCATGACTCAGGACCCAGAAAGATCCAGATCATAGTCGTAATTAATTATGGATGGTGAGCGACAGCAAATCCAGCATTCTGAAGTGTACTCTGCAGATTGTGCAGCGAACCGGTCGCTTTGCGCAGGGAGCGAAACGAGATTCGAAGCATTCGTCAATTGGGGGCTGGTGCCAGCAAACTTGTAGAGGAGCTTAGTTTTAGTCACCTGCGCGGAGAGCGATGTTTTATAAACATTCGTCGAACTCCGAGCGTCAGTTGGGAGTCACCGAAAAGACGACTCTTAGGCAGTTGGGCGCGTCCCAGCTATATGGGTCATGCGCTCTACTGAATTGAGCGGGTCTGGATAGCTCTAGGATCGCCTCCGCCCGAATCCGCACCGATGGTAACCTCATACCACCGCGCTCAATCATCAGCGGTATTCTCACAGAGGAGCCGATTCGATGACTCACTGGATCGCACGAACCTGTCTGACGATGCTCTTTGCCAGCCTTGGCTCGCTTGCTGCAGCCCAGCAGCCACAACTAGAGCTGCCCCCCAGCAACCAGCCGTTCATCGCCATGCACACCTTCATGGTCCAACCCGACGAGGAAAAGCAATTCCTTGCTGCTATCGGAGAAATCAACGCCGCCACCGTTAGGGCAGGTTGTCCAACCTGCATCTACCACGAGTCAAAATCAGCGGCCAGCAGGTCGGTCCCTACAACTACATGCAGGTCTTCTATTGGCCGAGCAACGACATCTACGTAAAGATCCACACGTCCCCAGAGTACATGGCGGTCACTAGGCGCCTGAGCAACATCGTCGGTCTTGTTTACCGCGCCCAGACATATAACCGGTACACCGAAGTCAATCCTTGATTAGTCTCTTTTGTGATTGTAGCGATTTCTCCGAGTTCGGCTTCGCGAATGCCCTGGCCGAGCGAACTTGCTCAAAACGCCGGTGCTTCCGGCAACTTCATCGGCCAGAAGTGGTATTGGTAAAAACTGAATTTGCAGGCAGGTTGCGGAAAGTTTTGAGTTGCCCCTGGCCCCGGGGTACTCAATGGCCCCCAAATCAATCGCCCTGGCGAGTCGACTGTTTTAGCGCCCACTGTGATACAAGTTGGAGTACCGACAAGCGAGGCTCTGTGGCGCCCATTCTTCTCTGGCTGGTGATGGTTCTCTGTCTCCTGATTTCAGTGGTGAAGTATCTCATGGGGCTCATCCTCAAGTTTTCCTTTCCTACTGCCAACATTCAAAAGGACTACACCTGGCATCCCACCGTCAGCGTCCTTCTCCCTTGCTATAACGAGGGCGAGACGGTGTATCAAACCATCGAGAGCATCAGCAAGAGCAACTACCCGACAGAGCTCTTCGAAGTCATCGCACAGGACGATTGTTCAGCAGACGACAGCTTCCAGTGGATGATCAAGGCCCAGCGCGACTTCACCAACATCCGTATTCGCACCGGCCGCAATCCTGCCAACTGCGGCAAGGCCCGCACCGTTTGCAATGCGCTCCAGCACTCCGACTCCGAGATCATCATCTCCATCGACTCCGATTGCATCTTCCATCCCAACGCCATTCGCGAGCTCACCGCCTGCTTCGCCGAACCCCGCATCGGCTCCGTCGGTGGCCGCGTAGGTGTCCGCAATCCCAACGACAGCGTCATCACCGCCATCCAGACCATCATCTATTACTCTGCCTTCCAGCTCTACAAAGTCCCCGAGAACTGGACCCGCAGCGTCTGCTGCATCAGCGGCTGCCTCTTCGCCATCCGGCGCGATCTCCTACTCGAAATCGAACCCGCCATCCGCGCTCGCCACTGGTTTGGCATCCCAGTCAATCAGGGCGAAGACCGCTTCCTCACCCACCAAACCCTGCTGCGCGGCTACGGCACCTACATCAACAACGATGCGCTCTGCTGGACCACCGTGCCAAACACACTTTCCGTGCTCTTTAAACAGCAACTCCGCTGGCGGCGCAGCATCGTGCGCGACCTTTTCTACACCCTCCGAACCCTGCCGCAACATGTCTGGAAGCTTCACCCGAATACCGTCCTTACCCTGGTCCTCACGCCGGTTGGAGCGATCGTTGCGCTGCTTGTCATCGTCACCATGCTCACCTCCGACCCCCTCGCGTGGACCGGCCCCATGCCCCTGCTCGCCTACCTTGGCATCGCGGCTGCACTCAGCTGGGTCATCAGCAAATACAGTGTCGAGGAGACACTCGAGCATCCCCTCGCCTTCGGCGCCTACATCGCCTGGTCGATCGTGAGCACTCTCTTCATCACGCCCCTCGCGCTCTTCACCATGGACTCCGCGGACTGGGGCACACGAACCAAAACTCAAGAGGTGCCTCTTGGCAACACCAGCGCTTAATACGCTTTCACAATCGGTCACCGCCGCGCCTCCTCCACGGCAATCGTTCCTCTACAAATCGATCATCACGCTCTATCGCGTCTTCGCAATCGTGGTGCTCTACGCGGTGCTGCTCGGCATCCTGGCCTACGCCTTCATCATGGGCTTCTATGCGATCAACACCACCTGGGCGGCACCCGTCATCATCTCCGCCTCCGACGAAAAGAGTCTCGACTTCCTGCAGAAACTCGTTACCAGCAAGCAGATGCTCGAAGACCTCCACGTCGACAGCCTTCACCAGCAAACCACCCTCGACGAGATGACCAAACATCTTGCCTCCCTCGAGGCTCTTGATCCCGAGCTCCAGGGCGCTATCGTGCGGGAGCGCGCCCACGATCGCCTCACCGGTCCTCAACTCGCCGCGCTCGATACGCAGAAGCAGGCTGACAACATCAAGACCCAGGCCGTTCTCACGCAACTCCAGCAGCTCGAGTCCAGCATCAACAAAGATCTCGCCGCCGGCTTGATCACCAAGAGCGATGCTGCCACACAGCTGGCCGCGCTCAACCAGTCCCGCGACGCTTACACCGACAGCAGAATCGCCCAGGTCCTCCTCACCGACAGTGTGCTCGATAAAACCACCAACGGCACCAAGTCGCTCGACATCCTCGACAAGCAGGCGGAACTTCGCTTCGAGATTGCCCAGCTCGACGTGACACTTGCCGTCTCGGAAAAGCAGTTGCAGGAAGACAACCGGCAGATCGATCGCCTGCGGGACGCCATCGCCACCGCCAAGCAGAGCCCGTATTACCTAAACGCCACCGGCGACAACCGGCTCTACTTCGCCTTCGTAGCGTACGACAATCAAGCCAGCGCCAAGGTCGGCGCGCCCATCTACGACTGCTACCTCGACATGGTCCTCTGCCGCAAGGTAGGCACCGTCAAACAAATCTTTCTCGGCGAACAAGACATTACGCATCCCATCTTCAAAACCCAGGTGCGTGGCTTCACCATCCAGATGGAACTCTCCCATCCCAACTCTGCAAAATCCAAGACCGTCTTCCTCGGCAGCAAACCGTTACTGTTCTAAACAAATTTCCTCGCACAAGTTCCCGGGAGCATCGAATGCCGCGCCGCACGCCAACGCGTAGTTTGAACAAACTGCGCCCCCTGCAATCCGCCATCGTCTCGCTCCTCTTTCTCAGCGCGCCCTCCTTTGCGTCTGCTCAAAGTCCCATGGCCGCGCAGCAAACCGCAACGAAAGTGCGGCCAAATCCAAATACAGAGCAACAGGACTATTGCGTCTACTTGACCGAACAAGCCCAGGCCCAGGGCGATCTGCTGCGCACTCCCGCTGGCCTAGCCGCCTTCACCCAACCTGACACCGGCCTTCCCACTCAAGTCGTCGCCGGTGCAACGCTTAGCCTCTCCAGCGTAAAGAAAGCCGGCATCACACTCGATGTCGCACGCAAGAACTGCAGTCTCTATAAGGCCACCATCGGTGTTCAGCAGTATCTCCAATATGCTCTGCCAGCCATCGAGAAGTCAGCTCTCGCCAACCGCCTGGACCTCATCGGCCGCGCATCGAAGTCGCTCGAAGATCTCATCGCCGACACCACCAAAATGGTTGAAGCCCAGAACATGACCCGCCCCATGCTTCTCGAGCTCCAGATGACGAAGATCAAGCTCGAAGCCGACCGCGCCGATACGCAATCGAAGATCGCTGCGATCTACGTTCCACCCCTCGCCACCGAGCCGCTCAAGGCTCAAGTCGCCGACAAGCAGGCCAACGATCTCACGGAACAGCAAGCCACCGAAAAGCTCGCCCGCCAGAACAATTGGGATGTTGCCCTCACCGTCGGCTTGCACCAGCAGGTCAACCCCTTCGCCAACAGCCCCGAACCCTACGGCGAAGTGACCGCCACCTACAACTTCGCCAGCCATGCCATTGACAAGCACCTCGACCGCTCCACCGACGCATATGCAGGCTGGAAGAAGGTTCAGGAAAGCGACGTAACTCGCGGCATGGAGGTTCTTCGCCAGCAGGTCGTCGACAACATTACGGCGCAGCAAAGTCGACTGGATGCCCTCCAGAGCGAGGCCCAGCAGATTAAGAAGAGCCTGCAGCTGGTTACCACGCCCGACACTACAGCCGCCTACGACTATCGCAATCAGCTCACCACCACCCAGCTTCTTCTTGGTATCGAGACCGGCGACAGCACCTTTCGCCTCGACCGCTTGCACGAATTTCTGAACAGAAACTACTAAAGTCTCTTGGATGTCTTAGGAGTGAATAACAGTAGCGATTCTGTGCAGCGCGAAATTTCAAAGCTGAAGCAGGCAAGCCGCTCTGACTGCATGTTGCATTTAGGCCAGCTGAAAAATCAATGACTGCTCAGACCGCGCACACTCCATATCGATCTCATTGCGGAGATCTCAAGTCGATCGATCGCACTTTGAGGTCTCATGACGGCGAGCTGCAAACCGGGACCGTTTTGATCTGTGGTGAGCTCCGTCGTGATGTACCTGGCTCCTCCGTTTACGAAGATCTCTGCTACGCCTTTGTCGATGAGGACTTCGACGGAGCCTTTGCTGTTTCCCAAGTCTGCGGAGTGAATGTTGGCAATGGTGCGTCCCCGGTATTGAAGGAATAGGCTATCGTCGGCAGCAAGGGTGAGGCTGAGTCTGACGTCGAGAGGTCCTTGGCCTGCCTTGTCTAAGGCTTGATTCGCGGAGGCAGTCGTCAAAGAAGTCCACGTTTGCGGTTTCCGGCGGAGCTTCTCTATCTCGGCAATGGGAGTGGCTCGCATGCGGAGACCTTCGGGCGTGGTGACGAGCTTGAACTCGGTGGGGAAAAGCATCATCTGGTTGAAGGGCATACCCGCTGGTTTGATTCTTCCCCAAGCGATTTGAACACGCCTTCCGTCCGGCATCTCGGCGAAGGATTGGGCCGCGTAGAGAGCGTCATCGCCGCGAGCGTTGGCGCCTTCTGCGTATCGGAGTTGCGCGGATTCGGACGTGAACGTTTCGCCGTCGAAGCTGCCGATGTAGTAAGTTGATGAGCCTCCGTGGAGAACCCATTTAGTTTTATGAGGGTCTCCGTCGATAGGAAGTTCGAAGAAGTCGGGGCACTCGAACAAGCCTTTGAAGTGGCTCTTGCGGGACCATGTTTTCAGATCGGTCGAGATGAAGAAGGACAGGCCGTCCTTCTCAAAGAGGATCATGACCCAACGATGGGTAGGGGGATACCAGAAGACGTGGGGGTCGCGTGTGTCGTTGGATGCTGCTTCGCGGTTGGTATCCAAGATGGGGTTGCCGGTGTAGTGCGTGAAAGTGACACCGTTGTCTGTGCTGTAGGCGAGGCACTGGACCTGCTTTTTCGTGGTGCGGTCGAAGGCGGTGTAGAACAGGACGAGGGCATTCTTCCCTAAGCCCGCATCGTTGTTGTGATCTATGAGGCTGCTGCCGGACCAAGGGGAGCCTAGCTGGTCGACCATGAGTGCGGGAGCGAGCTCCTGCCAATGGATGAGGTCCTTACTGACGGCATGACCCCAGTACATGAAGCCGGTATCCCAATTGACGCCGAAGGGAAACGCCTGCCAGAACAGATGGTATTGACCTCCGTAGAAGATGGGGCCGTTAACGTCGTTGCTCCAACCGCGCTTTACGCTAAAGTGGAACTGGGGGCGATTACGTTCTTTGTAAAGAGAGGCAGCGCCCTGGATGGCGTCGGCCTGGTAGATGCGGTCGAGCGAGGCTTGGGAAGTTGGGCCGGAGACTGTGATGGTCTGGCCGTGGAATTCGGTGACATCGAGGAAGATCCAATAGTCGGGGGAGCCTTCAGCCAGCTGCGCCGGGAACTCTCGTTTCTGGATTCCGTCGACCTGGATTTGGAAGACGTGCATCGGGCCCGAAAACGTCACTGGAATATTCAAATAATGCTTCGAGATCTGGATTGATCTGCTTTGAGCAGAAAGCGCCGTGACGAGGAAGAGCGTCAGCGAAAGCGCAACAAAACCTTGGAGATACCGTCGGCTCGAAAATGTGCTGAACTTTGCTCGAGGCCACGAGATCCTGAGTTTGGCGAGGTTGACGTTCATCCCTAACCCCAAATCGGCGATTGCCGACAAAACGAATCATACTAGTTCGTTAGAGCCATCCAATCCAGGGCATTTTGAATCCATCGTCCTTTGATACGGAATGCAACGCGATCGAAACGGTCACGCGCAGTCGCCAAAAAACCGATTTTGCGGAAAGTTCGGTGAATCGAAAGAAGGTCAATCAATATAAACGCATTTCTAGCTACCTACACCTCACCGGTTACCAAGCCAATTGATGCTCGTCCTCGAAGACGTAGCCGGTCGGCCCATCACTTGCACTGCGCCAATCGAATCGCCACTTCTGCTCTGTGCTCTGGCGTGCGGGTTCACCGAAGCCCATTGAAGTACCGTCTTTGCTTTAACAATGGTTGTCATATTAATTCCTCTAATGATGGGAGGCGATGGCATTTCGAGAGCTTTGATCGGATGCCTGGAAGCCCGGCCCGTTGCAGTGTTAATGGATACTGGGAGGTATGGCGAATCTGAATCACTCTCCGGAAACCACGGCTCTTCTTGAGCACCTTCACCACCTGGCCTCTACTGCTTCCTCGCTCGAAGAGCTGCAAACAAATCTAGTGGGAGCAATGGCGGCGAAACTCCCGCACTACAGTTGGACAGGCTTCTACATGCTTGACCCGCACGATTCCGACACGCTCGTCCTCGGCCCATTCGTCGGCGATCCCACTCCGCATACCCGTATCCCCGTGGATCAGGGGATTTGCGGAGCGGCGGTTGCCACGGGTGAGACGGTCATTGTCGATGACGTAAATAGCGACCCGCGTTATCTCTCCTGCTCTATCAAGACGAAGTCTGAGATCGTCGTCCCAATCTACGTCCGTGGAAAAATCATCGGCGAGATCGACATCGACAGTCATCAGGCCGCCGCGTTCACAGGCGAAGACCGCTGGTTCCTGGAAGAAATTGCAAGCCTAGTCGGCGCGTTCGTGGAACAGTCACCCGCTAAATGAAACGCGTCCCAAACCGAAGAGGTCTCATAACCGTATCCTTTAGGTAAGCTGCTGGCTCATTGTGTTGCGGTAGAAGCGAATCGGTTTCCGACGGTCAGCAAAGAGTTCAATAGGTTTGGTGAACGTGATGTTTTTGTTACTGTTAGCGTACTTCGGCGGCATCCTGACGATCCTCAGCCCGTGCATACTCCCGGTGCTCCCGTTCGTATTCGCTCGCTCTGATCAGCCATTCCGCAAGAGCGGGCTCCCGCTGTTGGCGGGTATGGCCGTCACGTTTGCGCTGGTAGCGAGTCTAGCGACCGTAGGTGGCGGGTGGGTCGTCAGGGCCAACCAGTTCGGCCGCATTGCCGCCCTGGTTCTGTTTGGAATTTTTGGCCTCACGCTGCTCTTCTCCTCCCTCCCTCGCCGAGCGTATTTCGCGTCCAATTGTGAGCTTAGGAAGCAGGCTTTCCAGAAATCCTGAAGCCGGCCCGAACATTGCCAACTCGTTTCTGCTTGGCATTGGAACAGGGCTTCTGTGGGCGCCCTGCGCAGGTCCAATCCTCGGCATCATCCTTACGACGGCAGCGCTCGGTGGTGCCAGCGCTCGCACCGTGCTGCTGCTGTTGGTTTACGCCACGGGTGCCGCAACCTCGCTCGCGATTGCCTTGCTTGCAGGAAGCAAGGCGTTTACTGCCATGAAGCGCTCACTGGGCGCAGAGGAGTGGATTCGCCGCGCACTAGGCGTTGCCATCCTCGCAGGGGTCGTGGCCGTTGCGTTCGGCCTGGACCGTGGCATCCTCTCTCGTCTCTCCCTCGCCAGCACGTCCGGCTTCGAGCAGCGGCTCGTCGATAAGTTTCGTTCCCCGGGCCAGCCGACCGGAGTTCCAAACGATCAGCGCAAGAACAATCCAGCTGGTGCCATGACGGGCCCATCAGACGTCAACGGCACGAACGCGCCCGCGCTTGAGAAGATTGCAGGCGCTACCGCTTGGATCAACTCTGCTCCGCTCAGCGCCTCGGATCTCCGTGGCAAGGTTGTTCTGGTAGATTTCTGGACGTACTCCTGCATCAACTGTCTGCGCACGCTGCCTTACATCAAGGCATGGAATGAAAAGTACAAGAACGACGGCCTGGTCATCATCGGTGTGCACACGCCAGAGTTTGCCTTCGAGAAGGACGAGGCCAACGTACGCAAAGCGGTGAAGGATCTCGGCATCACCTATCCCGTCGCGATGGATAACAATTACCGAATCTGGCGCAACTTCCAGAATGAATACTGGCCAGCGGACTACCTCATCGATGCTCAAGGCCACGTGCGCGACCACACTTCGGGGAAGGCAGTTATGACGAATCCGAGCAGCAGATTCGTAGCCTGCTCGAAGAAGCCAATCACAAGTCGCTCCCCGGAGCCGCCAGCCCCATCGCCGCCGCCGGCGCCGAGGCCGCTCCCGACACCAGTAACCTCCTTTCACCCGAAACCTACATCGGCTACGCACGCGCCGAGCACTTCGCCTCCCCTGGCGGCTTCAATCAGGACGACCCCAAGCTCTACCGCGCACCCACCACGCTGCAGCTCAACCAGTGGGCCTTCAGTGGCCAATGGAAAGATGAGGGAATGATTGCCAACTCGCTTAGTACTTCCGCGGCTATCATCTATCGCTTTCACGCTCGCGATCTGCACCTCGTCCTCGGCCCTTCCAGCGACGGCAAGCCCATTCGCTTCTGCATCACCCTCGACGGCAAAGCACCCGGCGATGACCATGGAGCCGATACCGACGCCGATGGCTACGGCACCGTCACGGAAAACCGCCTCTACCAGCTGGTTCGCCAGCACGGTATCATTCGCGACCGCACCTTCCACATCAAATTTCTAACTTCGGGAGTCAAGGCCTTCGCCTTCACCTTCGGCTGAAACCCTTCGCCCTAACCCACGTCAAATCGAATGAGGCACACCATGCACACCCCTCACGAAAACAGCTCTCAACCTCCAGAACTCCAGAACGCTACCACCGCGCAGCGTCCCAGCCGGCGCGCCTTCGTCATCACCGCTGCCGGTGCATGCGGCGCTGCAACTCTCTGGTTCTTGCGGAGGCCCTCGCTTACAAGCGTGGAAGCGAATGCGAACCCCGGCACTGTCACGATCATCCAGCTTGCGCCCAATGGCAAGGCCATCGGCAAGGTGACTGTCCCACGCGTGATCAAGACGGACGCCGAATGGCGCAAGCAACTCTCGCCCATCTCCTACTCGGTGACGCGCCGCGCCGACACGGAGCGACCCTACTCAGGCGACACCTGGGATCTCCACGATCATGGAATCTTTCGTTGCGTGTGCTGCGACAACGCCCTCTTCAGCTCCGATACCAAGTTCGATTCCGGAACTGGCTGGCCGAGCTTCTACCAACCCATCGCCAAGCAAAACATCGTCGAGATTAATGATGAGACGCTCGGTATGGATCGCACCGCAGTCTCCTGTCGCGAGTGTGATGCCCACCTAGGACACGTTTTCAATGACGGGCCAGCGCCCACCAGCCTCCGCTACTGCATGAACTCTGCGGCCATGCACTTCGTAAAGCTTGCATAGCCGCATGTTTATTGATTCAACTCCAAGCTTGCGCTCATAATGGTGCATGCCACCCTCCAACTCCTTCGTCCAGGCGTCCGATCTGCTTGCTCCTAGCGCGCCAGCCGAAGCTACGTTGCCTCGCGGCTGCACCTTCACCGAGTCCGACTGGAGGGCGCTCGCCCAGTTCTGGTATCCGGTCGCCTTCTCCCGCGAGATTACCGACAAGCCCTATGCTGCACGCCTGCTCGACGAGCGCGTCGTGCTCTACCGCCTCACCGACGGCTCTGTCGCCGCAGCGCGCGACATCTGCTACCACCGTGGTGTTCCCATGAGCCTTGGCCACGTTGAAGGCGACGAGATCGTCTGCAAATACCACGGTCTTCGCTACGACCGGGAAGGTCGCTGCGTCTGCATCCCCGCACACCCCGGCGGCGCCATCTCTTCCAGACTCCGCCTCGATATGTATCAAGCGCAGGAGCGTTATGGCCTGGTGTGGGTTCGCCTAGTTGACACCGGACCGCAGCCCCTGCCCGAGATGGCCGAGTGGGACGACCCCACCTACCTCCAGGTCCTTCCCGACAGCATCCCCATCGCCGCCGCCGCAGGCCGCCAGATCGAAGGCTTCCTCGACGTCTCGCACTTCGCCTTCGTGCATAAAGAGAGTTTCGGCGAGCCAGAAAACCCCGTCGTTCCGGACTACAATGTCGCTAAAGCTCCCTATGGCTTCGTCGCCGACTACATCAGCACCGTCAGCAACTACGCACACGCGTACAAGCACCTCAACCCACCCGGCTTTCCGTGGCACCGGCACTTCGAGGTCTTTCTCCCGTTCACCGCGAAGCTCACGGTAGAGTTCCCAGGCGGCGGACTGCTGCACATCATGAATACTGCGTCGCCCGTTTCAGCCCGCAAGACGCGGCTCTTCGTTCCCATTTGCCGGAACTTCGATAAAGACTCGCCCATCGAAGAGACGCTGGACTTCAACTACCAGGTGTTTGACGAGGATATTGCCATCGTCGAACAGCAGTTTCCAGAAGACCTTCCTCTCAAGCTCCATGATGAAGCGCATTTTCCTGCGGACCGAAGCTCTATCACTTATCGCAAAGGACTTGCCGCGCTCGGCTTGGGGCGCACCTACACGGCTTAGACATCGCAGCCCGAAACACCAGCTCTACACACTCTGGTCAGACGCGTCGATTGTTTCGAAGTATAGGTGAGCGTGGTTCTGGCATCCAGGATTGAACGAACCCGCGCATCGAGGGCAGCGACTCGAACTGTCCAGGTACTGCCTTACGGTCAACTCTGTACCGCACGCCCCGCATAACACCGCCTCTTGGTCCCAATCCCTCGAGGGCCAAACCGTCGCAGCATGATCTGCCAGCGCATCGTGGCACTCCCTGCACGCATAGTAGAGGCCGCAGCATCTCATTCTGATCGCGATGATGTCGAGTGGGCTGTGGTAATGGCGACAACGAGTCTGCGCGTCCAGATCAATTCCGTATACGTCCGGCATTCGGAATCGGGGCCTCATAAAGTTCCTGGTAGATCGTCAGCGACACCCTTGCCGACTTTCGTCACCAATCTGATTTCGATGAGTGACTCTGCGATTTGACGAAATCAAGTTTCGCGACCCTGCCCAACTCTCTTAACAAAATTGGCCGGCGCCGCGATCCGGTTTTCGACTCTTCACGGCGTCGCTCACCAGAAGTAGGTTGCGACAACTCGCGGTGGTCCTGGCTTGCCGTCGATGATCTGAGTTTCCACAACGCATTCAAAGTTCTGATCGTATCGTGGCATGTTTCCGTCGCCTTTCAGCTCACTCAGGTATCGGTTGTCTGTGAGAAACCGGCTGGCGGCCACGGTCCCGTTCTCACCAATACCTGCGGCAACCACAACGATCTGCTCGGTAGTGGGATCGTGGAAACGCGCAACCAGGCCATAATCGTGATTCATGCGAGCGAACGGGATAGACGTATTGATCGACCAAGGGTTATGCGACGTGTCCGTACGATCTTGAATGGAATATACGTCCGTGCCCGTCCGGACAAGGTGGAAGTGGAGAGGGTCCGTTAGACGTACGGTCCACAGATTGTTGAAACCCGAAATGAGTACGATCGGCCCTCTCTGCAAATCTGAGAATGAAGTGCTGGTCGAAGATTGCAGGATGCTTGACTTCGAGCGGGTGGAAAGTACTTGCTGAATGCTCGAGAGTGCCAGCGCGTCGGATACCGCGATGGGATCAGAGGACAGAGGATGGCCGCTGATGGTGGAGGAAGGCGGCGCCACCGCAAAGTTGTTCACCATCGCGACGACCGAGCCCACGGAGATCAGTACGGGACCGTTTGCTTCAATGACTGGTTGCCAGAAGGTATCCATCGCCGTGGAACGATGCAACCTTGGCAACGCAGCAACAATCGCTGTAACTAGGAGGGTGATTGCCAAAACGGCCGAAACCATCTTCCAGCGGTTTTTGTCAGTTCGATCGGCAGCAGCTGCGCTCGCGAGGAAGTCGTTGTGTGGCGGAGCGAGCACCGTCGGTCCAGAAGACAGAGAGATTGGCTGGACGCTGCTTATTGCCGGCTGGACATTTGTGATCCTCCCGGTCGAATCGACGAGCTTTTCTGGAGCGAAGACTTCGTTCCCCGTAAAACGAAACTCCGGAACATACGACCCCGGTCTCAATTCGATCCGCAGTTCGTCCTGGTGTTCGGGCTCGTAATAATACTGTGCAAGACGCTTGCGAACCTCACCCGCAGTGACGCGAACGACCGGATCTTCGTTGAGATCGTAATCCGAGGCACGTCCGAAGGCCTCCACCCCGATCGTTCGCTCCTTCAGGTCGGCTTGATGACCGCCCAGCGTCTCGCGAACCACGTACTCCAGAAAAATGGGATAGCGCCGGCTGTGGCTGAAGAGGGGGCTGCCCTGGAGACGCTTCAATTGTCTCTCGATAACGTCGGGGGCAACGGCTTGGGCCTCGGTCTCCATCATTGATCCGCTCACCTGCACGATTGTGACAGTATCATACCCCTTCCGAGGCGCTCCTGCGAAGCGGTTTAAGCAACTGGTTATCAGTGACTTATAAGCCATGCGCTGAGTGCGATGCAGTACAACACCTTCCGTGTGCTGTATTGCGTGACTAGGGTGGGCGTCGCTCTACAACCGGATAGTGAGTCTCCTTTGAAGTGCATAGCCACTCCGGGTGGACGGCAGTCTTTGGCTTCACCTGCAGAACGGTGGCCGGGCAGCGGTTTGGTTCACGAGTGAAAAAGATCGAAAGGGAGTACATGCGGCAAGCGGACCATGGTGTGCGGGAGAGAGGTTGGAGGCACGCTCTCTTCATAGGCAGCGCGAGGCACGGCCAAGTTACCCGCAGCTCCCAGGATCGCAAGGCGGCGCGAGTTTTCTTTGCCTTTGTGCTGCCCCTGGCGGTCGTCATGCTTTCACCGTCGAAAGGCGTCGCGCAGACACCATGGAAGCTGGTCTGGAGTGACGAGTTCGACGGTCCGATCGGCGGCGCACCTGACCCAGCCAAATGGAAATTTCAGACCGGAGCCGGGGCCACCATCGCGGGAAATGATGAGGCGGAGTTTTACTGTACGCCAGGAATGGGACCTACTCCCTGCAATCCTCAGCAGCCAAATGCTTACCTCGATGGAAAAGGGCACCTCGTCCTTGTCGCCGTGCGCACCAACCAGACCATCACGGCGGGTCCGAAAAAAACCGTATCGCCGGTATACACCTCTGCGCGCATGACGACGGTTCCAACGTTCCGCTACGGGCGGATCGAAGCCAGCATCCGCGTTCCGGCTGCAGGCAAAGGCGTGTGGCCAGCTTTTTGGGCCATGGGACAGCAGACCCCCTCAACGATTTGGCCAGCCACTGGAGAGATGGACATCATGGAGCAGTGGAACCCGGTTGCGGGCGATCCCGACAAAGTGGATCCCCTGACGGTCCGCGGGTCGGTACACGGTCCCGTCGCTCCAGGCTCTCATGAAAGCTATCTCGATCAAACCGGCGAGTATGTTTTTCGCAATGCACCGTCAAACGGTCTCCACCAATTCACCGTTGAATGGTCTCCGGGCGAAGCCGATTTTTACGTGGATGGCAACCTGTACTCTCGCCATTCGGTAGGCACGATGACCAACAAGGAAGTATGGGAGGAGGATCGCGGCCCCTTTTCGCTGCTCCTCAACCTGGCCATGGGCGGCGGTTTCTTCGGCTATCCGGATGCTTCGACTGCCGCGACACCCACCATGGTGGTCGACTACGTGCGCGTGTACCAGGCCTACCCGCAGGCTTTACCCGCGGGCTGGGGCAACTACGATGCCGGCGGCCCAGCCGAGCCTGGCGCGTCCGAGTTTCATGATGGCGTGTGGACCGTCTCAGGCGGTGGGGTTGGCATTGCCGGTCGTTTCGATCAGTTCCAATTCGCCTATCGCTCGATGGGTGGTGATGGCGAGGTGACGGCGCATGTCCTCGATCAGAGCAGCAAGAATCCACAGGCCAAGGCAGGGGTGATGCTGCGTCAGGATCGCGGAGCAGCTTCCCCCTATGCCATGGCATTCGTATCTCCCGATGGATCTGTTCATTTTCGTTTTCGTCCCACCGTCGGAGATATACCGGCTGAGGTTCTCTACAAAGGCACAGCTTCCTGGCTCAAGATGGGCCGCCTGGGCGACGTCTTCACTGCATACGTGTCCACCGACGGTAAGAACTGGAGCCAGATAGGCAACACCAAACTCACACTCAACCACGACCTGCTGGCCGGCCTCATCGCCACCTCCCGCGATAACGGCAAACCCAACTCCGCGCGCTTCGATTACGTCGATGTAACCCGCACGGACGCAACGTACGACGGCGTCGCCACCGAGATTCCCGGCGTCATCCAAGCGGAACACTTCGATACGGGCGGGACGGGTTATTCCTACGCTGCAGAGTTCGGGGAGGCAGGACCGAAGGTCGAAAGTATCCCTGACGCGCTGGGCGCTGAACAAAGCGCAGGTGGTTTTTCCCTCGTCGACCTCAAGCCGAACCGCTACATCAATTATTCGGTCAACGTCGCTACACCTGGTTATTACGTGATCACGCTTCGTGTTGCTTCACAAGGTCCGGGCGGCAGCCTCCACTTCAATCTTGATCAAAAGCCACTCGACAAGCCATTCGCAATTCCTTCAACCGGCGGAGCGGATCAGTGGCACGAAATCAACCTTCCTGCGGTGCACCTTACCGCAGGCCAACACACACTCGCCCTCGTTACGGACTCTGCCGGTGGATCCGGCACGCTTGCCAAGCTGGATCTATTCGCAGTCCATCCGCAATAGCATCCGTTCACCAACACCATGTCGCATCAACACATCATCATGCAATACGTAAAGGCTTTATCTTTCGGAGGCACCATCATGCCGTATTTTCATTCGACTCGGAGTCGTAGCATCAGAGTTGTCCATCATCTGCGATCAGCATTGCTAGGGCTCGCGTTCCTGCCTGTCGTGGTTGGGGCGCTCGAACCGTGCACGATGATGGCGCAGACTACCACCGCCACTCTCAGCGGCAATGTGGTTGACAGCACCGGCGCGATCGTTCCGGGCGCCGACGCGACGCTCGTCAACGATGCCAACGGCAGCGTGCGCACCACCAAGGCCAACTCCGATGGCACCTTCGTGTTCGCTGCAGTACCCACCGGGGAATACACGGTGACGGTGAAATATCCGGGCTTCAAAAGTAAAGTCATCAAGGGCATTCACCTCAATCCTGAGGACAGGCAGAACCTCGCCAAGGTCACACTCGAGGTAGGTGAAATCTCGCAAGTCGTCAACGTTACCGCCAATGATGTAGGTCTAATCAACACCGGCGAGCGCAGCACCCTGATCACCTCGAATGATATCCAGAAGCTGTCCGTTGAAGGTCGAGACGTCGGCGAACTCGTGAAGATGCTTCCAGGCTTTGCCATAGCGCAGACCTCGAACGCCATCGACAATACGCAGTACGATCCATCCCAGGTAAATATCACCGGCGCATTGCGTTCGTATGCGGCAAACGGCAACGCCGCCAATGGGGTGACGCTGCTGTCGGATGGCGCCAACGTATCCGATCCCGGCAACTATGGAGACTCAGTCCAGAACGTCAACTCCGACATGGTCGAAGAGGTGAAGGTACAGACCTCGAATTTTACTGCAGAAAATTCCAATGGACCCATCGTCGTCAATGCGGTCGGTAAGTCGGGCACGCAGAATTACCATGGCGCCCTCTACACCTATGCACGCACGTACCAGCTCAATTCTCAGGACTGGCTCTCCAAATATGAAGATCAAGCCAAGCCCACCGATCGCTACGTCTACCCTGGCGGAAACCTCAGCGGCCCTATTCTCTTTCCCGGGACGAAGTTCAACCAATCGAAGAGGCTGACCTTCTTTGTGGGCGGCGAAGATTATGCACAGCGCAACATCTATGCGTACGGAAGCGCCTCGCAAGCCATCCAGCACGCCTTGGTTCCCACAGCCAACATGCGAAACGGCGACTTCAGTTGTAATGAACTCCAGGCATATCTAGGTAGCAGTGTCATCAGTTCTTGTAACTTGGACGGCACATCCAACATTGCGAATGCAACTTACAACAACATCGCAACCGTGCCGACTGCGACGCGAGACGGACACACAATTGGCAATGGGCAGATTGACTCTTCCTACTTCGATCCCGGAACAGCAGCGATGCTTAGCATACTGCCATTGCCCAACAGCGCGCCATCGAATGGCTTCAATTACTTTCATACCAATCTGATCAACAATGACCTTTGGCAGGCCCGTGCCCGTGTCGACTATTCCTTCTCCGACCGTGTAAAACTCTTCGGCACCTACAACATTGAGCGCGGCAGCCAGGGAGTACCCGAGGTTCCCTATTACTCTCCGGCTCAAACGGCCCCCATGGGTGGTATCGACACACCGGGAGGCGGCCTTCTGAGCACGATCGACTCGCAGACGGCTGGTGTGAATCTCACAATAATTGTTTCTCAGCAACTGACCAATGAATTGGAAGCCAACATGACCTGGCTGCACCAGGCGTTTGTTCCCAAAACTCCATCCGCCCTTCAAAAGACCACGATCGGTTACCCAACCACCTATACAGGTCTCTCGGACAGCGAGGGCAATCCTCTCAATAACAGCACCCAATACCCGCAGCTAAGTGACTATGGAAACGACGGACTTCCCCTTGAGCTGGTGCCAGATTTTTCCTTGGGGCAGCCATACGCTAAGAAGGTGTTACCTTCTGTAACGGACAATGTCACTTACCTGTTCAAGACCCACACCATCAAGCTCGGAGCCTACGTGCAGAAGGTGACGAATAATCAGAGGCTTTCGTCTTCTGTTTCGAGTACGAGCGGGCGCATCGCAGACTATTACTTCGGCCCCACCTACACCAACCCGGACGGCACCCTGGTCACGACTAGCGGAAACTACGTCGCCAACTTCCTGCAAGGCATGATCGAGCAATTCAACCAACAGAATATCGAGCCGCAGCAAAACTTGTATTTCTGGAATATCGACTGGTACGCCACAGATTCGTGGAAGATTACTTCGCGTTTGACGATCGATTATGGCCTGCGCTTTGAACACCTCGGTCCTTGGCAGGATGCCCACAACCAGGGTCTGGCAGTGTTTGATCCGACTACGGCGGGCGACCCTACAAATCCGCACCAGGGCTTCACCTACCATGCCATCAACCCAGCGATTCCTAACTCAGGTGCGGCGTCTCGCTTCGCATTCTATGAGCCTCGCTTCGGCCTGGCATACGACGTTTTCGGAGACGGCAAGACCATGACTCGCGGTGGATGGGGTATGTATCGCAATCATGACAACTGGAACGTGGTGCAGTTGGCCGCGGCGCAAGCGCAAGGCGTCGTCGTCGATGCCATCTCCGGTGGTGCGGGTATTGATTTGAAGCAGGTCGGCGCCGCCAACGTAGCGGACGCTGTCGGCGCTGGCAACTACACGAGCGGAGCGGTCTCCGCGAACAGCTATGTTCTCGATCGCAATGATAGTGAGCAACCACTGACCTACACCTATAGCTTCACGGTAGATCAGCAACTTCCAAAAAATTCACAATTTGAAATCGCCTACGTCGGTAATCAGGGTCGCTACCTCACCGCGCAGAATGTCAATAACCTGACACTCTCTCTGCAGAACATCAATCCAGTTCCATTAGGAGCGTTCTTTCAACCCAATCCGGTCACAGGAGCCGTCACGCCACTGGGGCAACTGGATAGCCTAAGTGCCGCCGAGACAAATGACTATCGTCCATACAACAAACTCGGCGATGTATATGAAACCCGTCACATCCTGTACTCCTACTACAACGGTCTGCAGACAAGCTGGAACAAGCAGTCAGGCCGTTTGACTTATGGGATCAACTACACCTGGAGCAGGGCTCTCGGCATCAAAGACGGCTTCTACAACGGCAATGCGGTCGACGCGACGAATCTGCGCAATAACTATGGCATCCTCTCTTTTGATCGCACGCATATCTTCAACGCGAGCTACAGCTATGACGAAGGCGTCGCCTACCATGGCGGACGCGCTCTGCGGGTGATCCTCAACAACTGGGCGATCTCAGGTATCACCGGCCTCCAAAGCGGCCCAAACCTGCAAGCGACCTACTACGCAAACTTCAATTTGACCGGAAAGCTGGGACCCAGCGGAGGAACGCAGTTGAACGTGGACAACATCACGTTCCTCGGAACACCCGATGTCCAGCTGCAGCCTTTGCTCACCTGTAATCCTGCGGCTCACACGGTTGCGAATCAATTTGTGAATGGATCTTGCTTCCAACTTCCCCAAATCGGCCAGAATGGCGGCTTCAATTACCCCTATCTGCACGGGCCTGCATTCTTCAACTCCGATCTCACGGTCGTACGGAATGTCCCCTTCAAGAATGGGCGCAACCTTCAGCTACGGTTCGCTGCATTCAACTTCCTGAATCATCCGTTGACGACCTTTTCGACCTCATTCCCGCAGATGATTCAGCTGAACTTGAGCAACCTCGCCGCGAACGGGTATACAGCCAATCCCGCCACCGCGACGCCTGCCCCGGGCTTCGGCGTGTCCACCATCAAGGAAGGCCGGCGAGTTGTGGAAATAGCGGCGAAGTTCACTTTCTAAGGCAGTTGAAAACATTGAGGAACATGACCATGCAGAAGCTTTCCATTTCAAACCACGCTTTGACGTTGTCCCTCCTCGGCGTTGGCATCAGTGTGATGACCTCCCTGGCGCACGCTCAAACGTTCGTAGTCCCGGCAGCCTCTACCTCTTCGACCACGACGGCTTACACGGGTCTGGTCCAATCCCAGGCTGTCGCCGTTGATAGCAGTGGCAACCTGTTCTATACGCTTCCGTCGACAGGCGCCCTTGTGGAGCAGCCTGCCAACGGCAGCGCCGCGATCACGCTCTATACCCTTGCTTCTGGAGGTGGTGGCTATCCAAAGGGAGTTGCGACCAATAACACCTATGCCTACTCGACCGACTACGGTGGCCACCTCTGGCAGGTGCCTGTGGGAGGCGGCGCCGCCGTCGATCTCCTCCCAGCCTGTAACCCGATCGATGGCTATTACCTCGGAACGCAGGCTGTCGCGACCGACGGCTTGGGGAATATTTACGTTGCGGGCAATAACGAGACCAGCCTGTTCAAGATCACATCTGCCGACGCTTGCACCGTGGTAAGTAATGTCACGCTCGACGCGAACTCGCAAGTGGCCGCCGACGCAGCAGGAGATCTCGCCTACTCAACCGGAGGCGTGCTCTACAGCCTGCCTGCAACTGCCTCAACGCCCGTCGCCGTGGCAGCCACGTTCAACAGCATCGTAGGCTTGCGCGCCGATGCTATTGGCAATGTCTTCGTCACCACATACAGCGGCATCGTAGAAGTACCATTCATCAATGGTGCGCTCGACGGCGCAGATGCGTTCACAGTTCTCCCCGGCAGCTCGGCGAACGCTGTCGCCGTTGGGTCCGACGGCACCATCTACACGACCGACGGTACTAACCTGTTCAAGAACCTCATCGGCAATGTGCAATTCGGTGCCACGGCTGCCGGAACAGCATCGACCGCGCAGACGGTCAATGTGGTCTTCAACACGGCAGAGACTCTTACCAGCATCCGGCTTGCCGCCGGCACAGGGACATCTTCGGAGATCGCCAACACCGGCACCAGCACGTGCGCCACAGGAGTGGCCTATTCTGTCGGCTCGACCTGCACGCTCAATCTCACCTTCACTCCGAGCCAGATTGGCGCTCGCAACGGTGCGGTCGCTCTCTCGTCGGCAAGTGGTGCGGTCGGCTCGGTCTCCGTCGGCGCCCAAGGATCTGGTGCAGGCCTCGTCGTCGATCCAGGCACGCAGACCACGATCGGCAGTGGTTGGACCACGCCCTCAGGCATCGCGGTCGATCCCAACGGTGCGCTTCTAGTGGCCGACACGTCCGCCGGCACGCTCTCCTACATTCCTTCGGGTAGCACGACACCCACCGTCATCGCCTCCGGATTATCCCAGCCCTCCGGTGTTGCCTTTGGAGCGGACGGTACCGCTTATGTCGCGAACACCGCTGCCAACACGGTCATGAAGGTTCCGTATAACGGCTCGGTCTACGGCACTGCCTCCAGTGCTGTCTCCGGGTTACAAGCACCCTCTTCACTGGCGCTCGGACCCGATGGCAGTCTCTACATTGCCGATACAGGCGCCGGCACGGTAGTCCGCATTCCGAACCAGGCTGGCTCACTCAATTTCTACGATCAGCTTCCTGTGGGCAGCGGATTCACCGCTCCTGCAGCCCTCGCCTTTAGCGCCAGCGGAAATCTATTCGTCGCCGATAAGACCGCGTCGACAATCTCGGAGGTAAGTGGTACGGGCACCACGACCGTAGCCACTGGCCTTAGCGGCCCCGTGTCCATCGCACTGGACGACTCCGGAACTCTCTACGTGCTACAGACAGGCGTCGCCACCATCCTTCGCATCCCCTACAGCAACGGGAGCTACGGTGCCAATACCACCACAGTTCTGGGAATCGGTTTCAGCAATCCTTCCGCTCTTGCGGCAACAGGAGCTGGAAATTTGTATGTCGCCGATGCTGGCGCACCTTCGGTAACGCTCATTCAGCGAACGGCAGGCTTGCTGAACCTGGGCAACGTCAATGAAGGCGATACGAGTGCGGCACAGAGCCTTGCCCTAAGTAACGACGGTGACACCTCGCTCACTTTCGGATCGCCACTCTACACAGCATCCGGCGATACCACCGACTTCACGGTAAGCACGACAGGGTCGAATGCCTGCGCGGCGGGTGACTCACTTGCTGCCGGGACGTCCTGTGCTATCTCCGGCACATTTTCTCCGACCGTCACAGGCCCGCTCACAGAGACACTCGCCATCGCTTCCAATGCCGTGAGCGCAACCCCGGTTACAGGCGCCTTCACTGGGGTGGGAACCAACCTTCCCAAAACTACGTTGGCACTTAGCACCAGCCCCAGCGGGTCAGTTACCTATGGAACCTCGATCGTTGCAACCGCGGTCGTGTCGGCTCCTGCGGGGTCTAGCGTCGCGCCCACTGGCACAGTCACCTTTCTCGTCAACGGCACAGCGTATGCGACAGTAACCTTGAGTAGTGGAAGTGCCGCCACGACGATCACCGGACTTCCCGCAGGTGTTAATACGGTCAATGCGACCTATAGCGGCGACACGAATTACGCTGGCAGTACAGGAACGGCTGTAACAGTCAACGTAGCGCTCGCGCCTACGACGACAACCTTCACCAGCAGCATCAGTAGCGCCACTCCGGTACCTCCGGGCACCAGCGTCACTCTCACGGCAACGGTGACCAGTGCGGTCACGTCTGCAAGTCCCAGCGGAACAGTCAACTTCGTAAGTAATGGCACGACGATTGCATCTGCTCCCGTCAACAGCTCAACCGGTGTGGCAACTGTGACGCTCACAACGCTTCCCACAGGAACGTACTCCATTACAGCGATCTATAGTGGGGACTCGGGCTTTGCGACGTCGTCCTCGGCAACCCTTGTGGTCTCCATTCTCGCGCCGCAATATGTATTCGCGAACCAGCCGACAGCCCTGACAGTTAATTCTCCAGGCTCGGTAAGCGCTACCTTTACACTCGCCCCGATCAGCGGATATGTCGGCGGAGTCAACATGGCATGTTCTGGTCTTCCAGTGAACACACAGTGCACCTTCATTCCTGCGACGGTGGCCTTTGTAGGAACGAATACAGCGCCGCAGAATGTGACGCTCACCATTACGACTGCGACTCCGCCGCCGAGCACGGTGGCGGGATGGTTGTTGCCGTTCGGCGCACTGATGCTGCTGGGCTGGCGTAATCGCAAAGCAATCGCTGCACGTGGTTCGTTCCTGGTGATCGCGTTGGCATTGGGTTCCAGTCTTGCGATCCTCTCGGTAAGTGGCTGCGGCAATGGGAGCACCAGCAACAAAACCCCCGCTGGCACGTCCACTGTAACCGTGACGTTTATAGGAACGCCTACCGGCACGACAACCGTTCCCCCCAATGGCGACGGCAACATTACGAAGGCGTTTAGCTTTACGCTAACGGTGCAATAACGGCGGTTGCATTGCGGGTGATCGGAGTCTTAGCCTCCGATTGCCTGTGAGCGATCCCCACCACCTACCGCTCCACATCAGAGGAATTCATGAAGGCATGGATATCACGACGCGACTTCGGTCGCTCTCTAGGGACGGCTGCGATCGCTTCCGTTGCGCTGCAATCCCCGGCATCAGCTTTGCCTTCGGATCAAAGATTCCCATCTTCATCCACAGAGGGAGCTTTCCCCAAGGGTTTTCTTTGGGGCGCGTCCACTGCGGCGTATCAAGTGGAAGGCGGCGTGAAGGAAGCTGGACGCGGGCTTTCTATCTGGGATACTTTCTCACACCTTCCAGGTAAGACCGATCACGGCGATACCGGTGACCGAGCCGATGATTTCCTGCACCACTATCAGTCGGACATTCAACTGATGTCGGAGATTGGTATCCGTGCCTTTCGATTCTCCGTCTCCTGGACGCGCGTTTTTCCCACCGGTGCAGGCCAACCGAATCCTAACGGTCTGGATTTTTATCGCAAGCTGGTCAACGAACTTCAGCATGCAGGCATTCAGCCATTCTGTACTCTTTACCACTGGGATCTTCCGCAAGCCTTGCAGGATCGCGGTGGTTGGGAAAACCCCGACACGGCTCGGTGCATGGCGGAATATGCGGGCTACGTTGCGGGTGAGCTCTCCAGAGACGGCGTTGCTAACTTTTTCACCACCAATGAGATTCGAACGTTTGTGGAGCTGGGTTATGGTTCAGGCTCGCACGCGCCTGGCCTGCAGGTAGGCAGAAAACGCCTCGCGCAGCTCACACACAACGTGCTGCTCGGGCACGGTTTGAGTGTTCAGGCAATTCGCGCACATGCCGTAAGTAGAACCGAGGTCGGCATCGCGGAGAACCCAACCGCGACAGTACCTGCCACTTTGTCGGAGGCCGATGTCCATGCTGCTCGAGTGGCGATGCGAGAGGAAAATGCCCCTTACCTTACGGCAATTCTGGAGGGCCGATACACGGATCGCTATCTTGCCCAACTCGGAGCGGACGCGCCGCGCTTCACCTCCGAGGAGATGCGGATCATCTCGTCGCCCCTGGATGCCGTGGGTCTAAATCTTTATTCCGCAACCTACGTTAGGGCTACATCTTCTGCTGAGGGGTACGAAGTGCTATCAATACCTGCCGACTTCCCTCATATGGCCAGTTTCTGGTTAGCAGTCAGTCCCGAATGCCTTGCCTGGGCACCGAGATTGGTCGCCGAGATTTGGAAGCCGAAGACCTTGTACATCACAGAGAACGGCTCTTCAGCGGATGACCGGCTTTCCAAAACGGGTGAGGTTGTCGATCTGGGCAGAGTTATGTATTTACGGAATTGCCTAGCGCATTTGAGACGTGCCATCGCGGAGGGCGTTCCGGTCCGGGGCTACTTCGCATGGAGTCTGATGGATAACTTTGAATGGGCAGATGGTTACGGGAAACGTTTCGGTTTGGTTTATGTCGATTATTCGACTCAACAACGCACACCCAAACTAAGTGCCGAGTTCTATAAGTCCGTCATTGCAGGAAATGCAATTTAGCTTATTCCTGATCAACTGACACAACAGCAGGACCGCAAAGTAGCGGCTCCAGCGAGCCTCAAAGGACCGCTGTTCAGCGAGCGGCTCGTATCCTTACGACGAAAGCCTACGGCCGTAGAGGCCCTAAAAGCCGGCTTATCGGCAACTACTTCTTTAGAATGTCGGCGTCCCCGACGGGATTCGAACCCGTGTTACCGCCGTGAAAGTAGCCGAGTAAACCGCAACTGTAAGAAAAAACATGCGCAGGAAGCCATCGGAACGCGTCCTTTGCGCAGTAGCGAACGGTGAATGGGTCCACAGAAGGTCCACGGAAAAGTTGTTACCGCCCTGTCGCGGGGGCAGAGACTTCTTTCCGTGCGTTCAACTCGTTTCCCGCTACTGTTCTCGAACGGCGTTTGCGGAACTTCGCTCTGGAAAATGACACCATCTCAATGTTGCAGAAAAGCCCACACCTCAGGGCAGATCGCGACTTGCCCTGGAATCGCTCACCACTCTCGGCCAGAAATCCCCCTATCGTCGTGATGACGATTGCGGTAAACGCAAGCAGATAACGCTGAGGAACTACCGAGGGTGTTTGCGCATTGTCTGTCCGATTCTTTTTGGCAGGCATATGCCGCTGACCGATCTCTTCCTGGTAGTCCAGCCATCTCTGGTCATGCGGCTGAAGACAAACGTCGGAAACCCACTGCACAAAGCGAAGTTTGATAGCGGCCTTATAGTGTTCGTCCGGCTTTCCATCCGGGCCCACGAAGGATGCGGCGAGTTGAGGCAGACGACCGATTACCGACCGCCAGCTATCAACGATCGCCTCCGCCTGCGGGATCAGTGTTTCTCCCGCGATCTTCAGCCACAAGGCGTCGTCATCGCTCCAGCCTGTTGCCGCCTCCAGTTTGCGAAGCTCTTCAAGAGATACGGGTGACGGAGGTACCGAGTCCTCACCGAACGAATATCCCGCAATAGGACACTTGGAAGTCATAGTCTCTCCTCTATCCGTTCTCAGGCGCGCTTGACGATTGATCGCACGATGGAAATGATGGCACCGCTGCTCTCGAGTTTCGAGTTGTTCTCCTTGTGGGCGGTATCCGCGGCGAGAATGTGCCGATACTGCTCGTAGCTGGCAAGGGACGGAAACTCAATGAGCCCGTGGGCCTCGTTGGTTGGCCCGGCGTAATCCGTGGGCAGAAAGTAGCCGATGATGTTGCCACCGCTTCGGGTGATCGGTTCCATCTCTGCGGCAACGTAGGCTTCGTAGGCGGCGCGCTTATTCGGATCAAACGTGTAGCGAAGGTAAAGGGTCAACATAGGGTTCTCCTTTTCGGATGGCGTTCTGCACGGAGCACTCAAAGACCGGGCAACTGGCCAGGAGTGCTGTGAACACACCCAGTATGATGCGGAGCGCGTCACGAATACTTCCATCCCGATCGAAGTATCTTTCAACGAAAACGTCTACCATTCAGATATGGAGATGGGAGCGCGAGTTTCGGAGATCGGTAGCCTGCTTGGCGATCCAGTCCGGGCGGCCATGCTGACAGCGTTGATGGATGGCCGGTCACTGCCAGCGGGCGAACTTGCTTTCATCGGCAATGTCGCGCCGCAGACAGCGAGTTTTCATTTAGGCAAACTCCTGGAATCCCACTTGATCGCAGTTGAGCGTCAGGGAAAACACAAATATTACCGGTTGACCAATGAGCAGGTAGCGTTGGCGCTCGAATCCCTGGCGTCGATTGCACCGTTGCGGAACGAAGTGCATGTGCGCTCGGACCGGCAACTTTTGCAGCGCCGCAACACAGGGCTGCAATATGCGCGGAGTTGCTATCGGCATCTTGCCGGTCGCCTGGCAATTCAAATTCACGACGCGCTGATCGTACGTGGCTTCGTTTTGTCGGTTGGTGAACGGCAATATGAATTGACGGGGGAAGGTGAAGGTTGGCTCATGAAGCTGGCATCCTCGAAGGATGGCTCGGTCAGCCGGAGGGAGCGCGGAGGACAGGCATGTCTCGATTGGACGGAGCGGCACCATCATATAGGAGGCCCGCTCGGCGTGACGTTGTTCTCCCGCCTGACAGAGGCTGGTTGGCTACTACAGCGGCCGGGAACGCGCGCGCTGGCCGTCACGCTCAAAGGCCGCGAGGCTCTGGACCGGCAACTTGGAGTGCGCTGAATCGCCAGACAATTGCATCTTTTAGCTGGGTAGGTTCCGACGCCATGTCTTCTCTAACCCTGGGGATTCGTAATGGCAACCGCGCATGGCGGAACTAATCCTCGAACTGCCTGGAAAGTCGGGTTTTTTCGGCAAGTTCAGGGCCATCAGGCACCCAGCCAGATCGAAGTTGCCGAAAACACCGTTTTCCGGGAATGACCTTATCAGTGGGAGCATGTCGCAGCTCGCATCAGCTTACCCTCAGGCTTGTGGCCGGTATTGAAGATCGCTACATTCTTCTGCTGCTGGCTTACATCCGGCACGCAAAAATCCTGACGAACAAGTCCGGGAGCAGCGTTGCTTCGTACGGCTGCTGGGTGCGCTGGATGTTGATGGTGTGTGGGTCGACCAGCGGCTTAGGTGTGTTCGCCGCAGATTTGTCTCCGGGATATTGCGTGCCAAACACTTGTGGCCGATTGATTGACTGCAGATAGCGGTCAAGCGTCGCCGCTGCGATCCATTTGTCGGCCGAACCTCCGCGGATCAAGGCTTCCACGGCAAGAATGTGCGCGAACAAATAGTCGTCGGGCGTCTGTCCGTGCTGAAAGATCAACGCAGCGTCTGAGAAGTCCTCTCCCGTCGTGATCTTGCCTTTCGCAAGCAGCCTGCGTATCTCGGCGCGGCGTTCGTCGCCATGCTTGAAGTAGTCCGCAGCTGAGATGCTGCCAGGATTTTCCGATTGATCTTCCATCTCCAATTGGTGGATCCGCGAAACCGCAGGCGTGGCTGCAGGGGAGCCCTGCGCCGCCAATCCAGTCGATCCAATACTCAATCCAACAAGCACCAGCGCCCGCAACTGAACAGTCATCTTAGCCATCGACACGAAATCCCCCTGCTTGCTTTGACACCGTTGGCAAGTCCAATGTTCCAGAACGCCAGGTACCAAAAGACGTGTCAGGCTTCAATGCTTTTGAGTTCCCGTGAAGTCCGCTTATCGGCAAGTTCGCGGCTTCCGGCTGTTTCGATCAGGCCAAGTTCCCGATAACGGCGTTTGAAAGTTTTGCTTTCGACAACTACGACTCTGATGTTGCCGAAAACGCCGTTTTACGGGAATTTAGTTTGGGCTCTTGGCAGTCGCGAAGGGAGAAGCAAGGATGAGGCTCATAGCGAGTCCGGCTCTACGGGGCACAGACGGACTTCCATCGGAAACTCTGCGCAATGAACTGCGACAAACTCAAGAACTCCACGCTGTAGCGTGGCGAGTAGTGTCACTGTTGCTGCGCTGAGCCGAACACTTTCACTACCGGCAGCGCCTCGTGGTGGTCATCGAACATTCCACGCTTCGCTATGGCCCCCTCGGCCATGGGCTCCCACCAGAAAACGCCTTTGCCCAGCCCATTTGGTGTTTGCTTCACCGTATTCACCAGCATCCCCAGAAAATCGGCCTGGCCTTGCGGGGTCTGCGTATATGGCGGCTTTCTTCCCTTGAAGTCCTCGCTGTCCCGCCAGTCATATGCAGTCTCCACTACGATGATCGGTTTTTTGTATCGATTCGCCATGAACTCCAAGTTGTTCTTGAGCTCGTTTAAACTGCCCTGCCACCACGGGTAGTACGACTGTCCAATGACATCAAAGGGCACGCGGTTCACGATCAAATTATCGAAGAACCACTTTGTCGTCTCGTCATTTCCGCCCTGGTCGATGTGGATCATGATCAGTGGCCGCTGCTCGGCTCCCTTGCCGTCGTTCGCGCCCCTAATTCCGGCCTCCAAGAGATCTGCAAACTGCGGCCAGCGGTCGGGTAGCCTGCCGTCGGGCCAAAGCATTCCACTGGTAATCTCGTTGCCGATCTGCACCATATCCGGCATCGTGCCCTGCTCACGGAAGGCCGTGATGGTGTCCTTGGTGAACTGGTACACCGCTTTGACCAATTCCTCATGCGGCATCTTGGCCCACGCTGCGGGTGTCTTCTCATGCGCCGGATCGGCCCAGTCGTCGGAGTAGTGAAAGTCCAGCAAAATCCTGAATCCCAGCGCCCGAGCTGCCTTCGCTTCAACCAGCGAGTATTGAAGCGTATTCGGCAGTGGAGTTGGCTCATTCATAATGCGCAGCCGAACCCAGTTGAATCCGTTGTGCCGCAGGATCTCAAGGCCGGGATGCACCTGCCCGTTGTCCTTGAAGGCGATGCCTTTGGACTCCATTTGCTGCAAGAACGAAACGTCTGCGCCATAGATGAAGTACGGCTGCTTTGCGGGCGCTGATGCAGTCGAACTCGAAGCTTGCGCGGGAGGAATCGTCTGACCAATCGACTGCGTGCCCATCGCCAGCAGCACGGAACAAATCATCAACCACACATAGCACCCCCACTTCCAAAACAAAAAAAGATGCCGATACAAGTCTGGCGCTCAGAGGTGCAAGAGTCCTCTCTGAAGCGCTGTAACCACAGCCTCAGTTCGATCGTGCACATCAAGTCGTTCCAAAATCGCCGACACCCGACACTTCACCGTAATCTCCGCAAGATCCAACTCGGTCGCAATTTCTCGATTGCTCTTGCCCTGTGCGATTCGCTCCAAAATCTCGCGCTCGCGCACGCTCAAATCGCTGCTGGGAGTGCGGTTCGCCAGCGTCTCCTTAATCACCTGCGGCAGATAGCGTCCACCCGCATGCACTCGCTTGATTGCATCCGCGAGAAGGTCGTGCGGCATCCCCTTGATGATGTATCCTCGCGCACCCGCCTGCAGCGCCTGGTGAATATCCTCGTCGCCCTCGTAAGTCGTCAACACGATGAACCGAGCGTCCGGCGACACTGTTCTGATCGTCCGAATCACCTCGACCCCGCTCAACTCCGGCAGTCGCAAATCCATCAGGGTCACATCCGGCCTTTTTCCCTTGTGCAGCGCGATGGCCTCGCGTCCGTTGCCTGCCTGCGCCACCGTCTCCATTCCTGGCAGCGTCCCGATCAGCGCCGCCAATCCGATCCGCACGATCGGATGATCGTCGACAAGCATCACGCGTATTGGCGTTGCCGCCAGGTTTGTCATCCAGCCATCTCCCTGACCGCATCGTCCTCGGCCAAACGGCTGTGCTCGAAGCACACCGCCGCTCTTGGCACTCGAATATACACTTCCGTTCCACGCGTAACCGCACTAGTTACCCGCACGCTGCCACCCAGCCGGCGAATTCGTTCCTTAATCCCTATCAGTCCGAAGTGCCCTTCCGGTGGATGGCCGAATGAATCGAAGCCTGCCCCATTGTCCTCAACCGAAAGCGCGAATTCATCCTCGCCGAAGCTCGCACGCACGGCAATTCGCGTCGGATTCGCGTGCAACAGCGCATTATAGATCGCCTCCCGGCTCGCCATCGCAATCTCGTGCATTGCCCCCGAGTGGAAGTCATAGGCCTCGCCCTCGACCTCACACTCGATCGCAATATGCGACGATCGCCCCAGCCGCTCCGCCAACCTCTGCAACATCGCGCCGAAATCCTGCGATTCCCGCCTGCGTAAATTCCACACCGCCTGCCTCGCCTCGTCGATCGCCGCCGCTAATTGGGTTCGGGCATAGTCCAGCAATTCCACCTGTGCCGTGTTATTTCCTGCACCGCCCGCGCTAGCTGCTTCCAACAGCAACGACACGCCCGCACACCCCTGGATCAAAGTGTCGTGCATCTCCCGCGCCAGTCGGGCCCGCTCATCGAGCGTCGCCTGATACGCTGTCTCCAACCGCCGCAGCTTCTGCCGGTGGACCCACCAGATCACGAGCGCCAGCACAGCGACGCCGAGGCTCAGAAACCACCACGTCCGATAGAAGAACTGCCGCTTCACGATGGTGAGCGTCCGTTCGGTCAGCCTCCCAGACCCATCCTGAAATGCACGCACTCGAAATGTATATCGCCCTGCCGGCAGGTTCGTGTAATCCGCTACGCGACGATTGGACCCGTAGCGCCAGTCGCGGTCGAAATTATCCAGCTTGTACTGGAACTGCACCGCATCCTGCGGCCCGAGCAGGATCGCGCCGTATGCTATCTCCAGGCTGCGATTATTCGCATCCAGCGTCACCGGCCCCGGACCCACCGATCCACTCTGCATTGACACTGTCCGCCCGTCGGCAACGACATTATCCAGAAACACCTTCGGCACCGCCGACGAATCCGTTCTATTGGTCAGAAACTGCACCGGGCCTTTGCTGGTAGGAAACCACGCATTTCCCTCCGGCGTCATCGCCCCTGCCGGCAGCGTCCCTCCGTAGAGTGGAGTCAACTCGCCGCCTTCGGATACGGGGAAAAAACGCTGCGACAAATGGGTCTGCGGAGCACTCGCCAGCTTCTCCAGGTCCGCAATCGAGATGACTGCAACCCCGTTTTCGCCACTCATCCAGAACCGACCTCTGCGGTCCTCCAAAATTGCGTACACGCTATTGCTCGCCAGACCCTGCTCGGTCGTGTAGTGGGTGGTGGATGTGGCGCCCGGAACATAACGGTAGAGCCCGTTGTCCCGCGTCCCTATCCACAACGCGCCGCTTGCACTCTGATTCAACGCCCACGCCTTTTCGCCTGCCAGAGCTTGAGTCGCCGCGTCCTGCACAAACTGATCTCCCACCAGGTGGCTCAAGCCGCGATCGGTTCCAATCCACAGGCCGCCGGCACGATCCTCCAGCAGCATCCGAACGCTAAAGTACACCAGCCCATCCTGAACGCGGAAGTTGCGAAATACCGCGTGCGACAGGCGACTGACTCCTTCATCGGTCGCAATCCAAAGGTCGCCATTCTTCGATTCGATCACGCCGCGAACGAAGTTGTTCGTCAACCCGTTCGCTGTGGTGTATTGCTCCGCCGGCGCACCCTGTCCAAGATGAAATAACCCGCGCCCATCCGTGCCGATCCAAAGTGTCCCGTCCTTGGCCCGAAAGACATTCCGCACGCGCGCGCCATGCAGCCCCTCAAAGTTCGTCGGCGTCGCAACCCCATTCACCAGGTGTGAGAGCCGCGTACCCGCCACCCACAGTGCCCCATTCTGGTCCTGTGAAATCGTCTCGAAATCCGAGTCCGACGCATTCGGCAGCGGCACCAACTGCACCAGAGACCGGCTGAACCGCACTACACCCGCCTGCGTCCCCATCCACACATTGCGCTCGGCGTCCTCGAACAAACTTAACACCGTCTTGCTCGGCAGCTTCAGGTACTCATCTGGCTGGGCGCCAACCACCGACAGTCGCCCGTCGTGCAGCATATAGGCGCCCTGTCCGATGGTCCCGATCCAAAGTGTCCCGTCAGTAGTCTCGCGCAAAGTCCTCACCGTGCCCTGGACGCCGTCGAAGCGTACAAACGAAGCAGCTCCTGGCGGCAGCCGTTGCAGCCCTGAAACAGTTCCGACCCACACCGCTCCGTCGCGCGTCTGCAGAATCGACTTCACCCGCGTCTCGCTGTACTCCCCCACCAGGGGATACTCCGTCGCCACTCTCCCGCGAATGGCAACCAACCGCGATCCGCCCACCCAAACGGTACCATCAGCAGTTTGCGCAAGCGCATGCACCGCCATCGCCGGTATCGCGACTGTCCCGTCCACGCGAATCGCACGTTGAGCCTGCCTATCCGGAAGCTGAAATAGGCCATCGTCGGTCCCAATCCAGATACGGCCGTCGAGCCGCCCTTCGAGGCTGCAGCGGACAAACCCGTCCATCAGACCGGCCGCTGCCCCAAACTGGCGAAACCGCCCGTTGCGCATCCGCACCAGGCCGCCGCCCTCCGTTCCGATCCACAACGTCCCATCCCGCGCCGTCATCAGGCTGAAGACGCTGCTTTCCTTCAATGCCGGCGTATTTCCCCGATCGAACGTAACAAAGTGTGACCCATCGAACCGCAATAACCCACCAGTTGTTCCGATCCAGAGAAACCCATCCAGCGTCTGGGCTACCGCCTGTACGGTCTCCTGCGGCAACCCATCCTGCGTCTGCCAGACGCGCGTAGCGTAGTTCTCCGGCTGGGCGCTGGCTGGACCAATCGTCTGCGCCTGGACACACAGCATGCCACTGAACGCGGTCAAAGCGAGTGCTAGCGTCGATTTTCGCCGAAAGATGAGGGAGATCACACCGGACACGCTTCGATTGTGCGCCCGTCCCGCGATACCGCACAAGAGATACTCCGGTGATGGTCAATCCTGCGCAGCAGCCTACCCATGCCGGGTACCAGAAACATCGTGAATTTACTCCGCACATACTTTGGTATGTTCCAAGCGGTTGTTTAAAACCGTTAGTGTCGTGTGCGCATCGGATCCGATGTTGCGGCTGTGCTCTCGATCCACACAGACAGGAGCGCACGCCCACAATGAGGAAATATCCATGAACTTTCGCAGTCCTTTGTCTTACTTTGCCAGGCCAGCCGCCATCACAGTTCTCATGATCTTCGCCGCAGCAGGCGGCCATGCGCAGGTTGGCACGGCCAGCCTCACGGGAACCGTCGAGGACACGACGAATGCAGCCATCCCCGGCGCAACCGTCACGCTTACCGACACCTCAACCAGAACCTCGCGCACGGCCAAGAGCGACAACAGCGGATTCTTCTCGTTTCCAAACCTTCCCGCTGCTACCTATGAGGCCAGCTTCCACATGCAGGGGTTTTCCGATTTGGTCCGAAAGAACATCGTCCTCGGGATCGGCGACAGTCAGGCCATTCCGAGCATCCACATGCAAATCGGAACGGTGAGCTCCACCGTCAACGTTTCGGCCCAGTCCAGCGCGATCACGCCGACGACGTCCGGTGAAAGCTCTTACACCCTTTCGAGCAAACAAATTCAAAGCCTTGACATTGAGGGACGAAGTGCCATCGAACTACTTGGACTTGTTCCGGGCGCAGCCGACTCAGGTAACTTCGAAAGCGACACGTACAGCGGCCAGACCGCCGGCTTCAGCCAGAACGGCAGCGCTTTCTCGGTCAACGGCAACCGCTTCGACCTGACACAGATCGTAAGCGATGGCGCGGTTGTGAGCGACGTGAACACTTCTGGCGGCGCGGCCGTCACGCCCAACGTCGACATGATCTCCGAAGCGAAGGTCGAAACCGCGGCGTTTCTGCCGGAGAACCCGAACGGCCCCATCGTCGTGAACACAGAAACCAAGTCAGGCGGTCATGATTTCCATGGCGAACTGTACGCCAGTGTCCGCAACCACGTCTTCAACGACACAGATTGGCGCGTGAAGAACCTCGGCCTGTCCAAGCCGAATGACGCATACTACTACCCGGGCGCAAACGTCGGCGGGCCTATCCTCATTCCTGGCACTGGCTTCAACAAGTCCCGCGATAAGCTCTTCTTCTTCGTCGCGTTTGAGAAGGCGCTTCAGTACGTACAAGACCCGCTGCTCGACATACGTGAAGCGGTCACCCCGACCGTAGCCATGCGCACCGGCGATTACAGCGATACAGCGTACATGAGCAACTTCGCCGACAGCGCCTACTACGCCAGTGTCACCCCGTGCACTTCGTCAGGAGCAAACACCTCGCTCTGCGAAGGCACCACCGGCATCATCAACCCCGCGGCCATTGATCCCAACGGCCAGGTCCTCATCAATGCGTTGCCGCAACCGAACGCCAACCCGGCCACCAATGGCGGGTACAACCTGGTCAGCAGCGCGCTTACCTTCCAACCGCGTGATCAGGAAACCGTCAAGATCGACTACAACATCAACCAGAAGAACCATCTTTCCGGACGTTACAATCGCGAATCAGAGACGGTGCCCTTTCCCTTCGGTTATTACAACAACTTCACGCCGAACCTCCTCAGCGCCGACCAATACAACCACAATGGTTCGAACTCAGTGGTGAGCAATCTTTCCACCGCCTTGACGTCAACCATTACCAACCAGCTAATCTTTTCCTACACACGTCTCAACTTTGAAACCTACCTCGGCGATCCAGACGCGGTCTCCCGCAGCAACCTCGGGTATACGGCCGCAGATCTCTATAACAACGACACCAACATCCTTCCTAACGTACAGCCGGAGTACGGGGATGCAGGGTATGCGTCGCTCTACCTGATCGGCGGCAGCTACCCGACGGTGCATGCGCCTCAGCAGACCTATGTAGTCAATGAGAATGTCACAAAGTTGCTCGGGCGGCACACCCTGAAGGCCGGTGTCTACTTCGCGCAGCAGCAATTCGGCGAGCTGACCCCAGGTATAGAAAACGGCAATATCGAGACCGGCGACTACTCCGGTGCCTACAACACTGGCAACGCCTTCGCCGACTTGCTAACCGGTCAGATCGCCGGGTACGCTGAAAGCACCAAGAACTTCATCGGCAACATGACGGAAAAGCGTATCGACTTCTTCGTGCAGGACCAGTGGAAGTTGACGCCGCGCTTTACCCTCAATTATGGAGTGCGCGTGAACCACATCGGCGCATGGTACGAAGATTCTGGCAGGATTGTCGTCTTCGACTCCGCGCTCTACAACCCAGATGGCACCTACGCGGAAGCCCCGGGTCTTGTCACACATGCAACCAACTCTGCAATTTCGATCAGCGGTGGTAAGGCGCTGGGCTTTCAGATCGCTCCAGACGTCGGCTTCGCCTGGGACGTCCTAGGCAACGGCATGACCATCGTGCGCGGCGGCTATGGGAAGAACTATTATGCCGATCCGGGCTCCAATGCCTTCTCGACCATCGAGGCGCCCCCTAACGAAACCTTCACCAGCTTCTACGGCCTTACGACAATCAACCAGATTCCCACGCTACAGACGTACCTGCCACTCGGCCTATATGGGATTGGCAATCTCCATGACAACCATCTGCCGAACACCCAGTCGTACACTCTGGCTGTGGCGCAGACCTTTCCCGGCGGCATCAATACCGAGATTTCTTACAACGGAAACATATCGAAGTATCTAACCAGCTATCTCAACACGAATCCGGTACCCGAGGGCTGCCCAGGTGAGTATCCCGGCTATACACCAGGCTCCTACAACGACACCACGTGCCGTCCCTATTCGCTGCTCTCTGGCTTGAGCACCGAGGTCCATAACCTCAGCTCTTTCTATAACTCCTTACAGGCCACGGCATCGAAGAAGGTAGGTATTTTCAACTTCTGGTTCACCTATACCTATGGCAAATCGCTCGCCTACAACTGTGAGAATCCCTTTGAGGAGCGTCGCTGCTACGGTCCTGCTCCGTTTGACCGCAGCCAGAACGTCAACATCTCCTATCTCATCAATCTGCCGAACGTGAGCGCCAAGTATCTCGGCAATCATAAGGTCTTGAACGGGATTCTCGACGGTTGGCAGTTCACAGGTATCGAGCAGGTTGCTTCCGGAACGCCTCTACAGTTCACCGCTGCCGCGTCAGCAAACGGCAATACCGGCGACGAGTACGACGGCATTCACAATCGAACCATTAATTTCTATTCGGTCGGCGACGCCACGAATGACTACAGTGCACCGAACTTCGACAATCGCGTCCTCGTCGGCACGCCCGACGAGCAGGCGGTTCCAACCCTGGCCTGTGACCCGCGCACCCATCTCGCGGCGCATCAGTACTTCAATGCCAGCTGTTTCGTCTCGCCCCTGCTTGGGTCTGCCAACAATCCAAGCATAGGCACGTATCAGATTCCGTACATCCACGGGCCACGCTTTCAACAGGACGACATTGGTCTGTACAAGTCATTCAAGTTCCGCGAACAGCGCAGCATTCAGATCCGCGCCCAGGCTTTCAACTTCATCAACCACCCGCTGGATGCCTTTGTAGAGTACGACCCCGGGCTTTACCTGCACTACGCCGCCTATGGGGCGGCGCCCGTCAATCCCACCCAGGCAGGCTTTGCTGAGACCAAGCTGGGTGCACGCACGATCCAACTCGAAGCCAAAATCTTCTTCTAACGCGCTCTCGTTCGTTTCAGCGGTGCCGGACCGGCGTCTGGAACCGCCCCGCCCCTACCCGTCTTCGCGTAAACCGTACCTCCCGTTTGCCAAACGAGATCCCTGAACTGCATGAAGGCCCGCATCTCTTTTCGACTCCTGTTTGCCACTGCGATCACCCTCGCCGCGTGGTCGCCCCCTCTCGCTGCACAGAAAATTTCCAGTCCAGATCAATTTTCAGTCGACGCTTCAGCTCCCATTGCGCCTCCGGAAACCGGCTATCTGCACCTCGGCGGCACATCATCGAATGGCCACTCGCTCCAGATCAACAGCCGCTACCTGGTCCTCGACGGCAAGCCGTGGTTGCCCGTCATGGGGGAGTTCCACTTCTCCCGCTATCCTGCATCACAATGGGAAGACGAAATCCTCAAGATGAAAGCCGCGGGTGTCGACATTGTCTCCACCTACGTCATCTGGATCCATCATGAAGAGCTCCAAGGCCAGTTTGACTGGGCCGGTCAGCGCGACCTCCGTCGCTTTGTCCAACTCTGCGCCAAACATGGCATGTACGTCTGGCTCCGCGTCGGCCCCTGGACTCACGGCGAAGTGCGCAATGGAGGCTTCCCTGACTGGATCGCCAAACTTCCAAACACCCGCACCAATGATCCCGTGTACATCCACTACGTACAGCTCTTCTATAACCAGATCGGCCATCAGGTGCAGGGCCTGATGTTCAAAGACGGCGGCCTCATCATTGGTACCCAACTCGAAAATGAATACGGCCTGCATGGTCCTGGTCGCGGCGCCGAGCACATCCTCAAGCTCAAGCAACTCGCCATCGCTGCTGGAATCGACACACCCCTCTTCTCGGTGACCGGCTGGCCGTCGCTGGACTTTCCACCGCAGGAAGTTATTCCTGTCTCCGGCGGCTATCCCGACGGTTTCTGGTACGGCTCCCAGACCAACCTGCCCCCGAGCATGACGTACCTGTTCAACTTCAACCGCGAGCTTGGCGACATGGGCGCGACCGTCCCCTCCGAAGACCCGACGGGCAAGGTAAATCTCGACCACGACCCCTATTTCGGCGCTGAGGAGGCGGGCGGCATGGCCTCCTCCTACCACCGGCGGCCCATCCTCACCGCCGACGACATCGCCGCACTCACTCTCAGCGGCATCGGCTCCGGCATGAACCTGTACGGCTATTACATGTTCCACGGCGGCGCCAATCCCAAAGGCCTCCTGACCACCCTGCAAGAGTCCAGCGCCACCGGCTATCCCAACGATCTGCCCGAAATCAACTATGACTTCCAGGCGCCGCTGGGCGAGTTCGGCCAACAGCGCGAGTCTTACCGCAAGACACGTCTCATGCACCTGTTTCTCAACGCCTTCGGCCCCCGACTCGCCACGATGCCTGCCTTCGCGCCCGTCCAACGTGTGCGCGACCCCGCAGACACCTCCATTCCACGCGTCGCCGTCCGCACCGACGACGTCTCTGGCTTCGTCTTCGTCAACAACTACATCCGCCAGGTCTCGATGCCTGAACGCCTCGACTTCCAAGTCCACATAAAACTTCCGGGTAGAGAAGTCGCTATCCCCACACATCCCATTACCCTTCCGGCCGATACATACTTTTCGTGGGCCTTCGACCTTCCACTCGGCGCGGCAAAGCTTAATTACAGCACTGCGCAGCTGCTTACCCAGCTCAACACCCCCACCGGCAAGCTGGTCGTCTTCTTCGCGATCCCCGGCATCGCCCCCGAGTTCTGCTTCGACCCCGCATCCATTCGTAGCATCACCGCGTCGGGCCCCGCCCTCTCGCACGCCGACGGGGTAACTACCGTCGCCGATCTGCATCCCGGCATGAACTCAACCATAGAGCTCACCGACCGCGACGGCGCCAAGATCACCATCCTCCTGCTCACGCAAGAACAAGCAGAAGAAACCACGCTTCTCCGCATCGGACGCGAAGACCACTTGATCCTAAGCGCATCAAGCGTATTATTCGATGGTTCCGCCATTCACCTGCGTTCCACCACGGGACCCACCCAGACCATTGCCGCGATTCCCACCCTGAACAGCGTCGTCCCAAACAAGTCTGAGGGTCTCTGGACAACCATCACTCTTACCCAGCCAGAAAGACACCTCGTCCTGACCGTTACTCCCGGCCAAATCGCCACACCTCGCCCTGTTATGGAGATGAGCCACTATGTCGACTGGCGCAAGGCCTCCGTTCCCACCGTCCCACCCGATTCAACTTTCCTCAAAGCGGGCACTTGGGAACTTCAATGGCGCAACCCTGACTTCACAGGACTCAGCAACGTTTTTCTTCAGATCGACTACGCCGGCGATATTGGTCGCCTTCAGGCCGGCACAATCCTGTTGGACGACAACTTCTTCAACGGACTTCCTTGGCAAATTGGCCTCAAGCGTTTCGGCATGGGAACAGCAAAGTCTCCACTCAACCTCCAGCTTCTTCCGATGCCTGCAGCCGCCCCCATCTACATCGATGCGAAAGCCCGCAACCTGCTCGACAGCGCACACGCTACGCCAAAGCTCGTCGACGCCAAACTCATTCCCGAGTACGAATCCATCGTGCCCGTCGCACCGTAGGCTCTTGCTTCGCCCGCGAAACACTCGCGCTTGATGAGGAAGGTCACCGCGAGGACACTTGCAGGAACGATCAACATCATCACGATTGCGGCTGGCCCATGAGGGTTGTTCCGCCGATTGGGCCAAGATAGGCCAGCCTCGTTCCTGATAAGTCGGGTTATCGGCAACTTCGGTCGTTATTGCCGGAATTTCGTTTTAGGGGAATGGTAGATGAAAACCTTGTTGATCCACACTGCGGGCTAAATTAGGCTGATAAGGGAGTTAAGCCATGGCCGCGACATCTTCGAGATTGTATTTTTGCCTGTCTTCGTATTCTTTGCATCTTGGCGGGGAAGCGGCGCAAAGCTCAACAGACGAAACGCCTAGAGGAGTATCGGCGCTCCCCCGACTCGCGCCTCATCAAACTGAACGATTGATGGCTCGATCTCCTGAAAAGTCTGGTTTTGAGCAAGTTCGGGCTGGTAGTTGCCCATAGCCCCGTTTTGCGGAAAGACGCTTCGCTATCACCAATAAGCCGACTTCTGAACCTGATGCGACGTTCACTTCCGGACCCGTCATATGAATTCGTTTGAATCGAAAATCTGCCGCGTCACGGGTTCAGCTGGGCCTTGCAGCTGTACGGAGCGGGCAATTCGGCGAAGCGTCCTCGGATCCAATCAATGGCAGCTCCAGCACTATCGCGGGCAATAAATGGATGGCCGGAGTTCGAAACGGGATACCGCTGCAACTTGGCAGGACCTGACCGGTCGGTGATTTCGCAGTCGTTCCTCCGGAGAAGACGGTGCCCGACGTTGTCACCCAGGTCAGCCGAAACTCCGCCACCGGTCCTTCTTTCACAGCCGGTCGATTGCATAAAGGCTGCCGCAGCTTGGCCTGTCCGCCAGGTTTGCATAAACCAGGGGCCGCGGCATTCTCTATAGCAGCGGCTTCCTCACCGTACGCTGAACCGAAGTATCTGGCCGATCGGCGCATCTGCCGCACCCCAGTTCGAAATATAAAGTGCTCCGTCCGGACCAAACGTCATTCCGGTCGGCACGGACAAGCCCGTGATCACGTCCTCGGCCATGCCACGCCCCCGGACGCGAACGACCTTACCGAATCCTGGCGCGGGAAGTCCCGGCGTCGCCGATAGTTCGAGCACATACAAGGCGCCGTCCGGCCCCCAGGCCATGCTTACCACAGTCGTCAGTCCGGGCGTTGATGTGTCTGTAACATGCATCGGCTCCGGTAGCCACGGATCGAACGACCCCAACAGCCAATCGAGGAGCCTGGGCTTCAGGGTCATGAGGATGGACGAGTCGGGCGTGACAGGAAAGAGCCCAAGGTTACCCACAATGAAGCCGTCCTCACTCTCGACCGCCGCGGTCGGAACGATGTGTCCTTCGGCCTTCGAGATATCGGTGACCATCTCGACCTGGCCGGTCGTCGTTACCGACCAAATCTGCCCATGGTTTGCCTCCACCGTATACAGCTTTCCGTGGTCGGCGAGCATGCTATAAAACACGCCATCCGCCTCAAAGTCCGGGGCCATCACCGCGGACGGATGAGCCGCGACCGCCTCGCTCAAGTTCGCCAGCATCGTCCAGTGGCCCGTGCGCTGGTCCACCTTCGCCACCATGTTCGGCGCCGTCGACCCGTGCGAACATCCTCCGCCGGCCGTGACGGCATACAGCTCGCCGTCCAGAAAGGCTATGTCCGCCACGCCGTTCACATCGGGTCTCTGACTCAGGGCCGAGGGAAATCCCGTCGCCACCGTCGTCACACTTCCTCGTTTGTCCACCTTCACGATGCTCGCGGTATTGCCGTTCGTGTACGGCCCTCCCACGGCGTCCGCGACCTGCAGCTGTGGGCATACCTCTACCGTGCTGTTCGTTCCGCCCGGCCCCGAGAGAGCCACGTAGAGGTCTCCGTCCGGGCCAAACTTTATTCCCCGCGGGCCGAATAACCCCTGCGCAACTGCTGTTGCACCTGCCGGCACCGGCGGCAGTTGCGCATTCACATTACACACACCGCCTACGCACATACCCCACACTGCACAGACTGCTCCAAATACTCGATTGCTTCTCATCGCACTTTCCTCCTGTTTGTACATAGCGTTCATTCCCATAGGCCGTCGTGATGGAACTCTGATAAATTGGCGACTTTTCCAATTGGCGGAGCCGCCGCTTAGCTGGCAGTGAGATAGCCGCGCGATCGCTCACGCTCAAGCTGCCGTCAAATACCCATACATGTTTACCGATTCGGAATCGGAACACGAGCCGTCCCCGCCCAAGGTGGGGGTAATTCCCTCGCCGATCACCAGGCCGGAGGGGTATATAAAATGGCTGGTCAGCGTCGCGTTCGTCGTCGTCACATGCAGGAAGACCCCGCCGAAATTGGGGGTGCCTAGAAAGAGGGTGTAATTTTCGTGGCAGACGTTGAAGTCTTCCGGCAGCACATCAATCGCGGTGATGACCAGAGACTCTCCCGCCGGCACCGTAAAGCTGGAGGCGCTTCCATCCGCCGCGACTCGAAGGCACGTGTTACCGCCTGCCGAGAACATGACCTCGCAAGTCAGGTGAACCATGTTCCCTGCCTGCGCGCCTACGCTTTGTGTCACCGCCGGGTTCGACGCGGTATTCGTCACCTGCACCAGCGCCGCGGCTAACGCATGCACTGCCTTCGGATTCATCAACGTTATCAAACTGCCGGCCAATACCACTGCTCCGACAGCAAGCACAGACTTCGACAAACGAATCATCGCGAACCTCCTTGGATCCAACTGCTAATTTTTGTGTCTTTGAGGAACATCCATGCACCGGCCAACGCGGTTGCCAGGCCTACAAGCTGCACCGAAGGCGGCTCAGGCACGGGTGGAGGCGTGGTGCCTGCAGACGTCGTGATATCCAGCGCCCAGTTCGCCGTGTCGTCGTTGCAGTCGCCGTTGGTATCGCAAGTCTGGAAGACTCCGGCGGTGAAGTCCACGAAACCATCGCCAAGGACGCCGCCAGGACCTTCAAACGTTGCGAAGGGAATATATTCGCCATCGCTTAACAGCACCGTGTATGTTCCTGCAGCGAGCCCTGTAAACTGCATGTTCACATCACCGCAGGTCGCTGAGCCTCCCAGCATCACGGTGCCCGCCGGCGGACATCCCGGCGTATAGTTCGTGAGGATGTCGGACGTCCCATTCACAAAGACTGCGCCGTCACCTGTTCCGGAGAATAACCCCACAAACGGATCAAATCCCCCAGGCGCAATCGGCATGCTTGCAGCGTTCACCCCGCCGCCAAACCCGTAGGTCTGCAGTGTCACGTCCCCTGCCGACGTCAGCACAATCGGAATCAATACGGTGTCCTCAGGGCTCGCAAGTATCCCCGTCTGTGACATCGTGTCCGCTTCGCAGGTGCCCGATGCCGTGATAAAAATTGCGGCGGCGGCAAGGGCCGCCCGCCATATTCCATTCGCAAAGACCTTCATAACCCTCCCCAAGTCGGACCTGCGGTGCGCCGAGCAGCCCTTTCCGGAGATGCACCTTGTCCCGTAGGCAAATGAGCAGACCATCATCGGACCGTTAGCGCAAGGATGCCGAGGTAAAGACGAGGTGAACTTTCTCTGAACCGCTAACTTCTGCAAATGGAATGGTCTGTTCCAATAGGGGTCTCCGGCTGTATACTTCGCGGCAAGAGGTCTTCGCCGTTATGGCTGCAGGTACCTTCGAGTTCGGCGAGTTCGAGCTGAACTGTGAGCGCTTCGAGCTGCGCCGCACAGGCGTTCTTTTGCGACTCGAGCGCCAGCCCATGGAGCTTCTCATCCTCCTCTCTTCCGCCGACGGGCGCCTGGTCACCCGCGCCGAGATCGCCCAGCTCCTCTGGCCGTCCGAAGTCTTCGTCGACACCGAACACGGCATCAACACTGCCATCCGCAAGATTCGCCACGTTCTCCGCGAAGACCCCGATAGCCCGCGCTTCCTCAAGACCATCACAGGTAAGGGCTACCGCTTCATTGGAGTCACGGCCAAAGCCGAACCAATACCTTTGCACAGAGGAGTCACCCAGCTCGAACCTCCCGTTCCCCAACCGGTCGTACCCGCTCACGCCCCGGCATGGCCACACCGTTCCTGGGTTTCGATCTCGGTTTCGGCCGTCATCCTCATCCTCATCGGGATTGCCACTTTCGGAGCCCGGAGCGTCCGCGGACACACCAAACTGCAGCCAATCACCTCCATTGCCGTCCTCCCACTCGACAATCTTTCCGGCGATCCCTCGCAGAACTACCTCGCCGACGGCATGACCGATGAACTCACAACCATGCTCGCCAAGGATTCCAGCCTTCGCATCATCTCTCGCACGTCTGTCATGCAGTTCAAAGGCGCCCACCGCCCGCTGCCTGAGATCGCCCGTCAGCTCGGCGTTGACGGCATCCTCGAGGGCTCGCTTGCCCGCACCGGCGGCAACCTCCACATGACCGTTCAGCTCATCTACGCGCCCACCGACACCCACCTGTGGGCCGAGAGCTATGACCGCGGCCTCGACGACACGGTCAACATACCCAAGGACGCCGCCCGGTCCATCGCCACCGTTACCCACAGCAGAGCCACTCCGACCGCTACACAGCCCAGGTACATCGACCCCACCGCGCACGACGCTTACCTGCGCGGCCGATTCCTCTGGTATTCCGGTAACAATCCGGCCTCTGGCAAGTATTTTCTCCAGGCAACCCAGCTCCAGCCGGATTACGCCCTCGCCTGGGCCGGCCTCTCTTCCTACTATGGAGCGGGCGCGATGGACTTTTACCTCGATCCCCGCCAAGCGCTTCCGCTCTCCGTCGCCGCCGCTCGAAAGGCCGTCGAGCTCGATCCCTCACTTCCCGAAGCTCACGTCGCCTTCGCCGCCGCCAAATATTGGATCACCGACTGGAACCTCGACGCCGCTCTCAACGAGGCCAACCGCGCCATCGAGCTCGATCCCAAACATGCCCTTGCTTTCCACCTCCGAAGCAAGCTCCTCATTCAACAGAACCGCTATCAGGAAGGGGTCGAGATGGAGCGCAAGTCTATGGAGATCGATCCCTTCGCAAACCCCTGGGCTATGGCCTACGCCTTTCTCACGGCTCGCCACTTCGATGAAGCCATTACAGATGCGAAGCAGCGCGTCGAAGCTCATCCCGATCCCTTTCTCTGGTCGATTCTCAGCGAGGCCTATCGCGGCAAGCACATGGACAAGGAGTCCGAGCAAGCTTTGGAAAAGGCCTTGGTTCTGTGGGGCGACCCGACAGTCGAATCGATCCACCGGGCCTTCGAGCGCGGCGGACGCAGGGCTGTGCTTCACTGGTACGTCGACAAATACAAAGCTGAGTCACAAAAAGGCTACGTCTCCCCATATCACTTCGCTTCGCTCTACGCGCAACTGGGAGATAAGCCGCAAGCCTTCGCCTATCTCGATGAGTGCGTGCGCCAGCACGCTCCGCCAATCCTCGGCATCCAGAGCGACACCTCCTTCGACTCGCTCCACTCTGACCCGCATTACCGCGCCATCGTCCAAACGATCGGCTTTCCACCCGCCTATTAGGTTTCGCTCCTTCAGCTCGTCCCTCGCCGGTGCGGAGAGAGGTATCGCAAGAGTCGTCTTCCCATCCGCAAACGCACGGACATTGGGCGGCATTCAGTTGCACTGAATGGCAGCACAACGTTGCGCTGGTGGCCTTTCAGGTTGGATACGAAAGCGCTAATCAATTCAATCGTGAATATGCCCGCTTCTTCGGACAGCCAGATCACCACCCTCATGCCGGACCGCCGTGACCCCGTTCGCCACGAGGGCAGGCAGAGCGCTTGCCCGTGTCCAACTCAAATGCGTAACCATGTCCCAAAAACCAGGGATCAGAAACTTGCCCTCCCCGTGCACGATGCTAGCGTCCTTGGGTGCGGGGCCGCCGTCGACGGTGTGATTCTGCCGTCGCGAACGACCACCGTCCGATGCGGTGCCAGTGCACCCGTCTGCGTGTCGACCACGGTCACGTCGACGATCGCAAGGTCCTGCGAAAACATCGGCATGCTCAGTACCGACCGTGCGTTATCAATCGGCGCTAGATGAGTGGAGCTGCGATTTTGCGTAAATCGAGAACAATGAGCAACACACTGACCAGAAGCGCTCTTCTATGTGCACGGTAACTGATGTCAAAGGCTTTGCTCTTAAACAGGGGTTCACTGAACTGTTAGTGCTACCGTGCTGAGCACATTCACATTTCCACTGCTTCCCCCGGAGATGCTGACCGTGTAAGTCGCTGGAGTGGTTTGCTGGATGACCGCCTGCGGTGGGTTATTGCAGCCGAGCGTCAGGCAGCAGACTCCCGCCACCATGGCAAGCAGGCAGACGCGCCAGCATTCGGTGGCGGAGAGACTCCTGCGTCGTACAAGCGTGGAGAGAACACCGAAAGCGCAGAAAAAGAGGGGCGCCTCACCGGGAGCACTGTTCCCGCGCCCACTAGCGTTTTGCGTTCCTGCCGTCGTTGAGAGCATCAGCACGGACATCGCCGTGCCTTCTGCCGTGAGCGTAACCGCAGAGTTGGAGAGCGAGCAGGTGGGAGCTGTAGAAACCGCAAGCGAACTGGGATAGGTAACTGCGCAGGTGAGGTTCGCGCTTCCACTGAAGCCGCCGAATGAGCTGATGGTCAAAGTATCGGATCCGGTCGCACCGGCCGCGGACAACGTCACTAGCTGCGTGGCGGGGGTAATGGTGATGCCTGCGACTTTACTGACAACAGCAAGCACGGTAGAGGTCGAGCTCGTGGTGTATAGGTCTCCCGGCCAGACCGCGGTGAGGCTGTGTGTACCAGCAGAAAGCGCGGTGTTAAAGGTTGCGGTTGCCGTGCTAGAGCCCGAGGAATTAGCGGTGATTGCAGGCGCGGCGCTCCCCACGAAGGTCGTGCCGTCAAAAAATTGGATGTCCGGCGTAGCCTCCCCGACAGCGGCATTCAGCACGTTGGAGACCGTTGCCGAGAGCGGAATATTGCTGCCGCTTGGTGTGAAAACCGGCCCACTGATCGTGGTCGTCGTGGCCAGCGGGACCACTAAAATTGTCACCGGCGTCGACCTGACCGCGGCGAAAGTGCTATCGCCCGGATAGGTGGCGACATAGGTATGGAACCCGGCCGAAAGGTTCGAGAAATTCCTCATAAGAGGATTTGCCGGGGCACCAACTGGCACGAGCGATCCGCCGTCCACTGCATTTAGGGTGATGAGCGCAGCAGGCGCGGAGCTGGATCCGATGCCGGTGAAGGTTGCCGTCAGGGACACCATGACGGTGGGAGTTATGGGTGACGAACTTGACGTTAGAGCCAGAACCAAAGCATCTGCGGCCGTTCCTACCGGGGCGAGATTCAGTGAGAGCTGGTTGGAGGTTGAACCTTCAAATGTGCTGTCGCCGTTATAGGACGCGGTGACGAGGTCGGCGCCGTACGGCAGGCCCGCGGTAGAGACGCTGTAGGTGGCCTGGCCAGTGAGGCTGAGCGGCTGCAAGTTCCCGTTGGGAACTCCATTGACATAGAACTGAACCGCGCCGCTTGGCACGGTGGCCGAAGCTGTGGCAGCGACTGTAGCGGAAAAATCGAGCGTTTGCACGCCGGCGAAGTTGCCGGTGGAACCGTTTAGCATGGTGGTTGTCGGCGCGCCGCCGGTGAGGGAGGCGGCGATAAAGTTGGCCACATCGAGCGAGCCCCACCCCGTGGCCAGATCGAAGCCGGTTGAGGCCAGGTATCCGGCCAGGCCGCCGGTAAGCCCACTTTGTCCCGGTGTGCTGTTGTTGCATAGACTGGCTGTGGCGGCGGTGCAGTTCGATACGCCGCTGGTGGCTTGGGTCACGTCGTGGAAGGCAGTGCTGTATACCCTGTTTGCTAGACGATAGATGAGGGGATTGAGCGCGCCTTGCGGACCACCAAGCTCCTGGTCGAGTAGCGCAGCGACACCAGCCATGGAAGGCGCGGAGGCTGACGTGCCACCGCCGTTGGGCTCGACCGTGTAACCACCCTGGGAGTTCGGAGTACATGGGCCAACAGAGCTGTTGAGGTAGCAAGTCGCATAGCCATCGTGGGCGCCAGACGCGGAGAAGCTGATGTCCGGCGTGTCTCGAAACCCGTCGGCGGGCACTCCCGTTCCGGTTTGAAAGGCGGGCTTGGTGATGTAGAGACTCTCTCCGCCCCCTCCGGCATCGATAATGGTGGTCCCGCTACTGGAGGTGGGGTCGTTCCAAACGCCCTCAGGAATATATCCGAGCGCCGAGCCCAGGCTGCCATTATTCGTGTTCGCCCAATAGGCATGAGGGTTGGCCGTGTCGTTGAATTCCGTTCCGCCGACGCAGGTCACAAATCCGCTGGAACAGTAGGCGTTGATACTCAGAGTTTGCGTCGCAGGGGGCGCCACATTGTGAGGATTGCAACCCGCGGCGCCGGAGTCTCCCGCGGAGACGAAGGTTGATATGCCCTCCGCGGCCCCCTGCGAAAACAGATTCACGTAGAAGTCCGTCATTGCAACACCGGAATTTACCTCGCAGCTGATGTAACTGAGTGTCATGATGGGATCGAGGAGCACCTGCACATTGTAGGAAATCGCCGTGATCAGGCCGCCGCTCACTTCGGAGCTGACGACCAGATCGGGCTCCGCGCCGGGCGCGGTCCCTATCACCCGCTCCACATCCAGCGTAGCCTCCGATTGATAGGAGTTCTCCTGTTGTCCGGGATCTACGCCGCCGTTGGTGGGGATAACGACATGTGCCGCCTCTGCCGGTAAGCCGAAGATTGTTTCGTAAGTGCTGATGTCGGCTGGATTGACCTGCGACAGGCCGATGATGGCGACCCTGACGCCGGAACCGTTGAAGCCGGCGTTATAGACCGGATTGAGATCGTAGATGGTCGCAAAATCTGCCGGCCCGATGGAATGACCACCGCTC
>Ga0302316_10000071_pt1 | contig 88270 bp, 83 predicted proteins | sample III_Palsa_N3_2_FD_200456 | JGI IMG/M metagenome (GOLD analysis project Ga0302316, IMG submission 200456) | Peat permafrost microbial communities from Stordalen Mire near Abisko, Sweden - III_Palsa_N3_2 | ecosystem: Environmental > Terrestrial > Soil > Palsa > Peat permafrost | place: Sweden...
CCCCCACGACCAGCACCTCGCCGGGCCCGGTGTACGACGCGCACTTCGAGGCGTTCCCGCTGAAGGAGCCAGTCCACGATGACATCCAGATCTTTGGTCTGACGGCCAATGTGGACGTGGGTTTTGCGGATGTGACGAGCGCGACCTCGTACTTCAACCGTGAAGCGAGACAGACTGAGGACGCATCGACGTCCATCTTCTACTCGAATTTCCCAGGGGCGCCGAATCCGCCCGGATACTATTGCGCCGCGCCCCCTGCCGGCAGCGCCTGCCCGGCCGCTCCGGCGCCGGGAAGCTATCCCGCGCTGGCGCCGGTTCCGTATTCGGAGGTTGACCCCTCGCACCAGTTCGCGCAGGAGCTGCGCCTCACGTCCCACGATATCGCTGGGCTGCACTGGGTCGTGGGCGGGTTCTACAGCGTACTGCACTCCGTCTGGCAGGAGGAGAGTGCAAGTGCCGCGCCCATACCCTTCGGCATCCCCGACGGCAGCTACTTCACCTCCTACAACCCGTACCGTGTCATCCAGACGGCGATCTTTGCCGATGGTTCCTACGCGATCACGAATCAGCTGAAGTTTGCCACGGGAGTGCGCTGGTATTCCTACAACAGCGATCAGCACGAGGAGTCCTGGGGATACGACGCCCCGAACGCGGTACCCGGGACAGTGACGCTGACCCAGGCTTCCGACAAGGGGACCAACCCACGCTTCAATCTGTCGTATGAGCCGAACCCGAACCTCAATCTGTATGCCACGGCCTCCAAGGGCTTCCGGCCCGGTGGCGCCAACCAGATCATCCCGCCGGCGAATCTGCCGCCGTACTGCACGCCCGGCACGCTCGCCTTCAAACCCGACAGCGTCTGGAACTATGAGCTCGGCGAGAAGGCCAAGCTGTTCGACAACTGGCTTACCATCAACGGCGACATCTACTACATCAAGTGGACCGGCGTGCAGCAGGTATTCACACTGGTGTGCGGCTATCAGTACTACAATAACGCCGGCAACGGCCGCTCCTACGGACCGGAGCTGGAGATCCACGCCAAAGTCACCGCCAATCTGGCGGTGCAACTGAGCGGCACCTACACCAACGCGCGGATCACCAACCCCACGCCTGCCTTCCAGCAGTATCTTTCGCAGCAGGTCTCAACACCCAGCGGATCTCCGCAGTGCCCGGTGACGGGCAGCTGCACGGCGCCTATTCTGAATGTCCCGAAGGAGACTGCGGGTGCGGCGGTGATCTACACGCAGCCCCTGCCCAACGATTACCTGCTGACGGGGCGCCTGGATGACTCCTTCGTCGGGCAATCGTACGATGTCGCCTACTTCTACGGGCTCACGCTCCCCTCCTACAGTATCGCGAACCTTCGCGTGATCCTCGCCCACGGCCCCTGGTCGGCCCACCTGTACGTGACCAATCTCGCGGACAAGGTGGCACTGATGACCGCCAACAACACCAGCTTCCAGTTCAACGTGCCACAGCTGGTCCGCTATTCCACCAATCAACCCAGGACCATTGGCATCCAGTTGAACTACGCATTCTGAGCGAAAGGGCTAGGCGTCGAGCGCGGCCGGTGACTCCGGCAGGATCTGGCCGCCATCGACGACCAGGCTCTGGCCGGTGATGTAGCCCGCCTCGAGACTTGCAAAGAACAGCGCCGCATTGGCCACATCGGCAACGGAACCGAGCCGGCGCATCGGCACACACGCTTGCGTCTGTCGAATATAGTCCTCACCCATGGCCGCCAGTCCCTCGGTGAGGATGTTGCCCGGCAGCACGGCATTGACGGTGATGCCGGAGAGTGCCAGCTCGATGGCAGCCGTTCGCATGAACCCAAGCTGCCCCGCCTTGCTGGCGGCGTAGTGCGCCCAGCCCGGGAAACCGGTCACCGGACCGGTGATGGAAGAAGTGAGGATGATGCGGCCGAAGCGCTGCGCCTTCATGGCCGGCAGACAGGCCGATACCGACAGAAAGGTACCTTTGAGGTTGGTACCGATGACTGCATCGAAATCCTCTGCAGTCATCGCGCCCAGCTTCGCCGCGGGAAAGATACCGGCGTTGGCACACAGCACGTCGATGGCGCCGAAGGCAGCCAGCGCTGCCGCGGCCATCGCCTCCATCTCAGCGGGCTGGGTCACATCCGCCGCAAACGCCTGGGCCTCGGCGCCGGCAGCGAGGATTTCCGCCGCCACCTGTTGCGCGTCTGCCAGGTTGCGTGAGACGACCAGCACCCGACAACCGGCCTGGCCGAAACGCAGCGCGATTCCCCGTCCGATGCCTTTGCTGGCGCCCGTGACGATGACCGAGCGACCCGTGAGTGGGCTGAACATGCGGCAATACCCCTACATTGAAGGAATCGGATTCAGGAAGCGCCCGTGCTGCAGCTGGTCAGCAAGGGCAATGGTCCCGGCCGTGTAGTCCGCACCAAACTGCCGGGCGAACGGGATCTCGGCATGCGAGGCGAGCCAGGCCATCAACAGAATGCGTCGCAGCACGACAAACGTCGGAATCTCCTCGAGTTCCTCGGTTGACAGCGATGCCACCCGGCGATAGCCCGTTATCCAGGCGCGCAACAGGTCCGGGACGATCGGCTCGTGTTCGATGAAACTGACGGCGGACGCGAAGTCGTAGAGAAACCAGCTGAAGCCACAATCGTCGAAGTCGATGATCCGCAGGTGCGGTTCCGCCACCAGGAGATTCGCCAGCCGCAGGTCCGCGTGAACCAGGCCGAAGCGCTGCGGTCCCATGCCGAAGCGCTCGATCCGTTGCCTGATGAAGTCGAGCGCCCGCTCGAGCGTTGCGGTGCCGGAGGACTTAAGGCCGATGGCCGCACGCCACGAACCCCAGAAACCATTCACGCCCACCATGGCGTCGAGGTCCCAGCGCCTGCGGCAAAACCCCGGCGGCAAGGTCCAGGCCCGCGCATGAGCGTGCATTTTCGCGCTCAGTTCCCCAAGCCGCTCGAACCAGTGGATGGTCCCGACACCGGCATCCGGCTCCCGTCCGGGCAACCATTCGAATGCGACGGCATGGCGGCTTGGCCAGCCCGATGGCGAATCCAGAGTCTGCACCAGCTCGCCGTTGCGGCCCGCGATCGGTGCTGCGGTTTCGATCACCCTCTCGTGACGCAGGGCGTTGATCCAGGCCAGTTCGGAACGGATTTCCTGCGCCGTGCAGTACCCGACCCGATGCACGCGCAGTACCAGCTGCCGTGCACTTACCGGGTCGGTGAGCGCGAAGGTGGCGTTCTCCGACACGTTCAACAGGCGTATGGCGGTCGCGGGGGCGAGCCCCCAGCACGACAGGCCCCGTGTCACCATGCGTTCGAGTTCGGTCAGGACCTCTGGTGTGTACTCCCCGGCCACCAGTCTATGGCGCCTCGCTCAAGACCTCGTCCAGGGCTGCAATGAGCCGGTCGGCATGTTCGACCGAGAAGCACAGCGGCGGACGAATCTTGAGCACCGTTCCAAAACGACCCGCGGCGCCGATCAGAACCTGCCGCGCCCGCAGTCCATTGATCACGGCCACGGCCCGCGCCGGTGTGGGGGAGCCAGCATCGGGGTGCGCCAACTCCACGCCCAGATAAAGACCGGCGCCCCGGACATCGCCGATCTCGGGGTGGCGCGCCGCAAGTTCGAGCAGGCATCGCCTGAGGTATTCGCCGACTCGTCGGGCACTCTCCATCAGGCCCTCCTCGGCAATCACCTGCAGTACCGCCCGTCCGACCGCGGCCGCAACCGCGGAGCCTGCGAAAGTATTGAAGTAGCCGACCTTGGCGCACAGGGCATCGAGGATCTCGGGGCGCGTGATGGCCGCGGCGATGGGGAAGCCATTGCCCATTGGCTTTCCCATCGTAATGATATCGGGCTCGATGCCGTGCCGCTGGAAACCCCAGAAAGAGGTGCCCGTGCGGGCAAAGCCTGGCTGCACCTCATCGGCGATGACCAGTCCGTTCGCCCGGTGCACGGCGTCGACGGCGTCGCGCAGGAACCCCGGCGGATCGGCGCAAACACCGTCACTCGAGAAGATGCTGTCGATCAGCAAGGCGGAGAACCGGTGGCCATGCTGCGCGAGGTCAGCAATCGCCGCGGTCACCTCGCTCGCGAACTGCTTCGCCAATCCCGCCGCTGCCGCACGGCGGCGATCGGGCGCGGGAATCGTCCGGACATGCGGCGGTTGGACCCAGTGCGCGAATGAGCTGGGCGATACCTCCGTCACCCGGGCCGTATTGCCGTGGTAGGCCGATTCGGTGACGACAATTCCATCTGCGCCCGTGAAATGTGCGGCGAGGCGCAACGCCAGATCATTCGCTTCACTGCCGGTGCAGGTAAAGGTGACATTCGAGAGGGCCGCCGGGACGGTCGCCAGCAATTCTTGGGCGAACTCGATGATGCCGGGATCCAGATAGCGGGTATGAACGTTCAGCTGACCCAGCTGCCGCGTCGCCGCCTCGACCACCCGTGGGTGACAATGGCCGACGGAGGGTACGTTGTTGTAGGCGTCCAGATACGCCATGCCCTGCGCATCGTACAGCCAGCACCCTCGACCGCGCACGAACTGCAGCGGCTGCTCGTAGAACAGCACCGACGCCGACCCGAAAACCTCGGCCCGCTGGCGCAGCAATCCCGCAAGCGTGCCCCCGGCAGCCGCCGCCTTCATGTCGAAGGCGTTCAGTGCCAGGATCGGTTTCATGATTCTGCCGGCGTCTCCGCGGGGACGGAAGCGGCATGGATGGCCATGAACCCCGTCGGCAGCGGTGCGCTCGCGATCTTCGGACGTGCCCGCATGATGGCCCAGGACCCCAGCATCCACGCCAGGGCCAGGTAGGGCCACAGGTTGTTGGGAAAATCCGGTACCGGATACAGGTTGCAGTAGAGGACCCACAGCAGAAGAATCGGACCCAGTACGCACACGGCCGGCCACAGCGAGCGTCCTTCGCGCGAGGCTTCCACGACTTCGGCACCGCCGACGGCGATGTAGACGAGGATCAGGGCAAGCACCGCGATGGTACTGGTGTAGCTGTAGAAGTTGCTGGCCCCCACGAAAGGCGCCCAGATCACAAATGGCAGAATGATCACGATCGCGGCCGCCGAGACGGCTGCCGCGGGTGTGCCATGCACGGAATGGACACCCGCCAGCGGCGGCGAAAGTCCGACCCGACCCAGCGCGAACAGAATGCGCCCCGCCGCCGCGAGACACCCCAGCACCCCGGAGAAGCAACTGATCGCTGCGGCCAGATCCAGACCGATGGCGACCTTGGGCGACGCAAAGCGAAGGGCAAGATCATTGAGGGGCGCCTGGGAGCCGGCCAGTGCCTTGATCCCGCCCGACCCGAAGCCAATGACTTCGCAATACCCGACGAAAACAAAGAACACGCCGGAACCAATGACCGTGGCGAACAACGCGATGGGAATGTTTCTGCGGGGATTAACGGTCTCCTCCCCCAAGGTCGCGGCGCCCTCGAAACCCGCGAAACATAGAACGCTGAAGACCATGCCGAAACCCATTCCCGACCAGCCGCCAAAACCCGCGGCCGGTCGGAAGGTCTCAAGGGTCTGCGCTGCACTCGGATGCACCTGTCGCAGAATGCCGATGCACAGCCCCAGGATCCCAATCACGGCTGCTCCCTCCAGCCACAGCATCAGACGGCCTGCCAACCGCATATCGCGATAGGCAAGCCACCAGGCAAGCAGGAGCGCGGCGCCTCCGATCACAAGCCACAGCGCCGCGGTGTCGATCCCGAACGCCTCCTTGACTGCCGCGCTGGAAAAGCTGCCGACCAGCGCCGCAAAGCCCGTGCCGAAACCGAAGTAGGTTAGCAACATGGTCCAACCCGCAACGAAGCCCATGCGCCGGCCAAAGGTATGCGCGATATACGCATACGCGGAACCCGCGTGCGCGACACGATGCGTGAAGGCCATGAATGACAGGGCGATCAGCGCCATTGCGACGGTGCCGATCGCGAAGGCCAGCGGAGCAGCCGGTCCGGTGGCCTGGACCACCAGCGTGATGTTGAAAGCAGCGGTGACCGTAGGCGAGATGACGGCGAGCGAAAGGCCGATGGCCTCCGGCAGACTCAGGATGGATCGTAGAGGTGCCATGTGTTCCCATCATAAGGGGTGCCACGGACCGCTCCAATCACTACAGGTGTCGCGCCCTCAAAGGGTGCAGCCCGCCCCACAATGTTCCACGTCTCGTTTAGCGACCTTCGGTCAGGCGCGCCATCTCCGCGACCAGCTCGCGCGCACTGATCTGGCGGCAGTAGCCCCGGTTGTTGCGCAGCGACCAGTCGTGTCGTTCCGCGGACAAAGTCACGCAGGCATCGGTCGGCACGGTCACGAGGTACCCCAGGTCACAGGCGTCGCGAACGGCCGAGTCGACACATTGATCGGTCAGACAACCAGCGATAATCAACGACCGGATGCCGAGATTGCGCAGAATGTAATCGATGTTGGTCGAAATGAACACCGACGAAGAGGTCTTCGGAAAAACGATCTCATCGGTGGTGGGCGCGAGTTCCCTGAGGAGCTGAGCATCGATGGAACCCTTCGGCACATTGAACCCGCTGATCTTGTAGTCCAGCGAACGATCCCGTCCATCGGCCGTCAGGCTCTCGATCACCGTGTAGGTGACCTCGATGCGGGCCCGGCGGGCGGCGGCCTGCAAGCGGACCATATTCGGTAACGCGTGTTCCTCGAGCGTGCGGAAGAAATAGCCGTAGCGCTGCTCCTTTTCGTCTGCGGACAGGTGGGCATATTCACCACCGTCGCGCCGGCAGTTGTAGTTCTGCACATCGACGAACAGCAGCGCGGCATGGGCAGCATCGATCTCGATCTCGCGACTGAGCGGCTGGTTCATGAGAAAGCTCCCAGAAAGGCGTGTTCGGCGTCCTGCAATGCGCGAGTGATCCGCTGTGCCCAATCGGCCTGACCCGCCTCGTCGTCGATCAGATCCTGACGGATCTCGATCTCCACGTGGGGCAGCCCACGCGCCTCGCCGTGCCAAGGAATCGTGTAGTCGGTTGCATCGCTGACGAAGTACGGCTCGTTATCGCCCACGACCAGGTCCTGCTCCCGGCGCAGCATCTCGAGCATGAGACCGGCGAAGCGGCGATCGCGGTTGTACAGGATCGCCGCGTGCATTTCGCGCCGGACATCCTTGTAGCTGTGGGTCATGCTGTGCTGCGCCACCAGAATGGTGGGCCGGCCGGCCGCAAGTCTCGCATCCAGCAACGCCCGAATGCAGGCATGGTAAGGATCGAAGATCTCGGTCCGCCGCGCAGCGAGCTGCGCTGCACTCAGTCCCAGGTTGCCCGGGATGCCGGTCCACTCGCTTGACTGCGGAATCGAGCTGACTACGTCCGGATCGCGGTTGCAATCGATCACCAGCCGCGAATAGTTCTGGGCGATGAGCGGGGCATCGAGCGCCGCCGCAACCTGCTCGGCCACGGCGAGGGCGCCGATGTCCCAGGCAATGTGCCGTTGCAACTCGGACGCCGGAACTCCCAGGTCTCTTAGCTTTCGCGGTATGCGCCGGCTCGCATGGTCAACCACGATGACGAAGTTCGAGCTCCCCTCCGGCCGCCACTGGCTGAACGGCAGCGGCTCGTCCGGCGCGAGCAACGTGTCCACGGCGTCAGTAGATTTCGGCATAGCGGCGACAGATCTCCCGTTCATCCAGGTCCGCGAGGCCGTCGATCTCCGCGTGCTTGAAGAGCAGATAGGCCTGAAGCAGATCCGCGCCCAGCCACTGTGCCGCTGCCTCACTCCCTGCCAGCAGCGTCAGTGCCTCACCCAGGCTCCCTGGCAGCAGAGCCGGACGAGTGGCTTCAATCTCCCGCTCATGGCGAATGCCGTCGAGCCCGGCGTGCACCAGCGTGGCGAGCGCCAGGTAGGGACTCGCGGCGGCATCGGCGACGCGAAATTCCAGATTGAATTGCCGGGCACGCTGGGTCGGATCGCTGCCTGAGACGGGACAGATGCGCAGCGCTGAGCCACGGTTGTGGGCGTCGACATCCGCGCGCACGGGCGCCCAGCGGTCGGGGCGCAGGCGATAGTAGGACGGTATCGAGGGGACGGTCACGGCACACAGGGCCGGCAGGTGGTGCTGGATCCCCGCCAGAAAGCGGCGGCCCAGTTGCGACAGCTGCCAGGGTTGGCGCTCATCGTAGAGCACCGGTTGGCCGTCGCGATCCAGGAAGCTGAAATGAATATGGGTGCCGTTGCCCACGCCCTCCGGCCGGGGCATGGGCGTGAAGCTGGCGCGATGGCCCAGCCGCGAGGCGATCGCGTGCGCGACCTCGCGCGTGATCACCGCATCGTCAGCGGCGCGCAACCCGAGCGACGGCGCGACCGTGACTTCGAACTGCTGCGCTCCGTATTCACTCAGGAACGAATCCGGTATCACGCCGACCTGCCGCAACGCCGCGAGCAGCGCTTCGCCGAACAATCCCTGCCGGCGATAGGAACTCAATTGGTAAGGTTCATGCGGATGCGCGGGAACGCCGCTATAGGTGAGTTCCTGCTCGAAACTCGCCAGCAACTGCAAACCGGTCTCGACCTCCAGGCGCTCGATCGCGCGGCGCAGCACGTGACGCGGACAGAACGACCAGGGCGTGCCATCGGCAGCGCGGATGTCGCCGATATAAAAATGCTCCGTCGCACTGCCGTCGAAAGTCAGCAGCACGCGGGTGGCGGGATCGGGAATCAGGAACACCTCACCTGCCGTCCCGAAGGGAGTCACCTGAATGGGACCGAAGGTCGAGAGGAACAGGTTCGTCGGTGCCAGTCCAACGCCGCGCTCCAGCCTCGCGGGCAGATCGGCAGCGGGAAAGCTCTTGCCGCGAAAATGGCCGGACAGATCGCTGGTGCCGACGAATACGATCGGTTCGCGTTGCATCCGGGAAATTCTCGCACACGCGGTGTAGCCTTGCGACTGGCTTGACGAGCGGAGACTGCGATGCCCGTTGCAACTCGATCCGGTGCTGTCCTGGTTGGACTCCTGATGATCGCGACCCACCTTCAGGTCGGCTGGGCTGCACCGTCAGCGAGCAGCCTTGAACAGGCCTTCACCATTATGCAGCAGGCCGACTTCGTCGATCTGACGCACACTTTCGGCCCCACCATCCCGCATTGGAAGGGCTTCAGGCCGGAGACCGTCACTACCACCTTTACCATCGCCAAGGATGGCTTCCATGCCGAGGAGTTCTGCCATCCGGGACAGTGGGGCACCCATGTCGATCCGCCGGCGCACTTCCATGATGGTCTCAAGACCGTCGATCAGATCGACCCGAAACAGTTCCTGCTGCGCCTGGTGGTTCTCGATATCCACGAGCAGGCGGCGAAGAACGCCGATTACGTCGTCACCCTGGACGATGTGAAGGCGTGGGAAGCAAAACATGGTGTCATTCCCACGGGTGCCTTCGTGGCGTTGCGCAGCGACTGGTCGCGGCGCTGGCCGGACGAGGCGGCCATGCAGAACCTCGATGCCAAGGGACTCGCCCACTATCCGGGCTGGAGCAAACCCGTCCTGCAGTATCTGTACGAGCAACGAAAGATCACGGCATCAGGTCATGAAACCACCGACACCGATCCCGGCTTCGCGGTCAACAAGGATGACTATTCGCTCGAGCGCTATGTCCTGGGCACCAACCATTTCCAGATCGAACTGCTCGCCAATCTCGACAAGGTTCCCGAAGCCGGGGCGCTGGTACTGGTGACGTTCCCGAAGCCGCAGCACGGCAGCGGCTTTCCGGCCCGCGTGGTCGCCCTGGTTCCAAGGCCTTAAGATTACTCAAGAACGACGCGGGGAAAATAGAAGGACACGGTCCAGTTGGGGAGATCGACGATTTCGCTGATGCGCAGGTCGCCGCAGACACTGCACAGCAGGTACGCGTCGATGGCGGGCATGCCATGGGATCGGCCCAGCAGGTCAATCATCGAACGCACCGCCGCGCGCGCCGCCTCCATCAGGTCCGGACCGATCCCGGTCGTCACTTCGTAACCCTTTGCATCGAGATGGCGGGTAACGGGCCCCGGGGTCCGGAATCGTGGATGAGTCAGCGGCACCTGCTTGATCAGATCAAACTGCGCGGCGACGCGCATCGGGCTTTCGATCGCAGTACCGCACACTTCGCCGTCGCCCTGCGCGGCATGCGTATCGCCAACGGAAAATAAGGCGCCCGCCACTTCGACGGGCAGAAACAGTTCGGTGCCTGCCGCGATGTCCCGGATATCCATGTTGCCGCCGACGCGGCGCGGCGGAACGATACTGTGCAGACCGGGCGCCGCCGGCGCCACACCGATCGTGCCGGTAAAGGGTTTCAGGGGCACCTTCCCCCACTGACCGAACAATGCCGGCGCAAGGGTCGTGGGGTCGTAGCGCCACAGGTGCAGTGCGGGCTGTTTGAATTCCTCGGCCAGAAGACCGAAACCGGGAATATTGGCGGTCCAGCCCCATCCGGATGGAGTAAACGACAGCAGCGTAATTTTCAGAACGTCGCCGGGTTCTGCCCCATCAATGTGCACAGGTCCCGTGACCGGATTGATCCTGGAGAAATCCAGGCGAGCGATGTCCTCCGCACTCGAGGTTCCGGAAAGCTGGCCCCCGGCCGCGTCCACGACCTCGAATTCGATCGACTCCCCGGGCGCGATACGTACCAGAGGTGCGAGGCTGTTATCCCAGCCCAGATGCTGGTGATGAATGGTGTGTCGATGTGGCATGAATCATCTTAGACTGGGACGCATGTCGCTGGAAGAGTTCGGATACCGGGAGCAACTGCGCCGTGCACTGACGACGGGCGACCTGATCGTCTACGGCATGATATTCATGGTGCCGATCGCACCGTTTGCCGTATTCGGTTTCGTCTGGCACGACGCCAGAGGCATGGTACCGCTGGCGTACCTGCTCGGTCTCGTCGGGATGCTGTTCACGGCGCTGAGCTACGCGGCGATGTCGCGGGCATTTCCACTGGCCGGATCCGTCTACACCTACGCGCAGCGCGGTCTGCACGAAATCGCGGGCTTTTTCTCCGGCTGGCTCATTCTTCTGGATTACGTTCTCGTCCCGTCCCTGCTCTACCTGTTCAGCGCCGTCGCATTGCGACCGATTCTCCCGCAGGTACCGACCTGGCTGTGGCTGGTGCTGTTCATTTCGTTCAATGCCGGGGCCAATCTGCTCGGCATCCAGTTCACCGCGCGCCTCTACCGGTACCTGCTGTGGTTGGAACTGGCCACGCTGGCGTTGTTCGTCGTGTTCGGACTGATGTCCCTGTACGGTGGCGCGGGTGCCGGCAGGCTGACGCTGACGCCCATCTACGACCCCCACGTGTTTTCACTCGCCACCGTCGCCGGCGCCACCTCGGTTGCCGTCCTGTCGTTTCTCGGCTTTGATGGCATCTCGACGCTCGCGGAGGAAAGTCGCGGCGACCGGGATGCTGTCGGCCGGGCGACGGTGGTATCGCTGCTGATCATCGGCGCGCTCTTCATGCTGCAGACCTGGATCGCGACCGATCTGGCGCGCGACTCCCCCTTCGCCTCCCCGGACACCGCCTTCTACGAAATAACCGAACGTGCCGGCGGCGCGTGGTTGCGACTGGTCACGATCATCGTCGTCGTGATTGCCAACGCCATTGCCAATGCCATGGCCGCCCAGGCCGCGGTGTCGCGCATCCTCTTTGCCATGGCGCGCGATGGCAAGCTGCCCGCCGTGCTCGCGAAAGTGCATCCCCGCTTCCAGACGCCCTATGTGAGTACCCTGGTCGTCGCAGGCGTGTCGCTGCTGGTGGGCCTGCTGTTCGCGACACGCCTGGATGATCTCACCCGGGTCGTGAATTTCGGCGCGCTGACCGGCTTCGTCCTGCTGCATCTGTCGGTGATTCATCACTATCTGATCCGGCAGCGCAGCGGCGCGTGGCTCCGGCATTGCGTTTTCCCGCTGACCGGATTGCTCATCATCCTGTACGTTCTGTATGAGATGGATCGTGCCGCGAAGGTGCTCGGCGTCTGCTGGATCGCCATCGGCGGGGTCTACTATTTTTGGCTATTCGTTCGTGGGAAGACAAACGTCGCCTTCATTTCCCCAGTTTGACGTTCACCGGAAATCCTATCCCCGCTAGCCAACGATGCGGCCGGCGAGCCCACGAGGAATCGAACCAAGCAGTTTGCGCGTATAGGGATCGCGCGGCTGCCGATAGATGGTCTCGGCATCGGCCATTTCGACCGCCTTGCCCTTATTCATCACCATGACCTGGTCAGCCATGTAGCGCACCACGGCCAGGTCGTGCGAGATGAAGATGTAGGCCATGCCGAACTCCTCCTGCAGATCCAGCAGCAGGTTGAGTACCTGCGCCTGGACCGACACGTCGAGGGCGGACACCGACTCGTCGCAAATGAGTACGTCCGGCCGCAGCGTCAGGCAGCGTGCGATCGCAATTCGTTGGCGTTGCCCTCCGGAGAATTCATGCGGATACCGGTTGAGGGCATCACGTGGCAGGCCGACGCGCTGCAGAAGCTCAGCCGCCATCGCGAGGCGAGCCCCCGTGTTGGCGCCGATGCCGTGCAGCGCCATCGGTTCGGTCAGAATATGGCCGATGGTGAAACGCGGATTGAGCGAGGCGTACGGATTCTGAAAGACAATCTGAATGCGCTGGCGGAACGGCATCATCGCCGCCTCGCTCAGGCTCAGCAGATCCACTGTCCCACCCTCGCCATGCATGAGCACCCGACCGGCGGTCGCCTGATGCAGGCGCATTAATGTCAGGCCAACGGTTGTCTTGCCCGAGCCGGACTCGCCCGCGACACCGAGGGTCTGGCCGCGCCGCAGCGTAAAGGACACGTCCTCGACGGCCGGCACCTCGCGCCAATGGAACAGGCCATCCCGCAGCCGGAAACTCTTCCGGAGCCCCGTTACCTCGAGCACGACCTCCTGGTCGGTGCGTGGCACGCGTACCGCATCGTGCAGATCGGGTTCCTTGCCGGCCAGGAAGTCGGCGACCACCGGCAGGCGCCGCGGATGCCGCTCCATGTCCGGCCGACAGGCCAGGAGCGCCCGGGTATAAGGATGCGTGGGCGCCGTGAAGATCTTCTCGACCGCGCCCTGCTCCCGTACGATGCCGTCCTGCATCACGATCACTTCATCGGCGATCTCACCCACCACGCCCAGATCGTGGCTGATGAAGAGCACACTCATCTGATGGCTCTTGCGCAGCTGCGCCAGCAGTTCGAGGACCTGCTTCTGGATGGTCACGTCGAGCGCCGTGGTCGGCTCATCGGCGATCAGCAGTTGGGGCTTGCAGGCAATGGCCATCGCGATCATGACGCGCTGCTGCTGCCCGCCCGACAGTTCGTGCGGGTAGCTGTGGACCCGCAGCTGCGGATCCGGCAGTCCCACCTCGGTCAGGAGCTCCACAGCACGCGCGTGTGCCGCACGCCGGCCGATGTGCTCATGGATGCGCAGCACCTCGGCGATCTGGTTCCCCACCGTAAAGACCGGATTGAGCGAGGACATCGGTTCCTGGAACACCACCGACATGGCGCTGCCGCGCAGGTCGCGGAGCTGCGCGGCCGGCAGCGTCGTCAGTTCACGTCCTTCGAAACGGATGCTGCCTGAGATGCGGGCATTGTCGGGCAGGAGCCGCAGGATGGCCATGGCCGAGACGCTCTTGCCGCTGCCCGACTCACCAACCAGAGCGACGGTGCGGTTTGCGGGAACCTCGAAGCTGATGCCCCGGACTGCGACGCGCGGTGCCTCGCGGGCGATCTGGAATTCGACCGCCAGGTCGCGCACGGACAGCAGCGGAGCCTTTGGCGCGGATTCGGTCATCGCAGTTTCGGATCCAGCGCGTCACGCAGGGAGTCGGTGAACGCGGAGAAAGCCGTCACGAATACAGCCATGAAGAAGGTGGCCGCCGCCAGCTGCCACCACTTGCCGAGAATCAGCTCAGACTGCGCCTCATTGAGCATCGTGCCCCACGACACCGAATCGACCGACACCCCCAGCCCGAGAAACGACAGAATGACCTCGGCCTTGATGAAGCTGACCACATTCAAGGACAGCTGCACTAGGATGACATGCGACACGTTGGGCAGAATGTGAACGAACATGCGCGACAGCGGTGTCGCGCCAATGGCCTGAGCGGCGCGCACGTACTCGCGGTTGGAGTGCTTGATGTACTCGGCACGGATCAGACGGTAGACACCGGTCCAACCGGTGAGGCCGAGGATCACGATCACACTGCCGATACCCCGACCGCTCACTGCCGCAAACGCGAACACCAGCAGGATGTAGGGCACTGACGTGAACACGTTGTAGAGCCATTCGAGCGCGTCGCCGACGCGGCCGCCGAAGAAACCCGCAAAGCCGCCGAGCACGCTGCCAATGAAGGTGGCCACCAGTGCAGCGGCCAGCCCGACGATGATCGAGACCTGCGCACCCTTGATCGCCTTCTTGAGAACGTCGCGGCCGTAGCGGTCACCGCCGAACGGCAGCGTCCGGATGCGTGGCCGGATGTTGGTCTCAAGTTCGCGGGCCCGCCGCTCGATATCTGCATAGTGCGGGGCAAGCGGGTCGACGGCGGTCAGATCCAGCATGTGTCCCGGCGGCGGCTCGATCATGGCCAGGTCATCTGGACCCGGCCCCAGGAAGGTCGGATTGGCGTAATGCACCCCGGGCTCGTCGGCCCAGTTGGCCGCCAGCAGGTGCAGTGAGACCAGCACGATCATGACGATGAACACGCCGACCACGGCGAGTGCGGCCATCCCGATGCGGTCGTGCCGCAGACGCCGTGCCGCCAGGCTCCAGACACCATGGCCCGTCGCGCGCGGCGCTCTCATGGCCGTGGCAGCGACGGCGGCGCTCATCTGAGCACCACCCGTGGATCGACCAGTTTGTAGAGCACGTCGGTGAGGAGGTTGATCACCATCGTAAACATGGCCAGATAAATGGTCGTCGCCTGGATGACCGGATAGTCGCTGCGATTGACCGCAAGCAGCACTTCACGGCCGAGCCCCGGTATCGAAAAGAAGACTTCGATCAGGAACGAACCTATGAACAGGCCGGGCAGCTGCAGCGAGATGTCGGTGAGGATCGGGATCATTGCATTGCGCAGGACATGCTTGAAGACCACCTGCCGCTCCGCGAGTCCCTTCGCGCGTGCCGTGCGGACGTAGTCCTGCCCGATCTCGTCGAGGAAGAAACTGCGATAGAGACGCACCTGGGGGGCGAGACTCACCAGCACCGCAAGCAGCACCGGCAGCGGCACGTAGACGGCCAGGTTCGTCCAGACACTGGGTGCCCAGCCCTGGATCGGGAACCAGGCGAGCTTAAACCCGAACAGCCACTGGCCCGCGATGACGTACACCAGGAAGGAGATCGAGAGAGCAACCGTGGTCGCTATCATGGTCAGCCGGTCGGTAAGCGAGCCGCGCACGTAAGCCACGCCGAGTGCGATCGGCACGGACAGCACCAACGTGACCAGGAACAGGGGAATCATGACGGTCAGGGTGGCCGGTAGCCGCGTTAGGAAAATGTGGGAAACCGACTCGCGCGTCGCCCAGCTGTCGCCCCAATTGAACGTAATGACTTCCTTGAAGAAGATCCACAGCTGGATCCACCAGGGCTGGTCGAGGCCGAGCTGATGGCGGATGACCGCAACCTGCTGGGCCGAGGCGTTCTGGCCGGCAATGATCTCAGCCGGATCGCCCCCGAACAGGGTAAAGAGAATGAAGATGAGGAGGATCACGCCCAGAAGGGTCGGGATCATCTGCCAGATGCGGCGAATGAGGTAGCTGGTCACGGGGGCTTAAGCCTATCATGTTGCACTGATATGAACCGACTCCGGATAGTCCTGTGCCTGCTCGTGATCCTCGGCGTGTCCGCCGCAAACGGCACCGCGCCCAAGACCCTGCGCTATGCCTTCGAGATCGCCGAGACGGGCTTTGATCCGATCGAGATCACCGATCTGTACTCGCGTAATGTCACCGAAAACATCTTCGATGCGCCGCTGCGCTTCGCGTATCTGGCGACGCCCGGTACGCTCGAACCGAATACTGCGGATGGCATGCCGGAGGTGTCGGCTGACTACAAGACCCTCACCGTCCACATCAAGAAGGGCATTTATTTCACCGATGACCCGGCGTTCAACGGCAAGCGGCGGGAATTGACGGCCGAGGATTACGTGTACTCGTACAAGCGCATCTACGACCCGCACTGGAACAGTTCCAGCTACGAGGAATTCCAGACGCTCGGCCTGATCGGCCTGGAAGCACTGCGCGCCGAGGCCATCAAGAGCGGCCATTTCGACTACGACCGACAGGTCGAGGGGTTGCGGACGCTCGATCGCTACACCTTCCAGATCAAACTCGGCATCCCGTCACCGCGCTTCGTTGGAGATCTCGCGGACTCCAGCATCATGGGCGCGGTGGCGCGGGAAGTCGTCGAGAAGTATGGCGATGGCATCATGGCGCACCCGGTCGGCACCGGCCCGTTCCGGCTGGTCGAGTGGCGCCGGTCGTCACTCATTGTGCTGGAGCGCAACCCGGGATATCGCACGGATATTTTTCACGTCATTGCCGATCCGACCGATGCGGACGCGCAGCGGATTGCCCGGGAACTCGACGGCAGGCGCCTGCCGCTTATCGATCGCATCGAGATCTCCATCATCGAGGAAAGCCAGCCGCGCTGGCTGTCGTTCCTGAATGGCGAAGCCGATTTCATCTGGAACATGCCGTTGGACCTCGCGGACCTGGCTTTACCGAATGGCAAGCCGGCGCCGAATCTGCTGAAGAAGCACATCCAGATCGAGCGCGTACCACGAATCGATGTCGCCTACATGGTCTTCAACATGGACAATCCGGTAATCGGCGGGTACACGCCGGCGAATGTCGCTCTGCGCCGCGCCATCAGCCTTGGTTTCGACACCGCCGAGCAGATCCGCACTTATCTCAAGTTCCAGGCCTTCCCGGCGCAGTCATTCATCATGCCCGGGGTATTCGGCTACGACCCCACACTACGCACCGAGAACGGGGTTACCTCGGTGGCGCGCGCCAAGGCGATGCTGGATCAGTACGGCTACCTGCGGCGCCATGGCACGCGCTGGCGCGATAACCCAGATGGCTCACCGCTGGTGATCGAGATCTCAACGATGCCCGATCAGCGCAGCCGGATCATGGATGAGATTTTCAAGAAGTCCTTGGACGTGCTCGACCTGCGCTCCACCTTCAAGGTCGCCAAGTGGCCAGACCAGCTCAAGGCGGCCCGGGCGGGGAACTACATGATCTGGTGGCTCGGTCTGACTGCCAGCGGTCCGGACCCCTCCGGTGCCATGAGACAGGCTTACGGGCCGGCATCCGGGGGAGAAAATTTGGCGCGCTTCAAGCTTGCGGCCTTTGACAAACTATATCTGGAGCAGGATCGGGCCCCGGACGGTCCGGAACGGCTCGCAATGCTGCAACGGATGAACGCGCTGCTCACCGCGTATGCGCCAATGAAATTCATTGCGCACCGTTACATCATCGACATGGCGTACCCATGGATAAAGTACTACCGGACCTGGCCCTTCACCCGGGCGGAATTCTGGCGCTATATCGATATCGATCAGACGCTCAAGGACAAGGCGCAGGCGCACTGAGGATCATGCGTCAGGTGAGCTGTTCCTCGAAGCGCACGTCGAGCTTTCGGTATAGAACCTTCGCCAGCGGGTCGTAGCCGAAGAAAGCGACTGCTCCATCCATCCAGGTCAGCGGTTTCGCGCGTGCGATCTCGCGTGCGCTCCTCATCAGCTGCGAGGGCATCGAGGACGGAGCCGGATCAAAGACGTCTGCTTCGTGCGTGTCCTCCTCGCCCTCGAATACGGTCCGGGCCACCTTCGAGAACACGTGCTTGCCGCCGTTGGTCAGATAGATTCGATATTCCTGCCACTTTCCCTTGGGCGCTGAGGTTGGCGCCGCAGAAGCCAGCAGCGTTCCCATGAACAGCAAGTCTGCTTTGCCATCCCGGGTGACGATATGCTCCTTCTCGACTTCGAGGTCAGCGTCGTCCTCAAGCGCGGGCAGGCGACTTTGCATCTGGACCTTGGCCGGCGAGACCTTCTTGAGCTTCTGCTCCTTGCCGCGCGCGTTATCGGAACCTGAAGCATTTTCCTTGTCGGGTGCCGCGGAATCCTTACGCGTCGACTCGTCATTGCGCGCGGCGTCGCCATTACGCCTGGCTTCATCAGTCTCAGCGCCGGTGCGCGGGGTCTCCGTGCTGCGGGTATCGCCCGAAACAGCCAGGTTCACGCTTACGCGCGGCGCGGAGAATTCCTCGGTGCGTTGTTCGGTCATGGTGTTGGCCTCTTTTAAAGGCAGTAGCTTGCAGCTTCGGCCTCGATCTATCGACCAGAGACAGGCGCTGGCTGTCGTAAGCGCGCGCTCACAAACCGGGCGCGATGCCGCGCTTGTGGAGCCTGAAGGCTAATGTCCCGACAATGCCGCCTGGAACTGCGTGCTCCCCAGCATGGAACTTACCGTGTTGACGACCGCGTCCGAGAGGACCTCGTCGTAGTTCTCAAGCTTGTAGGAGCGGCCGAAGCGGGTGGCATCCCCGGAGGCCAGCCCGCTCCAGAGCGTTTTGCCATCGCGACTGACGACCGTCAGTTTCACTGCGACCTCGGATTGGTAGGTGCTGGTCTCTCTGACGAAGAACTGCCGTATCTCACCCTTGATGATCACCGCGCCGTCACTGTCTACGGTGGTGATCCCCGCGCGCTGAAACAGCTCGCGCATGTGCTTGCTGACAAATGCGCCCACGTCGTCCCGGGTCGTCACGGGCTTCGGCTTGTCGTCTTCCTGGTTCTCGCCGATGGCCTGCTTGTTCTCACGGGTGTCCTGGAAAGCTTCGAACTGGATCGGCGTCTGTGTCATCTGCACCGTACCCAGCTGCAGCTCGGATGTCGGCCGCCACTGCAGGGGTACATTCTGCAGCAGCGCAGCGGCGACCTGCGCGCTCAACACCATCGACAACAGCAGCACCGAAATTCTGGAACGCATGGATTAGGTCCCGTCCTCAGCGCAGCCCATACACGAGGATGCGGCTCTGGTCGGCTGAGCCAGGCCAGGCGAAGGACTTCATGCCGGCGGCGACGCCGAGCAACTCCTGCCCGCCCACGCTATAAACGACCAGTCCGCCTCCTATCGACTGACCGGTGCTCGTCTGCCACAGGACGAGGCCATTTCTCTGATCGAGCGCAAAGATATCCCCACCGAGGTCAGCGGTGAAGACGAGATCTCCGCCCGTCGGCGTGACGCCCGCGACGATCGGATGAGGCGCCTTGAATTTCCAGCTCACATGCGCGTTCTTCGCATCGTACGCAGTCAGCCAGCCCCGTGCGGTGCTCGACGGCTCGGTCATGTCCGCCATCGAGCCTTCGCTGCCGAACCAGACCTCACCGGCAGCAGGAACCGCGAGGTCGTGCACGAGCTGAACGTGGGCACACAGATCGACTGCCCCAACAAAGAGCGAGTCTGTCAGCGGGCTGTAGGCCGCACCGTTCCATTCGGTGCCGCCGCCCATCCCGGGACAGAAATGAACCGGTGCCTCGCGCGACAAGGGCAGGTCGACGTTCTCGCGCGTGGTCGTCGGGACCTGCGCAAGGAGTGGAATGATGGGTGCCCTATCGTCTGAGGCTGCTGCCGGGCGGCCGAGCTTCGAGCGATCCAAGATCGACAGGAGGCCATCCTTGTTCGCCGAGGCGATGAGCCTGCGCCCCCCGCGGGTGTCCACGAGCGTCGGTGCACTGTCAACATCCCAGTCATGGCTGTCGTGCTTGACGAGTTGGTTGTAAGCGATCAGCCGTCCGCTTGCCGCGTCGATCGCGATCACGGAGTCCGCGTAGAGATTCTCTCCGGTCCGATCGAGCGAATCGAAGTCCGGGGCCGGATTTCCGGCCGGAACGTAGAGGATGCCCTTGGGCGCATCGAGGGTGAAGGAAGTCCAGAACGCGCCACCCGAGACCGGCAGTTTCTTATTGGTCCAAGTGGCGCCTACGGCCCCATGCGCGGGAACCACATCGAAGCGCCAAATGAGGTGACCGTCGTGGGCATCGAGCGCATAGACGTGCCCGGTGACGCCGACGGTATCGCCTCCAGCGTTGCCCACGTACACCCGCCCGTTGGCAGCGATCGGCGCCATGGGAATGGAAATGCCCGGCTGCGCCACATCCAGCGTGCGGTCCCATACGAGGTGGCCGTCGGTCGCATCGAGAGCGATTACGTGTGCATCGGCGGTCCCGCGGTAGAGCCGTCCATCCAGATAGGCAAAGCCGCGATTGACCGCAAGTCCCGGCGGCCCGGCGCTCTTGTCGTGGCGACTCCATTTCTCCTTGCAGGTGGCGGCATCGATCGCGTACGACCCCTCGTAGCTGGTGAAGTACATCGTGCCGTCGACGACGAGCGGTCCGGTCTGGAATGCGACCACCTCCGGAAGGGTGTAGGCGCAGTGCAGCTGCAGCTGCCCGGCGTTCTCCGTGGTGAGCTGCGTCAGCGGCGAGTACCGGTCACCGGCAAGAGTGCGGTTGTACGCGGGCCAGTCAGCCGGCTGGACGGCGGGCGGCGCCGCGGTTGCCGCCCCAACGCAGGCGGAGAGCGCCAGCAGTGAACCGCAAAGGCAACGATGGTGTTTTGACATGCTTGCTTCCCCTTGCCTGACAGCCGGCAGCAAAGGTTAGCAACAAAACGCCGCTGGCGGTGACTTGGAGCTACTTCTTCGCGTCCTGCGGCAGCTGCACGGTCACATGGCCATCGATCACGGGATTCCGGTCATCCGGTCCGCCGCACAACTCCGGATCATCCGGCCACTCATGAGGATCGAATCGCACGTATTGCCTGACAAAGTTCCAATCCTGCGTCAACTTGACGGGGTCGCGGATCGTGACACGGTCTTCCAGGGTGCCGGGATCGATCTTACGAATGCGCTCGATGATGCTCGCCTGACTTGAAAGCATCAGCGGGGTGGTGTCGAGCCACATGTCGGAACGCAGGTCGACAGTTTCGATGACCAGCGTGTCCCCCTCCCATACCCCCTTGGATCGCCCCAGCATCAGGGGCCAGCGTGCGTCGGCGCTCGGCCAGTCCCTGCCGTCGGTGAAGACCTTGCGCACGGCCTTGTCGATGATGATCCAGGTCTCCTGCGGAGTGACCAGAAACTCATATGGAAAGGGCGCGGCGATCACGCGGGGCATTCCGGCGAAGCAATGCAGAGTGTTGGTGTCCGTCAGGACATCCGTTGCCTTGGGATTTCCCTGATTTTCGGCCCGTACCAGGTCCGCGCGGTACTCGCGTTCGTAATCCGGTTTGAGCGGCGGCCGGTCACGGGTGCCGGGAACGAACATCCGGGCGTGGTCGTCGGACACCAGGGCGACCGATCCTTGGACGTGCCAGGTGCCAGACCAGTCCACGGGCGGTGCCGCGGCCACGGCCTGCATGCCCGCGGACGCGACGACGGACAACAGCGCGAAACGGATCCACGAGGCAGCACTCATGGGGTTGCACCTGATTGCGGCGCTGGCGTTGGCGCCGGGGCAGCTGAAGCACCGAAGGCGCCCAGGCGCGTGCCGTTCGGCAATACAATGGAAACCAGGCTTCCGCCGCTCCGGCCGTCGCGCAGCGGGTGCACCACGACAGTAACCCTGTCGCCGGGCTTCACCGATGCCTGCCGCCACCCGCTGCGGTAAAGCGACGATGGGGCGCCCATCTCCAGGCTCCATTCCTTGTCCTCGCCGGTCGAATTGCGAACCACCACCTGCAGCCAGGAGTGTGGACTCTCCCAGTTGAAGCTCTTGACAGTACCATTGAGCGAAACGTCCTTTTGCATATCGAACATCGCGAAGGAGTGATGGGCGAACGCCACAACCGGCATGATCGACAACAGCACTGCAGTGATCCTCAATCTCATCTGATTCGCTCCGGGGTCACGCGTGCCATCGCGCGCCAATGAATGCTTACTGGGCCTCGAATGTTGCGCCATTATCGGTTTGGTGGTGGACCTACGAATAGCTCAAGTCGGGAAACAACCGATTTCCCACGGTTCGCATCGCAGGTGTGATGAGCTAAGGCGACGGACGGGCTGCTTGCCGCAACCAGTCGATCAGAATGCGGACGCGCTGCGGCAGGTATTTGTTCTGGCGCCACGCCACACTGATCGTCGGTCCGGTCGTGGCGTACTCCGCCAACACCTGCTGCAAGCGCCCGCTGGCGAGTGCCTCGGCGAACAGGAAGTCCGGCCCCTGGACAAGCCCCAGGCCGGCGATCGCCGCATCGCGCATGGCGTCGGGATGGCTCAGCATCATCGGTGAAGTCAGTCGCCGGCCCACGGCCCTGCGATCGCCCTTGAACAGCCAGGGGTAGGACTCGCGCGTCGTCGGATGGATGTAATGCAGGCATGTGTGCTGGCGTAAATCGTCCGGGGACCGCGGCGTTCCCGCCTGCGACAGATAGTCCGGCGCCGCCACCGTGATGGCCCGGGTCGTCAGCAAGGGTTTGGATATGAAGCTGGCGTCATCACAGGGACCTACGATCACACGAACGTCGACGAAGTCGTCATGTCGGGCCAGCCGACTATCGGCAAAGAGCAGTTGCAGCGCGATATCGGGATAGCTGCGCCGGAAATGGGGTAACAGCGGCACGATCTGCTCCCGGCCCCACAGCAGCGGGAACTCAATACGTACGGCGCCGCCGGGTCGGACCCGCTTGAGCCTCACCCTGTCATTGGCCGCCTCGATGCTGCCCAGTATCTCCTCGCAGTCCGCCAGGTAACTGCGGCCTTCTTCGGTCAGAGTGAGCTGGCGGGTGGTACGCACCAGCAGCCGCACCCCGAGTCGATCCTCCAGACGCGCCACGGCCTTGCTGACGGCCGATTTCGTCTGACCCACGGTGGTGGCCGCCCGGTGAAAACTCCCGGAGCGGGCCACCTCGACAAAGGCTCGCAAATCATGCGCGTCCTGCATGGCGTAAATTCTGCCATACGGATTGTAGGCCTGTTCAACTGTTGATAAGTCTCTCGACTCGGACGTGGAAAGGACGACCGAGAGATCGAAGAAACTGTGAAGTTCCAGGATTGATCTACCCCCGATCGGCACTGCTGTTCATCATCCGTCGGCGCGTCGAAAAATAAAGGGGGACCTATGCGTTTGCTCAGCCTCGCAGGCCTGGTTTTCATATTGCCACTGATGCAGCAGCGCACCGCCGCGGCGCAGAGCCCTCCGACAACGACGGCCGGACCCGTCACGGACCAGGGGATCCTGCAAGAGGTGGTGGTGACCGCCGAGAAGCGCTCCGAGAATATACAGACCACACCGATTTCGGCTTCCGCACTGAGCGGCACGGAAATCGAGGAGCGCGGCGTTACGGATATATCCGACCTGCAGTACAACACCCCGGGCCTGTCCGTTTCCAACAACGGCCTGATCAATATCATCAATATCCGAGGTGTCGGTCTGGCATTGGTGGCGCCCAATACGTCCTCCGGTGTCATCAACTACCGGGACGGGGTGCTCATCACCCACGAGCCGTTCCTCCTGGACCCCTATTTCGATGAATCCCAGATCGAAGTACTGCGTGGCCCCCAAGGAACGCTCACCGGATCCAACTCCACGGGTGGCGCCATCCTGGTCGTTTCCCACGACCCGCAGCTCGACACCAAGGTCAGCGGATTCATCGAGCAGGCGGTCGGCAGCTATACCGACATCCGCACGCTCGGTGCCGTCAATCTGCCCATATCGGACGCGTGGGCAGCGCGGGCGGCCTTTTACAGTGAAACCCGCGACAGCTTCTATACGAACCTGGGGGCGCCGGGCAGCACCCAGATACCCTCCAACGATGCCGCCGGAGCACTCGAGCAGCATGCAGTGCGACTAAGCCTGCTCGGCAAGCCCGCGGATAACCTGTCGGTGGTTCTCAAAACGGAATTCAACAGCAACCGGGGAACCGGCACTCCGGATACGCCGACGCCTTTCTCGCCGTACTACGCCTACGCGAGCCATGTGCCCTTCATGCTCGCCTATAACTCACCCACGCTCAGCAACAACCAGGACTGGCGCACGATCCTGACGGTCGACTGGCAGACCGCGCTCGGCTTCGACGTGCGCTCGCAGACGGCCTGGACCCAGGGTGTTAACCGCGAGGCGGATGATTCGGATGCGAGTGCATTCAATGGCCAGATCACTGCCTTTCATATCGGCCAACGCACCCTGCAGCAGGAAATCGATTTTCTGTCGACGACTCCGGGTGCCTTGCAATGGACCGCTGGCGCGTTCTTTCTGAAGGACGAAGTCGACAACTACAACTTCCTGATTACCCAGCTCGCCACGCCCCTCGCGCCACTGTTTCCTTACCAGATCGAGCCGCGCGGCGCCGACAAGGCACGGGATGAGGCCGTGTTCGGCCAGCTCACCTACGACCTGACGCAGCAGTGGCAGCTGCTCTTCGGCGCGCGCTACACGCAGAACCGCCGCTGGACGCCGACGGGGGATGTCGCAATCAACCTCACTCCGACAGGGCCGCTGGTGCCTTTTCCGGTTCCCCCCGAGTACGACAAGGGCGTCACCACGGGAAAGTTCGGCCTGAACTTCAACCTCGATACCAATGATCTCATTTACGCCTTTGCCGCCCGTGGCGCAAAGTCCGGCGGTTTCAATGACGCCGGTCCCGGCGGCACCGGCACCCTGTTCAACCCGGAAGTCGTGTGGGATTACGAACTGGGCTGGAAGTCGACGTGGCTGGGGGGGCACGTCCGTAGTCAGCTGGACGGATTCGACATGAACTACAGTGATTTTCAGCTCAACGAATACAATCCCGCGACCAATGGCTCCGTAGTCGGCAATGCAGGGCACGCGACCATCAAGGGCGGTGAAGGGCAACTCCAGGCCCGGCTGGCCGATTTCGATATCAACGGCACGCTGGCCTACGTGGATTCGAAGCTGGGTTCATCGGTTTTCTACGACACGCGCTACACGCCGGCGATACCATTCGACGTGTCCGGTCATGACCTGCCTTATGCGCCCAACTGGACCGCCGACCTGCGCGTTCAGTACACGCTGCACGTGCTGGGTGAGCTCACACCCAGCGTGCAGTTTTCGTATGTTGCGAGCCAGTGGGCCCAGGTCTTCCAGGTCGCCTCCGGCCCCTACGACCCCGCCCGCGATTTCATGGGGTCAAGAGCGCTCGTCGGCGCTACGCTGTCATGGCGGCCGTCGCCCCCCTGGCGGGTTGAGGCGTACGGCAAGAATCTCACGAACAAACTGTATGTCCAGGCCATCAACAGCAGCGCCACGACCGACAATGTGATTTACGGTGACCCGAGAACGTACGGGTTACGCGCCAGCTACCAGTTCTGAGCAACCTTAAGGACTCCCCATGAAGTCATTCCGCAAATGGACTGTTGGCCTGGCCACCGTGGCTCTGACCGCATCGGGAGTCGCGGTCGCGGAGGGCAGCTGCAATGCCAGCTGCCTGAATCGGCTCATGGCGGAATATCTTAAGGATCTGACGCGGCATGATCCCGCGTCCCTGAAACTCAGTGCTAATCTCAATGCGCGCGAAAATGGGCACGCCATGGCAATCGGTGCAGGCGTCTGGCAGCGGATCACGGCGTTGCCCGTCCCGGGGCCGACCTTCTCGGATCCCGAGCTCGGTCAGGTCGTCTATTTTGGCGCGGCCCAGTACGGCTCCGAGCTCGGGGCTCTGTTCGTGCGGCTGGTCGTGAAGGACGGAAAGATCACCGAGTCCGAACTCTTCACGCGCGGCGGGGAGCCAGGCGGCAAGGATGATTTCTCCGGCCTGCTGGAGCCGGATGTCCTGTACGAGGCTCCGGTACCGGAAGCGCGCCGCAGCGACCGCAAGACCATGGCGGCGATCATCGGCCGCTACGAGGACGGGATCAGCGAACACAATGGCAGCATCCCGCCCTTCAGCTATCGTTGCGATCGGTACTCCGCGGGCCTCAAGTGGACCAATAACCCCGCCGTGCCGCTGGAAAAAGGCGGCGGCACGTGCGGCACGAGCTTTGACGGGCTCAAAGGGCAGACCGTCGTCAATCGCCGCATCGCAGTGCTGGATATGGCGCGTGGCATTGCCGTGGCGCTGTTCATCATCCCGCATGGCGAGCGCCCGACCAAAGGTTCCACTAACGTGGCCGAGGTCTTCAAGATCGTGGACGGGAAGATTCGCTCCATCGAGGAGTTCGCCTTTCCGGGCGCCTACCCTCCCGAATCGGGCTTTCAATAGCCTTCAATGTTGGTCGCGCCTCAGCGTCGCGCCCGATTCGAACGCCGCCGGTCATCCACATTGCTTTTCGGTTCGGGTGTCCGCAACGATGAGGCAGTCTTCCGCCGTGGCGGTGCAGGTGTAGAACGGGCTGTCGCGTTGCAGATCAAATGCAAGCGCCGAGGCGGGATCGAGGTGGCTGAGCATGATGAGGTCTCGTAAAGACCCATCATTCGTGAATCGATTCCGAACGCCGGCCAGTCGCAAGCCGCCACTGCCCGTCAGAGAGACCTTACAGCCACGCCTCGGGGCGCGCCTCGATGCCTTCTCACCGAGCCCAGCGGCATCGGTTTGATTCTGCGGCGGCGCCATCCGGATTCAAATGCCGAATTGCACTTCGCGCAGCGCATCCTCATATTGTTTTTTTGCCGTCAGCACCGCGCCACGAATCTGGTCTTCCGCAAGATGCGCCTGTTCCCACAAATCCAGCTTAGCTACCGAATGATGGACTGAGGCGAGTGCCTGCTCCCGCCTTATAGCGGCTATCCATTCATCGACCGCTGCTCTATACGCGCCCTGCAGCTGGTCAAGATTTGCGTCCGTCATGGATGGCTCCCGAATGTGTCGCCGCTAACGCCGTACCTCAAGCTCCCGCGCCCCGAACCTACTACGATAATGTGACAGCTGGAGATTCTGCCGAGTGTGATCTTTTCCGACACGGAAATGGTCATACCGCCGACCGTGGCGTGCAGATACTGTCATGACATATCTCGCATACTCCTGTTCCCGCGAGCCACCTCATCGTCGATTCGTTATCGGCTGCGTTCGGGCTCATCGGGTTGGCATCACCAAAAATCATCGAGGAAGTAAATCATGTCCAAGAAAGCTGTAGAGCATCACAAGCAAGCCGCCGAACATCACAGCCACGCGGCGAAACATCACAACGAAGCGGCCAAACATCATGAGGCGGGCAACCATGAGAAAGCGGCCCATCATGCGCACTCCTCGCGTGCTCATGCCTCACATGCGGAAGATCATGCTGAACATGCCGCCAAGGCACATATGGACGAGCACGGGAAGAAGTAAGGCTCCGTACTTTTCTTAGACACCTCAATGAGGCCCGCACACTTCGGTGTGCGGGCCGTAGCGACGCACAACCGGCCGCCAAACCCTGCGACCACAATTCAATGACTCGACAGCGGCACGTACTTTCCGTCGACATCGGCGGGACGCATGTCAAGTTCCGACTGTCTGACGGCCGAGACTCACTGTTCTTTGATTCCTCGCCATCGATGACGCCGCAACAGATGATGCGCCGCATCCGTCTGATGACCAAGGACTGGTCATTTGACCGTGTTTCATTGGGCTTCCCCGGCACCATGCAGGCGATCGGGGGCTACGACGGGGGCCGAATGCTGTTCCTGGACTTTGGCACCGCCCTGGGCGCTGTATCTATATTGGATTCCAAGGTGTATCCGATGGAGCTCGGGCATCTTCCCTTCAGCAAGCGCGGGCAGATTCAGTCGTACGTTGGCGGCGATGCACTCACGCGTCTGGGTTCCACGCGATGGTCAAAGAACGCTCTGCAGATCATCAGTCATCTGAGCCGAATTCTTGACGCTCATTATGTGATCGTCGGAGGAGGAAACGCGGCGCACCTTCGGAGCATGCCGCGGCATGTTCGCGTGACCCCGCCCGACCTGGCATTCATAGGTGGCTTTCGCGCCTGGAAGCGCTCACCGGGCGCCGAACTTTGATGATTCCAGTCGCCGCGCCCTCGGGCCGGCGGCTACCCCCGGACCCCGTCCCGAGAAGCGGCCATGCAGCAGGGCCAGGTCCCCTTCGGCTACAATCGGCTGGTTCTCGTAGCGCAACATCGGCGGAACCGTTCGCGTCGGGGGGCGAATATGAACGTTGCGGTAATGGGTGCGGGTGCGGTTGGCGGCTACTACGGCGGCATGCTGGCGCGCGCCGGACACGACGTGGTGCTCATCGGGCGACCGCAACACGTCGCAGCGATCACGCGTCAGGGGCTCAGACTCGAAACACAAACCTTCGACGAACGCGTGCGCGTCGCTGCCAGCACGGATGAGAGCACAGTGCAGGCCGCGCAGCTTGTACTCTTTTGCGTGAAATCCACCGACACCGAAAGCGCGGCGCTTGCCATCAAGCCGTATCTTGCGCCGCATGCCGTCGTGCTGTCACTGCAGAACGGCGTCGAGAACGCGGAGCGGCTGCGGACGCTCCTGCCACAGGAAGTGATTGCAGCGGTGGTCTACATCGGTGTCCAAATGGGCGGCCCGGGGCATGTCAGGCATCACGGCCGCGGCGAACTGATCATCGAGCCGTCGCAGAGCAGCGAGAAGGTTGCGCAGGCGCTGATCGCAGCCGGCATTCCGACCGACATTTCGGTTAACGCACGCGGTGCGTCGTGGGCGAAGTTGATCATCAACTGCGCCTACAACGCGCTATCGGCGATTACGCAGTTGCCGTACGGCGAGCTCGTCAAAGGCGCGGACATACCTGCCGTGATTCGCGACATCGTCGATGAATGCGTGGCCGTTGCGAAGGCGGAAGGGGTCACGATCCCGGGCGATATCCATGCAACCGTGCGCGGGATAGGCGAGGCGATGCCGGACCAGTACTCATCGACGGCGCAGGATCTGGCACGCGCCAAGCGCAGTGAGATCGACCATCTGAACGGCTTGATCGTGCGGCGCGGCCAAGCGCTGGGCGTCGCGACGACCGCCAACCGACTGCTGCTTGCGATCGTTAAGCTGCTGGAGAGCAAGTAGCGGATTCATCGAATGACGAAGGGGCAAAGACCATGACAATTCAGGTCGTTCGAGATCAACGGGCGCGGATGTGGCATGACATCCACATCGGACCCAATCACCTTGCCACCGACCTGAGTGTCGAGGAAGGCGGCGACGCATCAGGACCCAGTCCCCATGATCTCTACGACGCCGCGCTCGGCGCGTGCACAGCGCTGACCGTACTTTGGTACGCGAAGCACAAGAACATCCCGGTAGAGAACATCGCGGTTTCCGCGGAACGCGATTCCAGCCAGGAACGCGCGGGCATCTATAGACTGAGTGCGGTGCTTACGTTGACCGGAGACTTGAGCCCCGGCCAACGGCAAGAACTATTGCGAATGGCGGAAAAATGCCCGATCCATAAGCTGATGACGGACGTCACCACCGAGATCACCACGAGCTTAAGCCCCGCATGAGTTACCGGCTCGTCGCGTTGCCATGAACACCCCCAGCGTGGCTCGTGTCCACTGTGCCGTAAACAATGGAAATCTTCTCAGAGGTACCCCCGGAGCTGACGTAAGCGCCCGAATGAATGAGCACCGGATGACGCAGAACCAGACCGGTCTCTTCCCGCATCTCCCGAGCGGCCGCCTCCAGCGCAGTCTCATTGTTTTCGATGGCGCCTGCGACGAGGTTGTCCCGATACGGGTAGTCGCCGGCCACCATCAAGCCAGGACGAAACTCGTTTCCAAGCACGACCTCATCGCGATCCGGATCATGGCCTAGCACAGCAGCCGCGTTGCCGCGCTCCATCATTTCCCAGGTGCTGCGCTTGATTCCTCCGCCGTGCTTCTCGACGTCGAATTCATACTGGTAGACCCGCAGAAATCCCTCGTGCAAAGGTCTTTTGCTATGGATGACTGCTTTGAGTTGTCTTGCTGTCACGTACTACCTCCGTGCTCGCGCGGGAGTATAGTTCGCCCTCGGTCCGCGGCGTGGCGGCGCATGAGGATTCAAATGAACGTTTCGCAACATGCAGGCATTTCGGCACTGCTGTCACTGGCCATCCTGGGCGCGACATGGTCCGCAGGCACACCGGCACAGAATCAGCCACCACCGCAGGCTTCAGCGGTACCGCAAGGTGGTCCGCCCTCTACCTACGCTCAGCAGTCCCCCCCGCAGCTGCAGCAGCTGGTGGCCCCCATCGCCCTATATCCGGATTCGCTCGTCGCCCAGATCCTGGCGGCCGCCACCTTTCCCGAGCAGGTGGTGGAAGCGGACCGGTGGGTTCAGGCAAATCCGGGACTGAAAGGCCCCGCGCTGGGTCAGGCGGCGGATCAGCAGCCCTGGGATGCCAGCGTCAAGGCGCTCACGGCGTTTCCGGCCGTGCTGGGAAACATGGACAAGAATCTCTCCTGGACCTCTTCCCTGGGGGATGCCTATTACAACCAGCAACAGGACGTCATGGATGCCGTGCAGGCGATGCGCCAGCGTGCGCAGCAGGCTGGAAATCTGAAGAGCACTCCGCAGCAGGCGGTCGCGGACCAGGATTCGACTATCAGCATCGATCCGACCAGCACCGACATCGTCTACATCCCGGCGTACGATCCCTGGCTGGTCTATGGCGATCCGATACCGGAATGGCCGGGATGGTATCCCTATCCGGGAATCTGGTTTGGCGGCCCCTACCTCTCCTTTGGTGTGGGTTTCGGCATCGGCTTCCTGGGAGGTTTCGGCTGGGGCTGGCACAACTGGGGATTCGATTGGCACCGCCACGCAGTGCTGTATAACCACAGCCCCTACCTGTCCCACAGCACGACATTCTATAACCGTGCGAATTTCTACCGGGGCGCGGGTGGCGACCGCGGCTTCAACGGTGCGCGTGGCACGCCCGGTGCTCGCACGGAACCGGGCGGCGGCAGAAATGGCGGTTTCGGAGGGCGCGATGAAAGCCCCGGCGCACGCGGCGGCGTGTTCAACGGCGGTGCGACACCGCGGCCTTTTGGCGAAGATCATGCGGCACCGCGTGGATTTACCCCCTCCCCCGGCGCGAGCGGCATGCGCTCGGGAGCCTTCAGCGGCTTCGATCACGGCGGCCAGGTGAGAGGGTTCTCAGCGCGTGGCAGCGCCAGTTTCGGTGGCGGCGGAGCACGTGGCGGCGGTGGTGGTGGTGGTGAACGCGGCGGCGGGCGCCGCTGATGACCATAAACGGAGAAAGGCCTATGTGTCGAACGATGCTTGGAACGGCCCTGCTGTTGATGGGATGTCTTGCCATGCCCCCGATGGCACTGGCGCAGAAGGTTTTCTCCTCGCCGGCGCAGGCGAGCGACGCCCTCTTCACGGCGGCGAAGAACAATGATGCCCAAGCGATGCTCGATATCCTCGGACCGGACGGCCGCAAGCTCGTCTCTTCCGGGGATGCGACCGAGGATGCCGACGACCGGGCCAATTTCGTGAGGCGGTATCAGGAGATGCACCGCCTCATGAAGGAACCGGACGGAATGACCACCCTGTACATCGGCGCCCGCAACTGGCCGATGCCCATACCGCTCGCGGGCGCAGGCACGGCCTGGCACTTTGATACCGCGGCGGCCAGGAAGGAAATCCTCTACCGGCGCGTGGGACAGAACGAGCTGTCGACCATCCGCGTCTGCGAGGAACTCGTTGCCGCCGAGAAGGAGTACCACTCCGTGCAGGGCGGACACTACGCCGCCAAGTTATTCAGTGAGGCGGGCTCGCATGACGGCCTGTATTGGAAAACGGCAGCCGGCCAGCCCCAAAGTCCCATCGGCCCGTTGGTCGCGGCGGCCGCCGCGCAGGGCTATGTGCACCAGCCCGGCACTCCGACCCCCTATCATGGCTATTACTACCGCATTCTCACGGGCCAGGGTAAAAATGCCCCGGGTGGTGCGAAGAGCTATCTCGTAGACGGCAAAATGACCGGCGGGTTCGCATTCCTGGCCTATCCAGCGCAGTACCGATCCTCAGGCGTCATGACCTTCCTGGTGGGCGAGGACGGTGCCGTATACGAGAAGGATCTCGGCAAAATGACCGCAACCCTCGCCGCGACGATGCAGGCGTACGATCCTGATTCGAGCTGGCACCAGAGCGAAAATGCGCAGGAGAAGGCTGCCACGCGGCAAGATAAGTAAGCGCCTGACCAGTCTCGTTGCCGCGAGGCGCGGGTGCGCTCAAAATAGCGGCGAGCCACGGAGCGCGGCCGCTTATGACATCCGACAACGCATCGCCCTCTCATGCAGCTGACCTGATCGCAACGGCGGAGCGCATCGGCACACAGCTGCGTGCCGAGCAGGACGAGAACGACGCCCGCGGCCGATATTCCGAGGCGGTTCACCAGCAGTTACTCCAAGGGGGTTTCTACCGGATCCTGCAGCCCCGAATGTTCGGGGGTGGCGGCGGTGACTGCGAGACCTACCTCCGCGTCATCATGGAGCTCTCGCGCGGCCATCCTGGAAGTGGCTGGTGTTACACCTTGGCCTCCTCGCACGCGCTGGTTCTCGCGTCCCACTTCGAGGAATCGGTCCAGCGGGAGCTCTTCGGGGCGGATGGGGATTTTCGGGCCGCTTACGTGGCCGCGCCCGCCGGCATGCCGACATTGGAGCGTCGCGATGGCGGCTACCTCGTGACCGGATTGTGGACGTTTGCCTCCGGCATCCCCGTGTGCAATCACTTCTTCGGCGGGGCATTCATTCCAGGGCCCGAAGGTGTCCGGTCGGTCATGATCGTCGTACCGCGCGCGGACATCGAGGTCGTGCCGGATTGGGGCGGCGATGCGGCGATGGGCATGCAGGCGAGCGGCTCGAACAGCGTGCGCATCAAAGCAGTCTTCGTTCCGGATCTGCACATCGTTGCCTCACCGGTCATGAGGCTGAGCGCGGAGGCCAATGGCACTCCCGGGACTCGTCTGCATCGCGATGGCGTGTTTCTCGGGATACTGTTCGGCTGGTTCAGCTGCGAGTTCGGCGCGATTCTGAGCGGCGCGGCCCGTGCTGCGCTTGAAGAGTACGAGCAGCTCCTGAGGAACAAGCCGTTGGTCTTTGATCCCCGCCGCACCCGGATGCACGATCCGGAGCTGCAGCGGATCTTCGGCGAGGCGATGTGTCGGGCGGATGCCGCAGAGGCACTGACGCTGAGTGCAACGCGTCTGCATCTGGAGCAGTGCAGGCAGTGGCTGCAAGAGGGTCGGCCAATTACCAGTGCGGATACGCTACGGGTCTGGGGCGTGGCCCGCGAAGGGTGTCGCGCGGCCTGCGAATGTGTGGAGATGCTGTTTCACACTGCCGGCGCGGCGACGGCGAAGCGGGGTGACCGGCTGCAGCGCTATTTCCGCGACGTACAGATGTACCGGATTCACATCCAGTCACAGGCGATGGCGCCGATGCTCCGGGCCCAGGTTCACCTGGGGACGGAAGTACCCCCTCCGTTTCGCGCTCAGACCGTCACTCCCGCCGTGAAAGGCTGAGGCTCCTCTGCGTACGCTATCGAACAGAGGCGGCGGGCCGCCTCGTTCAGAATATCGTCTCGAACAGTCGCCAGGATTTGGCGGGAAGGTGTGACATGAGCTTGCTTTTGATCATTATCGTAGTCCTGCTGCTGTTCGGTGGCGGCGGCGGCTACTACGGATATAGGCGTTACGGCGGATCCGGACTGGGCGGCGTCCTGGGCGTCGTAATAATTGTCCTGCTCGTGCTCTGGTTCTTCGGCGGCTTTCATTTCCAGCGCTGATGGCACAGCGGCAGTCGCAGTGACCGACGCCAGTGCAGGGGGCTTATCGAGCCAGGATGCGGCCCGTCGGCTGCTGAAGGACGGCGCCAATGCAATGCCTAATACGTCGCTGCATCCCCTGCAGCGCGCATTGCACAAGTTCGAGGCGGCCATCATCGCGGCCTTGCTCGCGTTCAACGCAGCTTGGGACTGTTCCAGGAGAGTCGAGCGCAGGCGACGCTTGCCGCGCTGAAGTCGCGCCTGGCGCTCAGCGCGGCGATTGCGAGGTGCTGCTCGATCAATCCATGCTCACCGGTGAGTGAGCTCCCATCGAGGCTGGCGCAGGCGGCTCCTCCGAGCCTCCTGCTCGCGCTGTCGTCCATCGCGGATGTCGGGATCGCTTCCGCATTGCTGTCGCCGGCATCGCCATGACACTCCTGCCGGCGTCGCTCGTAGCGGCCACGCTTGCGGCTGCTGTACCCTTCTCGTTGGTGCTGGAGCTGGTGCAAAAGGCGGAACTGCCGCGGATCCCGCTAAAATACCGCGGCAAGCGCCTGGTGCGGAAACTCAGCCTGCTGTAGGCGGGCGGCACTAGCGCTGCAGGGGCGCGCTACGCGCAAGCGACCAAGGAAGAAGATGAAGATCGACCCCAATGACTTTCGCCTGCGGAAAGACGACAAGGTCAACCTCAGCAAGTGGCCTACGCTGATCGATCCGGTATACAAATCCAAGGCGAAATACCGGAAACTTCTGCAGCAGCACGTCGAACAGCTGAGCGCAATGCAGCAGCTCCACTACTCGACCCAACGTCATGCGCTCCTGATCATTGTCCAAGGAATGGACGCGGCCGGGAAAGATGGCGTCATCCGGCACGTGATGTCAGGAGTCAACCCTCAGGGTTGCCAGGTGTTCAGCTTCAAGACACCCAGCCCGAGTGAGCTGGAACACGACTTCCTGTGGCGGACCACGCGTGAGCTACCCGAGCGCGGTCGTATCGGCATCTTCAACCGCTCCTATTACGAGGAAGTTCTCATCGTGCGCGTGCACCGCGACATGCTGCGCGATGAAGGGCTTACCGATATCCCACGCCACGACAAAGAACTGTGGCATGACCGGTATCGCTCGATCCGCGACTTAGAACGGCACCTGACCACCAACTCGACCCGTATCGTCAAAGTCTTCCTCCACCTGTCAAGAGAAGAGCAGCGCAGGCGGTTTCTGGCGCGCATCGATGAGCCGGAAAAGAACTGGAAATTCAGTCTCGCGGACATCAAGGAACGGGGTTATTGGAAGCAGTACGCCAAAGCGTACGAGGAGGCCCTGTCGGCGACCAGCACCGCCGAGGCACCCTGGTATATCGTGCCGGCCGACGACAAGGAGAACGCCAGGCTGATCGTCTCGGCCATCGTGCTGGAGGCGTTCGAGCAATTCCGGATGCATTATCCTAAGGTCGGCGCGAAACGACGCCGGGAACTGCTCGCGATCCGCAAGACGCTCTTGAAGTGAGCTTTAAGACCTTTTGGAGGCTGAAATGAAAGCAGTTCGATTGTACCAATACGGTGGCCCGGAAAATCTCAAGTACGAAGAGGATGCGCCGGATCCGATCCTGGATGCGGATTCCGTGCTGATCGAGGCCGCGGCCACGAGTGTGAATCCAGTCGACTGGAAAATACGCTCGGGCACGCGACAGAAGGACTTCCCGCTGAAGCTGCCGGCCATTCTCGGCATGGACGTAAGCGGCGTGGTTAGGGCCGTGGGACTCAACATCCGCACCTTCAAACCCGGCGATCGGGTGCTGGCCTGTGCCGAGGCCACTTATGCGGAGTTGGTTGTCGTAAAGGGCTCCGCGTTGACGCATTTGCCTGACGGAGTCGACCTGGTTGATGCCGCTGCGATACCGCTGGTTTCGTTGACAGGTGATCAGCTTGTCCGGCTCGTGTGTCGGGCTCAATCCGCGCAGAGGCTGCTCATCAGTGGAGCCTTGGGAAGTGTCGGGCGGGCCGCTGTTCATGCCGCCAAGAAACTCGGGGTGACCGTGATTGCGGGTGTGCGCTCCGGACAGCTGGCGGAAGCGCGGAATCTTGGGATCGCGGACACTGTGGCCATCGATGACGATTCCGCGATCGCCGCCCTTGCGATGGTGGACGCTGTCGCCGATACGGTCGGGGGCGAAACAGCTGCGAAACTGTTTGCCAAGGTGCAAAACGGCGGCAAATTTGGCTACGCGTCGGTCCTTCCGGAGGGCGTGCCGCAACGCAATCCGACAATCACGGTCACGCGGGTGTTTGCGCGCCCTGATCCATCGAAAGTCCGGGAGTTTGCCGATGACATCCGGGATGGGAAGTTCCTGTTGCCCATCAGTCGCCGGATACCGCTTCGCGACGCGGGCGAGGCACACGCCTTGGCACAACGGGGCGGCGCCGGAAAGATCGTGCTGGTGTGCTTGTAGCGCGGCCGCCACGATCACTCACCCTCAGGTGATTTGGGCGGCTTCCGCGGCGGCGGCAGTGACCGCGGGCGTCCTGCATCGAGCCTTTGGCCTGCTGCTGAGATGCAGCGATGAGCTTGAGTTAGGTATCGGTCTACGGCAACGCGCTGCGTCTTCGCTATGCGCGACTGTGAGGCCCGAATTGTGCCATTCCTCCCTGACTTACTCTCCTCAGCACTGAATTATGAAGCGCTACGTCGGGTAGGGTTCCCTCTGGATTGCTCACTATGCATGCCTGAAGTCTCGCCGGTCGCAACAGCACGGCGGTTTTAGCTTAAGCTTAAGGTGGGCTATGAATGGTCTGATTCACTGCATTTACGCCGGCGCTGCTACCGTTGATTTTGCGGAGCACTAGATTCCGCAGTTGCTGGAGCAGACGCGCGCGGCCAACGCGGCGCGCGGGATTACCGGAATGCTCCTTTACATGGAAGGCAGTTACTTCCAGGTTCTGGAAGGGAACATCGAGTGTGTTGATGCGCTCTCAGGACCATTTCGGCGGATTCGCGGCATAGGAATGTGTCGTTGATCATTCGCGAACCGATCGTGGGACGCAGTTTCGGGGAATGGAACATGGGCTTTGCCACCTTGGGCCGACTGAAAGCCGGTGAAAATCGTCGGCGAGAACGATTTCTTTGCCCAGGCATCGTGCTTCGAAGGCTTAGGCCAGGGCCGCGCCAAGAAGTTGCTCGCCGCACCGGGATCGGAGCCATCTTCGCCTACGAAGCACTGGTTCGCGGCCACGGCGGTGAGTCGGCGGGGAGCGTGTTGAAGCAGATTCCGGCTGATCAAATGTACCGATTTGACAGGGCGGCTCGTATCAGCGCAGCACCTGTTCCAGGGATACTACTTAGGCCGCCCGGCGTTCGCAGCGCTTCCGGTGAGCGACTTCAACGCTGCATAGGCCTTAGCGTCGTGGGCGATTCGGGCGCCGCCGATCCAGGACCTCATCAAGCTCGCCGCCGATAAGCAGTGTCCGGTTCCGGTGTGTGGCGGCATTGCTTTCCGCGATCAGAAGATCTGCGATGCCGTCGCGGTCCACCGCCGGGCTGAACAGGAAGCCCTGCATCTCATCGCAGCGGAGCAGACCGAGCAGCTTGCGCTGCTCCACCGTTTCCACCCCCTCCGCGACGACATCCAGATCGAGGCCGTGCGCGAGGGCGATGACGCTCGATACGATTGCCATATTGTCCGCTTCGTCGGCCATCATCGAGACAAAGGAGCGGTCAATCTTGAGTGCATCGATAGGAAGGTGTGCCAGGTATCGCAGCGAGGAATATCCGGTCCCGAAGTCGTCGATGGAAATGTGGGCGCCTGTGTTGCGTATGGCATTGAGCCTGCGAATGGTCAGCCCGGTATTTTCCAGTAGCATCCCTTCGGTGATTTCGATATCAAGCGGCGCGCGCCGCGCGTCGCTGCCGCCCACCAGCTTTTCGAAGTCGATGGCGAAATGACCGTCTGCGAGCTGCATCGGGGAGACGTTGACGGCGATTGACGGAACATCCAGACCCCGATCCCGTAACAGCTGATGGTCGGCCAATGCCTTTTCAATCACCCAGGCGCCGACGGGCAGGATAAGGCCGGATTCTTCTAGCAAGGGAACGAACGTCGTTGGTGAAATCGCACCGAACACCGCACTGTTCCACCGCAGCAGCGCCTCGAATCCCGTGATGCGATTGCTGCGCATGCCGACCTTGGGCTGATAGTGCAGCTCGAAATCCCCGTTTTCCGTCGCCTTCCTGAGTTCCCGTGTCATCTGCTGGCGCGTACCGTCGTGACGATGGGCGCCATTGGAAGCGCGTTGCACCTCGATCGACTCGCTCACCTTGCGCGCCAGGATGGCAAGGCCGTTACAGCATTGGGGATTGAGCTGCCGAGGCATGCCGCCAAAGAGACACAAGGCTCCCAGGTTCTGGCCGCCGCTGGTGCGCAGGGCGACTCCGGCATAAAAGCGGATTCGAGGTCCGGCAACGACCAGCTCATCGGCGGCAAACCGCGGATCATCACGCGTGTCCGGGACGAGCAGGCAGTCTTCAGCCGCGAGGGTGACGGTAAAAAAGGGGCTATCGCGCGGTAACTCGAAATCCGCAGGCCCCATCTGGGCGTAGCAGCGCAACCGGTCCGCGTCGGCGATGATGATCTGCACCATCGGCGCCGCGGTCAATGCGGCGGCCAATACCACCAGTTCATCAAGTTCAAAGTGGGCCGGTTTGACGGGTTCCGTGGGCTGCATAGGTTCCATGGTGCCGCATTCTCGGCTCTCCAGGGCAGGGATCTGTCGGCCCGCCATGCCCCCTGAGCACAGACTCGTCCTACCGCCTCGTCAAGGCCGCGGCGCTGGTTCAGTGTGGTGCAAGGCCAGTTTGGACATGGCGCCCGACGCCGCCACGAGTTGCTCCCGCTCCTCCTGCGTCAGGATCGCCGACATCGCACTCTCGAGCCAGCCGCGGCGGATGCGCAGCTCGGTCTTCAGCAGCTCGAGGCCGGCCTCGGTAATGCCGACCTGCATTTCCCGCCGGTCCACCTTGCCGCGCAAGCGCACGATCAGTCCGTCTTCCTCGAGAGACGAAAGCAGCCTTGTGAGCGACTGGGGCTGGAGCCGTTCCTCCTCGGCCAGGCGGACAGCCGAGATGACCCCCAGGCGCTTGAGTGTCCCGAGAAGGGTGACCCCGGCCACCGTGATGCTGCCTCGCGGCCGTTCGGTGCGCAGTCGCCGGCCGAGCGCCAGGACCGCACGCAGAATCGCCAGCACCTCTTCGGATTGGCTATTTGCCATTCGTCGGCAGCTTGGAGGCCAACAGGGCCAGGGGGGCCGCGGCAGGATTGGGCACCAGCGCCGGTGCGTCGGTCACCCGCATCAGGTGATCGTCAGTGCTCCGGTAGGCGGGCCAGTCCGGCATGCCGGGACACTTCGGAACCGCCTCTTTTATGAAATTAACCCAACAGGTGTGGATGAGATTGACGACCTTGCGGTCATCCTCAGCATTGGCAAAGTTGGCCGTATCAAACACGTAGGGAACTTCCGAACCGTGCCAGGCATCCGAGCGCCGCAGCCGCATGACCGCAGCGACGTAATCAAAACGGTAGACATAGGCGCTCGCCGGCCAGTGTCCGGCGATGAAACGAACAGGGCCGGCGAATAGGCCGTCGCGGAATACGGCCCGGGCCAGGGCATGATCATCCACAGGGCCATAGAGGCCTTGCAGTGCAGTGACCTCGGCGGGAGTGAACTGGATCTCGCCATTGGCCAGCGTGATGTCGGACGGCAGCAGACTCCCTTCCCCGGAGTTGCTGCCGATGAGTATGGGCGTGGCAGCAGTCACATGGCTGGCGAGGACTGCGCGCAGCGGCGTCTCGGTGAGCGCTGTGCCGTCGAGAATAGGCCCGATCTCCTGCGATGCGCCGGCCTGCACCAGCGAATCGACCGACAGTTTCCGCAATTCCTCGGCGGTCGTCGCTCCAAGCTTGCGAGCCAGGGACTCGCCTTGGCTTCTGGCCTGGCTCAGCGTGGGATAGCGTTCCCAGCCGCCGCCTGGGGATTCGATAATGGCCCGCGCGAACAATCCCCGTGCGGCAGGCGCCGTCAGCAACGCCAGGATGTCCTGGCCACCGGCTGACTCACCCATCACCGTGACCCTGCCCGGGTCACCACCGAACGCGCGGATATTGCGCTGAACCCAGGCCAGCGCCGCGATCTGGTCGAGCAACCCGAAATTGGCATCCGCCGATTGCAGGGCCGGATGCGCGAAGAATCCGAACAATCCCAGTCGATAGTTCAGTGAGACCAGAATGACCCCATCTCGGGCGAACGCACTGCCATCGTAGAAGGTCTGCGCCGAAGTCCCGCCGGTGTTGCCGCCGCCGTGGATCCAGACCACGACCGGCACACCGGTTGCCTTGGCTGGCGCCCAGACATTCAGAAAGAGGCAGTCTTCGCTGGTGACCGCGCCCTGACTCGTGCGCGGCGTGAACGCGGGTATCCCGGCCTGGGCGCAGGAAGCACCGTAATCAACCGCCTGCCGCTCGCCGACCCAGGGTTGAACGGGACCAGGAGGACGCCAGCGCAAGGCGCCGACCGGCGCGGTGGCGTAGGGCATACCCTTGAAGGCCGCAACCTGGTCATTGCCGACGCCAACCACCAATCCGGAATCGATCGTGGCCATGACCGCATCGGCCCATACAGCCGACGGCAGCAGTCCCCAGCACGCCGCGAGCGAAGCAAGCAATCGGCGCATGGCTGTACTCCGAATATACTACGCATTGCGTAGTATAACGCAGTGCCGAGGCGGGAAGCGATCCGGGTTACGCTCGTATGATGGCGGAATGCGCCCCGCAATAACGAAGGAGTCGCGACCATATGGCGATTAAATGCGTCCTCAGAGGATTACTGTTGTGCACGATGCTGGCCGCAACCGCAGCCTGCTCGAGCTTGCCCCCGAGCCCACGTGATCTGTTGGATGATCGCACCGGAATCACGGTATCTGTGGTGGGTGCACCGATCGAATTTGCGCACGAGCCCGAGGGCGGATCTGCTCATGACTTCCTGACACTCGTCGCAACTCAAAGGGACGAGGACGGTAAATATGCGACGTTGCTGCTGCTCTATCGTTGGTCGGTATTCTTTGGCGCGGCGCCGTTTTCGTCCGCAGCGGGCTCCGGAGACCTGCTGATCGATGTCGACGGGCACTCGATCGATCTACAACCGCTCCCACGGCTGCCGGTTGGTTTGCCGCAGGCAAAAGACCTGTTTGTGCCGGATACGAAGGAAGGCGCAATGCGCGCCTACGCCACCGATCTCGACACACTGAGACTGATCGCCACAGGCCACGAATTGACCGTGAGACTGCCCAAGGAGTCCCCTGTTGGTTCATACACGTTGTGGCACGACGGACGACCGGCGCTCGACCAATTCGTGAAACACTTGTCGGGGCCCTGAAGGGCAGGAACTGGCCCGTTACCGCGTAGCCCCGTTAGCGACAGGGATGCAGTGACCTGGATCGGGGCAGTCCAGGACGCCGAACGCACCGGACTCCACGGCAAGGCTTGCGCCGTCCGAGAAATGCACTGCGCGCCTGGCGCCGCCCGCGTTGTATGCCACGTAGGTGCGGTGCTCGCCGTCGCGGAAGGCTGCGTAAAGCGGCGTGTCGGCACTGACCGTCCGGTCGACGTGACCTGCGTGCCGGAACGTCGAGAGCCATCGTAGGTGGCGTCGGTGTAGGCGATCTGCAGGTTCAGATGCAGGTTGTCCGTAGCCGCTGCGCGCAGTGACAGGTCGAACCCATTGCTGGTCGCTGACCCGAGATTGAAGACCGCAGCGAAACCGCAGCCCGTGATCTGCGCTGCCTGCTGGATGTCACTCCACTTGATGTGGTAGCCGCTGAGCTGGACATCCAGGCGGTTGTCCAGGAATTTACCCTTGGCGCCGATCTCATAGCTCCACAGCGAGTCGGGGTTGTAGGTCCGCGACAGCTTGCCATCGAGATCGTCCGCGGCGAGCGCCACCTGGCAGGCCGCCTGGGTATTGTTGATCTGCGGATTCACACCACCCACGCGGTAGCCCTTGGCCGCTGAGACATAGTAGGTGGTATCGTCGGTGGGCTGCCAGGTCAGGTCCGCCTTCGGCGTCACGGGCTTGTCAATTTCATTGCCCGAGAAGAATCCAGGACCGCCGTTGAAGGAGCCGTCGAAATGTAGGAAGGTATGTGACGTCGCATAGGCGACGCGCACACCGGCCGACGCCTTCAAGGTCGGCAGGATCTTGAAATCGAGATTGCCGAACAGCGCCGTCTGGTCATCAGTCGTGAAGACATCGTCGTAGGCCACGAACTTTCCCAGGTATGGGGGCGCACCCAAAATGGCGGTAATGGACTGACCGTAGATGTTCTGAACCAGGTCCGGCAGATCCGGATGCACCACGTATACCGAATCCTCCTGTCGGGCGTGCTCCCAGTACACGCCACCCACCCAGGTCAGGCGCGAGTCGAAATCCGAGGACGACACGCGCAGCTCCTCCGAGGTCGCGTTCTGATACGTCTCGTAGAAGCCAGTGCCGTAATCAGTGCTGGTCAGCGGCCAGGGGTCGCCGAAGAAGGCGTTGTCCTGATATTGCGTGTAGTCGGTCTCCCAGGTCACACGCCGCGTGTAATTGGACGTTACGGAAGAGATTGCGTAATCCCCGCGCTGTGCATCCAGTTTGATCGCCGCTATGACGTTCGGGTCGTCCGACGGCAATCGCTGGGAATGCGCGATGTTGAATTGACCGTTGGACGGATCGGAGAACATCAGATCATAGTTTCCCCCATCCTGGATGCGGACATCCTGGTAGTAGATCGAGGGGCGCTGGGCGTTTGCAAACCAGGCGCATTTCTCGCGGCGCTTCAAAGGGCGATACGGACTGACTCCCACCGAGTATCGGCGACTGCACATGGGGGACGCGCCAGGCGGTACATAGGGGAGTGACCTGCACTACGCATTGATGGCATCACGCAATGACTGGGCGGAAAACCGGGTTGGTTCGCTGGCCGCGTTCAAGCAGGCCTTCAGCGCAAATGCGAAATCATTGCCCTTGGCCGTCGAGAGTTCCGGCTTGTCGTTGAACCGAACGACATAGGCCGCATAGACGCCGCGGATGAGCGCCTCGAGCTGCAGGGATGACCTGCCGCCGCGGCCGCCCTGCGTGAGTTTCCTGGCAGCCTGCTCCAGCACGTAGACCGCCTCGGCCACCTGCTCGACCGAAAAAGCGGCGGGCGCATATTTCTGCTTATTGACGGTCCACATCAGTTGGCCGAGCAGTCCTTTATCCCCGTCATCCAAGAGTTCCACTGATTTTTTCAGCTGTTTCGCTGCCTTCAGGATCGCGCTGGTGTTTGACCGCATGGCTCTGGCACCGACACCCACGCTGCGGTGGCCGTCCCTGTTCGAAACGTGAAGGCCCACAACATTCTGAAGATCGCCAATGAACTGCGGCGCTTTCGCATTCTTGCCAAAGCGTTCCATCAGCTTTTCCTTGTGGCGATCCGAGAAACGGAACGGCTCTACAATTTGGCCGACTTTCACGCTTTTTCCTGTGATCGGCGATGCGCGAAAGCGAACAATGTTGCCACCAGGCATCCGGCGACGATGCCGTACGTAAGATCCTTGACCAGTGTCAGGCCAAAGGTTGTCAGCAACACCATCGCCGGTCGCCAATCCCGCAGCAAGCGCACGAACTCCAGCTTTTCCGCCATGTTCCAGCACACGACAACGAGCACGCCGGCCAATGCTGCGAGGGGAATGAAGCTGGCCAGTGACGCAGCCACCAGCATGAACAGCAAAATGAATCCCGCGTGCATCATCCCGGAAACAGGAGAGCGCGCCCCGGCCCGAATATTGGTCGCGGTACGGGCGATCGTCCCGGTGACGCTGATCCCACCGAACAGGGCGGAAGCGATATTGGCTATGCCTTGGGCAACCAACTCCATGTTCGAGCGGTGTTTGCGACCAGTCATGCCATCGGCAACCTTCGCCGATAACAGACTCTCAATGCCGCCGAGAAGCGTAAAGGACAGCGCCGCAGGCAATACCTGCCGTATGAGGTGTGAGGTCATCGGCGGCAGGTGCGGCGCCGGCAGACCGTGTGGAACACCGCCAAATCGGCTACCGATGGTGTCAACCGTTAGGCGAAATACTGCGGCCACAACGGCGGCTGTCGCCACCGCGATCAGCATGCCGGGCCAGTTCGGGTAATAGCGCTTGATTACGAATATCACTGCCACGGATCCCATGCCGAGCGCGAGCGTCGTCGGATTGACGGTGGGCAATGCATGGATGAGAGCTGCCAGTTTCGGAAGCAGCGGGCCTGGCTCTGCACCGGCCAGCCGTAGGCCGCCGAGATCCTTGAGTTGGCTGGCCGAAATTGTGACGGCGATGCCGCAGGTGAAGCCGACGGTCACCGCGTGCGGAATGTACCTGATAAGCGAACCGAGTCGAAGCAGGCCAATCAGCGTCAACATCAGCCCTGACAACAGGACCGTGAGCAGCAGGCCGCTCAGGCCGAACTTTGCTTCGGTCGCGGCCACGAGCACGATAAATGCACCGGCCGGACCACCAATCTGAAATCGGCTGCCGCTCAGCGCCGAGACGCAAAAGCCGCCCACAACGGCCGTGTAAAGACCGCGCCCCGGTGAAACCCCCGAGGCAACCGCGATGGCCATCGACAGCGGCAGGGCTACGATCGCGACAGTCAGGGCCGCCAAGGCGTCCTTGCGCAGGGCCTCGAGGCTGTAGCCCTCGCGAAACGTGGTTGCCAGCTTCGGCCGGAAAAGGTGCGCGGTTGTAGTACCGTCAGGCATTTGAGGTGAACCCCGGGGTCCTTCCGTTGAGGGAAATGAGACTAAACGCTACCGTACCACTGGGTCCGGCCTCGATCTGCGAGCAAGCCCACATTACATTCGGAGAAAACAGGCGCGCTAGCTGCAATCAGCCACTTACCGGGGCCAGTGAATCGTTTGCGAACGGTGCAGGGCTGAATCCGATGTCAGGTGAAAATGCGCTGCCATCGCCGTAACTGTCCGTCGAGCTCGATCAACCGCACGAATTTTGAAAAGTCGAGGCGAAACCGCTGTTTCAGAGCCGCCACGGTGTCCTCGAACTGCTCCCGCGACGCGTACTTCCGGGGCTCCTTGAACGCCAATACGACGAGATTTCCGCTAGGCCTAACCCGCAAAGTCAGGAACTCATCGTCAAACGTATTGCGTATTTTCAGCAGGTGCGCGGTCCGCGAATGCTTCTCGCCGCACACGTTGATGACGAACACCCCGCCCGGTGAAAGACACTGGCGCGCGTTCTGATAAAAATCTACGCCGTTGAGTTCGGGCGCAACGCCACTGCGATCACACGCATCCGCCAGGATCACGTCCTGGCCGTGCGGCAGCTGCGCCACGTAGTCGGCACCGTCCGCCTGCACGACCCGAAAGCGGCGATCATTCGCGGGGATCAGGAACTCCTCACGCAACGCGATGACATCCGGATTGGGCTCGACGGCAATGATCGAGGCTCCAGGCAGGCTTTCATAGCAGAACTTCGCCAGCGAGCCGCCTCCAAGACCAAGCAAAAGAATGCGCTGAGGCCTGCTATTGAACAGCAGGAACGTCATCATCTTGCGCGTATAGGCGAGGCACAGCCTGTTCGGGTCCTCAAGATGCATGACACTTTGCACACAGTCGAGGTCAAAATGCAGGAACCGCCGCCGCCCGCTGTCGACGATGAACGGCTTGTCGTAGGATCCTTCATACAGGCGGTCGCACAGAGTCTCATGACAGCTTCCGGGCGGCTCCAAAAGCCGCAGCATGCTGTGCGCATCCGGAAAAGGACTCTCGATTGCCAGCAATCGTGAGCGCGCGCGACTCATTCTGAGCGACCCAGTACAGAAGTGAGGCGCGTCGCCGGGTACGGTCCGATGCTACGCACAACTGTCTGAGGCGCGCGCCCGAGCTGAACGTTTTGGCGCGGCCGCCATCGACTTGAGCGCACCCAGCGGCCCGCGGGACACGCGTTCCGCGGTAAGGGTTGATATCGCGTCCTGCAGATCCGTGGTGACGACGGCGAAGCGTGCGTCGGTGGTGGCGACGTCAAATGAGCCATAGCGCGCGATGCTTGTCACGGCCGCGCGGGCGGCAGGCGAGCGATCTTGCAGGACCTGCGCATTCTGCTGCAAACCCTTCAAATATCCGTGGGCCCATGACACGCCCGTCGATCGCGGCCAGCGGCGCCCGCGCTCATCCGCAAGCAGCGTCGGTACAAAACTCATCGTGGAGCCATCCAGTTGTGAGTCGAGGTTGCGCAGCAACCCGACAACCAGCGCAATAAAGGTATCGAAAGGCTCGCGCGCGGCAATTTTGGCCGGCACTCGCCAGCCGGCCTTCTCGCCCCAGATCGGCGGTAGCCACGCGCCGCTCGTTATGCTCACGGGCCATGTCAGCAGCGCCACCAGGTAACCTTCCAGCATCGCCATGTCCATGGTGCCGCGGGGCCAGTCGCCCTCGGTCAACCACGTGCGCAATGTTCGACTGTCCTGCGCCGTAAACGGGCGCACTTCAAGCGTAGCCAGATTCGGGGGTAGCAAAACAGGCGGCTCCGCTTTTGCGAGAAAGCGGCGTCTGGGTTCTTTCGACGACACTGGCACTCCTTATTTCGAAACCGACACACGCCTGATGCGGTGCCGTGTCGCGGGACGGTCCGAAATGATGTCGGGACGCTCCCTGCCAGCGGCACGGCAGGGTGAGCGGCCCGCGATCGAGAACGCCGGGAATATGTTTGGCGGAGGCTCCGCGCTCACCAACTCAGGAAAGTACGGCAGCCATACGAAACGCGGTGATCAATGTATCATACATCACTACATATATTTGGCACATCACCTTAACGGGACCTTACTTTGATCACCGCGGCACAGTTACGGGCGGCGCGAGCTCTGCTTGGCATGGATCAGCGCGCCTTGGCGCACGCGGCGCGCCTGTCGGTGCCGACGATCCAGCGCATGGAAGGCAGTGAAGGCGTAGTCAGGGGCACTGTGGATTCCCTTATGAAGCTGATCGCCGCAGTCCAAGCTGCCGGTGTGGAACTCATCAACGAAGGCGATACCAGCCCTATAGGCGGCCGCGGGGTGCGGCTGCGTGAGGCGAATGTCCTCATTAAGCAGCGCCCACACGCACGCGCACCGATGCGTAACAGGCGAAGTTCCTCGGTTGGCAGCGGCGGTTGATCTTCGTGAGCCCATCGGCCGTGGAGGGCGCCGCGTACGGTCCGCAAGGGCAAACTCGGCCGAGGTAAGAGAACCTGAAGCGCCTGTTGGTCACCCCGGTGTGGCTGACCCTCGCAGGCGGGGCCTTCGCACAGCAGCCGCCCCCCTTGGGGCGCCCCGACCCATCAGCGGCAGTGCCAGCAGAGACAACCCGAATAGGATGGCGAGTACAATCGCGGTCTCATTCAGCACTTCGGTGAGTGCGGCGCGCTTGATCAATGGCGTGATGAGGACCCGGGTCATTTCATCGACGGGTCCGATCGGGCGATTGTGGAACAGCGCCACGGGCAAGCCGACGAAGCGCGCGGTGAGAGGGTCTCCGGCCTGAAGCCTTGCCACCAGACGTGCGAGGTGGCCGCCGGCACGTTCCTGCACCAGAGTGTCTACCAGCGAGATGCCAATGGCACCGCCCAGAGTGCGGATGAGACTGAATAAGGCGCTGGCCTCCGGTACCTCCTCCGCCGGCCAGATATCCAGCGCCAGTCGCGTGGTCGGCAGCAGACACAGCATCAGGGCGCTTCCACGCAGCACCTGTGGCCAGAACAGGGCTGCAAAGTCACTCTGCGGCACCATGAAGCCATTGGCCAGAAGTCCCGCGCCGAACAGACCAAATCCTAGCGCTGCCAGCAGCCTCGGTGCGGCACAGGTCTCCGCCCATGCCGAAAACGGCGCGGTAAGCAGCTGCGCAGCGCCTGTGACCATCAGGATCTCACCGATGATGAGGGGTGGGTGCTCCCGCACGACCCCGAGGAACAGTGACAGGATAAAGATCGAACCGAACAGCCCCAATCCCAGCACGAAGCTGAAAAGGCACGCTGCCGCGAACGCAACATTGCGAAACCTCCTCAAGTCAACGAAGGGGTGGGCCGCCGTCAGGCAGCGCCAGACACCAAACGCACCACTGAGGATGCAGGCCAATGTGGCTGTCAGGACGAAGCTTCCCCGCCAGTGATGAATCGGGCCTTCATTGAGCGCGAGTTCCAGCAGGGCAAGCGAGCAGGCAAAGGAGGTCAGGCCGGCCAGATCCAATCCCCGCAACGCCGAGAGGTCCGGCACGCCGGTACGCAGACACGCTGCGACTATCGCCGTAACGGCCAGTCCAGGCACGACGTTGATTAGAAAAATCCAGTTCCAGGCGTGGGTCTGCGTGATGTAGCCGCCCACTATCGGCCCCAAGGTCGGCGCCAGCAATGCGAACACACCGGCGATGGTCGTTGCGCGCAGCCGGTGCAGTGCCGGCACTACGGTGAAGACCGCCGTGAATACTGCCGGAATTAACATTCCGCCAAATAGCCCCTGCGCCACACGGAACGCAAGCAGTGCCCCGATCGAGCTGCTCACGGCGCAGCCGATACTGGCCAGGGTGAAGGCGAAAGTGGCCGCTGCGAACATCCAGCGCAGTGACAACGCACGGGTCAGCAAGCCGGTCAACGGGATCGCGATCACCTCCGCCACCAGATAGCTGGTCTGGATCCATCCCAGTTGCGCGTCGGAAAGGTCCAAAGCATCGGCAATGGCGGTCAGCGAACTGGCCACCACCTGGATATCCAGGATGGCCATGAACATCCCGACGCACATCGCGCCAAAACCCAGCCAAAGCCGAAGTGAATCCCGCGCTACGGCTTCAGGCGGCGTCATGGCGGACGCCGATGTCACCCGCAGGTCGGTGCGGCCTTAAAGGAGCGGCCTTGCCGCTCAACCGCGCTCCCCAGGTGAGGACCCTGGGAAAAGCGCGGATCAGCCGCACGGCGGTAGCGCGACTGCGATCGTTCATCGCAAGCCATGCGAACACCGACGCGGCATGGAGGCGCCGGCCGAACTGCTGTTCCCAGGCGCGCGCGTAAGTCGGCCCAGCCGCAAGGCCATCGGCGGCCAGGCCCTGTGCCAGCAACCAGGCGGACTGGATCGCCATGCTGATGCCTTCGGCAATGATGGGATGAGCCTCACCCGCGGCATTGCCCACATAGAATATGCCGTCGCGATAACCGCCCCGGATCCCGGGCCGAATCGGTCCGGTTGCGAGGATCGCGCCTTCAATCGTTGCGCCCTCCAGCGCACGCCGCACTCCTTCGGTGGTTGCCAAAATATGCAGCAACACCGCTTCCCCTGCCTTGCCCCCATATACTTCACGGGCGCGCCCCAGCGCATCGCGGCGGATGCAGCAAGATAATGTGAGGCGGCCGTGATCGCTGTGAACCATACCGCCGTAGCCGCCTGGAAAGGCGAGCAGCGGCATTACTCCCTCCAACAATGCGGCGCCCTGCAGATGTGCCTTAAAAGCGAACAAGTCGGAGGGTCGCGAGCTAGCCGTGATGACGAAGGGACCCCGGCGGCTCCAGGAACCGCAGGCTCCAATCACGATGCGTGCACCGATGTCATGGGCGACGTCGCGGCCGGCGAGCGTGAGCTGATGTCCGTCCCCGTCAGTGCACAACGCGGCGACCTCAGCGGGCTGGAACAACCTCGCGCCGGCCGCGATGGCAGCATCGCGCAGCAGCACATCCAGTTGCTCGCGTCCCAGCGCTCGGCCCCAACCTGCCGTGGCATGCGGTAGGGGCGCCTCAACCATCGCAGCGCCTGAATAGGCAGCGACCGTCCGCACCCTTGGCCCGGCGCGGCCGAGGAACTCGCCCGCCACGCCGCAGGCCTCCAGCACCGGCATCGTCGCCGCCGAGACGAATTCTCCGCAGACCTTGTGCCGGGGAAATCCGGCGCGCTCGATGAGCGCCACGGACCATCCCGCCTGCGCCAGCAGCCGCGCCGCCGTGGCGCCGGCCGGGCCGCTGCCGATCACCGCGGCGTCAAACCGCATCGCGCCGGGCCACAAAGCTGTGGGTAAAGGGAAACGCCGGTCCTTCGCGCAACTGCCAGCCGGTGCCGGGCCACAGGTCGGATAATTCACGTCCGTCAAACCCGGCACGCACGCTCGCGACAGCATCGTGCTGTGTCACATCGTTGCATGCGAGCGCGAACACCATGCGACTGGCCAGCAGAGCTGCTGCCGACCGCCGCGGCTCGCAGGCGACGAAGCCGTGCGCCTTTTCCGCCGCCAACCGCAGTAGTCGTGCCAACGGCGCCTCTTCCAAGTGATGCAGGAACAGATTTACGGAAATAATCTGCGCATCCAAAATCGGCAGCGTTTCAAATATGTCGCCAGTGATGCTTTCGCATCTCCAGCCCAGCGCGGCAAAGCCAGCACGCGTGCGTGCGTTCACCAGGTCCTGCTGGTCTGCGATCAGTGCCGTCACATCGGGCCATAGCGGCGCCATCCGCCGGGCTACGCCTAGTAGGAAACGCCCGTCGCCAGAACCCAGATCGGCCAACCGCCGCGGGGCCGGCAGTGAGCGCAGTAGCCCCACCATGATCGCCTGCTGACGCATGGCGATGTTGATCCGCACCAGGTCGGCGCGCGAAGCGCGCGCTCGCGGATCATCAGCGGGCAGCAGGTCCAACCACTCCGGCTCAAAAGTGCGCGGAATGGCCACTCACGCCGCCATCCGAAACCGCATGGTCTCCGCCACCAGGCCTGGTCCGAAAGCCATCGCACACCCCTTGGTGCCGGGCGCGGCACCTCGCATGAGGCGGTCAAGCACGAACATCACCGTGCCAGATGACATGTTCCCGAAATCATTTAGCACGCCGCGCGAGATTGCCAGGGCGGGCGGCGGCAGCTCCAGTGCCCCTTCCACTGCATCCAGGACGCTCCGGCCGCCCGGATGCACCGCCCACAGATCGATCGGTGACTCCTCATCGCGAAATATCGAACGCGCCTGGGCGAGGCCGCTGCGGATGGCGCCCGGCACACCACCCGACAACACCATGTCAAACCCCTGCTCGCGGATGGACCAACGGATCAGTTCGGCGGTATCGGGCACCAGGGCCGCCTTGAACGAATCCATGCGCACACCCACCGGATCTGCAGAAATGAGCGCCGCGGCACAGCCGTCCCCGAATAACAGGAAGGAAAGGATTTCCTCAAGGTCCGCGGTTTCGTGTAAGTGGAGCGTGCACAGTTCCAGGTTGATCGCCAGGACTCGGGCAGAAGGTTCCGAGCGCACGATATGGCGCGCCAGCTTCAGGCCGTTGATCGCGGCATAGCAGCCCATGAATCCCACGAATGTGCGCTCGATGTCGGAGCGGAGCCCACAGTGTTCGACAAGCTGCAGGTCGATGCCGGGCGCGAAGAATCCGGTGCAGCACGTCACGATCAGGTGCGTGACGCGGCCTCGGTCCTCCCCCGCCAGCAGCCGTTCGGCTGCTTCGCAGGCCAGTGGGGGAGCGAAATGCTCGAACAGTTTCATGCGTGCCCCAGTACCGGGAAAGGCGCCAGGTATATAGAAATGAGCTGCATCGCCCTCTCCCTCCGGCTCGAAAATGGAGTAGCGATGCGAAATACCCGAGCGTTCTGCCATGCGATTGAACAGAGCAAGACGGCGCTTGTCGCTGTCCAGCATCCGGCGCCCGAACTCGAGAAAGCCCTCATGCACATCATGGGGCGGCAGTGCGGTCGCGATCCGGTTGATGAAGGCCTCGATCATGGCTGTCCTTGTCGCTTCAAAGCATCGTATTGATGCGCGGCGCCGACCGAGACTTGATGACCAGGTTGTGATCAAGCGCTGGGAGGGCAAGGCAGTTTGCCCGGCAAAGTGGCCGATTAAAAGGCGCGTTATCCTACATCGCCCGGCAATTGAGGCGCGCGCCGTTACGGCGGGATGGACTTTTCAGAGGCCCGGAAGCTCAAACCACTGCGAGCAGCACGTGAAGGTCAAGAGGCTAGTGATGGTCCTGTCGCTGGGCAGAGAAGGAAGTCAATGGAGCGTTTGCCGGCGCCTACTGCGCCCCAGCGGAAATCCGTCCGCACTGACTTTGGGCAATTACTTCGTCATTTGGCCCTGCATCGGTGCGCTAGACGACATCTTGTTGGTGTCCATCTTCATCTTGTCCGTACACGCCTGCTTCATATCATTTTTTGACATGCTGCTGTCCTTGGACTTCTGCATCGCCATGCAGTCCTTCATCATCTTCTTGTGCGCCGGCGTTTGCGCGCTCATCGCATCATCCGCAAATATCGGAGTGCTCGCCAAAATCGAGGCACCCAGTAATACAGCTAAGGTTCGTTGCATTTCCATCTCCAGATTATCGGTTTCGACACCACCACTATCTGCACGCCGCTCACGCGGCGATATAGGCGGCCATGGGCGACCTCCTGTAGGCTAGTTCGGATGCCATCAACGATTGCTCCAATTTGATTGGTCTAGTCGTTGCTTCTGCAACCCTGGGCTCGGGTTGTCTGTGCGCTGTCGCACATGGCATCTTGTATGTTTTAGATGCGAACGCGACTGGCCAGGATTTCGGTCCTTTGTGTCGATACGGACCATGGAAATCTTGATACCGGTTGCTGGCACATTTCCGCCGGCAAATCGAAGAGCAAGCGAGCGACAACAATCCCGCTGACCAACCTCGCTGCTGGCCTGCTACGGCGGCGCAGCCGTAGCGGCTCCGTCAGTGCGCACTGCACTGAGGCGCCGGTAACACTCTGCCTGGTCGCGCTTGAAAAACAAGCTTAGATAAAAGTCAGGAGCTGCCAGTGCTCGAATAGGAGCGATATCAGGAACCGGCCTATCCGCCCATTACCATCGAGATAGGGGTGAATCGTCTCAAACTGAACGTGCACCAGGCCTGCGTGTATGACTGGCGGAAGTGAGTCCTCGACCTGGAAGTGGCGGCACGAACGCAGCATCCTCCGGTCGTGACCCGCCGATCCAGTTCTGGCTGCGCTTGATTTCTCCTGGCACCTTGCCGGCTCCACGCGCCCCTCGCATCAGCGATCGGTGCGTTTCATTGAGCAAACGCGCTGAGATCGGCAAGCCGTGCGCGGACGCTAGTCGCTCGCGCGTACTTCAGCGCGTCTGTCCGGAGTCGTCTGTTCACTGCCGCTCTCGAAATTCGGGAGGCCCACGAGCGTCGCCTGCGTACCCTCAATCTGCGAACGACAGCGCCGCCTCCTGCCGGTCACACTTAGACGCCTCCAAATACAGTTGCTCACACTTGCGGCCTGCGCCGCTATCTTCCGCCTCAAATCTGTGCACCACGGATATCGCGGCACTGTCCTAGCCCAATGTGCGGAAAAGCTTGTATTTGCACACTCCCGCAAAGTAAGCTTTTTTCGTTGAGAGTCTGGAGATTAAGCGTTGATTCGGCGAGGAATAATGTCAAGCCGCCGCGGCGCGGCCTGCATGGGCCGGTGTGCCCACGTCCATGCATAAACTGCTGGATGAAGCGCCGCTAGCCGCGCCCGCGCGCTCGGGGCTGCGGCGCATCGTGCATGTGCTGGGGGAGGAAGTCGCCAACCTCAACCTGCGGCTGCTGATCGCGCAGCTCGCCGTCGCGTTTCTCCCGGGCCTGTGCTTCTCGCGGGTGCGAACCCTGATCTACCGGCACGTCGCCGGCTTTGAAATCGGCAAGGGGTCAATGATCTTCGGGCGCCTGGACTTCTCCGAGACACGGTACGCACAACAGCGCCTGCACATCGGCAGACTGGTGAACATCAACAAGCACTTCTTCGCCGACCTGACCAGCGACATCACGATCGGCGACAACGTGAGCATCGGCCACCACGTCGTGTTCATCACCGCCAATCACGAGATCGGTCCGCCGTCGGCGCGCTGTGGCGAAAACCAGCCCCGACCCATCCACATCGGTCCGGGCTCCTGGATCGGCGCGCACAGTACCGTGCTTCCCGGCGTGACGGTCGGGGAGTCCAGTGTCGTGGCGGCCGGGTCGATCGTGTCGATGAATGTCCCCCCCAACAAGGTTGTCGGCGGCGTTCCGGCACGGCCCATCAAGTCACTTTCGATGTAAGCGGACGACCCGAAGGATGAGCGGAAAACTTGAGGAAGTCGATCAACTGCAGGAGGCCGGCGATGAAGTGCGGGTCCGCGCGCAGCTGCGTCGGGCCTTCGAGCAGGAGCCGACGCTGCCGGTCGCACTTGCGATCATCCAGCGCCTGCGGCCGCAGGCGCGGCAGCATGCCGAGCCCTGCCGCGCCTGGTGGCTGCGCTCATTCACTGTCGAGCCGCTGTTCCCGCTGCTGGAGGCCGCCGCGCTCCTCGAGGGGCTGGACCTCGAGCAACGCACCGGCGATCACAACGCGTATGCCCAGGAGATCCTGGATCCGCATGGCCCGCTGTACCGCTTCAAGCCCGATGTCGTATTCCTGGCCGTGCACACGCGGGACGTGCTGCCCGAACTGTGGGACCTGACGGCAGGGCACTCGCACGCGGATCTCCAGGGTCGGGTCGAGCAGATTGCGGCCGACCTCAATCATTGGGTCATGCTGCTGCGCAGCCGGACTGCCGCGAGCATCGTATTGTTCGACTTCCTCCAGCCGGTGGTGCCTTCGGATGGCATGCTTGATGCGCAGTCGGTCGACGGGCAGTCCGCCCTGATCGGGCAGCTGAACCACAGATTGCGGTCGATCGCGGCATCCCTTGAGGGCATCTACGTGCTGCCGCTCGACCGGCTCGGTGCGCGCATCGGCCTGGAGCGGTTCTTCGATGAGCGCAAGTGGGCGACGGTGCGCATGCCCTTCGCCGCCCAGCACCTGTGGGCCGTAGCGCAGGAGTGCCTGCGGGTGGTGCTGCCGCTGCGGGGAAAGGTGCACAAGGCCGTCGTGGTCGACCTGGATAATACGCTGTGGGGCGGCGTGGTGGGCGAGGACGGACCGGAGGGACTCACGCTTGGCATCGAGTATCCCGGCTTGGCTTTTCTCAACCTGCAGCGGGTGCTGCTCGACCTGCACCGTCGCGGGGTGATCCTGGCCATCGCCAGCAAGAACAACCCCGCTGATGCGCTCGAGGTCCTGGAGCATCATCCGGCGATGCTGCTGCGACCCCATCATTTCGCCTCCATCCAGCTCGGCTGGGACTCCAAGTCACGCAGCCTGCGGGCGATCGCGCAGGAGCTGAACATCGGGACCGACTCGCTGGTCTTCGTCGACGACAATCCGGTGGAGCGGGAGGAGGTGCGCGGGGAACTGCCGGAGGTGCTCGTGATCGAGCTGCCGCGCGACCCGATGGGATTCGCTCCGGCGCTGCGCCGGGTCGCCTCCCTGGAGCGGTTGCGCGTCATGGCGGAGGATCGCAACCGCGGCCGTCAGTATGCCGAGCAGCGGGCGCGCCGGGCGCTGCGCTCCTCCGCGGGCACCCTCGAGGAGTTCCACCGATCGCTGAAGATGGAGGTGACGGTACGGGAGCTGTCCAGGGGCGAGGTCCCCCGCGTCAGCCAGCTCACCCACAAGACCAACCAGTTCAACCTGACCACGCACCGCTACGACGAGGCGAGCATCGCGCGGATGCTCGTAAGCGAGGAGTGGCGCGTCTTCACCTACTCGGTCCGCGACCGCTTCGGGGACAACGGTCTGGTCGGGGTCGCCATCCTGCGGCGCGACGCGGACGCCTGGGAGATCGATACGCTGCTGCTGAGCTGCCGGGTGATCGGGCGCACCGTTGAAACCGGGTTGCTGGCGCATCTGGTCGCGGCGAGCCGCGCCAGCGGCGCGCGCGTGCTGCGGGGCTGGTTTAAGCCGACGGCGAAGAACCAGCCCGCGGCGCAGTTCTATGCGGCGCACGGTTTCGAGTGCGTCGAGAACCACGACGGCGCCACGCTGTGGAGCCTGGAGCTGTGCGCGGGACGGGTCGACTGGCCGGAGTGGCTCGCGCATCCCGCGCAGGAGTGGCTGTCGTGACTGATCCTCTCCCCGATCGGGTTCGCCTGATCATCTCCAGGATCTTCAGCGTACCGTTGGCTGACATCAGGCCGGACAGCGGCTACGCCAGCCTCCCGGGGTGGGATTCCCTGGGGCAGCTAAACGTCATCCTTAGTCTGGAGGAGCAATTCGGCATTTCGATCCCACCGGAAGCCGGCGAATCCATGCTGACCGTCGAAGCCATCGTGAGAGCACTGCCCTCGCTCATCGAGTCCCGCGGCGAGCAGTACCCGACATGAACGCGAAGGGGATCATCGACCCTGCGGTGCGGCCGTCGCCGGGCCGGGTCTTCTGGATCACCGGACTGTCCGGCGCGGGCAAGTCCACGGTGGGCGCGGCCTTGTGGCAGCGGCTGCGGGCCGCCGGCCGTGGCGCCGTGTACCTGGACGGCGATGCGCTGCGCGCTGCCATCGCCGAGGACCTCGGCCATTCGCGCAACGACCGGCGCACCTCGGCGGGACGCAACGCCCGACTGTGCCAGCTGCTTGCGAGCCAGGGCGAGGACGTCGTGTGCGCGACGATCTCGCTGTTCCACGAGGTGCAGCGCTGGAACCGGGAGAACATCCCGGGTTACTGCGAGATCTTTCTGCGCGTGCCGGACGAGGAGCTGCACCGGCGCGACGCCAAGGGCATCTACGCGGGCGTGGCTGCCGGGACCTCCACGGATGTGGTCGGGCTGCACGTCGTGCCGCAGTTCCCGCAGTCGCCGGACCTCATCATCGACAACCACGGGCGCATCGACAGTGCGGCGGCCGTCGAGCGGATCTGGCAGCACTGCTTCGGCGCCGGCGAGCCGACCACGGCGCCGCAGGTGCGCTTCTCCACCAAGGCCGGCACGCTCGAGCAGGTTGCGGCGCACCTGCGGAGCGCGCGGGTGCTGCCGCAGGTGCGCTTCACGGTGGGCGACTGGCGCGCGGGACCGGAGGCGGTTATCAGCCGCGTCCTCGCCGCACCGTGGGGCCAGGCGGCACTGATCGTGCGCAGCAGCGCGCTCGGCGAGGACGGCGCCCGGGAATCCCTGGCCGGAAAATACGAATCCGTGCCCCAGGTGCTCGGCCAGGCGGCCCTGCGCGTGGCCATCGAGCGGGTGTGCGCGTCCTACGGCGAGGGTGCCGCCGCGGACGACCAGGTGTTCGTGCAGCCGATGCTGACAGACGCCGCGGTGGCCGGCGTGGCCTTCACGCGCAGGCCTGCGGGCGGTGGACCCTACTACGTCATCAACTATGACGACCGCTCGGGCCGCACCGATGCGGTCACCGGCGGTGCGGACAACCTGCAGACCTTCATATGCCTGAAATCCCGCGCGGCGGGCATCGCCGGGGCCCCGATGGTCCTGGCGCCGGTCCTTAACCTGCTGCGCGAGCTCGAACAGCTGTTCGCGCATGACTGCCTGGACGTGGAATTCGCGGTGAGCGGCGAGGGCGTCGCCTACCTTCTGCAGGTGCGGCGGCTGAACGTCGATGCGCACTCGGCGTCCTCGGACCAGCAGATCGGCGCGGCGCTGGAGCACGTCGCGCGCAAGGTGGAGCTGTTGAGCAGGCCGCATCCCTACCTGCACGGCACGCGGGCGATCTTCGGCGTCATGCCGGACTGGAACCCGGCGGAGATCGTGGGGCTGCGGCCGCTGCCGCTGTCGCTGTCGCTGTACCGGGAGCTCGTGACCGATGCAATCTGGGCCTACCAGCGCGACAACTACGGCTACCGCAACCTGCGCAGCTTCCCGCTGCTGGTGAGCTTCCAGGGATTGCCCTACATCGACGTGCGGGTGAGCTTCAACTCATTCGTGCCACGGGACCTGCCCCCGGCCATCTCGGACCGACTGGTCAACCACTACATCGACTGCCTGCTCGCCGCGCCGCACCTGCACGACAAGGTCGAGTTCGAGATCATCTTCTCGTGCTACACGCTCGACCTGCCGACCCGCATCAACCGGCTCATCGGCCATGGCTTCTCGAGTGAGGACCTGGCCGAACTATCGGGCGCGCTGCGCCGGCTCACGAACCGCATCATGCACGGGGACACGGCACTGTGGCGCCGGGACCGGCAAAAGATCGACCGCCTCGCGCTGCGTCAGCCGCTGATCAAGGACGCGCACCTCGACCGCATCAGCCGCATCTACTGGCTGCTCGAGGACTGCAAGCGCTACGGCACGCTGCCCTTTGCGGGACTGGCGCGCGCCGGCTTCATCGCGGTACAGCTGCTGCGCTCCTTCGTCGCGGTGGGCGTGCTCGATGAGGACGAATACACCACCTTCATGTCGAGCGTCGAGAGCGTCGGGTCACAGATCGGCCAGGACTTCGCGCGCCTCTCGCGCGCGGAATTCCTCGCACGCTACGGCCACCTGCGCCCGGGAACCTACGACATCCTCTCGGCACGCTACGATGAGGCGCCGGACCTGTACTTCAACTGGTCCGCAAACCGCGCCGCCGGCGCCGGCAGGCCGCGCTTTGCGCTGTCCATCGAGCAGCTGCGGCAAATCGAATCACTGCTGAAGCAGCACCAGCTGGATATCGATCCGCTGAGCCTGATGGAGTTCATCAAGGCCGGCATCGAGGGTCGCGAGCATGCCAAGTTCGTCTTCACCCGCAGCTTGAGCGATGCGCTGTCGCTGGTCGGTGAACTCGGCGCCGAGCATGGCCTGTCGCTCGAGGACTGCGCCTACCTGGACTACGACGCCATACGCACCCTCTACAGCGAGAGCGGGGACGTGAAGAGCGTGCTGCACAGAAGCGTGCACAGCGGCCGCGAGCGCCATGCCCTGACGCGCAACCTGGCGCTGCCGCCGCTGATCGCGTCCCCGGATGACGTGTTCGGCTTCAGGCTGCCGCCGAGCGAGCCGAATTTCGTGACGCGCAAGACCGTCACCGCGCCGGTGGCCTCGATCGATGAGTCCCCGGAGACCTTCACCGGCAAGGTGGTGTTCATCCCGAGCGCCGATCCGGGCTTCGACTGGGTGTTCACGCGCGGCATCTGCGGGTTCGTGACCCAGTTCGGCGGCGCAAATTCCCACATGGCGATCCGCGCCAACGAACTGGGCATTCCGGCCGTGATCGGGGCGGGAGAGACGCTGTACCAGTTGTGGCGCCGCGCTCGCAAGATCTCCCTGGACTGCTCCAATCAGAAAGTGACGCAGATCGCGTGAGGTTCCTCGCCATCACCCAGCGGGTCGCCCTCGTCCCCGCCTACGGCGAGCGCCGCGACTGCCTCGACCAGGCCTGGCACCGGTTCATATTCGAATGCGGGTTCCTGCCGTTGCCGCTGCCCAACGTCGCGCAGATCGCCCGGGCGATGGTGACGGGCTGCGATGTCGCCGGCATCGTCTTCAGCGGCGGCAACGACCTCGTGGCACTCGGCGGCGATGCGCCCGAACGGGACGCGACCGAACTGGCGCTGCTGCAACTGGCGCAGGAACGCAGCCTGCCACTGCTGGGCGTGTGTCGCGGCATGCAGCTCATCCAGCACCGCTTCGGCATCGAGCTGGAACCGGTGCAGGGCCATGTGACCGCGAATCAGCAGATCCTGGTCGACGGTGCGTTGAGGCAGGTCAACAGCTATCACCGCTTCGGCGCGCGGACCACCCGTGCCCCGCTCATCAGCTGCGCCACCGCGCCCGACGGGGTAATCAAGGCGATACGGCACGAGAGCCTGCCGCTGTGCGCGATCATGTGGCATCCCGAGCGCTGCAGCCCCTTCGCCCGAGCCGACGTCGAACTGTTCCGGACATTCTTTGGAGAGCGCTGAAAATGCGAGCAGTGATACTGGCCGCGGGCCGCGGCAGCCGCATGGCCCATCTGGGCGCGGACCGGCCCAAGTGCCTCGTGGAACTCGCCGGCAGCAGCCTCCTGCAGCGCCAGGTGGCGGCGCTGCGAGGCGGGGGTGCCACCGAGATCGCGGTGGTGCGCGGCTACCGGGCGGACATGTTCGACTTTGCGGGGATGCGCTATTTCGACAATCCGCGCTGGGCCAAGACCAACATGGTCATGTCGCTGACCGCCGCCGCCGAATGGCTGCGCAGCGAACCGGTGCTGGTGAGCTACGCCGACATCTTCTACCGCGGCACGCTGATCAGCGCGCTGGCGGCGGCCCCCGGGCAGCTGGTCATCACCTATGACCGCCTGTGGCGCGATCTGTGGTCGCGACGGTTCGCCGATCCGCTGGCGGATGCGGAGACGTTCCGTCTGGCGCAGACCGGGCGACTGCTCGAGATCGGCGGCAAGACCCGCGACATCGGCGACATCCAGGGCCAGTACATGGGACTGCTGAAGTTCACACCGCCCGCCTGGGAGGCCGTGGAGGAACTGCTGGACGCCCTGCCGGACGCGCAGCGCGACCGCCTGGACATGACCGGGCTGCTCAGCCGCCTGCTGGCCGCGAAACGGGTTGCGATCGGGACGGTGGCCACCGAGGGGCAGTGGGGCGAGATCGACAATCCCGAGGACGTGCGCCTCTACCAGGACATGGTGGCCGCCGGCGAGCTGACCCTCGAGCCGGCCGCAACGCTGACGACTGCAACGAAACAGGACGCGCGATGAAACACGGTGACTTCACGGGGCTGGCTGCCGACTACGCCCGATTCAGGCCCGGCTATGCTCCCCAGGTGCTCACGGCCCTGCTCGGCTATCTGGGGCGCGATCCGACCACGGTGGACGCCGCCGATGTGGGCGCCGGCACCGGCATCTGGAGCCGCATGCTGGCGGTCCGCGCGCTGCGTTCGGTCGCCGCGGTGGAACCGAACGACGACATGCGCGAGCAGGGTGTGGAGGCCTCCCGGGACACCGCGATCCGCTGGAGCAGGGGTTCCGCGGAGGACACCGGCCTCAAGGACGGTTCGGTCGACCTGCTCACCATGGCCTCCTCGTTCCACTGGGCCGATTTCCAGCGCGCCTGCGCGGAATTTCACCGTGTGCTGCGGCCCGGTGGAATGTTCGCGGCGCTGTGGAATCCGCGATTCATCGAGGCCACGCCGCTGCTGGTGGAGATCGAATCGGAGCTGACCCGCCTCAAGCCCGATCTGAAGCGGGTGTCTTCCGGCCGCTCGGGGCTCACCGAACGGCTGACGCAGCTGCTGACCGATCAGCCGCTGTTCAAGGATGTCCTGTACCTGGAGGGACGGCACGTCATCCGGCAGACCCCGCAGGAGTACCTGGGCGTGTGGCGATCGGTGAATGACCTGCAGGTGCAGCTGGGTCCGGACCTGTTCGCGAAGTTCCTGGAGCACGTCAGGCAGCGCACGGCAGCGCTCGATTCGATCGAGACGACGTACCAGACCCGCATGTGGGCGGCGCGCCGGGCCTGACGGACCCGCGCACACACTGGATGAAGCCTTCCAAGACCCTGCCGCGCGGCGACTGGGTCGACGCCTCGCGGGAGGCGCCGCCCGAGCAGTTCGCGCAAGGCGTGCTGCAGCACTACCGCGACAGCGCCGCGGACCTGGCGGCGCTTGCGGCCGGCAAGCAGGCGCTGGCCGGGCTGTATGACGTGGCCGGCATCGTGCGCATCGTCAACATCTGTTTCTGGGGACGCAGCGGCTCGTACCTGCTGGCGAGCTATCTGGATGATCACGACGACATCCTCACGATGCCGATGGTCGCGAGCCTGTCGATGTACACGTTCTTCGACCGCTTCGCGTTCCTGTCCGTGTGGGACAAGCTGCTGGTGTACCCGACCTACTCGGAACACAAGTGCGGGCCCGATGGGGCCTTCTTCAGCGGCGACTCCGCGATCGATGAATCCCACTACCGCGCCGCCGTCGCCGCGCTCGAGGCGCAGCACCGCCGCCGCGGACCGCAATGGCTGAACACCAGCCAGCGGTTCGTGCAGCTGCTGCACGTGGCGTACGCCCTGGCGCTGGAGCGGCGGCCGGCCAACGCGCGGCCCCTGATCGTCTACGCGCAGCACTGGAGCGATGACGGTCTGGCCGCGCGCTACGTCGCGGATTTTCCGCAGGGGCTGTTTCTGCACACGGTGCGCGATCCGATTGCAAACCTGGACTCGTGGTTCGAGCGGCAATTGTGGCTGCAGAAGGCCGGCATGGGCACCGCACTGTTCGGGCGGGGCTATCGCATCGACCAGGCCGACCGGTACCTGTCGCCCGCGGCGGCGACAATCATCGACCTGCTCAGCTGGGACAGGCCCCATCGGGGCATGGCCGACCGGAGCCGGGCGGTCCGATTCGAGGATATGCACAAGGACCTGGAGGCCATCATGCGCCGCGTCGCCGCCTGGATCGGGGTCGATTACCAGCCATCGATGCTCGCGAGCACCTTCAACGGCCGGCCCCACGTCAACGAGAGCGGCAACAAAAAGTGGGTGGGCAGTAATCCTGCGAATGCCGCCCGTCGCTCGCGCAACCTGTTCGCCACCGACCGATGGTTCGCCGCGGCCCTGATGCGCGAGGATTTCACCGACTGGGGCTATGCCTTCCCGAAGCTGCTGCGGCAGGGTTGGGCGCGCACCCTCGTCATCGGGGTACTGTGGGTCCTGCCGCTCAAGATGGAGTGGGTGGGCGCAGGGCAGCTGCTGCAGCTGCAGGCCTGGCCGGCGCTGCGGCAGGGCCGGGTGGCATTCGCCCTGGGCGCCCTGGCGCATATCCTGGGACGCCGGTTGCGTCTCATGGTCTTCCTGGCCGGCCAGGCCGCGCAGCGCCTGCGCGGCCGACACGAGACGCTGAGGGTGCTTTGACGGCGTCGCCGTAGGACAGCGCTTAAGGCTTTTGGTGCGGCTGTTCGCGAACGGCACCCGAATGAGAATTTACCGAAAATTCAATGATTTAATGGTGGCCAGGGGTGGAATTGAACCACCGACACGCGGATTTTCAAGCCGCTAGCGGGTGTTCGAGGGGATTATTAATCAATCACTTGCAACGCTTGCCAGCCCTCGCCCCCGGCCCACCATGGCACATGCCTGGTACACCCAATCTCCGTTGGACACGTTCCTGGCACACTGCGTTTCCGAGTCGTCGACCCCGCATCGTGGGGGTGTCAGTTTACAAAACGGGACTGCGCAAGGCACCAATTTCCAGCCTGCGATAGTCCCGCGGATTAACCGACAGTCGCTCCCGAGCGCTACGCGAGGGGATACTTTCTGAGCTAATAAATTCGTTGACACGTATATTCGTGTTGGCATATATACTCACCATGAACCCTCTGACGCTCGCCGCGATAGGCGAACCAAATCGCTTTCGAATCTTCGAACTCCTGAGGGAGGGCCCGCAGCCCGTAAACGAGATTGGTGATCGGCTCGGCCTGAGGCAATCGCAGGTCTCCCAACATCTAAAGGTTTTGAAGGACATCGGGCTTGTTGACGTGGAGCCGCACGCGCAGCAGCGCGTCTACTGCCTGCGCGCGCAGCCTTTGAAGCAAATCCATGCCTGGCTCGACCGATACCGCGCTATTTGGGAGGAGCGATTCGAGCAGCTGGACGAATTCGTCGAGGATCTCCAATGGAGGTCGACATCAGACTCGGACACCAAGAAGTGAGGACACCATGAAAAGTTGACGCCCACCGCCAAGACTTCCGCCCACGATCAGGCCATTAACGTGGCGGCCAGTGGATTCACCCGGGGCTCAATCGGCCAGCAGCCTCCCAGTGACGGCGCGCACCGCCGCATACCGTGAGCGGAAACGCAGCAGTTCGGGGCCGGTCGCGCAGAGATCGCATGCTCTCGGAGAATGCCCTTGAAATACGCCAAGGCGTCCTCAGCTTTTTCCGCGCCCTACCCACTGGACCACAAGGAGGCACGGAAATGTTTACCAGAGTCCCGTATTCGCAAGTCCCTCTATTCGCCGAGTTCCGGCGCCTGGAAGAGGAGCTGGATGAGTTGTTCGGCGCATCCACTCCGTGGAATGGAGGCATCCGATCCCTACCCCCGGGGACCTTTCCCGCAATCAACGTTGGAACCACCGGAGACAACATCACCGTCTACGTCTTTGCGCCCGGAATCAATCCAAAGCAGCTCGATATTTCGATTCAGCAGAACGTTCTCTCCGTGAGCGGAAAACGCGAAGTATCGGTAGAAAAGAATGCCACGTACTACCGCCAGGAGCGCTTCGGGGGCGAATTCCGGCGAGTGATTGCGCTTCCCGAGGACGTTGATCCGGAGAAGGTACAGGCCAGCTACCGCGACGGCATCGTCCAGATCACCGTGCAGCGCCGGGAATCGACCAAGCCTCGGCAGATCGAGATCAACTGATGTTTATGGAGGACAACGTCATGTCAGATCGAACCGAAGTCTCGAAAAATACGGGTAACGGAAGCACGTCGACCGAGTCCCAACGGCGCGCGGCCGCGAGCGAGTCGGTGCTCCGGCCGCCAGTCGACATCTATGAAACGGGCGAAGGCATCACCTTGCAGGCCGACATGCCCGGAGTCGCGAAAGACCGGCTCAACCTCCGCGTCGAAGGCAACAGCCTACTTATTGAAGGCACCATTGGCGTGGCACCCCAGGACCAGATGACGGCGCTTCACGCCGATGTGCGCTCAACTGTGTATCGAAGGAGCTTTACGCTGAGTAATGAGCTTGAAACACAGAAGATCGAGGCGGCACTGAAGGACGGCCAGCTCACCGTGCATATCCCAAAGCGCGCGGAGCTGCGACCACGCAGAATCGAAATCCGCGGTTGACGGCAGCGCCTTGGCTACCGTCAGCGGCGGAGGTCAAGGCAATGCCCCTCTTCAGTGCGATTCTCTGAAGAGCTCGCACACACGAAATCCCCAGCGCCTAACGGCGCTGGGGTCGGCTGTGCACTGCACCGATAGCCAATCACGATAACGAGATGCGCTCGCCCGGCATCTATCCTGTCTACCTGGCTTCGCATAGCCCAGAATTCCCAGAACCTGCGCGGGTCCCCTTGAAATCCGGCCGCCCCGATCCTACAACGCGGGAGCGGCGGCCCCGGACAGCATCGGGCACCGCGTTATCTTCATATCTCATCGAATTGTGGAGGACAGTACGATGAATGCATTCTCATTGCGTGGCCGGGAACTGCCACGACTTGCCTTCCTTTTGTCTCGCGTTACATTTCTTCTGACGTTGACGGCGCTGGCCCCGCAGCCTGCGGGCGCTGCGACTGGCCAGCCCTCGGCTGCCGGCTCGACGACCATCACTGCCCTGTCCACGCTGGACCGGCCGAATCTGACGCATTCGCACTTGGCGCCGCATGCCCAGTCGGCACAAGTCGATTTCGCTCCGGACAGTCGCTTGGTGACCCTCAAAACGTTTGTCGAACACCCCGAAGCGCCTTCGCTGACGAATGTTCATCCCGGCAGCTTCGTCGTCTATGAGGATGGTCTGCGGCAACACGTCGTGAACGTCGCGGTCGAACATGCCCCTCTTTCACTCGAAATTCTCCTTGAGTATGGCGGGCGGTATCACGCTCTGAACGAAATTCGCGGCGAAAAGGCCTCGACGGCCGCGAAAGAACTGCTGCATGAAATCGGCGCAGACGACAGAGTGGCCGTCTGGAAGTACGCGGACAGCGTCGAGCCCGTTTCGGAGTGGTCTGCACCCGGCGCGGACAGTTTGCAGAGGACTCAGTTTGATCTGTCAGCACCGCCCGTCTCCGAACTCAAGCTCTACGACGCCATTGTGGCAACATTGCCCAAAATGCAGGCGATGCCTGGACGCAAGGCGCTGGTGCTGATCTCCTCGGGGATCGACACATTCAGTAAGGCGAGTTTCGCTGACGCGCTCCTTGAAGCTCGCAGGGCTGGCATCCCAATTTACGTCGTGAATCTCGGGCCACTCATTCGATCGGCGCTGTTGCTAGGGTCCTCCGAGGAGGGCCCCTATTCGAGTTTGAATTGGTCGCGGGCTGAATCGGAGTTGAGGAAGTTAGCGCGCGCGTCGGGAGGACAGATGTACTCTCCGGAATCGTCCCTGGATCTCACCGGCGTCTATGACGAGTTATTGGCGAAATTGCGGGTGCAGTACGTCATTCAATATAAGTCGCACGACTCTACGTCCTCCAGCAAGCCGAGGAGCGTTCGGGTCGAATTTGCGGAATCGAGGAGCGCATCGTCGCCCAGCGCCGCGCTCGGCACACAGGGTGCGCATGGCAGGCTCGTCGCGGAGGTTGAGTATGTCCCTGCTATGAGCTCGAGTGCACAGACGAAAATCTCCGCGTCGGCAGGCGATGTGACTCAAGCGGTGCCACCCCAGTCGGCGAACCAGTGACAAGGGTGCTCTAGAAAGTGAAATCGGCCGGTTCGGGTTACATCCGAACCGGCCGCCCCACGAGCACCGCCACGGTTCGCTAACCGAAGTGCGGCGTATTCGAGGATGCAAAACGAACTGGTCGCAGCGGAAGCGCTATTCGCGCTCTCCATTCAAGGCCCGGGCGCTTCCCAAATCCGATTTCGACAGCATCCAATCATATTGGGACAATGGATTGCGAAGTGCAGATAGATACAGAGCATTCCATGGCCGCGCGTCAGAGCGCCTTGTGGATACCTCATCAAGTGACCGTAAGATGAGTGGGCGGGGTCGGCTCGGTCTTCGGCACAATGACTGTCAAGACGCCGTCCTGGTATGCAAGTTCGGCTTGCGTCGTATCGATATTATGAGGCATGGCGATCCTACGCTCAAAGCGACCGAACGCACGCTCCATCAAGTGATAGGTGCGTCCCTGCGTCTTTCCCGCGAAGCGCTTTTCACCGCGGACCCGCAATGTCCCGCGATCAATAGAGACATCGATGTCCTCTCTCTTCAATCCGGGCAGTTCGAGCCGAACGACGACCGCGTGCGCAGTTTCCCACGCTTCGGCTGCCAAGAGGGCCCACTGCGGGAACTCGGTCTCAGAACCTGAGGTTTTAATCTGCTTCCCGGCTTGCCCAAATTTTGTCAGTGCGCCATTGCTGCGGGAAAGTATCTCACGCCACCCTTCGGTCAGTCCTTCCCAGGCACGCGAGATACCTCTCTCCAGCTCCGCGCGCAGGTTTTTTATTGGATCCTTCGTGGCCATTCTCCAGAAATTAAAGCGGCAACTTTCCTTTTCAAGTCGCTAGAGGAATTTTTCCTGGGCCCACAACTGTTGCGATGACCTACTTCCCGGCCGGTCGGCGACGACGAGGCACCGCTTTCTATCTTCCGGGCACGCGAACGCGGTGAGAGCCCGAGGAGGAGCGCGATCGGGCCACGACTCCAGGGCGCGCTGTATCCGCTGCCAGAATGAACTGATCCGGCAAGAGAGGTTCGCGGGGTGCATCCCCCGCGAACCCTGGTCTAAATATCAGTGCGACTTCTCCTCCGTGTTGCCGGCGCTGATCGGAATGCGCTTCAAGCGCTCAAGTGCTCGAGCACTTTTGGGCACAGTCACCGTAAGGACGCCATTTTTGAACGAGGCGTTCACCGCATCCTCATCGACGTCTCTATCGAGCGAAATCTGGCGCTCGAAGCGACCGTAGAACCGCTCGCTGTAGGTGCGGTGGCGATTTTCGGAGTTGAGCTTCTTCTCCCCCCGGACGATCAAGAGGCCATCCTGGAGCAGTACTTCGACGTCGCGCGCCTCGAGCCCCGGAAGCTCTGCCGTGACCTTGTAGCCCTTGTCCGTCTCCTCGAAATCCAGGCTCGGCCACCCACCTCGGCCACTGAAGAGCCGCGGGGAATCTTCAAAGCTCCGGAAGACATCATCGAAGAGCCGATTCATTTCCCGATGCAGGCTCACTACGGGGTAAAAGGACTCCGACCGGGTCACGGAAGAGCGGTCCCGTTCGCTCCGAGACCACGGTACGAGATCTCGAACATTCATGGTCGTTACCTCCTTTCCTGTTAGGAACCAAGACGAGGGCCACATAGAGCGGGCGTTGCGGATTTCAAGGGGCCACCTTGTGGATAAGCGCAGAATGCTGCGATGCCGCAATGCGACTTAAGGTGAGCCCGTTTGGCTTGACCTTCGCGGCGGCCATTAAGCCCGACGCGGCCGCCAGGAAAGGTGGCCTACACCTTGGTCACGATCGCCACCCTGACGAAGTCGACGCGTTCGCCTTCAGATCCCGGCCTTCAGAAGAGCAAAACAATCGCAGTGACGCGGCTCCGATCATCATAGAACTTGGGCGGGTTTTCACCCTCCTGATGAGTGCTCTGGCTTGCGAAAGCTCCACAGCGGGTCTTGAAACGCTAGCGGCCTCCCCTATCTCCGTGCCGGGAAACACGTCGCAGGTGCGGCGTACCTCAACTCACACATAAGGAGGATATATGTCGCTCTCACACAAAGCGGTGTTGGCCTGCCTTTTGGGGTCACTCCTGGTGCATGGAGCCGCTGCGTTTGCGGATGTCTCAGCGCCCGCAGCCGCCAAGGCAAATTCTCAGACGCAGAATCAAACCGAAGAGAAACGAAGGACGCTGATCGCCGATGCCACCAGCGCCATCCAGGAAACACAGGCGGCCCTGACGCATCTGGATCATGGCAAGCCGAAGGACGCCCTCGCGAACTTGGAACGTGCGACGGGCAAGCTCGATATCATTCTTGCACGAGATCCGAAACTCGAGATGGCGCCTGCCGGCGTCACCGTCGTTACCTACGACGTTGCGGGAGGTCTCGATGCGGTGAAGCGCGTACGAAAGCAGGCCGAGGAACTCGTCGACGCAGGGCGCCTACAGGAGGCGCGCCGGCTATTGAGGGACTTGGCGAGTGAGACCGTGATCAGCGTGAGCAACATTCCGCTCGCGACCTATCCTGATGCGATCAAGAGGGCGGCCACCCTCATTGATCAGAACAGGTCCGATGCCGCAAAGGGCGTGCTTCAGGCTGCGCTGAATACGCAGGTGATCACTGAAACCGTGATTCCGCTCCCCGTCGTCAATGCGCAGGAGTCTTTGAAGGCGGCCGAAAGTCTGGCGGAAAAGAAGGACCGTACCAAAGAAGACAACGAGCGGTTGAAGGCTTCGATGGATCGAGCACGAAACCAGCTCGAGTTCGCACAGGCTCTCGGATACGGCAGGAAGAGCGATTTCGACAAGATGTATCAGCAACTGAACGAAATCGATGAAAAGACCGCCGACAACAAGTTCGGAACGGGATGGTTTGCGAAGATTAAAGCATCCATTTCCGACTTTGTGGGGGCAAGCCAGCCTGCTAAGCGCTAAGTCCACATGGCCCGGCCTGGAGGCCTTCTTTCAGGCCGGGCGGTGAGGGCGAGCGTGGGAAGACGTTTTCGGTGAACATTTCAGCGCCTGGCATTTTTGTAGCGGCCGCAGGTGGCGTTGCCGGCTGAACAATCACCCGCTCGTAGGGCGTGGCATCAGGCCGGCTGGGATCCACGTCGGTCTGCTGCACGGCCCAGACATGGCGCATATACCGGTCGCGTTCGGTCTGTTCTGGAGACTGACCATTGGCCAGGTAGACAAAGAATTTCTGCAGCGATGGCCGCGCGACGGCAACCGTGCGTGGCGGGGGGCGTTACACGCCCACTGAGTTCCATGGTGCCCGATAGGGCCGCGACCAAATGCTCCCTCCGTCGGGAATGTTATGCAACATCATGGGCTTCTCCTTAAAGCAACAAAATGTTCAGATGAAAAACTACCATGAAATCAGTAGTTTAATGGTGGCAAGGGCGGACCCTAATACAGCGAAAACTCGCCCATCTTCAGTGGATTTCCTAATTCGGTCGTCCCTCCGTTACCCCGAATGTTACCCCGGTAATTTTCGAGCCTCTCCGCAGCCGCCACCCACACCCGGACATCTCAACAACGGACGCTCCGCCGCTGGGGGACTCCAGATGCGATCCTGGCCACACGTTTTAGTGTCAGGCCTAGCAGCCCAGCTCACCACGATGCCCGCTATTTCATAGCGGCCTATGCAAAGCATTCTTGCTCTTATTCTCCAAAAGCCATTGGGCTCTTCGGTGGAACAGTCCCGGCACAACGGCATTCGTTCGCCGAATCAACGCCTGCAAATTCCCAGACTTAAGCCGACCGTTTTCGACTAGCACCCTGCCTCCCACCATCGTCAAATCCACATCCCCACCCTGCACTGCGTGTACTAGGTTGTGGTGCAGATTGCCGGTCGAACCTTCGAGGAGCGGCGTCATTCTTGGCGTGTTCGTTCGTATTGCAATCAGGTCCGCGCACTTGCCCACCTCGATAGATCCAATTTGATCGGCAAGGCCAAGGGCGCGTGCACCTCCTGTTGTTGCCATTCGACACACCGACCACGCATCTAGGGCAGCAGCATCGAGCATTGACAGCTTCGCTAGGAGGGATGCGGTCTTCATCTCTTCAAACATATCTAGATTGTTGTTTTCCTTTTCACCGTCAGTGCCCAGTCCAACCGCAATACCACTCTTTAGCATCGCTTCCACCGGCGCGGCGCCACTGGCGAGTTTCATATTGCTAACCGGGTTGTGGGCGACACCGATTCCCTTGTCCGCCAGAATCGAGATCTCTCGGTCGGATAGCCATACGCAATGTGCAAGCAATACGCGCTTCGCCTCGAGCAAACCGAACGCCTGCAGAGCCTCAATCGGCCGCATTCCGTACCGCTTCTCGCATTCTACAATGTCGAATCGGCTCTCATTGCTATGAGTATGAAAGCCCACGCTATGACGATTGCTCATTTCAACGGCCCGCTTCCAGGCATCCGGCGTCGCATAGAACATATGCTCCAGACCCACCCATACGTGGATGCGGCCTTGTGCACCGCCGTGCCACCGCTCAATCAACTCTTCATTCAGGTCCAGAGTTTCAAAGTAATCGTGATTCGGATGCTCGGCCACATACGGAACCAGCACTGCTCTGATGCCCAAGTCAGATGCCGCGCTAGCACTTCCGTGCATATGGCGCCACATGTCAACAATTGTGGTAGTGCCTGACAGTAACGCTTCGGCATAGCACAGTCGGGATGCAACCTCCGCTTCTTCCTGATTGATTACCCGATGCATCGGGTCGATGTATTGCTCCAGCCAGTCCCATACCGGAAGCCCTTCGGCAGTCCCGCGTAAGAGCCCGGAATGTGCGTGCGTGTTAATCAGTCCCGGCATCAATAGGCGGTTAGCTAGTCGCCGCACCCCAATGTGCGGATTGGCCGGGACCACATCCCTTGCAGGACCCACCGCGTCGATGCGACCACTCCCGTTCACCACCACCGCCCCATCGTTTATGATGGTTTGGGCGCCGTCCATGGTAAGCAGGTGATCGGCATGAAGAATGTGTGCGTCCATGTCGCCGGTACCGTTTTTCCCGACAGACACGTCGCGGTGCGGCGAAATCCCCGTGGAGGTCACAGTTGACCTGCTTGCAACCTGTCGGCTGCGTAAATGGTCGCTCTGGCAGTTAAAGCCATATATGCCGAAGACGTGGCGGGACCATGATCAATGCGGCGCACGCGATGACTACCTGTGTAAATATCGAGGAAGAAGGCTAAGTAACGAAGCGCGCCGCGCTCAAGCGCTTAAAAGCGCGATGGGTGAGCGCAAATAGGCACCGTAGTTTCAAAGAAGGCGAGATTGCCTATCACGGAGTTTCGGTGCGAAGATGCCTACACGCAGGCGCTCTAGGTCGGGCCAATCACAATGCTGCATGGTCGTTTACTGGTTTATATCAGCGAGGTGGCAAGCCTCGGCTCAATCCGCAAGGCCTCCGAGAAGCTCCACATTTCTGCCTCTTCGATTAATCGACAGATCATCGCTTTGGAGAAAGAGCTCGGATTGGAGCTGTTTGAACGCATGCCTCGTAAGCTGCGTCTGACCGCAGCCGGAGAGGTGCTTCTTCTGCACGTCCGCCAGACGCTAAAGGAGTATCGGCGCGTGCAGAGTCAGCTGAAGCAGCTCAATGCCACCCATAGAGGGTCTCTTACTATCGCGACACAGGGCGGACTTGCTTCGACACTCATTGCGCAACTCTCCAATTGGCTTCATTTGAACCACCCCTATGTGAAACTGTCCGTCAAGGTGCTTCCCCGTGAGCTAATAGCATCCTCGCTCACCGATGGCGATGCAGACGTCGGGCTTGGATACTGTCTGGCGAGCGATTCGTCGTTTCGAATACTCGCCCGGGCCATGCTGCCGGTGGGCGCTGTAGTGTCACCTACTCACCCACTCGCCCTCGCGTCATCCACGTCGTTGGGAGACTGCGCGGGCTACCGAATGATGATCCCGGATCGAAGCACTAACCTGGGGGTTCGCGTGGCGGATGCTCTGGACCGTAGCTCGATCGGCTCAGACTGGATAAGCGAGACGAACTCCATCGAGTTACTGAAGATTTCGGCGAGAAATGAGGGCGTAGTTACCTTTCTTAATCCGCTTGATGTGCTTTTGGAAATCGAAGCAGGTCATTTGGCATTTGTGCCACTGGTGATCAACCAAATTGGGCCCTCGGAATTGCGGCTGGTACAACGTCGCAATTCGCACCTGGATCCAACCCAGAGTGTCGTTGTCGCCCGAATGGCGGACATGATTCAGGAATTAAGGGTAGAAAATAGGCGTCGCACCGCCGTCTGATCCGAGAACGCATCGGACGTCAAGCGATCGATGGCGGGCGGCTTGATCGGGCGAACATGTTCCTCGTACCGCCACCTTGAACACATTTTGAGAAATCGGGGATAGCCCTTTGCTTCTTGGGAGAGACACTTTGTCCAAACAGTCAGCCGCGGAGTCTGCCTTGGGGCGATCTCCCGATACGCTTCCCGCAGTGCGGCCCCGGACGCATTTATCGGCAGAAACTAAGCTCCAGATCATCATGGGGGCGTTTATTGGCGCATGGGGAGTTCTACCAGCAATCACCACGTTGCTTGTCCCGCTCAATCTTCGTTGGGCCGGGCTTGGACTATTGGCGTTCAGCTATGGCGCGTGTATGCATGCTGTTACCTATCCCTGCCTGGAAACCGTAGTCGAGGTATGGGGTGCTGCGCGTGGACGAGTTATGGTTCTTATCGGCATCAGTGTCTACGTCGCGGCAGTCTCGATTCTTTATCTGGGGACTCGGATGCCCGCCGGTTCCGATCCCACGATTCACACGGCCTTCGGTGCACTGTACGGATCAGTACTGCGCATGGTCGTTGCATCTCTTGCTGCCACAATCTCTGCGCAGCTCCTCGATATAGCAGTCTTTCGCAAAGTGAAGGCGATTACCGGCCGCCGCGCGCTGTGGCTTCGAAACGGGCTCTCGGTTCTTACCTCGCAGGTCGCAGACACCGCTATATTTTACACGGTGGCTTTCTACGGTATCGTGCCCAACACCGTGCTGCCTTTGCTCGTGTTCGGAACCATCCTCGTGAAAGCATCCTTCGCGGCGGTCGGCATACCCGTCGTCTATGTTCTCGTTCGCTGGATCACCGGAGAATGGACGGCAAAGGGCGATCTGGGACAACAGCCCGTAGACAGGCGGCACGCTACGCATTGACAGGCTGCACGCCCATGATGTTAGCGTCGCATCCGCGATTCGATAAATCCAATGAAAAACCATGCGCAAGCGCCAACAGCCGACTCCGACCGTGACGATCTACGACGTGGCCCGCGATGCCGGCGTTTCCCCCGCGACGGTCTCCCGGGTACTGAGTAATCCGGACATCGTGACCGAACGCACCCGCGCTGCAGTGCGCCGGTCCGTTGAGCAGCTGGGATTTTCGCCCAATACCGCGGCCAAGAGTCTGCGCAACCTGCGCACGCGCAAGCTGCTGGTCACGGTGCCGGACATCGCTAACCCGTTCTTTTCGCTGATCATCCGGGGCATCGAGGAGGCGGCGCAGCGCGAAGGGTATGCCATCGTACTGGGCGATACCCATCTCGACGCCGACCGCGAAGATCGCTACGCCCAGATGCTGCTGCAGCGCGAAGTCGACGGCCTCATCTTTCTGGGTCACCGGATGCCGGCGCGCCTGGTGCCATGGATCAAGCGCCGGGGAGCGAGCGTCCCCATCGTCAATGGCTGCGAATACAGTCCGGGCCTTGGCGTGCCCAGCGTCCATATCGACAACACCAAGGCGGCCGCGGAGGCCATGAACTATCTGTATGGCCTCGGACATCGCCGCATCGGCGTGATCTCCGGTCCGCTGTCGAGTCCGCTGAGCCGCGACCGGCTGCAGGGCGTCGAGCAGCGGGCGCGTGCGCAGCGCGCGCATCGGCAACTGCTGCTGACGACGGGCGACTTCACGATCGAGTCCGGCATCGCATCGGCCGCCGAGCTTTTCGCGAAGAAAGAGCCGCCGACTGCCATTTTCTGCTTCAACGATGAGATGGCGATCGGCGTGCTGGACTACGCGCAGCGCCATGGCATGACCGTACCGGGCGATCTGTCGATTGTCGGCTTTGATGACGTGCGCTTTGGGCGTTACGTGCGCCCCGCACTGACGACCATCGGCCAGCCGATGCTCGACATCGGTCGTGAGACGGTGCGGCTGCTCCTCGGACTCATTGCCGGCACGATTACCAGGCCGATTTCGGTAACGCTGCCCTACAAGCTCGAAATCCGCGGCAGTACCGGCGCGCCGCTCTGATAAGTTGAGATCGCAAGGGCGAGCCCCGCCCCACATCGGTGCCACGCGGGATTTCACGCCTCTTCCGTGTGCATTTGCCCGTACTTAAATAGAGAGCACCGCGTGCTGCAAAAAGCAGCATTTTTCCGTAGTTGAAATCGGTTTCAGACAGGAATATTTTCGGGCCCGGGGAGAGCACGCACAATAAAGGGAGACCACACGATGTCCACGAACGGCACACCGGCCTACAGATCATCACGCGCAGGAATGAAGATTCCAGCTAAAGGAACCAGTCCAGCCCGCGCCGTACGCTTAACGTTGGCGCTACTTCCGACGACGCTGCTGTGGGTCTCACACTGCGCGCACGCCCAAGAAGCCGCTGCACCGGCAGCCAACGCCGATCAATCGGATGCGCTACAGGAAGTCGTCGTGACGGCCCAGCACACTCGCGAAGATGCGCAGAAGACACCGATCGCGATGACTATCTTCGGCGCCGATGAGCTCAAGCGCAACTCCGTGACCAGCATCCAGGATCTGTCAGCGCTCGCTTCGGACATCAACTTCACCGACGTTCAGGGTGCTCCCGTCCTGACCATGCGCGGCATTTCGAGCCTGGATACGAACGAAAACAGCGATCCGGCGGTCAGCGTCAATGTGGATGGCTTCTACCTGATCCGGCCCTATTCGCTCTACGCGGGCATGTATGACCTGGATCGCGTCGAGGTATTGCGCGGTCCTCAAGGCACACTCAATGGCCGCAACTCCCTTGGCGGCGCGCTCAATATCGTTACGGCGCAGCCGACGAAGCAGGAGGAGTTCTATGCCAGTCTTGAATACGGCAACTACAATGAGCTGACCACACAGGCGATGGCAAATATCCCGGTGAACGATGAGGTTCAGGTTCGCATGGCCTTCATGAGCGTCAGCCATGACGGCTATCGCAGGAATACGGCGGCAGACGTTACGGTGGACGAGCCGAACGGTGATGATGCGGACACCAAGTCAGGGCGGGTTGAGATTGCATTCGAGCCATTCAGCTCCTTTCGCGGCCTGGTCACACTGCAGTATACGAACGAGGGAGGCGCGGGCGAGATCAGTAACAACGTTCCCTATGTCTACCTGCCAAACGGGGCCTTGGACACGAATCTTCCGCCGAACATCAACAGCCAGGCTTTTCCCTCGGACACGCCGCCGACTCAGAGCCTCACCGAGCGGCAGGTGCGATTCAACCTCGCGTACGACTTGGAGACGATCGAATTCACGCTTCTGGGCGGCTATGACCAGATGCAATTCAGCCACGACGCCGACAGTTCAAGCGCCTACAATCCGCCGCCGAGTGTTTTCACGTTTGCCGCGAATGAGTACCCGGATACCTATAACGGGGAGTTCCGAATCGCCTCGCGCGGGAATGGCCGTTTGCAGTGGCAGGCGGGATTCTTCGCCTTCGGACAGATTTCCCATCTCGTGTCCGCGGACGCGGCTCCTTTGCCGGACGGCGGATGGGACGACTTCTTTGGATTCGTCTATAACACTCGCGCCAGTTCGCGCGCCGGGTATGCGCAGGCATCGTATCAATTGACCGATGCGCTGAAACTGACGGCCGGCGCGCGCTACACCCACGACTTCAAGAGCGAGTCGGGATATTACGGCGATCTGACCGGCAACATCTCGTACTCCGGCCCCCAGTACGGCAGCGTGTCTACGAGCAAGACAACCTATCACCTGGCGTTGGATTATGACTTGACCTCCGCCAGCATGGTCTATGCCAAGTACGATACCGGTTACAAGGCGGGCGGCTTCAATCTGGGCGCGACCACCTATCAACCTGCGACCGTGACCGCCTACGAAGTCGGTTCGAAGAACAGGTTTCTGAACGATACGCTGCAGTTGAATCTCGCAGCCTTCTACGATGACTACGCCAACGAGCAGGTCGCCTCATTTGTCACGCTGCCGGATGGCGAACCGGTCGCGCTGACGGAGAATGCGGGCAAGAGCAGAATCTACGGTCTCGAAGGGGACTTGATCTACAAAGTACCTGTGGTCGGTACCTTCAACGTTTCGTTGGACTATCTGAACGCGCGCTATACGTACTTCCTGTCCTCGGCCGACCCGAGCAACCCCGCAGAGACTGGCAACGTTCAACTGGCCGGCAATACGCCGCCGCAGTCGCCTACCTGGAGCGCGCGCCTCGGACTGGAACACGTCTGGCTGATCAATGGCGCGACCCTCACCGGCAGAATCCAGTCGAAACTGCAATCGTCGTCGAACTTCTCGTTCTACAATTATGCCGACACGCGGCAAGCCCCCTACACGATGTCCGATGCGCTTCTGACCTATGCGCCGGCCGAGGGACATTGGTCGGTGACGGCATTCGTGAAGAATCTCGAAAATTCCGTCGTGTTCACCAATGCGGAAGAAAACGAGTATTCCTACAGCTATAGCTACCAGTTCTACGCGCCGCGAACCTACGGAGTGCGGCTCGAGTACCGCGTCGGGCACTAACGGATCTCCTGGACACACCATGAAATCTTTAACGGGGCAGTCAAGACGCCGCGCGTGCCGGGGAATCGGCACGGTCGGTCTCCTGTCGTCGCTGGGGCTGTTCGCAGGCCTCTGCCTGGCGGCCGATCCGGATCAGGTAACGACCCACTACGGCACCCTCACCAGCACGTCTGCGCCGCATTCCGCCGTGCGGGTATCTCGTGGCATCCCTTTCGCTGCGCCGCCCATCGGCACTTTGCGCTGGAAGCCCCCGCAGGCACCCGCAAACTGGACGGGTGTGCGCCGCGCGGATTCATTCGGGCCGCGCTGTATGCAAGCACCGGTCTTCGACGACATGGTGTTCCGCTCCGGTCGCATGAGCGAGGACTGCCTCTACCTCAACGTCTGGACTCCCCCGCAGCGCGTCGCGGGCGGCTCTCCGGTGCTGGTCTACTTCTATGGCGGCGGCTTTGTGGGCGGAGACGCTTCCGAACCGCGTTATGACGGCGAAAATCTGGCGCGCCGGGGGATCATTGTCGTAACGGTGAATTACCGGCTCGGCGTCTTTGGATTTCTGGCACATCCGGAGCTGTCGCGAGAGTCTTCCTACCACGGCTCCGGCAACTACGGACTGCTGGACCAGGAGGCGAGCCTGAAGTGGGTGCACGAAAACATCGCCGCCTTTGGTGGCGACCCCCATCGAGTGACGATCGGCGGGGAGTCTGCCGGATCAATCTCGGTGAGCGCGCTGATGGCCTCTCCGCTCTCACGCGGACTGATATCCGGCGTGATAGGCGAGAGCGGCTCGATTATCGGGGCCCTGCCCGCCGCACCGCTCGCCGCAGCCGAGGCAAACGGGCAGAAGTTCTCGACCCAGGCAAGCATGTCCAGCTTGGCGGACTTGCGTGCACTCAGCGCAGATAAGTTACTGGCACTTGAGGAGAAGTTCGCACCCTTCCAGTTCAATCCGCCTTCCATCCGTTTCACGGCAACGGTAGACGGATATTTCCTGCCTAAGGCCCCCGCTGAAATCTTTGCCGCGGGCGAGCAGGCTCACGTGCCGTTGCTCGCCGGCTCCAACTCCGAGGAGATGGGCCCTGAGGCGGTGCTCGGCGATGCGCCGCCCACCCTCGAGAATTACCGGAACGCGGTTCGAAAACTGTATGGAACACAAGCGGAGGCGGTCCTCAGGCTGTATCCGGCTGCAAAGTCCGGCGACAGCGTACTGGATGCTGCGCAGGCGCTCGCCGGCGATCGCTTCATCGGCTACGGTACGTTCAAATGGGTGGAACTTGCGACCGCGACCGGTGGTAAACCGACGTTCTACTACTACTTCTCGCGCAGCAGGCCGAGGCTCAGCGGGCCGCCCTCGCGAGGCGCGCTGCATTCTGCCGAGATCGAGTATGTGCTCGGCAATCTCGCACGCAGCCCGATGTACAAATGGACGTCGCAGGATCGTCAGGTCTCCAAAGTGGCGCAGGACTATTTTGTGCACTTCATAGAAGCGGGTGACCCCAACGCTCCGGGTCTGCCGGACTGGCCCGCATATACCACCAGGCAACGAATGAACCTGGACGTGAGGCCGCGGGCAATGACGGATCAGTCCGCCGCCCGCGGGCACTTGTTCGACAACCTCCAAGCATCGCCACAACCGCAATGACAACTCACAAGACCCTGCCCCGGCGCACCTTCCTGTGCCAAACGGGTGCCGCTGCGGTGGCCGCCCTGGCCGGTTCCAGTGCATTTGCGGGCACCGGCGGCTACCCGATCGGCGTGCAGATGTATGCCATCCAAAGCGCGCTGGTGAAGGATTTCGACGGCACGCTCAAGGCGCTGCGCAAGATCGGCTATCGGCAGGTGGAGCCGACCGGCATGCTCGGTCGTACGCCGAAGCAGTATCGCGCGGCGCTGGATGCCGCGGGGCTGGTCGCACCCTCGGCACACATCCTCTCGAAGGAGGCGCAGGCCGCGATGCTCGACATGGCCACCGGCAAGGTGCCGCCGGATGATGCCTGGAACAAGATCAACGCGGCCATGGACCTGTCGCATCTGGATGCGATCATGGCCGACATGTTCGAGCAGGCGGCCGTCATCGGCAACGAATACCTGGTGCTCGCCGAGCTGGACTTTGACCTGTGGCGCACGCGCGCGGGCATCGACAGGATCGTGTCGGCCTTCACCCGCGCGGGCGATCTGTGCCAGAAGCAGGGTCGCAAGTTCGCCTGGCACCCGCACATCAACGACTATGCCATCGTGGACGGGAAACCCGGTGTCGAATGGGTGCTGGCTGCCACTGATCCGCGCAAGGTGTTCGTGGAACTGGACTTCTTCTGGGCAACGATGGCCCGCGTCGATATCGCCGCGTTCCTGAAGCGCCACGGCCCGCGCATCCGACTCGGTCATATCAAGGATCTTGCTCATGGCGCGGTGGTTCCACCCAAGGGCTTCGTCGACCTCAATAGTATTCCGACGAGCGCCTTCGAGGATGTAGGGTTCGGCACCATCGATTACGCCACGCTGATCCCGCTGGCACGCAAGACAGGTATGCGGGACTTTTTCGTCGAACGCGATCAGGCGCCGGATCCGCTGCGCACCGCACAGCGCTCCTACGACATGTTGAGCAGGATTCTCGATCACTTATGAGGTTCCGGGGTCTGCTGCTCACAGCGCTGGTGTTGGCGACCGTCGGGAGCGGAGCCGCGGATGCGCCGCCGCCTACGGCCGACCTACCGGCCTTCCCTACCCGGGCGCCGGCCGATCCGGCGCGGGTGGCCAACGGCAAAGCGATGTTCTCCGTGAACTGCAGCTTCTGCCACGGCGCCACCGCCAAGGGCGGCGAGTCCGGCCCGAGTCTGGTGCGCTCGCATATTGTCCTTGACGACCAGGACGGCGAACTCATCGAGCCCATCGTTCACGCCGGCCGGCCGGCCAAAGGCATGCCGCCGTTCTCGTTATCGACCGCGCAGATCGGCGACATCGCCGCCTTCATCCACAGCATTCCCGTCGGCGAGGGGGCCCAGGGGGCACCGCCCGTGGTGAACTCGCTGGTGGGCGATGCGCAGGCGGGCCAGGCGTACTTTGACGGACGCGGTAAATGCACCAGTTGCCACTCGGTGACCGGCGACCTGCAGCACATCGGATCGAAACTGGAACCACGCGATCTGCAAAGCGCGCTGGTGGCCGGCGGCCTGCGCGACACCGGCCTCGCGACGTACTTTGCCCTGCCGATGTTCATCCCCAAGGGGACCACAGCGCGCATCACACTTCCGACCGGCACCAGCCATAGCGGCGCTCTGCAGCATATCGATGAGTTCAGCGTCAGCATCGTCGACTCCGTGACTGGCGAGACGCTGACCTATGCCCGCGAAAACGGCAAACCGAACGTCGAGGTCCACAATCCGATCCAGGCACACCTCGAGCTGCTGCGCGTCTATACCGACGCCGACATCCACAACCTGACGGCCTACCTGGCAACCCTGAAATGAAATCGCATACACGTCCCGGGGCCTGCTGGCTGCCGCTGGCAGCCTCCCTCGCCAGTTCTCTGGCGCAGTCGCAGGGACTTGCGCCCCAAGAGATCTACGCGCCCCTGGCCAAGGAGTGGCCCACATATGCGGGCGACTACACGGGTCGGCATTTCAGTGATCTGACGCAGATCAATCGCCAGAACGTGAAGGCGCTGTCGCTGGCTTGGGTCGAACGGCTGCCGGTCGGCCACGACCCGGCGGACACCGTCGTGGGGGGTGAGGTCGCCAACCCGGTGCCCTTCGGTGGCCCCGGCGCGGACGGCGCGCGAGTGGCCGGATCGATACTCGAAGTGCATGGCGTCCTGTATGTCAGTGCACCCGATCATGCCTGGGCGGTGGATGCGCGATCGGGCCGGGTCATCTGGCACTACTTCTGGAAGAGCAAGGGCGGCACGCATATCGGCAATCGCGGCATGGCCATGCACGGCAATGTGGTGTATTTCGAAGTGCCGGATGACTATGTGATCGCGCTGGATGCGACCACGGGCAAGGAGCTGTGGCATACGGCCGTCTCCGACTTCAATCAGCAGTATTTTTCGACCATGGCGCCGGTGGTCGTCGACGATCATCTGTTGGTCGGCACCGGCAACGACATGGACGCGCCGGGTTACCTGGAGTCACTCGATCCGCAGACCGGCACGGTGCAGTGGAAGTGGTGGAGCACGCCGCACGACAAGACTGATCCGGGAGCGGACACCTGGCCGAACGAGGAGTCGGCCCGGTATGGCGGTGGCAACGTGTGGATCCCGGGAGCCTTCGATCCGCAAAGCCGCCTGTACTACTTCGGTACCGGCAATCCAAACCCGGTGGTGTCCGCAGGCTCGCGCCCTGGGGACAATCTGTTCACGAGCTCGCTCATCGCGCTGAACGTCGACACGGGCAAGATGGCCTGGTACTACCAGACCACGCCCCACGACACCCATGACATGGATGCGGCGCAGACGCCGATCCTCATCGATGCGACTTTCGGCGGCAAGCCACGCAAGTTGCTGTTGAACGGCAACCGCAACGGCTACTTCTTCGTGCTGGACCGTCTGACGGGCGACCATCTGCTCACGAGCAAATTCTCCACCGGCGCGAACTGGTCGGGCAGCGTCAATGCCAAGGGGCAGCCGCTTGGCAATCGGGCCAAGGACGCTGCGGTGGGCGGTTCACTCGTGTTCCCCTCGAACCCCGGCATCGCGAACTGGATGCCGGCCGCCTACAGTCCTCATACTGGCCTCGTCTATCTGCAGTCCAACGAGAGCTATTCCGAGTACTACCTGACGGATACGGATCCCCGCAATGCCCAAGGGTTCGGGGGCGTGCGTGAGGACATGCTGGGCTCACTCGGCCGTTCGCTGATGGCCATCGACTACCGCACCGGAAAAGTTGCCTGGCAGATCGATTATCCGCTGAGTCTGGCGGTGGGCGGTAGCGTGGCCGGAGTTTTAGCCACGGCCGGAGACCTTGTGTTCGGCGCCGACGCGGCCGGCAACTTGGTGGCGCGCGATGCCGCCACCGGTCGGCCGTTGTGGCACACCCTTCTGGGTATGGTGAGCAACGCCCCGGAGACCTACGCGCTAGACGGGCGGCAGTACCTGCTAATCTCGGTGACCGATACTCTCTACGTGTTTGCGCTGAACTGAGTTTCCTGCCCGAACTCGTTACCTCATTTGTACATGCCAAGGGCGACATCACTATCGCCACAGTGGCGCCGTATCCAATTTCGCACTCCAAGGTCCGTTGGAGGAGCAGATACTTCGATCGGTCCGGCCACTTTAGGTTAGCAGTAACTCAAGGTTTGGAAAGGATCGAGCGGCATTCTCGAGCGGACGCGGGGCATTGTCACACTCCACAAAAAAGTGCCTCATGCCGGCCTTCTGGGCCAGTGGTAGCCAGGTACGGTAGTCGAGCTGGCCGTAACCGATATCCTCGTACGGGTCGCCGGTGAGTTGCGTTAGCTCTCTGAAGCCATTCGCCGGGATATTGACACTCTTGGCCATGTCTTTCACGTGGCCAAGGTGAATGCGCCCACTATGCTTCTCCAGCCACCGCGGCACATCAACGCCGGCTGCTGCAGCCCAGAAAAAATCAAGCTCTACGAAAACACGATCCGGATTGGTGGCCTGCAGAATTCGGTCTATTGCACGCGTTCGGTCGATATGCCCAAATTCTGCAAGGTGGGCGTGGAAGGCGAACCGCAGACCCCGCTGATGACACGAATCACCAGCCTTGGTCATCGCCGATACAATGTGGTCAATGCCCGCTCGTGTACGCAGCAACTTCCTGTCCATTGTGGCCAGCACCAAATATTTGTACCCGAGAATCTCGGCTTGTATGAACATTTCGTCCATGATGGAGTCGAGGTGTATCAGGTCCATCTCATCGTCAATACTTTCCCACGCCTCCGTTGAGGACAGCTCCCCATTGGCCATAGCGATGAATAACGCCTGGGACTTGAGAGAAACTCACTACCGTCCGGTTAACCTGATAGGGACTTGCTAGAAAGCCCGTACTGACATGCACTTACAGCGATTTCCGGGTGTCTCCGATTTGAACGCCGAAGCGGCCAATTCGATAGCGTGGGTGCTTTTGCAGCACGTGAGCACCAATGAACCTCGGCAAGACGCTGTTTGCGCAAGTCATGGACTTCCTACCTTGGAAAACCTACCATCGCATGGCCGCGCGGTACGATGCCGATCGTCGGGTGCGTACGCTCTCGAGTGCCGAGCAGTTTCGCGTGATGGCCTTCGCCCAGCTGACCTATCGGGAGAGTCTGCGCGACATCGAGACCTGCCTGAGTGCTCAAGCAGCCAAGCTCTATCACATGGGCTTCTCTCAAGCGGTGGCGCGTTCGACATTGGCCGATGCCAACGAGCGCCGCGATTGGCGGCTGTACGCCGATTTCGCGCAGCACCTGATCAGCCGAGCGCGCAAGCTCTATGCGCAGGACAGCTTCGGCGTGGAACTCGATCACACCGTCTACGCCCTGGATGCCACGACCATCGATCTGTGTCTGTCGGTCTTCCCTTGGGCGCCTTTCCGCTCGACCAAGGCGGCAATCAAGCTGCACGCTGCTGGATCTGCGCGGCTCGATTCCCAGCTTCATTCACGTCTCCGACGGGAAGATGCACGATGTGAACGTGCTCGATCTGCTCATTCCGGAGCCAGGCTCGTTCTACGTGATGGACCGCGGATACCTGGACTTCACTCGGCTCTATGCTCTGGATCAGGCGGGCAGTTTCTTTGTCACCCGTGCCAAGCGCAACATGAACGCCCGTCGCCTGTACTCCGCGAGCGTCGATCGCAGCACGGGGTTGATCTGCGATCAGACCATCGCGTTCAACAACTTCTATGCCGAGCAAGCCTATCCGGCACATCTGCGACGCATCCGCTACCGCGATCCCGAGACCGACAAGAATCTGGTGTTCTTGACCAATCACGGACTGCTGCCCGCGCTGACGATCTGCTCGCTCTACAAGAGCCGCTGGCAGGTCGAGCTCTTCTTCAAATGGATCAAGCAGCACCTTCGCATCAAACGCTTCTACGGCACGTCCGAAAATGCGGTGAAGACTCAGGTGTGGATCGCCGTGTCCGTCTACGTGCTGGTCGCCCTCATCAAGAAGGAACTCGGTTTGGACGCCTCGTTGCATACGCTCCTACAGATCCTCTCCGTCACGCTGTTCGAGAAAATATCGCTGCAACAAACACTTGCTGAACTCCAGGATGACTCGCAACGCCTCGTTTCGCCTAACAGCTGTTTCTATTCGATTCTTCACCGGACAGTAGTGAGAGAAACTATGTGAGCGGAGGGAGCCGAGAGTCCTACCCTGTCGAGCGCACGCCGAAATTGATGCGCGTCGTGCCCTAACAAACCTACCGTCTCCACCTCCCGGTACCCTATTTGTGCGACTGCGTGAAGAGTTCCCTCAAAGTCATGGACGAGCGGCGGCTGAACCGTGTACAGCTGAATACCCCCGGGCCGGGTCGGACCGTTGCCTCTCGCCAACCCGCCGAGCGCGTTGGTCGCGGTCAATGCAGCCGATGCGGTGAGGAAGTGCCGCCGATTGACATTCATGACTGTCCCACCTCTAGTAGATTTGCCGAATAGTTTGTCGCCTGCGCGCTCAAGACCATGTATGTGAGCGACGGGCTCTGACAGACCTCGAGGCCATTGTCGATCCACCTGTGAAGAGATTGGCGTCATCGTGGCTCTGGTTATGGCTGTCAATAGCCGTATCATGCATTCCAGAAATCCAGATGCGCGATAGAGGCTTCATCTTCCAATATGGGGCCAACCACAGCGATCGTTTTTTGTCCACTGGCAAATATGGTGCGACAGGGCATATCGAGCGTCGGATTCTCAGGATGACTGCCGGTAAATGTCCGCAGCTTCACCTCGGATAGTCCATACACGACTCGCCCAACTCCGCTCCAATAGATGGCGCCGGCACACATGGCACAGGGCTCCGCGCTCGAATAGAGTGTGCACCTTTCAAGTTCTTGCGCGCTCAATCGCTGAGCCGCCTTGGCGCAGGCCACTAGCTCCGCGTGTTGGGTCGGCTCGCCCTCCGGCGGCACCGAGTTGTTTAGTGCGGTGACTACAATTTCTCCGGCCTCATCGACGATTAAGGCGCCAAAGGGGTGCCGGCCACAGCTGCGCGCCTCCGAGGCGAGTTCGAGCGTTTTTCTCAGATAGATCAGGTCACGATCCGTTGCAAGCGTGTTGGCCATTTGGGTTCGTGAATCCTCGTTCCTCGGAGCAAATTGAGAATTACTGCTGTAGCCGTGCGAGTAATGTGCCACTCACCCCAGGCGTCCGTCGGGTCGACGTCCAATTCTGAATGAAAACGCGACTGCGCGCGCAAACTAACGTGCCACCGCGCCGGACATCAACCATCTACTTGAACCCAGTGCGTGCTTAATAAGAGAACGGTACACGACATGACCTCCGGAACATGCGTCCCGACGGCCGCCACGATTGCATCGACGTCGCTGAGCTGCAGCGCTGCTTGTATATCCGGGCGCTAGTCCGGCGTCCGCCGGCGGTTCGAGCGGCATTGGAATGACCGTGATGCTTATCCGCCTCTGATTCGGCACGGCTGCCGATATTAGCGCGGCGAATCTCCGACTCCTCGGGTATTTACGTGCGCCAGCAAAACTCTGGTTGGACCCAGCCAAGTGGCTGCGATCGGTTGGGGCGGAAATCGATCGTCATTTTGCAGTGTGGGTACTCCGTTGGTACTGGCATCAAAACGCAAATGACCAAATGATCTCCCCACGCCCGCATCATCTTTTCTCGCTCCGGTAAGTACTGCGCGTAGTTATAGACAGCTCGGGCGCCGTTCTTCTCTCCGTGCGCGAGCTGGCGTTCAATGGCATCACCACTCCACCCGAGCTCGTTCAGCAATGTCGACGCTATGGCTCGAAAACCATGCGCCGTCATCTGGTCGCTTCCATATCCCAGGCGCCGTAATGCTGCATTCAGGGTGTTATCGCTCATCGGTCGATCAACGGCCCGTTCGCTCGGAACAAGGAAACCATCGTCTCCGGTCAATGGCTGGAGTTCGCCGAGCAAGGCGAGGACTTGTCGCGGAAGGGGAACGATATGAAGTTGTCGGGCCTTCATCCGGCCTGCCGGGATCCGCCATTCCCGCTGCACGAAGTCGAACTCACTCCAGGTGGCGTGACACAGTTCGCCCGGACGCACAAAAACCAGGGGAGCCAGGCGAAGGGCGTATTTCGTGATCAGGCGGCCGTCGTAGCCGTCGATCGCCCGTAATAGCGCCCCGACCTCCCTTGGGCTTCTAAGCGAGGAGAAGTGTTTTTCGGCACGCGGCAGCAGCACGCGGTGAAGGTTTTGGGAAACGTCGACCCCGGCCCGATCCGTCAGCATCGCGTAGCGCAGGATCTGACCGCAAGATTGCAGGACGCGACGCGCGGTCTCAGGTGTGTTCTGGTGTTCAAGGCGGCGAAGGCATTCGAGGATATCGATCGCCTTCACCGCGGTGATCGGTAGCTTTCCGAGCCATGGAAACACATACCTGTCCAGGCGCCTCAAGACCCGGTCGCCGTGGGAGGCACTCCAGCTGGGGGCTAAGTGCTCGTGGCGACGCTCGTTGGTGCAATAACGAAATAGGAGCCACGACCATGGCGACAGTCAGATTCTCTCGCGGACATTGGGTCGCCGATTATTACGACACCAACAAGCGACGGCGAATCGAGCAGCCCAAAGGCCACTTTGAGAATCTGACGGACGAGTTACGCGCTGCCCAAGCACTCCTCGCGGATCGCGTCGCCGAGGTAGCAGACGGGCTGGTGCATGAGGGCTACGGAACCTTCGAAGACGCAGCGATTCGATGGCTCAACAGCAAGGTTGCGATTCGTCCCAGCACGCGCCGAATCTACCAGCAGCTCCTTGTCGGCTATCTTATCCCCTACTTCGGCGGCCGCACGCTCCGTTTGATTCAGGTGACCGACATCGAGCGTTTTCGCACCGAGCTGAGCATTGGCACTCCCGACTCGATCAAGCAGGCGCTCAACGCACACGTCCTGGCCGCGAGGCCTGGTCACGCAGAGGCCCGCGCGAAGCAACGGGCAAAGCGGGCGAAGATCAGCACGCGCTCGATAAACAAGACGTTGACCGTCCTGAGCATGGTTTTCAACTATGCAATGCGCAATCAATGGGTGGCGCGAAATCCCGCCAAGTATGTGGAGCCGGCGCGAGACCAGCGGCCGCTCGAAGAACGGCCCTTGGACATGGACGTGCTGACACCCGGAGAGGTCGCGGCGTTGCGCGAAGCGGCCATTCCCGCCACGTATCGCGACAGCAAGCTCATTACCAACAACTATCGATTGCTGATTTCGTTCGCCCTATTCACCGGGTGCCGCGCGGGTGAGATCTTGGGGGCGGCCTGGAATCACATCGACTGGGAGAGCGGCGAGTTCCGGGTTCGACGGGCCTTCAGGGAAGGCCATTTTCATGAGCCGAAAACGCGCACCTCACATCGGAGCATCGCGCTCCCAGGTTTTCTATTGAAGGAGCTTAAAGTGTGGCGGCTCGCATGCCCCCAAAGTCCCCATGACTTGATCTTCCCGAATCTTGACGGGCGCCCCATGAGCTACTGGAACCTGATGGCGCGCGGCTTTCATCCGGCGCTAAAGCGCGCCGGCATTAGGAGAATTCGCTTCCATGATCTGAGACACACGTTTGCGAGTTTGATGATTGATCAGTAGCGGCGAGGACATCGTCCGCGTGTCAAGACTCATGGGACACGCCAACGCCTCGTTCACGTTCAACACTTACTGCCACATGCTGCCACGCAAGCGTGATCTGATTGGCGATCGGCTCGCCGCCCTGGTGTTTGGAAACAAAATGGAAACCGATCGCGATGCGGAAAACCAACCGGAGTTTTCCGGCACAGGAAATCCCAGAGAATCAAGGACTTAATGGTGGCCAGGGGTGGAATTGAACCACCGACACGCGGATTTTCAATCCGCTGCTCTACCAACTGAGCTACCTGGCCGTCTGCGGGGGAGGGCGCGTATTAAACCGGCCCGGCAGGGACGCCGTCAAGCGTCGGGCACGCGTAAGTCCTTGATTCTCGCCGGCGTACCTTTTCGCGGCTATTTCTCTTCAGGCGGCTTGTAGCCCTCGGGAGCCGCGGACCCGCCGCCAAAGAAGAACTTCGCCATCTCCGCTTCCAGGAACTTGCGCGCCTTGGGATCAACGGGGGTCAGGCGGTACTCATTCATGAGCATGGTCTGATGCGACAGCCATTTCGCCCAGGCCTCCTTGGATACCTCTTCATACAGGCGCTTGCCCAGCGGACCGGGATACGGGGCCCGGTCGAGACCGGGGGCCTCTTTCTTCAGGTACACGCACTGGACCATTCGGGACATCTAGGCTTCCTTTTCGATGCGTTCCAGCAGGCGCTTCATGGGAGCCGGCAGGCCGACGCTTACCGGCTGCCGCGCGTTATACCAAAGGCTGTCCGGGGCATCCGTGACCGCGGCCGCGCCCGGGCAGCGTACCAGCCAGGGGGTGATCGTGAGGTCGAAATGGGTGAACGCGTGTTCGATGTCAGGGAGCGCGATGGGCTCCTTCCCCCGCATCTGGGTCGCGAACGACC
>Ga0302316_10000073_pt1 | contig 87642 bp, 78 predicted proteins | sample III_Palsa_N3_2_FD_200456 | JGI IMG/M metagenome (GOLD analysis project Ga0302316, IMG submission 200456) | Peat permafrost microbial communities from Stordalen Mire near Abisko, Sweden - III_Palsa_N3_2 | ecosystem: Environmental > Terrestrial > Soil > Palsa > Peat permafrost | place: Sweden...
ATCGCAGACCGTGGCCTTGCGCGAGGAGATGTAGACACGGGCGCCGTTCTCGACATAGCCGCGTGCGATCATCTCGCCGATACCAGGGCTCACCTCAAGGTTTGTTCGCCAAAACACGCAAACCGGCACAAATAAAGAACGCGTGGCTCGCAGACGTTCGGGCAGGCGCCGCGAGGGTGTTGTGGGCTGGCCTCGGCGGCGCGAAACAGATCCGGCTACTGCCAAGCCTGCGAGGCGCTGCTCGGCACGAGGTGGATATCAAGACGACGACCGATCGCGGCCGCATAGCGGGCTATCATCTCGAATGTCGGCATGTGGCGGGCGTTTTCCAGGCGCGCGACGACGGATTGGGAGGTGCCCATTCGTGTCGCGATTTCCGTTTGTGTCAGACCGGCCGCCTGCCGCGCCTCGATCATCTCGCCGACAACAGCGAAGATGGGGCCTAGCCGGTCATACTCGGCTTTGACATCGGGGTCGGTCAGCAGGTTCCGCCGGAGCTTCGCGAGGCTGGTCATGGCTTGATCTCCTTTGCTCGGCGTGCCGCCAATTCAAGGGCGGCACGGGGTGTTTTCTGGGTTTTCTTCACGAAAGCATGCACCACGACAACTCGACGGCCGACCGCGGTGACATAGATGGCTCTGGCGATCCCATCGCGTCCGCCAAACCGCATCTCCCAAAGCTTGTCTTGGAGATGCTTGACGTGAGGCTCACCAATCCGCTCCAGGCCCACGGCTTCGATACGTTCAGCCAAGCGCAGGAAGGACGCCTGCATGTCCTTGGGCAGCGCGGCGATCTCGGCATCGACGACGGCTCCCAGGGTCTCGACAGTCCATGTCATGCGGCGTCCAAAATCGGGTGAGCCAACCTGCTGAGGCTGGATCTATCAGCTTGAATATAGCATTCGTGCTATAATGTTCAACCTGCCTACCCGTCGAACAATTCCGGACCCTGGGCGATCGTATAGCCGATCGTCGAATAGCCTGCGGCGCGCTTGGCCGCCATACGGGCGAGCACCGGGACGTCGCGGTCGACGTAGTCATAGATGACCACTTCCCGCTTGGGGTCATGAAGCCGGTGAAGACGACCGGCATACTGCGCCAGGGTTCCCCTCCAGGCGATCGGCATTGTGAGGAAGAGCGTGTCTAGGCGCTGGTCGTCAAAGCCCTCTCCGAGGTAGCGACCGGTAGCCACGATCACCCGCTCGTCCTGCTCAGGAATCGCCGCAAGGCGATCCATCGCCTCTCGCCGTTTCCGCTCGCTCTGGCCTCCACGCAAGACAACGACGTTCTTGGCGAAGCGGGAGAGCCGATCGGCCAGCGCTTCCAGATGATCCGTTCGTTCGGTGATGACGACCGGCGAGCGTCCGGCCTCAAGCGCGGCCAACACATCGTTGAAGATCAGCTCGTTGCGCCCCTCGTCGCCGGTGAGCGCGCGATAGACGTCCTGGATCGGAACCGTCGCCGCGTTCGCCTCGCTGTCTGGTAGACGAAACGCCGTCTGCCGAATGCGGACACGATGATCGAATGGCCTCCGCGCCGCCTCTGTGCGCGCATCGACACGTTTGCGAACCGGCCCGCATTGCATGAAGATGATCGGATGGTGGCCGTCTTTCCGGGTCACCGTCGCCGATAGCCCAAGGACGTAGCGGGCCTTTGTCCGCCTGGCGACCAGCTCGAAGCTAACGGCCGAAAGATGGTGACATTCATCGACGATGAGATGCCCATAATCGCCCACGATATCGTCCACCTCGCCTTTCCTGACCAGGCTCTGGATGAGGGCGATGTCGATCAAGCCGGACGGTTTGCGTTTGCCGCCGCCGATTTTCCCAATCATGCCCGGCGCTGCGTTGAGGAAGGCGCCGAGGCGCTCCACCCACTGGTCCATCAGCTGGCGGCGATGGACCAGAACGAGCACGTTGACGCCGCGCTCCGCGATCATCCGCGCCGCCACCACGGTCTTCCCGAAAGCCGTCGTTGCGGCCAGCACACCGATATCGTGCGGGAGCAGCGCATCGACCGCCACCTCTTGGTCCGGTCGCAACACGCCGTTGAATGAAACGTCGATCGCGGCGCCTCGATTGCGCCGATCTTCGATTTTGACGGTGACGCTCAGCGCCGCAAACAGGTCCATCGCCACATCAAAGCAGCCTCGCGGCAGACCGATGTGGCTAGCCGTCAACTCGGCGCAGGATACGATACGCGGCTTGTCGTGGGTCGCGAGCCGCATCGCCTGGGCGGCGTAGAACTCAGGATTTTGAAACGCCGCCAGCCGCATCAGGCGCGAGACCAGGCCAGGCGGCAGATCCTGGCGCGGAATGTAGAGCTGGTCCGCAACGACCATCGTGAGATTGCTCGGCAGGGCCCCGGCAATCGCCGGCGGGCTTCGGCGGCGCGAGGGCGGGGCCAGCCACGGCTCCTCATCATCGTCGTCGACAGGAATCCTGACGCCAAGAACGCGGCCCGCTGCGCTCGCGGCATCAACCAGGGCCTCCAAGGCGTCCCGTTTGAGGCGGCGGACACCAGCCAAATACGCCCATTGGTCGTCGTAGGGGCTGAGGTCATCGTCCAGGAATACGCTGTTGCCCGCCTGTCGGGCTAAACCCTGCAACGGCAAGGCAATGAGGTTACCGAAGCCGCCGCTCGGGACGGTATCCTGGCTGGGAAACAAGCGGTCATAGGACGCGAACCCGATGTCGGGCGTCTGGTCCAATGTCTCAGTGATCAACGCCGATCCCAGGCGCCGCGCCAGCGACGCTGGCGCCGGCTCGTCGAAAAAGATCCATGCATGGGCGCCGTTGCCCGAACGCGATCGCTCGATGGCCACGGGCACATCCCAGGCGTGGCAGGCTTGGGCGAAGGCACTCACATCCCGTCGCCATTCCGCCTCATCGAAATCGGCGGCCAAGAACCAACAGGTGTCGTCCGGAAGAACCGGGTAAACGCCGGCGACGAACGCCGCGCCGCCCGGGCCTTGTCCCCTCAAGTGGTGAGCGATCACTTGGTCCGTGGCTGCAAGGAAGGCCTGGTTGGGGCACGCGGAACACTTGATCCGCGGCTTCTCGCAAAGGCCGCGCTTCCATTCGTTGGCGCAAGCTGGCGCATAGCCACTTTTGCCCGTCTTGAGGTTTTCCCAGCGTAGCGGGAATATGTCCGTGCGCCCCCGAAACAGACTTCGAAAGAGGTCGACTTTGGCGCGGTTGTCGAACGCTTGATCCTGTCGCGCCGGCAGCGCCGTTGGCTGGGGGCTCGAAATCTCGCGGACGCCGTCTGCGGGGAGTCCGGCGAGTTCGGCCTCAATCGCCGCTCGCTCTTGCTCTAACTGGCGAAGACGTTCCTGGAGACGCCGACGTTGATCCTCCCGACCAAACATGCGGGTCAGCTCTCCGCGGCCGGAATCCGCCCGATGGTAGCCTTGCTGACGCCCAGAACGCGGGCCAAATGGCGCACGCTTTCACCCTGGGCCCGTTCCTTCGCTACGAAGGATTGTTGGGCGGGCGACAGTTTCGGCCGGCGGCCGAGCTTGACGCCGCGCGCCTTCGCGCGGGCGCGCCCCTCACTCGTGCGAGAACGGATGAGGTCACGTTCAAACTCAGCGAGGCCGGCCAACACCGTCAGCATGAGCCGCCCGTGCGAGGTTGTGGTGTCCGCCCATGTGTCTCGCACGGATCGGAACTGCGCATCCTTTTCGGCGAGGGCGGCGATCACATTGAGCAGGTCCCGCGTCGACCGGGCTAAGCGATCGAGGCGAGTGACCATCAGCACATCGCCGGCGTGGAGCGTAGCAATCGCCCGCTTCAGCTGTGTGCGGTCGGTCTTTGCGCCAGAGGCCGTCTCGCTGAACACCTTTTCGCAGCCGGCGGCGGTCAACTCCGCCACCTGCGCCGCGACGCTCTGGCCATCGGTCGAAACCCGTGCATATCCGCAAATCATACGCTTGATTCTGAGACTATAAATCGGGACAGGCAAGCCGCTGAAATCGTTCGGACTGGCCAGCGTCTCATATTTCGTGAATTGTGAGCCATCCCAGGCACGGCGGAGGCACCCATGGCGCGCAGAAGCTTGCTCACGGGTGACGAACGACGCCGACTGTTCGAACTTCCGGTAGATGACCGAGAGGTGGCGCGCCACTACACGCTATCGGCCGACGACCTGAAATGGATCGACGCTCGGCACGGCCCTGGAAATCAGCTCGGCGCTGCGGTGCAACTGGCGTTGCTCCGGCACCCAGGCTTCGGACTTCGCGCCGGCGAGACTGTCCCATCGCCTGTGCTGCGCTTTCTGGCGGACCAAATCCACGCGCCGGTGATAGCTTTCGCCGAGTACGCCCGGCGGAACCAGACCCGCTTGGAGCATGCCGGCCAGCTGCATCAGCGTCTCGGGCTTCGGCCTTTCGCCCGCGCCGATATCCGCCATGCGGTCGAGATCGTCGCGGAGGCTGCCTGGGCGACCGACAAGGGCGCCCCGATCGCCGAGGCGTTGATGGCTGGGCTGCGGGATCGCCGCATCGTCCTTCCTTCACCCGACAGCTTGGAGCGCATAGGCCTCGCCGGCCGCGCCCGGGCGCGGCGAAGGGCGGCCGACGACCTGCTTGCGCGCATCTCCTCCGAACAGCTCGCCTGGGTCGACAAGCTCCTGGTCAACGATCCGGACCTGAAGATGACGCCGTTGGCCTGGCTGCGCGATATCCCGGAGTCGCCCAGCGCGGCCGGCATGGCGGCGATCACCGATCGCCTGGCCTATGTCCGCGCGATCGGCATCGATCCTGCGGTCGCCGCGGCGATCCACGAACGCCGATTCGATCAATACGCCCGGGAAGGCGCCGTGGCGCCGGCGTTCCTCCTCAGTGGCTATAGCGTTCATCGCCGGCGGGCGACGGTCGTGGCCCAGCTCGTCGATCTCGAATGCCGTCTGAACGACGCGGCCGTCGACATGTTCAACAAGATGGTGGGCTCGTTGTTCGCCAAGGGCCGGCGCCGCGCCGAACGGAAATATCAGGCCAGCAGCCGCGAGGTCGCTCAGCTCATGCGGCTGTTCAGCGGCGTCATCGAGGCCGTCGATCAGGCGCGGGCGGATGGCGGCGATGCCATCGACAAGATCGATGCCCAGGTGGGCTGGGAAAAGCTCCTTCAGGCCAAGCCGAAAGTCGATGCGCTGGCCGCCCTTGCTGCTGAGGATCCGCTGGTCAGCGCGGCGGATCGCTACGCAACGCTCCGGAGATTTGCGCCGACTTTTCTCGAACATGTGCGTTTCAAAGCCGGTACCGGCGGCGCGCCGTTGCTGAAATCGCTGGCGATCCTGCGCGAGCTGAACCGAACTGGCCGGCGAGAAGTCCCGGCCGATGCGCCTCTGCCGTTCGCGTCAAAACGCTGGAAGCAGTTGGTGAAGCCGGCCAGCGGCGAGATTTCCCGACGGTTGTTCGAGACAGCCACGGTCGCCACACTGCGTGATCGCCTCAAGTCAGGCGACGTCTGGGTGGAAGGCTCGCGCGGCTACCGACGATTTGGCGACTACCTGCTCCCCAAGGATCAGGTCGCCGCCGAAGCCGGAGCCCTGCCGGTGAACGTCGAGCTGGGCGGCTATCTGGCGGGACGGGCGAGCCTGCTCGATCAACGGCTGGCCAGCTTCGCGCGGCGCCTACGTCGGGGCGATCTGGTCGGCGTGACGCTTGAGCGTGACCGCCTGTCGGTGACGCCAGTCAAAGCCACGACGCCGGAGGAGGCGCGGTCATTGGACCGCGCCATTGATAGTCTTCTGCCGCGCGTCCGGATCACCGAACTCCTGCGGGAGATCGACGCGCTGACCGGGTTTACGGCGATGTTCAGGGACCTGCGTTCCGGCAGGGTCCACGAAAATCCAAGCTGCATATTGGCGGCTGTCCTCGCCGACGCCACAAACCTGGGCCTCGAGCGCATGGCGAACGCGAGCCAGGGCGTGACCTACGCCCAGCTCGCCTGGACGCAGAGTTGGTATCTCAGCGAGGAGAATTATCGGGCGGCGTTGGCCAAGATCATCGAGGTCCACCACGCCCAACCCTTCGCCAGACACTGGGGCGATGGCCAAGCCTCGTCGTCCGACGGTCAGTTCTTCCGGTCTGGCCGCCGGCGCGGCGGCGCGGGCGAGGTCAACGCCAAATACGGGCCGGAGCCTGGCTTGCGGATTTATACTCACCTTTCCGACATGCACGGCTCATTCAATACGCGGGTGCTCTCGGCCACGTCGTCGGAGGCGCCGTACGTTCTTGATGGGCTGGTCGGCCGACAAGGCGGCGAGCACTACACCGACACCGGCGGCGCGACGGACCACGTGTTCGCCCTTTGCCATCTCCTGGGCTACCGCTTCGTGCCGCGAATGCGTGATCTGCAGGATCGCCGGCTCGCGATCATCGGGTCGGCCGCGGGGTACAAGACCCTGGAACCGATCCTTGGCCGCCCGATCCGGCTCGATCTGATCCAGGAGAACTGGGACGACATCGTCCGCTTGGCGGCGTCGATCAAGGCTGGCGCTGTCGCGCCCTCCGTGATGCTTAAAAAGCTCTCGGCATTCAAACGCCAGAACCGCCTGGATCTCGCCCTCGCCGAGGTGGGGCGGATCGAACGCACCTTGTTCACGCTCGACTGGCTGGAAAGCCCCGAGTTGCGTCAACGCTGTCAGGCCGGCCTCAATAAGAGCGAGGCCCGCCATGCGCTGGCCCAAGCCGTATTCGTCCACAAACAAGGCCGCATTGCCGATCGGACCCTGCAGAACCAGGAACACCGGGCGTCAGGTTTGAACCTGGTGATCGCCGCCATCGCGCTCTGGAACACGTTATATATGGAGCGGGCGGTCGATCATCTGCGTGCCCGGGATGTCGCCGCTCCCGACACGCTCCTCGCCCATCTATCGCCCATGGGCTGGGCCCACGTCAGCCTCACCGGCGACTATCTCTGGGCAGCGGCCAAGTCCGATGAGGGCTTCAGGCCTCTGAACGATCCAGCAGACAAGCTTTACCGCGCCGCGTAGTCTATGTTCTTGGTTCGTGCCGGATGCCGTGGTTTAGCGCACAAAGCTTGAGGTGAACCCTACCACGGCTGCCGCCGGTGACGACGACGGACTTGCCTTCAACGCTGAACAGATTGCGCACGTGGACTCCCGGTGTTCGGATGATCTGCTGATTTAAAGGCGCTAGGCGCTCAGGGGCCAGCGGGCGTCTTGCAACGCGGTTTCGATCGCGTCGGCTGCGGCGGCGACGCCATCTTCTAGCCCAAGCTGGCGCGCCATCTGAGCGGTGCGATTGACGTGGGCCGTGTTCAACACGTTCGCCAGCGCCTTGGCGGCGCGTGCGGGATTGTAGGCGCTCGGCGCGACCATGCGGCCAAGGCCGAGCCGTTCCACGCGGGTGGCGTTGTCGGGCTGGTCGCCGAAGTGGGGAACGACCAGTTGTGGCTTACCCGCGCGCATGGCCTGGGCGGTGGTGCCGATGCCGCCGTGATGGACGATGGCTGCGGCATGAGGGAACAGCGCCGAGTGCGGCGCATAGTCGGCGATATGGACGTCCGGTGGAACGCCCTTGCCGGCCAGGGCCTGGGTATTGCCTGATCCGACCAGCAGCACGGCCCGCCGGCCGACTCGCCGGGCGGCGGCGATACTGACGTCGTAGAAGTCGCCAGGCTCCATCACCAGGGCCGAACCCAGGGTGAAGACGATGGGCGGCGCGCCTCGGTCGACGAAGGCCCGCATGTCCGACGGCAGGCTGGTCGGCTCGCCGTGCTGGCGATCGTAGAAGCAGAAGCCGGTCAGGGTGCAACGGTCGGGGAAGTCCGGCTGGGCGGCGCCGAACAGCGATGAATAGAGGGCCAGCGACCCCAGGCTGGAAAACTGTCCGTCGAACAGCGGGTTGGCGCAACGGGGCAGGCCGAGTTCGACTCGCAGCTTTTGGAAGGTGCCGGTCCAGAGCACAGACGCGGCCTTCACGAAACGCAGTAGGGCCAGATCCGACCGGGCGTTGGTCATCTCTCGCAACACCTTCAGCGCGGGCATGGCGCTGAGAATCGGCGGGTCATAGTCCGACATGAAGGTGAAGGGCGACAGCGCCGCCGAAATCCAGGGCAGGCCGCGCGTCTCGGCGGCGAGTCGGCCGGCGAAGGCCGAGGTGTGGGTGATGACCAGGTCGGCGCCGACCGTGGCCTCCATCATGTCGTCGAACGCCCGCTTCAGGAACGGCATGGCGATTCGGCGAACCGCGAACTCCAGGCCGATGCTGCCCCGGGTGGCGCGCTGGACGATCTCGGGCGCCTCTAGCCCGAGCTCCTCCCGCAGGTCCTCAATGCCGGGCCGCAGGGGATGGAATTCGACCCCTTCGCCCTCGATCGTAGCCTGAAATTCCCGTTGGGCGGCGATACAGGGCTCATAGCCCCGCGCCTTCAATTCAATGGCAATGGCGACGAAGGGGTTCAAGTCCCCCGCAGTCCCCGCCGTTGACAAAACGATTCTGGCAGCCATTCACAATCGTCGCGACTAAGGGTGGGTCAGCGCAAGATCGGCCGCGCCCCAATCAATCCGGAGACCGAATGTGATTGTGGCGAGGACGCCGAATGAAGCCGTATTGTTGACGAACACAGCGATTGCGCACCCCCCACAACAGCTTTACGCCGCCGCCACACCGATCATCCTGTTCGTCATGGCGACGATGGATGATAACTATAGCAGCGCTGATCAGCGTCAACACCCCCAAACCGCCGAGCGAGCCTGCTCGTTCCCCTTCTCACCTGTCAGACCCGCGCGGTTGAATGCCTGAATCACCCTCTGTCAGCACTCACCGGCTGACCGTATTGCGCGCTTGGGCCATCCGTATCGCGCCCTTTGCGCTCATTGTCGTGGCGGCTTTTGTGCTGTGGCGAGCGATTCATGGCCTGTCTCCTGACCAGATTCTTGCGGCGATCGGCCGCTGGAGCGGCGCGCGAATCGCCACCGCGCTTGGACTGGTCGTGTGCGGCTATGTTCTTTTGGCCGCCAATGAGCAGTTCGCGTTGCGATGGGCTGGCGCGCGCGTGCGACTGCGGGACGGCATGCTGGCCTCCTTCATAACCTATGCCTTCGCCAATAATCTGGGGATGGGCGTCTTGATGGGCGGGGCCTTGAGGGCCGGGGTCTACACCCGACATGACGTGGGGCTGACCCAGGTGGCTCAGCTGACCTTCTATGGGCTGGTCACCTTTTCCATGGGCGCCGCCGCCCTGTGCGGCTTCAGCTTCCTCACCGCGCCCGGCGCTGCGTTTACGGCGCTCAATCTCAGCGTCGAGGCCGGCCGGGTGATGGGCGGCCTGCTGGCCGCGGCGCCATGCGTCTATATTCTCGCCTGCCTGCTGCTGCGCGGATCGGTCACCCTGTTCGGACGCACCCTGCGGCTACCGAGCGCATTGCTGGCCCTGCTGCAGTTGGCGTTCGGAATCTGCGACGTGGCCGTCAATGGCGCGATTGTCTGGACCCTGCTGGGGTCGGCGGCGCCGCGATACGCCACCTTCCTGGGCGGCTATCTGGTGAGCGTGGTCGCGGGGCTGGTGTCCGGCGTGCCGGGTGGGGTGGGGGTGTTCGAGAGCGTGATGCTGACCCTACTGCCAGGCGTCGACCGCGCCTCGATGACCGCGGCCCTGCTGGGTTATCGGCTGTTCTTTTATCTGGCGCCGCTGTCGGTCGCCGCGTTCGCTCTGTTTTGGCGGCGGAGCCATCCCGTAAAGCCCTGAGTCTCCGGGCTCAGGCTGTAGGGCGGCGGACTCACGCCAGCTTGAACTCGTCCCGCATCAATATTCTAAGGTGCGGTATTGGTTTCACAAATGCCACATCAGCTCGGAAATGAAGCCGCCGCGTGAACGGCCGACTTCCAGCAGATATTTGCATTGCGTCGGTTCTCACCAAATCAAATCTAATTATTTCAGACGGATAGATAGTCCGTTTCTTATGACAACTTATTTCAATTGAGGCCATTCATTGCGGGGTCGACATTTGAACGCCCAATAATGGTCTTGACGTTTCGTAGCGGCAACCCGACGCCTAGCGGGAGCCGGAAAATTAAAACCGGCCAATAAGAGGCGTTTCGATCCGTCGGCAGATCGGACGGGCGCCTCACAGGGATGGAAACGGACGGGGCTTCGCGCCCGGTCATGTCTAGGTGCGAACCGGCATTCACGTCGGTCATGGGGAAACATATGACGAAGAAACTTCTATTGCTGACGTGCGCCGTGGGTGCGATGGCCGGTGTCTGCGCGGCGGGATCGGCGTCCGCTCAGACGACCTCTCAGACGACGTCCCACGGACAAAGCGCGACCGAAGTCGGCGCGGTGATCGTGACTGCCGAAAAGCGGCAACAGAACCTGCAGAAGGTGCCGGTGGCGGTGACCGCCTTCACCACCAAGGAGCGCGATACGATCGGTATCGAAACCCTGCAGGACATGACCAATTTCGCGCCCGGTCTGACCTACACCTCCACCACCGACCACCTCTATGTGCGGGGCGTGGGTCGCCAGAGCATCAACCTCGCCGCCGACGCGGGCGTCGCCTCCTATACCGACGGCTTCTACAATCCCGATCCGGTGCTGATCGTGCTGCCGCCCATGTTCATCGGCAACACCGAGGTGCTGCGTGGGCCGCAAGGCACCCTGCAGGGTCGGAACGGTATCGCCGGGGCCATGCTGGTGGACTCAAAGCGACCGACGAGCACCCCCTACGCAGAGGGCCGGATCACCGTGGGTAACTACGGTCTCAACAACTACGAAGCGGCGATCTCCGGCCCGCTGGCGGACGGTCTGAACTTCCGCATCGCAGCGTTCGATGAGAACCAGAACGACGGCTACTTCAAGAATGTGGCCGGCGGCCCCAGCGAAGGCGGCCTGATCCACACCTGGTATATAGAGGGCATGGTGACCGCGAAGCTCGGCGACAACACCGACTTCTTCGCCAAGGTCTTCACCTTCGGCAATAACAGCCGTGGCGGCCCGGGCGCCCGGGCGGGCTGGAACGCCAACCCCTATCAGACCAGCCTCGACGACTATTCTTCACCGCTGGCCTATAATGCCGCGGCGGCTTATGGGCCTGGCGCTCTGAACGTCGTTCAGACCAACAACGCGATCACCGGCAATCCGGCGACAGCAAATCACTACGATTTCTCGGGCAACTTCCCGTTGCAGGTGAAGAACCACAACGACGGCGACATCAACTACGTCCTGACCCACCACTTCCCGACGATGGATCTGAAATACACGGGTGGGTATCAGCAATATACCTACCAGACGATCCAGTCGTCGCAGTCCTTCACTCAGCAGACGGACGTGCTGTCGTACCAGACGCCGGCCGTGCTTAATCCGACCTGCTCGGCGGCGGCGGCTGTGCAATGCCTGACCATCTATCCCAATCAGGTCACCAACTACATTCAGTCGGATGCCTGGTACAGCCACGAGCTCACGCTGTCGTCGACCGGTAACGGCCCTCTGCAGTGGATCGGCGGCCTCTATTATTATCACGAGCTGTTCAGCAACCCGATCATCACCAATATGCCGGGGCAGAGCCAGGTCGCTAACCCGCTGGATTTGTTGGCTCTTGAGGGCGGAACCGTGACCCCGGCAGCCGCCAACCCGGACCGGGACCTCTACAATACGAACTATCACATTCAGGATGAGAGCAAGGCCATCTTCGGTCAGGTCGACTACAAGATCACCGACACGATCAAGCTGACCGGAGGTCTTCGTTATACTTCCGATCATAAGTGGGGCGACGAAGAGTATCGACTTGTCACCTTCGGTGGCTCGGTTGGGTCATTCTACGGCACCGCCTTGGCGCCCTTGGTCAATCCCGCTTTCGTTGGCCTCACGGGCTTCCCAACCGTGCCTGCGATCGATCTGACCTCCTTGCTTTGCGCGACCACTGGCAAAGGCCCTGGCGCTCTGTCCGCCTGCACCATGGGCCCGAACGGCATCGCGACCCGGAAGATCGGCGGCACCTCGGACGCGGTGACCGGCACCGCCGGGATCGAATGGACACCGGACTCATCGACGCTGGGTTACATCCGCTATAGCCGTGGCTATAAGGAACTCGGCCTGAATGCCGGCAACCTGACCTACAACGCCCTGGTCGACCCCGAGCACATGGACGACTACGAACTCGGTTTGAAGAAGACCTTCGGCCGTAACCTCGTCATTGATGCCGACTTGTACTACGAAAACTATCTAGACGCCCAGTTCCCGCTCGGCCAAGTCAACCCGATCTCTGGCTTGACCCAGACGGACTTCCTGAACATCCCGCAGGCGCGTTCTGACGGGATCGAGCTGGAAACCATCTGGACGCCGATCGACCACCTGCAGCTCTTGCTGTCCTACGCCCTGGATGACAGCGCGTTCCAGACTCATCAGAAGTACGTGGATTCGACGAACCCCGGCGCCGGAGCCCTCTCCATCAATGGCGACCAGCTGCCGAACTCGCCAAAGAACAAGGTCTCCTTCAACGCCAACTACGACTTTGTGTTCGACCGCGGCGACCTGACCCTGTCGGGCACCTATCTGTGGCGTGACACCCAAATGGGCTCAATCTACAACGAGTCCATCTGGCGGGCCCCGTCGTGGAGCCAGGTGGACCTGCGGGCGACCTGGCGCGGCAAGGGCGATCGCTACGAGATCGTCGCCTTCGGCCGCAACGTGTTCAACACCACCGGCTATCCCAGCGGCCCGACAGTCTACCAGTACGGCAACGCCAACCAGGCCAACGCCGCCGCACAGTCCTATCCGCTGGCGACCTACACCACCAATCCCCCCGCCGTGTACGGGATGGAGTTCCACTACAAGTTCTTCTAGGCGCCGCGGCGCCTGATGAAAACGGCGGCCTCGGCCAATCGTCCGTGGCCGCCGTTTTTTACCCCTTGAAATCCAGTCGCCCCTTTGTGGCAAAGGGACTTGATGCGCGCAGGCGGGCCGGAATCGTCGTTTCTGTTATGCAAAGATTGCGACAAATTGTCGCAGGTGAACATTGTTCAGATTGGGGCCGGAAGTGGCGCCGAAACGAGCATACCCCCTTATAGAAAACGGGTTTGCGGCGAATTGGGGCCGTCATGTGGCCTTTCCCCGGCGACATCGGGCCGAGAGCATTGCGATTGAGACATGTGCGGCAGACCAAAAATTGCTTGGCGTTACCATGCTGTAATGTGCAAACTCCAAGGAATGGCAGGGGGAATCTCCGTCATTCAACAAAGTCTGCCGCGACCGGCAGAGGCCTGAATCGTCACCAGACGGTCCTGCTTCGCCGGTAACGCGGTCGGTAAAAAGTCATGAGTGGTCGGCCTGTCGCCGGACCCGGGGGGAAATAGATGACGAAGCACCTGTTGCTGTTGACGTGCGCCGTGGGCGCGATCTCAGGCGCCGCCGGCGTCAGCGCGGCCACGGCCGCCGACACAAATTCGCCCAGCGCGACGGAAGTCGGCGCGGTGATCGTGACCGCTGAAAAGCGGCAGCAGAACATCCAGAAGGTGCCGGTCGCGGTGACCGCCTTCACCACCAAGCAACGTGACCTGGTGGGGATCGAAAATCTCCAGGACATGACCAACTTCACCCCGGGCCTAGTCTATTCCAGCGTGCTCGACCGGGTGACCCTGCGCGGCGTCGGCCGCCAGACCAACTTGCTCTCGGCGGACGCCGCCGTGACCACCTACGTCGATGGCTTCTTCACCACCTCGGCGGTGGAAGCGTCCAAGCCGCCGATGTTCGTGTCCAACATCGAAGTGCTGCGCGGCCCGCAAGGCACCCTGCAAGGGCGTAACGCCATCGGCGGCGCGCTGCTGGTGACCACGGCTCGCCCGACCAGCACCCCCCATGCGGAAGGCCGCCTGACCATCGGCAACTATGGCTACGAAGACGTGGAAGCCTACGTCAGCGGCCCGATCGCCGACGGCCTGAACTTCCGCCTGCAAGGCTATGACACCAACCAGAGCCAGGGCTATTTCAAGAGCTTGAATGGCGGCCCCTCGGAAGGCAACGTCCTCGACCAGTGGTATATCGAGCCCTCGTTCAGCGCCAAGCTGGGCGACAACGCCGACCTCTATGTGAAGGCCTTCGCCGCCAACTGGAACAACCGTGGCGGCCCCGGCGCCCGCGCCGACTACACCACCGGCCCAGCCGACGAGCAGCTCAACGGCGGAGGCCTCGACTACAACTTCAATCCGGGCGCGGCGTTCAACCCGCTGCAGTCCGTCGCCGGCGCCACGGTCGCGGCGAACCCCAACATCACCAACAACCCGTCGCTGATCAACATTCGCGACATCGCCAACAACATTCCGCTGACCGTAAAGCTGCGCAACAGCTTCGACTTCGATACAGAATTCACCTATCACTTCCCCGGCTTCGACGTGAAATACACGGGGGGCTTCCAGTCCTATAAGTACGACCTGAATTTCGGCGCGGTGGGCGGAGGCACGACCTCGGTTCCCGGCGACGTGAACTCATTCGAAACCTGCTATGAAGCCTACACAGGCACCAATGCCTGCGGCCCGGCCGGCCCTCTGACCGTCATTCCGGACATCAACTACCACTACCAAGAAAACAATCAGTGGTTCAGCCACGAAATCACCTTCGCCTCGACGGGCAACGGCGCATTTCAGTGGATTGGTGGTCTATACTACTACGACGAGCACTATTCGAACCCGATCGTGACGACCAACCCAGGTCAGTCGCAGATGTCCGATCCGATCTATCCGTATCAGAACCTGGTCCCGGGCGCTGCTCAGGCCGCGCCGAACCCCAACAACTGGATTTCCTATGACAACTACGTCATGGAAACCCGGAGTGAGGCGGTTTATGGCCAGATCGACTGGAAGATCACCGACACCCTCAAGCTGACGGCCGGGGCCCGGTATACGCAGGACCATAAGGACGGCACCGAATATAACCGGGTCGTTCTGTTCGGCGGCAGCATCGTGCAAGGCTTGCCTGCCGGCTTCGCCGTCCCCGGGGTGCCGGCCTACTTCATCTCGCCTTACGGCATGTATGTGGATCCGGCTCAATTCGGCAACGGCGCCAAGGCGCTCGACCTGACGCCGAACACGGTCTACGGCGCGCCCGGCGCCTGCGCCCCGCTCACCGGTGGTAAGTATAAGGGCGTGACCGCGCCTTGCTCCACCAGCGCGGCGACAGGCATCACCTCGCGCGGGTTGGGCGACGACTTCAGCGATCCGACCGGAACGGCGGGTCTGGAATGGACGCCCACCAGCGACATCCTGGCCTACATCCGCTATAGCCGCGGTTATAAGAGTGGTGGCTTCAACGCCGGCACGATCTCCAGCAATCCTGAGGTCGGATCCGAGCACGTGAACGCCTACGAAGTCGGTTACAAACAGACCTTCGGCCGCAACCTCGTCGTCGACGCCGACCTCTACTATTACGACTTCCAGGACGCCCAGTATGTGGTGACCACCTTCGTACCGAACCTCGGCAACGAAGCCCTGCTCACCAACATCCCGAAATCCCGGGTGGACGGCTTTGAATTGGAGTCGATCTGGACTCCGATCCAGCACCTGCAATTCGACCTGTCCTACTCCTTCAACGACACGTCGATCCTGACAGGGTGCACGCCCAGCACTGGGGTCGGTTGCTACGCAGACACCGCCGACCCCCAGGGCCTCTCGCCGGGTGCTCGCGTGGTGGTGCCCTACAATGCGGCGACTGGCGCTTCAGCGTTGCAAACGGTCAAGGGCAACGAGCTCCCGAACGCGCCGCGTAACAAGGTGGCTTTGAACGGCAACTACACCTTCGTGTTCGACCACGGCAGCTTGACGCTGTCAGCCACCGGCATCTGGCGCGACCAGCAATATGGCGCGATCTTCAAGGAACCCTATGACGTGGCGCCGTCTTGGAGCCAGGTCGACCTTCGGGCCATGTGGAAGGCGCCGGACGACAAGTACGAGATCATTCTGTACGGCCGTAACGTCTTTAACACCGTCGGCTACGAAGCTGCCGCGGCAGGCGGCCTCGCCCAGACCAACAGCCCGGCGCTCGCCCTGGGTATCGCCCCGAGCTACCGGACGAACAACCTCTACGGCATCAATCCCCCGGCCACCTACGGGATCGAGCTGCACTACAAGTTCTTCTAGACGATACGAGGAAGAAATATTTTTGGCGGGCGCGCCGGATTTGCCGATGCGCCCGCCAGCTACCAAAAATCCCTTGCAGCGCTTGGGATTCGACGACCGGAAAGGACACGCAACCCACTCAATTTAGACAGAAACCCGCCTCTTTTGTGCTCGCGCTTGGACGCGCCTGAAGCAGTTCAAAACGCCTCTTTTCGGCTTTGCCGGAGGATGGCGGAATTGCAACAGGTCGTTTCTACGTGGCAGCATTCTGGCGCGGGCCTGTTGACGCGGTTGCCGACTTCCAACAGTTTCCCCCTCGCAAAGCGGCGCCTGTGTCGGTTTCGTGGCTCGATTGAGCCGGAACCGGGGCTGGCCAAAGCCGCATCCACACTTATCCAGGAGCCCGGTTTTGCCGGGCCGGGGGGAGATAGATGACGAAACATCTCTTGTTGCTGACCTGTGCGTTGGGCGCTTTTTCGGGCGTGGCCGGCGTCGCCTCCGCCCAGACCGCACCATCCACCGGCACAAGCGCGACGGAAGTCGGCGCGGTGATCGTGACCGCTGAAAAGCGGCAACAGAACATCCAGAAGGTGCCGGTCGCGGTGACCGCCTTCACCACCAAGCAACGTGACCTGGTGGGGATCGAAAACCTTCAGGACATGACCAACTTCACCCCGGGCCTGGTCTATTCCAGCGTGCTCGACCGGGTGACCATCCGCGGCGTCGGCCGTCAGACCAACCTGCTCTCGGCTGAAGCCGCCGTGTCGACCTACGTCGATGGCTTCTTCACCACCTCGGCGGTGGAAGCCTCGCTCCCGCCGATGTTCGTGTCCAACATCGAAGTGCTGCGCGGCCCGCAAGGCACCCTGCAAGGGCGTAACTCCATCGGCGGCGCGCTGCTGGTGACCACGGCTCGCCCGACCAGCACCCCCTACGCCGAAGGCCGCATCACCATCGGCAATTACGGCTATGAAGACTACTCGCTCGCGGTGTCGGGTCCGATCACCGACGGCCTGAAGTTCCGTATCCAAGGCTATTACGACAACCAGAGCCAAGGCTACTTCAAGAACGTGGCCGGCGGCCCGTCCGAAGGCGGCGTTCTGGACCAATACTTCATCCAGCCCGCGATCAGCGCGCAGCTGGGCGACAACGCCGACCTCTATGTGAAGGGGTTTATCGCCCACTGGAACAATATCGCCGGCCCGGGCGCCCGCTCGAACTACACCAGCGACCCCTACGGCAACCAGCTGAACGACGCTTCCAACCAATATCTGTTCAACGCCGCCGCGCCCTATTATGCGCAGAATTACGCAGCATCTAGCGCCTTCAATCCGCTCAACCCCGGCGGCTACATCGTTCCGGGCAGTTTTGTTCAGAACAACCCGAACATCACCAACAACCCGGCCGCGACGAACATCCGGAATTTCAGCACCAATACCCGTGAATACGTGCGCCTCACGAATTCGCACGATATCGACGTGCAGTTCACCTATCATATGCCGACGTTCGACATCAAATATACCGGCGGCTATCAATCCTATAAGTACGACCTGAACGTCGACGCCGACGGCACCGACGTCGACTCCTACAAGATCGCCCTGGACCCGGGCGGCTCCTGCGCCACCACCCTGGCGGCCCTCGGTTGTACCAACCTGACGGTCTATCCGACCTGGAATTATCTCTACGAAGAGAATAACCAGTGGATGAGCCACGAGATCACCTTCGCTTCGACGGGCAACGGTCCGGTGCAGTGGATCGGCGGCCTCTACTATTACGACGAGCACTACAGCAACCCGATCGTCACCACGGACACTCAGCAAACTCAGCTGATGGCCCCTACGAACGCTACTACGGGCGCTGCCGCCGCAGCCAACCCGAACGCCTACGTCACCTATCAAAACTATCAGATGGAGACGCGCAGCGAGGCGGCTTACGGCCAGGTTGACTGGAAGATCACCGACACCATCAAGCTGACCGGCGGTCTGCGCTTCACCCAGGACCATAAGATCGGTCAGGAAGAAGAGCGGCTGGTCTTCTTCGGCGGCTCCATCCTGGGCGCCGCTGGGGCCTATACGCCAGGTGTCTCCCAGTTCCTTGCCGCGAATGGCGCGACCCCGACGCAGATAGCCGCCGCGGTCGACCCGACCGATTTCGGTTCATTCACGCCTGCACTCGACGTGACGTCGTGCGCGGCTAACGGCGTCGGCGTTAAGAGCGCCTGCACCATCAACGCGAATGGCATGGCGACGCGTGACATCGGTGGCGACTCTTCCGCCTTCACCGGCACCGCCGGCGTGGAATGGACGCCGACCAGCGACACCCTGGCCTACCTGCGCTATAGCCGCGGCTACAAGGCGCTTGGCTTCGACGCCGGCGACCCCGACACTGTGGCCAACCCGGAAGTGAAGCCGGAGTTCGTCAACTCCTACGAAGCCGGTATCAAGAAGACCTTCGGCCGCAACCTCGTGGTCGACGCGGCGATCTACTACTATGACTTCACCAATGCGCAGTATGTCGTCAGCACGCCAGAGACCTCCAATGGTGGCGTGACCCAAAACGTTTCGGCCCTGACCAACCTGCCGAAGACCCGGTCTGACGGCTTCGAACTGGAAAGCATCTGGACGCCGATCAGCCACCTGCAATTCGACCTGTCCTACTCCTTCAACGATACGGCGATCCTCACGGGCTGCAACATCAAAACGGGCACGGGTTGCTTCGTCGACACCAACGATCCTCTGGGCCAATTCTCGGGCGCCAAGGATGTGGGCGTCGTCGCTGGTGACGCGGTTCAGTCGGTCAAAGGCAATGAACTGCCTAACGCGCCGCGCAATAAGGTCGCGCTCAACGCCAACTACACCTTCGTTTTCGATCGTGGCAGCCTGACCTTCTCCGGCACCTACACCTGGCGGGACAAGCAAGCCGGCGCGATCTTCAACGAGTCCTACGACACCGCCCCCTCCTGGGACCAGGTCGACCTGCGCGCCACCTGGAAGGCTCCGAACGACAAGTATGAAATCACCCTGTACGGCCGTAACGTGTTCAACACGACCGGCTACGAAGCCGCCGCGCCGGGCCTGATCTACTCCACCGGCCCTGCCGCGAACGACTACAAGGTCGCCACCGACTACGGCATCAATCCGCCGGCCACCTACGGCATCGAGCTGCACTACAAGTTCTTCTGAGCCTAACCGCTTCGAAGTTGGATTTGGGCGCGCCGGTTTACCGGCGCGCCCTTTTCATTGGCGCAACCTCTGGGCTAGACCTGTCCCGTGACCGTCAACAATCGCTTCTTTATCGCCCGTACCTCCCGCGCCTTGCGCAAGGCCTTGGCGACCAAGGTGGTCGTCGATCTGGTGATGCGAGCCACGCTGGCGCGGATTCCGTTCACCCGCCGCCGACTGCACCTCTACACGCGGAAGGTCTCGCCAGAGGCTGTTCCGCATGTTCGGACCGATCCGGGCGAGCCTGTTGTCCAACAGATCCCGATCGATCCGGTGATGGAAACCCACCTGCGCCGCTACACGCATGGGTTGGAAGGTTGCCTCGAACCTGGCCTGCTCAGCCTGACCGCCGAGGTGCGCGGCTATGAGGTGCGCGACTGCGATATCCTGCCCTGGCTGGGCGTTACCGTGCATCGGCCCACCGGCCAGGTGATCGAGGGCGGTCTGGATGCCCAGCCGCGGCTCTATTCAAAAGTCCGCGAGGTTTCTGGCCGCGTCCTGTCCGTCGTCGGCTCGCCCCGCGGCCACAATCAGTATTATCACTTCTTCGAGGGCCTCACCGTGGTGATGCGAGCCCTTACCCAGCTTGGGAATTCCGAGCCGATTACCCTGCTGACCCGGCGCAATCTGTCGTCGTTCCAGCGCGTGACGTTCGACGCCCTGGCGCGCCGCCGACCCAACCTGACCCTGCTCGAGGTCGACAATGAGGAGATCGTCCGGCCAGAGCGGCTGGTGATCGCCGAGCGTCAGCCTTGCCCGATGATCTGCTGGTTCGCCCTGATCGATGAGTGGCGGGAAATCGGCGCCATGGTGCGAGAGACCTATGGGCCGGCTGAAGGACCGTTCAATCGCAAGCTGCATCTGACCCGCCGACGCCAGAAGCTGCGCCGGCTGATCAATGAGGCCGAGCTGGAGCCGGTGTTTGTCAGGCACGGCTTTGAGTCCATCGCCCCTGAAACCTTGCCGCACGCGGGCCAGGTCCATCTGTTGATGCAGGCCTCCAAGATCGTGGCGGTCGAAGGCGCGGCCATCACCAACATCATTTTCGCCGATCAGCCGCTGAAGCTCTATCTGATGTGCCCGTGGGAAACCCTCAACCCGTTCTGGGAAGGACTGACAACACAGCTCGGCCACGACTTCGCCTATGTCGAAAGCGGCCAGGCGCAATGGTACGACGCCTTCGACGTTAGGCCGACCGACCTGGATGCGGCGCTGAGCGGTTAGGGTGTCAACCCGACCCAGCGCCTCATGGTGCGACGGACCATGTGCTTGAGCTTGTAGACGTTGCGGTTGGTGTAGAGCCACAGCAACCACAGACGTCGCTGGCGCGCGGGGCCCGGCTTATAACGGTCACCAACAAACCCCCGGCCAACCTCGAAGAAGTCACGCCGGCGCTGCAAATAGTAGTCGTAGGCCGGTTCGGCCAAGGGCGCGCGTTTCGCGCCGAACGGCACGAGACCCGAGCGGAGGGTTTGCTCGAACGCCGTCTCGTCGGTGGCGGCGATCTTGAAGTCGAGCATGAAGGGGAGGAGGGTCAGGTTGTCCCACGACCGCGGGTCCTCGCGGAAATGATCAACCACCCGCGCCACGACCGGCTTGATCGCCTCGGTCCGGAACAGCCCGTAGATCCAGCTGGGATGAGACTCGAACATCATCCGTTGCTGGTCGCGCGGACCGCCATCGCCGCGCAGTTCCGGCAGCCGGTATTCGCGCACCACGGCGCCATCGAAGATGCTGACCACCCGTCCCACGGCCAGATCCTTGTCGGGCTGGCTCTCAAGCAAACGATGCAGCGCTTCGAGGTAGTTGAGGTCCGAAACGTCGTCGGCCGCGCGCCACAGGAAGTAGGGACTGTTCGTCGCCTGCAGCACCGCGTGAAAATTGGGCACCGCGCCGATGTTGAGGTCATTGCGGTGATAGGCGAACCGCGTGTCTTCGCTGACGAACCGAGCCGCGATCTCCGCTGTGGCGTCGGTCGAAGCGTTGTCGAATATCAGCACCTGGAAGTCGGCAAAGGTCTGCAGGCGCAGGTTTTCCAGCGCCTCGGCCAGGAAGGCGGCGCCATTATAGACCGGCACGCCGATGGTGATCGGCGCAGGCCGTTCTGGCTTAAGCATTGGGCAGGCCTGGGAGCGTTGAGGGCGGCGGGCGGCCGAGTCGTGGCCGCGTGGGACAATAATAGGCCCGTGGCCCGTCCCCAACAATCTCCGCCCGGGCGAGATCGCCCGGGCCTTCGGGGTCAGCTAGCCGGACGGGTCGATTGGTCCTTGGCGATCTCGGTCACAAGCTTGAGCACGACCCGGCGCAGCGACGGCGGGGCGGCGGCGTAGGCGGCAAGCAGCTCCGGCGCACCAGATTCACGCAAGTGGGCGGTGTCTTGCCGGAACAGCGGGCTCGGCATGCCGGCATCGTCCAGATCGCCGATCAGGTCGACGACGCGGCAGTCCAGCGCATGGGCGATGTCCACCAGCCTGGAAAAGCTGACGCGATTGAAGCCGCGCTCGTACTTCTGGATCTGCTGGAAGGTCAGGCCGATCGCATCCGCCAAGGCCGTTTGAGATACGCTGAGGGCCTTGCGGCGTTGGCGAATCCGCAGGCCAAGAGCTACGTCCAGGCGGTTGGGCGAATGTTCCTGCGGACTATCTTTCATCTCTGTACAACCCTCTACGGTGATATGGGACGTTCTGTAACTTTATAGCGAGAGCTTGCCTATACGCGGCTTGGCGACAATTGGACCTGTCATTCTGGGTATGTGGCGATTCGCAGTTTCGCCTTATGGATGCAGGCACCAGTTAACGCTAGCCGGCCGGACGGCAACAGGCAATTGTAATTGCCTATCACATAGCCCTGCCAAATGCTTCATCGAAGCTGTGCAGCCAATTGGCGCCGCTCGCGTTTTAATCAACATAGAGTAATCCTGCGTCGACAGCGAGCTGACTTGCGGTCCAGCTTTGCTTGCCGAGTAGGACGCAAGGCTGGGAGCTACGCCATGAACACCATCTACGTCGTACTTTCCGCGGCCGCCGCGCTGACCTTCTTCAGCGTCGCGCTCGCTAAGCTTGTCCCCGACGATTATGACCGCGATGCGCCGCGTCTGGCGCCGGCCAGGAGTCGCGCTATACGGGTGCGACAATAGCATCCGCTCAGGCGGGCCTAGGCATCTCAAACATGGCGTCCGGACGGATGGCGGCGTAGTCGCCCATGCGTCCGGCCCGCAGGATCGGCTGGCCGGCCGCTGTGTCATAGACGCCGTCCTTGATCAGGCTGTGGTCGATGTGCACGGCCACCACCTCGCCCAGCACCAGCCAGGTGGTCACGTCCTGACCTGAAGCGGTCTGGAGTTGGATAAGCTGGGTCAGCCGGCATTCGAAGTTCACCGGACTTTCCTTGACGCGCGGGGCGGCGGTCAGTCGGCCCGGCGCCGGCGTCAGGTCCGCGAGCGCGAACTCATCGACCGCCGCCTCGACCATCGCCGAGCTGGCGTTCATCGCCTTGGCGAGCGGCCATGTGGCCAGGTTCCAACTGAACTCCTTGGTGGCCGCGATGTTCGCCACCGTGTCTTTCCAGCCGATGCTGGAGAAGCCGATGATCGGCGGGCGATAGTTGAAGGCGTTGAAGAAGCTATAGGGCGCCAGGTTGCGCCCGCCATGACTGTTCAGCGAGCCGATCCAGCCAATCGGGCGCGGCCCGACGATGGCGTTGAACGGATCATGGGTCAGGCCATGTCCGTTGGCGGGTTCGAAGAAGTGAGCGTTATCGTCGGCCATGGCGGGGTTCTAGCAGGCTGGCCTCGGTTGGCCATGGGCGAGCTTGGCGGCCACGCTGGCCGCCAAGCCAGGGATCATTCGTGCTGAAAGGCTAGATCGGCTCCGGCTCCGGCGCATGTTCGGGTGCGTTGGGACGCTCGGCCTCGGGTGAACGCCAGCGGCGGATACGGTCCAGGTAGATGTAGATCACCGGGGTAGTGAACAGGGTCAGCACCTGGGAGACGGCCAAGCCGCCGACGATGGCGTAGCCCAGTGGCTGGCGGAATTCCGAGCCGGTGCCGAGCGCCAGAATCATCGGAATGCCGCCGAACAGGGCGCAGGCTGTGGTCATCAGGATCGGCCGCAGCCGCTGGTGCGAGGCTTCGCGCACGGCGTCCTCGGGGGCCATGTTGTGCTCCCGCTCCAGCCGCAAAGCCACGTCGACGATCATGATGCCGTTCTTCTTCACGATGCCGATCAGCAGGATGATGGCGATGATGCCGATGACGTTCAGGTTCTGACCCACCGCCAACAGAGCGAGCAGCGCGCCCACGCCCGCAGACGGCAGGGTGGACAGGATCGTCAGCGGGTGGATGTAGCTCTCATAAAGCACGCCCAGGATGATGTAGACCGCCAGCAAGGCGGCCGCGATCAGGATCGGTTCGCTGGATAGCGACTGCTGGAAGGCCTGGGCGGTGCCCTGGAAGGAGCCTGTCAGTGTCGCTGGCGCCCCGAGCTTGATCCGCACCTGCTCCACCAGCTGGGTCGCCTGGCCCAGGGCGACGCCGGGCGCGAGGTTGAAGGACAGGGTGGCGGCGGGGAACTGGCCCTGGTGGCTGATGGTCAGGCTGCTGGTGGCGTTGGGGTTGATCTTGACGAACAGGGACAGGGGCACGTCCTTGCCCGTTATCGGCGACAGCAGGTAGACATTGTTGAAGATGGCTGGCGTCAACTGCATGGTCGGCGGCGCCTCGACCACCACGTGGTAGGCGTTCAGCTGGGTGAAATACTGCGCCACCTCGTTCTGGCCGATCAGGTTGTAGATCGCCGCGTCGATGGCCGCTGGCGTGATGCCGTAGCGGCCCGCCGCGTCGCGATCGATGGTCATCATCACGGCGGACGCCTGCGATTGCTGGTCTGAACTCACGTCCTTCAGCTGCGGCAAGGCCGCCATCGCCTGGGTCATCTTCGGCGCCCATTCGTTGAGCTCGTCGATATCGGCGTCGGACAGGGTGTACTGGTACTGAGCCCGGCCCGCGCGTCCGCCGACATTGATGTCCTGGGACGCTTGCAGGAAGGTCTGGACGCCGACGAGCTTGGCCAGCTTGGGCCGCAGATCGTTGATGATCTGGTCGGCGCTGAGTTTGCGGCCGCTGTCCTTGGGCTGCAGGCTGACGTTGAGATTAGCCTGGTTGGTGCTGGAGCCGCCGATAAAAATCCCGACGCCGGCGATGCCCGGCTCCTGGCGTAGCACATCTGCCACTTGCAGCGATTTGTCCTTTGCCTTGGCGAAGGAGGCGTCCTGAGAGGTGAGAATGACGCCCGAGAGGAAGCCGGTGTCCTGCTGTGGGAAGAAGCCGGTGGGCACGGTGGCGTAGAGCCAGACCGCGGCCGCGGCCGTCAGGATGAAGACCAGCAGAGTCAGCCGCATATGCCGCAGCACCACGTCCAGGGCGTTGGCGTAGCCGCGCTCCAGTCGATCGAACCCATTGGCCAGAGCGATCATGAACCTTGTTTTGGGCGGGTCTGGCTCCCTCAGGAACCTGCCGCACAACATCGGCGTCAGGGTCAGCGACAGCAGGACCGACAGGATCACCGCCGCGCTGAGCGTCAGGGCGAACTCGCGCATCAGACGGCCGACCACGCCGCCCATGAACATCAGCGGCGAGAAGACCGCGATCAGGGAGATGGAGATCGACAGGATGGTGAAGCTGACCTCGCCCGCGCCATCGAGGGCGGCCTGGAACGGAGTCTGCCCCTCTTCGATCCGCCGCCAGATCACCTCGACCATAACGATGGCGTCGTCGACTACGAAGCCAACCGCGATCGACAGCGCCATCAGCGACAGGTTGTCGAGGCTGAAGCCGGCGATCAGCATCACCGCGGCCGTGCCGAGCAGCGACAGCGGGATGACGATGCTGGGGATGATGGTCGCGCGGACGTTGCGCAGGAACAGGAAGATGACGGCGACCACCAGGAAGATGGTGATCAAGAGGGTCATTTCCACGTCCTGCACCGAGGCGCGGATGGTCTGGGTGCGATCGGACAGCACGTGCACATCGATCGCCGGCGGGATGTCCGCCTTCAACGAGGGCAGCGCCTTGTTGATCGCATCCACCGTCTTGATGACGTTGGCGCCCGGCTGTTTGAAGATGACCAGCAGGATGCCCTGGCTGCCGGCGCCGGTCAGCGTCTTATCGGTATTGGCCTTGCCCGGGACGATCCAGGCGCCGAGCTGGTTGTTCTCCACATCCGCGATCGCGGAGCCGACGTCCTTGATCCGGATCGGCGCGCCCTTGTTGTAGCCGACCACCAGGTTCTTCCAGGACTTCACGTCCATGATCTGGTCGTTGGCGTAGACGGTCGAGGCGCGCAGCTGGCCGTTGATCAGGCCCTTGGGCGCATTGACCGTATTGGCCGCGATGGTGGCGCGGACATTGTCGATCTGCAGACCTAGCGAGGCGATCTTTCGCGGGTCGATCTGAAGCCGCATGGCCGGCTTCTGCTGGCCGCCGATGGTGACTAGGCCGACGCCGTCGATCCGCGAGATCTGCTGCGACAGGATGTTGTCGGCATAGTCGTCCACGGTCTGGATCGGCAGGGTGGCGGACGTCAGCCCCAGGATCATGATCGGGGCGTCGGCCGGGTTCACCTTACGGATGGTCGGCGGGCTGGGCAGGTCGGTGGGAAGCTGACCGCCAGCGGCGTTGATCGCCGACTGCACGTCCTGGGCGGCGGCGTCGATGTTGCGCGACAGCTCGAACTGCAGGGTGACGCTGGTCGAGCCATTGGAGCTGACCGAGGTCATCTGGGTGACGCCGGCGATCAACGACAGCTGCCGCTCGAGCGGCGTGGCGACGTTGGAGGCCATGGTCTCGGGACTAGCGCCGGGCAGGCTGGCGCTGACCTGGATGGTGGGGAAGTCCACCTGCGGCAAGGCCGCGACCGGCAGGTTGAAATAGGCCACCAGGCCAAACACGAAGATCGCCGCCGCGATCAGCGAGGTCGCGACAGGACGGCGGATGAAGGGACTGGAGAGGCTCACGCTGTGGGCTTCTTCGAAGAGGCGTTAGCACCTGCGCCGCCGTTGGCGGGGCGGGCCGAGACGGTCAGGCCCGGGCGAAGGGTCATCTGGCCGTCGGTGACGATGGTTTCGCCGCCCTTGAGGCCGGACTTGATGACCGCGCTGGTGTCCTGGGTGGTCATGACCTGAACCGGCTGCATCAGCGCCTTGTTGCCGGGGCCGACGACATAGACATAGGCGCCTTTCGGACCCTGGTTCACCGCCGCGGCCGGGACGGTGACCACGTTGGACAGGGTCTGTAGCGTCAGTCGCACATCGACGAACTGGCCAGGCCAAAGCTGTTTGGCGTCGTTGGGGAATTTGGCCTTCATCGTCACGGTGCCGGTGGTCTGGTCGACGTGGTTGTCGGAGACGGTAAGTTCGCCGGTCCCAAGCGGCTGGTCGGTTTCCTGGCTCAGGGCGGTGGTGGCCAGCGGCTTGCTGAAACCGTTGGAAGCCTGCGCCAGGCGCTGGAAGTCGCCTTCGGGCACGGTGAAGGTCACCGCCATGGGCGTGATCTGGTTCAAGGTGACGATGCCGGTGGTTCCGGCGACCGTAATGATGTTGCCCGGGTCGATCAGGCGCACGCCGACGCGGCCGGAGGTGGGCGCGGTGATGCGGCAATAGCCGACATTGATCTTGGCGGCCGCGACATTGCCTTGGTCGGTCTGGACCACGCCCTCGTCCTGCTTGGCGAGCTGGGCCTGGTCTTCCGCCTGTTGCTTGGAGATGGAATCCTGCGCCGCCAGGGTCTGGTAGCGTTTCAGGTCGATCTGGGCCTCTTCGAGGACGGCTTGGTCCTTGTGAAGAGTGCCTTGGGCCTGGGTGAGGACGGCTTCGTAGGGACCGCAGTCGATCTGGGCCAGCAGGGCGCCGGCCTGCACGTCGGCGCCTTCAGGGGCGACGTAGGTAAGTTTGCCAGTGACCTGGGCGTTCACCGTAACCGCCTGCCAGGCCTGCGCCGCGCCGATGGCGGAAACCACCACGGGGATGTCTTGCAGGCTTGCCTTGGCGGTGTTCACCGGCACCGACGGTGACTTTGGGGCCTTCGCGGGTTGGTGGGTGGAAATCCAGAGCCAGACCACCAGCGCCACGAACACCACGGCCAACGCCACGAAACCCCATCTGAACCGTCGAGGCGTCGCCATGTATCAAATCCCTCAAAAGCGCCGCACCGTGCGAGCACCATCTTCCACGCATGCCCAACCGAGGTTTTGCCTGGCGGGCCGTTTTAGACGGGCGGTAACTAGAGCCCGTTTGGTTCAGGGGTGTTGCAAAAGCAGCCGAAGACGTGTCCACGCGAACACGTCTGGCGCCATTTCGCCATCTCCCTCGTCAGGCCGTTCGTCGCCGATTCAACAGTTTCGGACGGCCCACACCGTGCGCTGCATATCACGCAGTGACTGCGGCGTCTTGACGCACTGGCCGAATTTTGCAGACTCCGGAATGGCCTCGTCCAGATCGATGTAATCGGTCCGCGCCGCCTTGCCGGCACGCGTCGGTCAAGGTCAGCGTTGATGGGTTTCGGATGTCAGGGCTCGGGTCTGTTGCTTACCCACGCTGTCATTCAGAGGACACGATAATGAAATTCGCGCTCATCGCCGCTCTGGCCGCTTCGGCCATGGCCCTGTCGCTGCCGTCGGCCGCGTCCGCCCATCCTCACCATGGCCACCAAGTCTGCACCTGGCATCGCCATCACCGGGTTTGCCACTGGTAGTCGGCCTTAAGCCGACGCCTTAGGCATCAGAAAACCAGGGCCGGCGCGGGCGATCCCGCGCCGGCCTTTTATTTGTGGCGGCGCGTGATCAGGCCGGCTCCGTCTGAGCGTCTTCCTGAACCACGAACCCCTTCCAGCTGCTCATATAGGTCACGAAGGTTGGCCCGAGGCCCTCCGCGACCAGGTGCGCGCGGGTGACGGGCAGGGCGATCGAGCGGAATGCCGGGTCGGCCGCCACCTTCTTCGGAAAATCGTGGTGCAGGATGGCGGCGCGGCCGAGCAGGGCGAAGTCCGCGCCGTGGTCGAGTGCGCGGCGCACATCGTCCGCGCTCATCAGCTTGCCGGCGACGCCCAACCGGGTCTCGCCGCGGGGCAGGTCGACGAACCAGTCGATCAGCGGCTTGTGGGCGAATTCCGGCTCCACAGGCGCCTTGAAGGCGTCCCACAGCGACATGTCGAGATAGTCGAGCTCGCCAGACGCCAGCATCCAGCGCGCCACTTCCCGCTGCTCGGCGAACGTCAGGCCGAACCGCTCGGGGGAAAGGCGCAGACCGAGCTGGAAATCAGGTCGGGTGCGCGCGCGGACGCCCTTGATGATCTCGGTGACGATGCGCGTTCGATTTTCCAACGACCCGCCCCACCGGTCCGTTCGCCGATTGGTCTCGGCGCTGAGGAAGGCGCAGAGGATATAGCCATGAGCGCCGTGGATCTCGACGCCGTCGAAGCCGGCCTTTTCGGAGCGGACGGCGGCGGCGACAAAATCCTCCACCAGCTGTTCGACCTCGCGCTCGCTCAGGGCCCGCGCGCCGGTCTCGGCGTCTTCGGACGGTCCCACCGGCGCTTCGCCGATCAGCTCCTTCGGCGAGCGGATGCCGGCGTGGTGCAGTTGGACCGACGATAGCGACCCTTCCGCCCTGATCTTGTCGGCCAGACGGGTGAGTCCGGGGAGGTGATCATCGGACCACACACCCAGCTGACCAGGAAAGCCCTGGCCGATCCGCTGGACATGCGCCGCGCAGGTCATCACCAGGCCGAAGCCGCCGGTGGCGCGATGGGTCAGCCAGTGGAACTCATCCTCGGACATCACGCCGTCCGCGCCGCTTTGCAGATTGGTCAGCGGCGCCAGCATGAAGCGGTTCTTCATCGCCGGACCGCGCGTAAAGGTGAGCGGCTGGAACAGGTCAGTCATCGATAATCCCCCCGAAGCGTGCGTCAGTTGCTTCAACTAAGGTCATCGCGGTCCAGTGCAAGAGGGCTTTGCGTCTCACCGCTTGACGATACCGGCCCTGATGGCGCCGATGCGGGCCGCAACCTGTATGAGGACCATTCCAATGGCTTACCCGCACACCCTGATCTTCGTCGACCTGCCGTCGGATGACCCGGCCGCCGCCGGCAAATTCTATTCGGAGGTGTTCGGCTGGCGAGACGACGATCGGCCGGCTGGCCTTTACCACCGCATGGTCCCGGGCGGGAACTTCCTCAAATCCGATGGCGAGGAAAGTGAGATCGGCAATCTACACCTGGGCATCTTCAAAGACGACAACGCCAGGCCCCACCCCGATCCGGCGGGCGTGGAACCGCGCGAGCTGAGCCAGTCGGGGCGCAAACCTCGCATCTGGATCCTAGTCAGCGATGATGAGCCAGTTGACGCGATTCTCGATCGCGCGGTGGCGCGCGGGGCGACCATCCTGTGGCGCAATCACTATTGGACGACGTTCAATGGCTACAACCACGCCTTCGCCGACCCTTGGGGCAACGAGATTATCCTTTGGGGCAAGGCTGGGGCCGAACCAGATGTGCCGGGCGGCTATACGCGCGAGTAGGGCGGGAGGGCCGATAACGGAAAACGCCCGCCGGCGAGCCGACGGGCGCTTTCAAATTCCGAGACTTGGGCCGTAACCGGGGCCGTATCAGGCGGCGACGGTGTCGACGTTCTCTTGCGGGTCGCGCAGCACATAGCCGCGACCCCAGACGGTTTCGATGTGGTGCTTGCCGTGGGTGGCGGCGGCCAGCTTCTTGCGCAGCTTGCAGATGAAGACGTCGATGATCTTCAGCTCCGGCTCGTCCATCCCGCCGTAGAGGTGGTTGAGGAACATTTCCTTGGTCAGGGTCGTGCCCTTGCGCAGGGAAAGCAGCTCCAGCATCTGATATTCTTTGCCGGTCAGGTGCACGCGGCTGCCGTTCACTTCGACCGTCTTGGCGTCGAGGTTGACGGTGATGTCGCCGGTGCGGATGACCGATTGGGCATGGCCCTTGGATCGGCGAACCACGGCGTGGATGCGGGCGACCAGCTCGTCCTTGTGGAAGGGCTTGGTCATGTAGTCGTCGGCGCCGCCGGTGAAGGTCTTCACCTTCATGTCGATCTCGGACGTACCCGAAAGGATCATCACCGGGGTGTTGATCTTGCCGACCCGTAGGGTCCGCAGAACATCGATGCCGCTCATGTCCGGCAGATTCAGGTCGAGCAGGATGAGATCGTAGTCGTAGATCTTGCCCAGATCGACGCCTTCCTCACCCAGGTCGGTGGTGTAGACGTTGAATCCCTCGGACTTGAGCATCAATTCGATGCTCTGCGCGGTAGCGCTGTCATCTTCAATCAACAGTACGCGCATCAGCCCCTCCCCGCCCAACGGCGGTATTGATCAACGGAAACTATCAGTCCGCCCCGAAGCTCACACGCAAATTTGGTCTTAAGGACCTTTAAACTTGGTTAATTGTGAACCCTTCGAAAACGAATCTAGGGTGATTTGGATTCTCGTCGCAAGGCTCGTCGTTAACTATTTTTGTCACTGGAATCGTACGAAATTTTGTCGAAGCTTTGCTGGATTCACACCGGCTTAAGGCCGGTGCGACAAAATATCGGACGGACTCGTTTTCCGTAGGGAGTCAAGCATTGCGCAGCCTGGTGGCCGCCGTGGAGCGGATCGATCCGCTCATTGTGTATGGTCGAGTCGCCGCCGTGAGCGGCCTGTTGATAGAGGCGCGCGGCGGTTTGACGCGACTGGCGGTGGGCGCCCGCGCCGAGATCGAGCGCCGGGGCGACACCCCCCTGGCCGCCGAGGTGGTCGGCTTTCGCGAAACGCGAGCGCTGCTGATGCCGTTTGGGTCTCTAGAGGGCATCGCCCCTGGCGCGGAGATCAAGATCGCCCCTGACGCAGCCTCCATCCGCCCGAGCCTCGGCTGGCGCGGCCGGATCGTAAACGCGTTCGGCGAGCCGGTGGACGGCAAGGGTCCGTTGCGGCAGGGGCCGGCAGCCTATCCGCTGCGCCGACCCGCCCCGTCAGCTCACGCGCGGGGCCGGGTCGGGGCTCGGCTTGATCTCGGCGTTCGGGCCATGAATGTCTTCACAACCTGCTGCCGCGGCCAGCGCCTGGGGGTGTTCGCCGGCTCTGGCGTCGGCAAGTCAGTGTTGCTCTCTATGCTCGCGCGCGAGGCGACCTGCGATGCGGTGGTCGTCGGCCTGATCGGCGAGCGGGGCCGTGAAGTGCGCGAGTTCATCGAGGAGACGCTCGGCGAGGAGGGGCTGAAGCGCGCCATCGTTGTGGTCGCCACCTCCGACGAGCCGGCGCTGATGCGCCGCCAGGCCGCCTACACCACCATGGCCGTGGCCGAATATCTTCGCGACCAGGGCCAGGAAGTGCTTTGCCTGATGGACTCGGTCACCCGTTTCGCCATGGCTCAGCGTGAGATCGGCCTGGCCGCCGGCGAGCCACCGACCACCAAGGGCTACACGCCCACTGTCTTCACCGAACTGCCCAAGCTGCTGGAACGCGCGGGGCCCGGTCCGATCCGGCCGGACGGCACGGAGGCGGGGCCTATCACCGGCCTGTTCACCGTGCTGGTGGATGGGGACGATCACAATGAGCCGATCGCCGACGCGGTGCGCGGGATTCTCGATGGCCACATCGTCATGGAGCGGGCCATCGCCGAGCGGGGCCGTTTTCCGGCGATCAACGTGCTGAAGTCGATCAGCCGGACCATGCCGGCCTGCCAGCTGCCGGAGGAGCGGATGATCGTCACCGCAGCGCGGCAGACTCTGGCGGCCTATTCCGACATGGAGGAGTTGATCCGCATCGGCGCCTATCGCGCCGGCGCCGATCCTCAAGTCGATCGCGCCATCAGGCTCAATCCGGCGCTGGAGGCCTTCATGTCTCAGGACAAGGAGGAAGCCACCAGCCTTGAGGAGAGTTTCATGCGGCTGGGGACCATCCTTGCGGCTGAAGCCGCATGAGCTGGCGCGACGCCCTGGTGCGGATTTCCACCTATGACGTTGACGAGCTGCGCAAGCGGCTGGCCGTCATCCACGACCGGCGCGCCGACCTGGAGATGAAGCTGGTGCTGCTTGCCGCGGAAGCGGAGGCGGAGATGCGCCACGCGGATCAGGACGCCGAGCTGCGGGTCTATCGCGCCGGCTTCCTGGCGGGGGTGAAGGTTCGTCGCGAGCGGATCGATGCGGAGATCGAGGTGGTGCGGCTTGAAGAAGCTGGCGCCCGCGACGCGCTCAACCAGGCCTTTGAAACCCAGAAGAAGTTCGAACGCGTGGCCGAAATCGCCCGCATCGCTGAGGTTAAACAGGCTGCCCGCGTGGAGAATGCGGAGATGGATGAGCTGGGCCTGCGGGCCAAAAGGGCGTGAGAACCCGACGAGCCCTTTTGGCCAGCTCAGGGGCGCTCGTTGTCTCCGCCTGCGGGCCGAAATCCCGCAGCCAGAACCTTCCCACAAACCTCCCGCCGCTGAAATCCGTCTGCCCGGCGCCGGTCGGCTGCGCGGTGACCTCGCAGCGCTTGGCCGATCCCGCCTTCGCCGACCTTCTGATCCGCAACGTCTCCCAACTCACCGCGGAGTGGGAGATGAAGATGGAATACATCCTCCAGCCCGACGGCTCGTTCCGCTTCGACGCGCCCGACGCCATCGCCGCCTTTGCGCATAACAATGACATGCGCCTCTTCGGTCATACCCTGGTCTGGTACGCCCAGGACCCTGTCGCGTTTCACCCTCTGGACGGTAAGCCAGGTCCGTTCGCCGACGCCCTGCGCAACTATATCCTGGCCACTGTCGGCCGGTATCGCGGCCGCGCCGCCGGCTGGGACGTGGTCAACGAAGCGGTGGCCGAGGACGGCGAGGGCCTGCGCGACTGCCTCTGGAGCCGCAACCTGGGCCAGATCGACTATATGCGCCGCGCCTTCGATGATGCCCGGGAAGCGGACCCAGACGCCGTGCTGCTGATCAACGACTACAATCTGGAGAGCCTGCCGAAGAAGCGCGCGACCTTTATGCGGCTGGTGGAGACCTTGTTGAAGGCTGGCGCGCCGGTGACTGGCATCGGAACCCAGACCCACATCGCCGCCGACCTGAAGCCGGGCGCGGTGACAGCGGCCATGCACGATCTGGCGAGCTTGGGTCTGCCGATCCACCTGTCTGAGCTGGATATCTCGCTGAACCGGGGCCGAGGACTGCTGAGCTCCGATGCTGAGCTCGAAGCGGCGCAGGACCGGCTTGCCATGGAGGTCGCCGAGGTGTTCGCAGGCCTACCGCAGCGTCAGAGGTTCGCCTTCACCGTCTGGGGGTTGCGAGGCGGCGATTCCTGGCTGCGTAACCCGAAGGAAAATCCGCAGTCGCCCTGGGACCAGCCGCTGCCCTTCGACGACGCCGGGCAGCCACGGTCCATGCTGGCCGCGCTGGAGCGGGGCTTCGGCGCTAAAGTCTAGTAGCTGAGCGGCGGTTGGGTCGGCGGCGCCGACTGTTGCGCGGCGCGCTGTTCGCTCCGGGCGGCGAATAGGGCGTCATCGTTGCGGCGCAGGGCGCGCAGATCGTCGCTGATGCGGAAAATGGCGATGTAGAACTCGCAGACCGCGCGCCACAGCAGGGTCAAGGCGATCACCACAAGGACGCCAGCCACGAGCAACGGGCCGCCGAGCAGCCAGCCGGACAGGCCGTCCTCGCGCATGGCCAGACCGACGCCGGCGCCCACGACCGAGAAGCCGATCAGGGCGATGATGCCTAGGCCAGCCCAATAGATCAGCAGTATGACCTGCCCCGCGACCATGCGGTCGAAGGTCAGGAAGCTGCCGATCCCGCCGGATGAGGCTTTCCGCTTTTGAGAGGCGCGCGCCATGACGGTTCCGTTGATACAAGACCTTGCCGTCGCTTCGGCGGTTTTCGCTACCAGCCCGCGCGCCGTCACGCAACGTTATGCCGCCTGGCAGGCGATAGCTTAGATCGTTCCGACCGTTTTCAGACGGGCCTTCGGATGGATTTCGTTCTGGCTCATCACCACGGTCTGACCGCGGAAGCGTTCGATGATGGAGCGGACGTAGGGGCGGATCACCGGCCCTGTGAGCAGTACCGCCGCGTCGCCAGCCAGGGCCGCGCGTTCGAAGGTCTCGCGTATGCCGCGGATGAAGTCCTGCAGCTTCGACGGCGCGAGCGCCAGCTGTTTGTCCTCGCCCTGGCCGATCAGGGCGTCGGCGAACGCCTGTTCCCATTCGGCGGACAAGGTGATGATCGGCAGGTTGCCGTCGTCACCCTTGTTCTGCCAGCAGAGCTGGCGGCCCAGGCGCGCGCGCACCGCCTCGACCAGATTGGTCAGCGAGGAAGTGTGCGGCGCGGCCTCCGCCAGCGCTTCGAGAATGGCGCCGAGATCGCGGATCGACACCCGCTCCTTCAGCAGCGATTGCAGCACCCGTTGCAGGGTGGTGTTGGAGACCACCGAGGGGATCAGGTCCTCCACCAGCTTCTTCTGCTCGGCCGGCAGGTCCTTCAGCAGCTTCTGCACCTCCGTATAGGAGAGCAGATCCGACATGTTCTCCTTCAGAATCTCGGTCAGGTGGGTGGTCAGCACGGTCGCCGGATCGACGATGGTGTAGCCGCGGAAGGTGGCTTCCTCGCGCAGAGATTCGTCGATCCAGGTGGCTGGCAGGCCGAACGCCGGCTCGCGCACATGCTCGCCCGGCATGTCCACCTGGCCCCCGCGTGGGTCCATGGCCATCAGGTGATTGAGCCGCACTTCGCCGGTCCCGGATTCCATCTCCTTGATGCGGATGGCATAGCCCAAGGTCGGCAGGCGCATGTTGTCGAGGATGCGCACCGGCGGCATGACGAAGCCGAACTCGGTGGCCAGGGTGCGCCGCAGCGCCTTGATCTGGTCGGTGAGGCGGCGTCCCTCCAGGTCATTGATCAGGACCAGAAGCCCATAGCCCAGCTCGACTTTCACATCGTCGATCGCCAGGGTCGCGGCGATCGGCTCCTCGGCCTGCTCGGCCGGCTTGGCGGCGCCGGGCGCGGCGGCCACGGGGGTGCGGGCCTTTTGCGCCCGCCGCCAGGCCAAGGCGCCGGCGCCAATGGAGATGGCCGCGAACGGCAGCACCGGCATGCCGGGGATCAAGGCGATCACGCCGCCGGCCGCCGAGACCATGCCCAGGGCCGCCGGGTTCATCGCCAACTGCAGGGTCAGGGCCTTGTCCGCCGCGCCTTCGACCCCGGCCTTGGAGACCAGGAAGCCGGCGGCGATGGAGATCACCAGGGCGGGGATCTGGCTGACCAGGCCGTCGCCGATGGTCATCACGGTATAGCTGGTCGCCGCCTGGGCGATCGGCAGGCCGTGCTGGAAGACGCCGATCAGAATGCCGCCGACGATATTGATGCCGACGATGACCAGGCTGGCGACGGCGTCGCCGCGCACGAACTTGGAGGCGCCGTCCATGGAGCCGAAGAAGGTCGATTCCTGCTCCAGCTCCTTGCGGCGGGTTTTTGCGGTTTCCTGGTCGATCAGCCCCGAGGACAGGTCGGCGTCGATGGCCATCTGCTTGCCCGGCATGGAGTCCAGGGTAAAGCGGGCCGCCACTTCGGCGATCCGGCCCGAACCCTTGGTGACGACGACGAAGTTCACCAGCACCAGGATGGCGAAGACGATCACGCCGATGATGTAGTTGCCCTGCATCATCAGCTGGCCGAAGGCCTGGATGATGTGGCCGGCGCCCTGGGTGCCTTCCTGGCCGTGTCCCAGGATCAGGCGCGTGGACGCCAGGTTCAGGCCCAGCCGGAACAGGGTCGTCACCAGCAGCACCGTCGGGAACGACGTGAACTCCAGCGGCTTCTTGATCATCAGCGAGGTCATCAGGATCAGGACCGCGCTGGTGATCGAGACCGCCAGCAGCATGTCCAGCATGAAGGCTGGGACCGGCAGGATCAGCAGGACGATGATGCCGACGACGCCCAGCGCCAGGCCCACATCGCCGCGCGACACCCAGCTCAGCACATCCTTGCCGGTGGGGCGGTTGGTCGACGAGAAGGGAAGGGCGGGATTAGCCAACGACGCCCACTCCAGCGATATGGTTCAACGCCAACCGCCCGACTTCGGCGAAGGCGTTATCGTGCGAATTGTCGAGCGCGCCGGCGACCTCGAGGTAGACGGCGATGAGGATCGGCGCGCCCGTGGGCGGCGCGAAGAAGGCGACATCGCCGGCGGTGGTTGAACCGAGGCCCGTCTTGTGACCCATGCGCCAGCCCGGCGGCGTCACCGTCTTCAGGCGGTTGGGGCTGGTCGAGCAGGCCTCCAGCCAGCTGTTCAGCTTGGCCAAGGACGACGCCGAAAGCGTCTTGCCGAAAAGGATGTCTCGCCAGAGCCCCGTCATGGAGACCGGTGTGGTGGTGTCGTGCGGATCGTCGCCGGGGCCCGGGCGATTGAGCGTGGGCTCGGTGCGGTCGAGTCGGGTGACGCGATCGCCGAGCGAGCGGATATAGTGTGTCACCCCAGCCGGACCGCCGAGGGCCGCGAGGATCAGGTTGGCGCAGGTGTTGTCGCTGAGCTCGACGGCCGCCGCACAAATCGCCTCCAGCGTCATGCCGCCCTTGGCGAGGTTGGCCTTGGCCACCGGGGCGTATTCCTGCAGGTCGGCGGCGCTATAGGCGATCCAGCGGTCGAGATGCTCCTGCCCGCGATCGACCCGCGCCAGCACTGCTGACACCGCCAACGCCTTGAAAGTACTGCACATCAAAAAGCGTTCGTCCGAGCGCCAGGCTAAGGTCTGGCCGTCGCCAACGCGTCCGGCCCATACACCCAGCCGGGCGCCGGTCCGCGCTTCGATCGCCTTGAATCGCGCGTCGAGCATAGGCTCCGCGAGCGCCGGCGCGGCCGCGACGGAGGCCGTTACGCCCAGGCCAAAACTGCGGCGGGTCAACAAAAGGCGTCGCTCAGGCCGCATTCGCGCCCAGGCCTTGCGGCGCGGGGACCGAAACACCGGCCTCCGAATATTCCTTCAGCTTGTTGCGCAGGGTGCGGATCGAGATGCCGAGGATGTTGGCCGCGTGGGTGCGATTGCCGAAGCAGTGACTGAGCGTGTCGATGATCAGCTGCTGTTCGACTTCCGCCACCGTCTGGCCGACGAAGGAGCGCTGGGCGGCTTCAGCGGCCAGGGACGCAACCCGGGCGGTCTGAGCGTCGGGCGCGCCGCTCATGGGCTGGCCGTCCGGCAGGCGGATCGCGAACTCTTCGATCTCAGGTCCGGTGGATAGCAGCACCGCGCGGTGCATGGCGTTTTCTAGCTCGCGGACATTGCCGGGCCAGCGATGGGTCGCCAGACGTTGACGCGCGGACAGCGCCAGCGGTCGCGTCGGCACGCCGTTGGCGATGGCATACTTCTTCACGAAATATTCCGCGAGCGCGATCACATCGCCCGGCCGCTCCCGCAGAGGGGGCAGGCGCAGGTTCACGACGTTCAGCCGATAGAGCAGGTCTTCGCGGAACGTCCCTTCGCGCACAGCCTGGACCAGGTCGCGATTGGAGGTGGCCAGGATGCGGATGTCGATCTTGACCGGCCGTGAGCCGCCGACCCGGTCGATCTCCCGCTCCTGCACGGCCCGCAGCAGTTTGGCCTGCAGGCGTCCGTCCATTTCGGAGATTTCGTCCAGCAGCAGGGTGCCGCCGTCGGCTTCCTCGAACTTGCCGATTCGCCGCGCCAGGGCGCCGGTGAAGGCGCCCTTCTCGTGGCCGAACAGCTCGCTCTCTAGCAGGTTTTCCGGGATGGCGGCGCAGTTGACGCTGATGAAGGGGCGCTGGGCGCGGCGGGACTTCTGATGGACGTATCTCGCCATCACCTCCTTGCCGACGCCGCTCTCGCCGGTGATCAGGATGGAGGCGTCGGAGCCGGCCACCTGGTCGGCGAGGGCGAGCACGTTCTGCATCGCCGGATCGCGCGCCACCAGCGGGCGGTTGTCATCCGACACCGCGGCCAACACCGCGGCGATCAGATCGGCGTCCGGGGGTAGGGGGATGAATTCCTTGGCCCCGGCGCGGATCGCATCGCCCGCCCGTTTGGGGTCGGCGCCGACCCCGCAGGCCACCACCGGCACCCGGATCCGCTCCGCCTCGTTGGCGGCGATCAGGCCGGCGATGTCGAGGTCGTAGTCGACCATCAGCAGGTCCGCGCCCTGGCCGGCGCGCAGGGCGTGGGTCGCCTGCTCGCAGGTCTCGACGTGGGCCACCTTCGCCCCGGCGTTCATCGCGATTTTCACCGCGTTGGACAGTTGTCCGTTCAGTCGTCCGACGACCAGAAGTCGCATCGGTAGTCTCCTTAAATCACGAGAGTCCTCAGACCGCCGTGTCGCCGTCCTTGATGATTTCCGTCATGGTCACGCCCAACCGCTCGTCGACGACGACCACTTCGCCGCGCGCCACCAGGCGGTTGTTCACATAGATGTCGATCGCCTCGCCGACCTTGCGGTCCAGCTCCAGCACGCTGCCCTGACCCAGCTGAAGCAGCTGGGCGACGGAGAGGCTGGCTCTGCCCAGCACCGCGGAGATGTGCACGGGCACGCCGAACACCGGCGCAAGGTCGGCTGCGCTCTTGTCGCCGGGGTCGATCTCCAGCTCCGACGCCAGCGGCGTGTTCGCTTCAAACTCTGCCAGGGGCATCTTGGTGGCGGTTTCGGTGGGATCGTCGGCCATGTGGCGGCTTTCAGGTGGAGGGGGAAAGGGTGAGAGGTTCGGCGTGTAGGCCTTCGGCCGCCACGGCAGTGCGCAGGGCTGCTTCGACGCGAGCCGCGGCTTCGGCGGGATCGAAGGCGGCGCGGCCATCGCCCCAGTCGAGCACGAACCCGGCCGGCGGCAGCCTGGGTTCGTCCTTGACCAGGATCTGGCCGGGATAGCCGAGCGATTGGGCGAGATTTTCGAGCGCGGTTCGGCTGCGCTCGACCATGTCGCCGTTGACCCGCACGATCAGTCTGGGCTGGGATTCGATTTCGCGGGCGAGGCTTTCCAGCGCCGCGCTCACGGGCGCCTCCGGGAACTGCTCAAGCGCCGCGCCAGCGATCGCTTTCGCGGCGGCCAGGGCCAATTCGGCGCTGGACTCGCGGTGTTCGTGCACCAGGGCGGTCAGCGCCGGCAGAGCCGCCTTCACCGTTCCGGCGATGTCGGCGAGCGCGGCGGCGGCGGCCTGTTCGGTGCGGGCGACGACCGACCGCTCGCCCTCGGCGAACGCCTGGGCCCGCTCGGCCTGAACCTCTTCGGGCGTGTAGGAGCGTTTCGGGCGGGGCGCGGTGGCGCTGATGTCGCCAGCGTCGTCGAAGACGGTGTCGAAGGCGAACTTCTGATGGGGGACGATGTTCATGGGCGGGCGCTCAATAGATCAACTCGTCGTCGCCGCCCGACCCGGCCAGCATGATCTCGCCCTTGGCGGCGAGGTCTTTGGCGACCTGGACCATGGCCATCTGGGCGGCGTCCACGTCGCGCAGGCGCACCGGACCCATGCTCTCCATGTCCTCGCGCATGATCTTGGAGGCGCGCTCGCTCATGTTGGAGAAGAACATTTCGCGTAAGGCGTCGGAGGCGCCCTTCATCGCCAGGCTCAGCTGAGTCTTGTCCACCCCCCGCAACAGGGTCTGCACGCCGCCGGGGTCGAGCTTGTTCAGATCCTCGAACACGAACATCAGCGCGCGGATGCGTTCGGCGGATTCCCGGCTGCGCTCTTCCAGGGCGGCGATGAAACGCGCCTCGGTCTGACGGTCGAAGTTGTTGAAGATGTCCGCCATCATTTCGTGGCTGTCGCGCTTGGAGGTGCGCGCCAGGTTGGACATGAATTCCGTGCGCAGCGTCTGTTCGATCTTGTCGAGGATTTCCCGCTGCACCGGCTCCATGCGCAGCATGCGGGTGACGCATTCGAGGGCGAAGTCCTCGGGCAGGGCGGCCAGCACCCGGGCGGAATGCTCGCCCTTGATCTTCGACAGCACCACCGCGACGGTCTGCGGATATTCGTTCTTCAGATAATTGGCCAGCACCGCCTCGTTCACGTTGGCGAGCTTGTCCCACATGGTGCGACCCGCCGGACCGCGAATCTCCTCCATGAGGTTGTCGACCTTGTCGGATGGCATGAAGGACTGCAGCAGACGCTGGGTCTGCTCGAAGGAGCCCATCACCGCGCCGGTGCCGCCCATGCCGGAGATGAATTCGACCAGCAACTCCTCGATAACGGTGGACGAGACCGTACCGAGGCTGGCCATGGCCTGGGACAGTTCCTTGATTTCCTCCTCGTCCAGCGCCTGCCAGAGCGCCGTGTGTTCCTCGCCGAGCGCCAGCATGATGACAGCCGCCTTCTCGGGTCCCGAGAGCCGGCCGGGATCGACGATGGTTTTTTTTCCAGCCATGGGCGTCCTCAGGCCTCATGCAGCCAGCTGCGAAGGATCGAGATCGATTCCTCCGGATGCTTGTCGACGAATTCCGAGACGCTCTTGACCGACGAAACGCGGACCTGACCCTCGATCTGAGCCAAGTTGATGCGCTGGTCCATGTCGCTGGGCTGCGGGCCTGAGAGGGCGAGCGAGCCGCCCGAGCCGTCCGCAGCGCCGGCGATCTGCAGCATGCCGCCGCCAGCCTGACCCCCGCCCGACGCGCCGGCAGGCAGGGCGCGCATGGCCCCCAGGCCGCCGCCGCCAGCGGTCGCCAGGAGGGGGCGAACCACGAAGAAGATGATCAGCGCCGCCACAGCCGCCCCGATCAGCAGCTCCACGCCGCGCATCAGGTCGTTCTTGTCGAAGTCGGTCATCTTGGACGCCGCCGCGGTGCCGCCGGTGACCCCGTCATGGGCGAAGCGGACATTGATGACGCTGATCTGGTCGCCGCGGGTCTGGTCGAAGCCGACCGCCGAGCGGACCAGCTGTTCGATGTGCTGCATCTCCTGCGGCGTGCGTGCGGTGTAGCCGGTCGCATTGCCCTTGGCGTCGTAGGTCGTCACGCCATCCACGGCCACGGCCACCGACAGCTTCTTGACCGCGCCGGGCATGGCGACGGTGGTCTTGGTGATCTTGGAAATCTCGTAGTTGGTGGTCTCGGTGTTCTGGTCGCTGGTCGTACCGCCGCTGCTCGTGCTGGTCGCGGCGCCCGGCGTGCCTGGAACGTTGGCCGACGCTGTGGCGGCGCCGCCGTTGTTGGTGTCGGGCTGTTTGGAATTCTCGCCCGATGTCTGCGTGGAGCGAACGATGCCGCCCGAGCCGTCGGGGTCGAACTTCTCTTCCTGGGTGGTGACCTGGTCGAGATCCACGTCCGCCGTGACCTGCACCCGGGCATTGCCGGGGCCGACGACGCCTTCGACCAGTTCCTTGATCCGCTTCTTTACATTTTCCTCGGTGGCGTTGCGGTGATCGTTCGCGGCGGCGTCCGCCTCGGCGCTGCCGTCGCCGCCGCCCAGCATCTTGGAGTTCTGATCGACGATGGTCACTCGTTCCGGCTTCAGGTTGGGCACCGCGCCGGCGACCAGGTTCTGCAGGGCGCGAACCTGGTCGGAGGCCGGCTCGCGGCCACCGACGCCGATCACCACGGAGGCGGAGGGCTGCTCTTCCTGGTCCTCGAACAGCTGATGCTTGGGCAGCACCAGCTGAACGCGGGCGAAGGTTACGCCGTCGAGTGAACGAATGGTGCGCGCCAGCTCGCCTTCCAGCGCTCGCTGGCGGTTCAGCTGTTGGACGAAATCGGTTTGGCCAAGCGCGCTGGCGTTATCGAAAATCTCGTAGCCGACCGATCCGGAGGTCGGCAGGCCTTTGGACGACAGCATTAGGCGCGTCGAGGCGACCTTGTCGCGCGGCACCATGATGGTCGAGCCGTCGCCCTTGGCGTCATATTTGATGCCCGCGGCGCTCAGCGCCTGGCTGATGGTGGCGGCTTCTTTAAGGTCGAGGTTGGCGTAGAGCAGGGCCTCGGGCTCGGAGCCGAGGTGTAAAACCAGCGCGACGAGAGCGGCGGCGACACCGGCGGACACGCCAATAATCGTGGCCAGACGGCCAACACCGAACCGTTGCAAGGCCTCTAAGAACTGATTCAACGCCAACCCTTCCCGCCCGCCGCACGGTTTTGAGTCCGTCGGCTAGGCAGGATTTACCCAGCGGTTGGTAAACGGGGGTTTAAGGTTTGCGACCCGGCAAAATCCGCCGGGCTCAAAACGGCCCTTCGCGCCAAAGCAAAACGGCCGCGTCCTTAACGAACGCGACCGTCCTGTTTGGATTTTTGGCCGCCGTTTTAGCGGTACTGCTGGATCCGCGTCGTGCGCAGGCCAGCCAGGCCGTAGCGTTCGATCGACTGCTGCCAGCCGAGGAATTCCTCGTTGGTGAGGCGATAACGCTCGCAGGCCTCGTCCAGAGTGAGCAATCCGCCGTGCACGGCCGCGACCACCTCGGCCTTGCGCCGGATCACCCAACGTTGGGTGTTTTCCGGCGGCAAGTCCGACAGGGTCAACGGCGCGCCGGTTGGACCGATCACGTACCGCTCGCCTTTGCTGTTTAGGCGTTGCTGTTGCAACATGGCTTTACGCCTTTCCCACCATCACTGTTGGGGTGAACCATAGCCGCCGGGCCATAACATCGGCTTAATCGTGATAGTAAAGATAATCATAATATAGTACCGATCCCCCCGTTGGCGATTGTGGACTGATCGTTAATTGGTATTCACCAAGGTTGATGAATAATTTTATCTAATGATCGATAGTAAGTCTTGAGTCATCTGGTCGGCGGTGGTGATCACCTTCGATGAGGCGGTGTAGGCCTGCTGGCTGATGATCAAGCTGGTGAATTCTGTCGACAGGTCGACGGTCGAAGACTCAAGCGCCGAGGTCTGCAGGGTTCCCGCGCCACCGCTGCCGGGTGTCTTGATGGAGACGTCGCCGCTACTGGTGGAGGCCAGGTAGGCGTCGCCACTGACGTTGGTTAGGCCGTCGTAGTTAGGGAAGGTCGCCAGGGCGACCTGGCCGATCACACGCGAGGTGCCGTTGTCGAAGGTGGCGTTGACGTCGCCGTTGTCGCCGATGGTCACCGCGCTGAGGTTGCCGAACGGCGTGCCATTGGTGACGATCGACTGAGTCACGGACGAGGCGTCGAACTGCGTCAGGCCCGAGCCGCTGGTGCTTGATCCCAGGTTCAGAGTCAGCGTCTGAGCCGCGGAGCCGGTGCCGGCCGCCCAGGCCACGCCGCTGGTCGGTGGCGTAGCGCTGGAGGCGCCGATATTGATCACCCCGCCGGGGATGGCCGTCAGAAGGGTTGACGCCGACTGATTGAGGCTGCCGTCGGTGTTGAACACCAGCGTGCCCGCCGCGATCTGCCCGGCCGGCGCGGTGCTGCCGGTCGCCTCGGTGATGGCCGACGTCGGCACCGACTGCACTTCGGCATACCAGGTGTTCGGCGTCGAGCTTTGCAGCAGGTCGAGCTGGACGGTCTGTTGGCCGCCGAGGGAGTCGGAGATCGGCACCTGGATGGTGAAGTCCGGCTGCACCCCTGTGCCGGCGGTGGCGTCATAGGCGGTCATGCTGTCGGTGGTGGGGTCATAGGTGCCCGAGCTCACCGCATCCGAAACGGCCTGGCCCGAATCCAGGTTGGCGTTCACGGTTGCGCTGGTCGTCGCGGTAACCGTGCCGCCGACGGAATTGACGTTGATGGGCGACAGGCTGGCCAGGTTCTGGGCGCTGGTCTGGACGACGCCCTGAGAATTGGCCGGGAAGCCTTGCAGATAGAGGCCCGCGGAATTGACCAGGTAGCCCTGGGAGTTGGGCGTGAATGATCCGGCCCGGGTATATTCCACGGTGGAGGACGGCGTGATCGCCGACGGCGTCGTCGTGGTGACGAACATGCCGGCGCCGCTGATCGCCAGGTCGGTGGGTGAGCTGGTCTGGGAGATAGTGCCCTGTTCAGCGACTAGCTGGGCGTTCGAACCGGACACCCCGCCGGCGGCGCCGGACGCGCTCGAGCCGGTTACGAGGGTGTCGAAGTCGACGTTGTTGGTCTTGTAGCCGACCGTGTTGACGTTGGCGATGTTGTCCGAGATCGCCGATAGCGCCGCGGAGTTGGCTATCAGGCCCGAAACACCGGCCAACATGGCGTTGTTGATGCTCATGGTCTTGGTCCTTGATCTAACCGGTGACGCCGGTCACGGAACTGAGAGGCACTTGGTCGGAGCCAATGGTGACCATGGTCTGGCCATTGACCTGCTGAACCGCCGTGACGGCGCCCGTCACGGTGGTGGTGGGAGTGATGGCCTGGCCGGCGGAATTGGTCGCCGTCAGGGTCAGTGTGTAGAGATTGCCGCTGGTCTGGGGGGTCCCAGCGCTGTTGTCGCCGTTCCAGGTGAAGCTTTGCGCGCCGGCGCTGGTGCCGGTGAGCGAGCCGCTCCAGACCACCGTGCCGGTCGAGTCGGTGACGGTCCCGATCACCTTCGCTGCCTGGCTAGGCAGGTTGTAGGTGAAGGTGGCGTCGCCGTTTTCCAGCATGGCGGTCGTACCGCTGCCGGTCGCGGACTTGCCGATCAGGCCCACCGCGTTGGTCACGCCGCCCTGGCTTTGGTTGACGAGAGTCTGCAGCAACTGGTTGGAGAGCAGCTGTTGCTGCACCCCGGTCATTTCGGTGATCTGCTGGGTGAACTGGTCGGTATCCATTGGCGACAACGGATCCTGGTTCTGCAGTTGGGTGGTCAGCAGTTGCAGGAAGCTGGTGTAGTTGTTGGCGATGGTCGACAGGCCGGAGTTCAGCGTCGACTGAGCCGCGGCGTTTGTGGTGGTTCCAACTCCGGATGTGGACATCTGGCGGCTTCCTAAATCGTTATGTCGAGGCCGGACGCGCCCGACGAGGCGCGTGAGGCGACGGCAGCCTGAACCAGGGAGTCCGGGCTGGTGTTGGCGAAGGCGGCGGCGGCGCCCGCCGACGACTGGCCTTGATTGTTCTGTTGCTGCTGGGCGAACCCGGCGCCCTGGCCGCCTACGTCGAAGCTCAGGCCGCCTTGCGGGACATTGAAGCCGGCCTGCTCGAGGGCCTGCTGCAGATCGGCCGAGTGGGAGCGGGCGTCGGCCGCGCTCTGCGGATTGGTGAACGACAGCGAGGCGCTGACCTGGCCGGACGAGTCGATGCGGACCTGAACATCAACATGCCCGAGGCCGGCAGGATCGAGGGACAGGTCGAACCGGGTCGATTTGCCGGAGGTCCTGGCGGCGATCTGGTCCGCGATCTGGCTGGTGATCGCCGAGCCAGAGCTGGCGCTGGTAGAGGCTGTCTCAGTTACGCCGCCGGTCGCGCCGGTGGTGGTGGCGATCACCGGCGTGGCCGTGGACCCATCGGCGGCTGCCGGGGCGGGTTGGACAGCGGCGTCATCGCCCGCGGTCTTGCCGCTGGCGCTATTCGACCCCTCTTGGCCGGCCTGGTGGGCCAGGGCGGAAATAGCATTCGCCGTGGTGGCGGTCGTCGTGGCGGTGGGGGATGCCGCGTCGGCGTCGGGCGAGGCGGCTGTGGCCGGATCGCCCGTCTTCCCCGAGGCCTTGGCGGTCGCCGCCGATTTCGCGAACACGCCGGCGGTCGTCGCCGAAACGATCGGCGAAGCGGAGGCGGCATCGGCGGCGTCCGCGTCGTCATCGGCGCCCGAAGCGGCGTTACTGGCCGCCGCCAAGGCGATCGCCGCCTGCACGCCGGGCGAAGGCGTCGGGATAGACGTCGTTGTTGTGGGCAGCGCCTGAGTGTCGACCTGTTGCAGATCGGCGGTCGACAGGGAGCCTGGCGAAACTGAATTGCTGGCCGAGGCGGCGGCTTTCGCATCGATCGCCGGTGGAACGGACGATTGGGCGGTGTCGGCCTGCGACACGACCGTGGCCACTATGGACGCCGCGGTCGAGGGGAGGGGCGTGGGCGTGGGCGTGGCGGAGGTCGTGGTCGTGGTCGTGGTCGGTGTGGCCGCGCTCGGCGTTGATGTCGTCGGGGCCGCGCTCGGCGTTGATGTCGTCGGGGCCGCGCCCGTGGCTGCGGCCGCAGCCAGGCTTTGGATTGCGCCAACCGTTGCATCGGCCGCCGTCTGGGCTGAATCCTGGGTCTTGGATCGTGGTGCGGCGGCTGTCGTCGCGGTCGTGCTGGCGGCGGCGGTCGATGCTCCGGCGTCCGCGCCCGCCAGCAGGGCGGCGATCGTCGCCGCAGCGGTAGGATTGCCGGAAGCCGTAGGCGTGGCCGCCGTCGATGCTTGATTTGCCGCCGTGGCCTCGGCGTTCGCCGCGGCCTGGAGGGCCGCGAAGGATAGAGTCGGCGTGGTCTTCGTCGCGCCGGCGCTCGTGGCGCCCGATGTCGGCGCCTGGGTAGTGGTGAGTGCGACCTGCTGCGTGGCAGTTTGTCCAAACAGCGCCGCCAGGGCCTGAGCGAAGGCGTCGTCACCGTCGGTCTTGGACGCCTCGCCGCTCGTCTCATCGGTCGTCAGGCCGCCCAATCCGGTCGTGGACTTGCCGCCAGCCAACGCGCCGGCAGCGGCGCCGGCGGCGGCCGGAGCGGTTCCAGGAAATACGGCAGTCGAGACTGTGGTGGTCATGTCTCTCGGGCGAGTTGAATGAAGCGGGGGACAGGCGGCGCGTGCTGCGCGGAATATTCGTAGTCCCCCAAGCAACCGCCGCGCCAACATGGTTTCCAAGTTATAACATATTGAAAAGACGTAATATTTTATTGATCGGCTTGCCGTCGACCGTCTTCGCGCGGACGTTTTTGCCGATCACCGATAGGCAAGGACGGCCCGGCGCGGGGGCATCGGCCAGTTGGCGCGGCTTTTGCGTTAACCATCGTCGAGCGTTTGGCCATGATCGAGGGAGGCCATGAAAATCAACGGTTTGCCGATCAATCGACGCCAGACAAGGCTGTGCGGCGGGCAGAAAATGCCCGGCGCGCTAGGTCGCGCCTGCCGGGCGGAGCGCTAAGCCGTGACCAGCATCAACCAGATCCTCAACTCGGCTTCGTCGGGCCTCTACACCGCCCAGACCGGCATCCAGGTCGTTTCGAACAACGTCGCCAATATCAATACGACCGGCTACGCGACCGAGCAGCTCAACCAGACCTCCACGGTCACCGGCGGCGTCGGCAGCGGTGTCGACGGGCAGGGCGTCACCCTGGCCGCCAATCAGTATTTGCAGAACGCCAGCCTTGGCGCCGCCGCCGACGCGGGCTCGGCCAGCATCACCTCAAGCATGTTGACGCAGGCGCAGGGCCTGTTCGGCGATCCGGGCCAGACTGGCAGCTATCTGAACCAGCTCAGCCAGGTGTTCACCGACTTTTCCGCCGTGGCGTCCAACCCATCCAGCAGCATCAGCAGCTCACAGACGGTCAACGACCTTACCCAGTTCCTGAACCAGTCGGGAACGATCGCCTCATCAATTAGCCAGCTGGGAGGGCAGGCCGACAACCAGATCGGTTCGGACGTCACCACGGCCAACTCCCTGATGGGCCAGATCGCGTCGCTGAACTCCAAAATCCTCGGCGACCAGGGCGCTGGCGAGAGCACGGCCGACACTCAGAACACCCAGAACCAGCTGGTCACCCAGCTGTCGTCGCTGATGGGCATACAGGCTTCGACGGGCTCCAACGGTACAATAACCTTGCGCTCGACCTCGGGGGCGACCCTGGTCGGTGTGGGCGGTGCGGCGACCTTGTCCTACACGCCGGTCAACGGCGGCGTCAGCCAGGTCCAGGTCGCTCAGCCGGGCGGGTCGCAAACCGCCGTGCCCCTCACCCTCGCCACGGGCGAGATTGGCGGCCTGCTGTCCCTGCGCAACACTCAGCTGCCCGGCATCGCCTCCCAGCTCAGCAGCTATGTCAGCGGCGCGGTGAGCGCGCTCAACCAGGCGTCCAACGGCGCCTCGTCCGTGCCTCCGCCGAATACCTTGACCGGGTCCAATATCGGCATCGATCTGACGACGGCAATCAGCGGCTTCAGCGGCGACACCAATGTGGCGGTGTTGAACAGCACGACTGGCGTGATCCAGCAGCAGGTGGCGATCGACTTCACCAACGATCAGATGACCGATGGCAGTGGCAATGTAACCAGCTTTTCGCCGTCGACCTTCCTGTCCTCGCTCAACGGCGCGCTCGGCGGAACGGCCACGGCCAGCTTCACCAATGGCGTCCTCAGCATCGCCGCGCAGGCGGGGTCGGGGGTGGCGGTCCAGAATAGCCCTTTGACGCCATCGCAAAACGCCGCTGGCTCCAGCTTCGGCCAGTATTTCGGGCTGAACAACCTGGTCACCTCCAGCGCGCCCACCAACTACAATACCGGCCTGACCACCGCCGCGCCCGATGGTTTCACCGCTGGTGGTGTGATCAGCCTGCAGCTCACGGGCGCCAACGGCGCCGCGTTGACGGACGCAACCGTAACCATGCCTGCAGGCTCGACCATGCAGGACGTGCTGAACTCGCTGAACGCGACCAACGGCGGAGTGGGGCTTTACGGCCAGTTCGGCCTGAGCAGCACTGGGCTGATGACCTTCAACGCCTATACCCCAGGCACGACGGTCTCGGTGCTTGGGGACAATACCCAATGGGGAACCGGCGGCGCTTCGCTCTCGGGCCTGTTCGGCATTGGCGGCGGCGCCCAGTCCAGTATCGCCGGCAGTTTTCAGGTGCGGCCCGATATCGCCGCCAACCCGGCCTATCTGCCGACGGCGACGCTCAACCTATCGGCCGCGACCGGCCAGGCCGCGCTATTGATCGGCGACGGCAGCGGCGCGACGGCTCTGTCCAACGCCGGTTCGACTCAGGTGACCTTCGGCGCCGCCGGGTCCCTGGCGGCGATCACCACGTCTGCCAGCCAATACGGCGCGACGCTCGGCGGGGCGATCGGCCAACAGGCGTCATCGGCGAACCAGGCCAACACCAACGCGACCGCCGTCCAGTCGGAAGCCAACAGCCAGCTTGCGTCGGTGGAAGGCGTCAACCTGGACCAGGAGCTGGTCAAGCTGACCACCTATCAGCAGGCCTACAGCGCCTCGGCGCGTCTGGTGACCGCCACCCAGGACATGTTCACCGCCCTAGAGAATATGATCGGACAATAATCCATGGTCGGCATATCCACCTCCACCGCCTACACCACCGTGCTCAACGGGCTTTTGACGGCTCAGACCGCTCAGGCTACCGCCACCCAGCAGATCTCCAGCGGCGAGACCGCGTCAAACCTGCAGGGGTATTCCGGCCAGTCCGACACCCTGCTCGCGCTGCAGTCGGTGCAGTCGCAGACGGGCGCCTATCTGACCAACGCCCAGTCCACGGCCAATGTGCTGAGCGCCCAGGACCTGGGCTTCACCCAGCTGAACAGTTCCGCGTCGAGCGCCGCCACGGCCATCAGCACGGCGCTTGGGTCCGGATCGGGCGAGACCTTGATGCAATCCCTGGGCACCAGTTTCCAGGACGCCGCGTCGGCGTTGAATACCAGTTATGATGGTCAATATGTGTTTTCGGGCGGTGCGGTCACGACCCAGCCGACGACAGCGACCTCGATCACGGACCTGACCACGGGCGCGCCGATCTCCAGCCTGTTCCAAAACGGCGATAATGTTTCGACAGCCCAGATCGGCCCGTCTACCTCCGTACAGACGGGGTTCCTGGCTGACCAACTAGGGACCAATCTTTACACCGCCTACCAGTCGGTTCAGGCCTATGTGCAGGCCAACGGCCCCTTCAGCAATCCGCTGACCGCGGACCAGACCACCTTCCTGCAGGGCGCTCTATCGAGCTTCCAGGCCGCCAACACCCAATTGACCAGCGCCCAGGCGCAGAACGGCTTGGCGCAACAGCAGGTGACGACGGCTCAGACCCAGCTGTCTGACCAGCAAACCACCATCACCAACCTTGTCGGCAACATCTCCAGCGCCAACATCGCCCAGGCCACCACCAATCTTGAGCAGGCGCAGACGGCGGTGCAGGCCTCGTCCCAGGCCTTCCTGGCGCTGCAGAACAGCACCAACACCTTGATGAGCCTGTTGCAGTCCGCAGGCGCCTGACCTCGCAAAACCGCGCCAGGGTCGCTACATTGGCGACCTTCGACCCAAGAGCGCTTCTTCCCATGCCGCTGGACATCGCCGACAACCTTACCGAGGGGGACGCCTTACAAGCGGCCCGAGACGCCGTGGGCTTGCCCGCTGGCGCGCGGGTGCTTGCGGCCATGTCCGGTGGGGTGGACTCCACCGTCACCGCCGCCCTGCTCAAGCGAGCCGGCTACGATGTGGTCGGCGTCACCCTGCAGCTCTACGACCACGGGGCGGCGATCAGTAAGAAGGGCGCCTGCTGCGCGGGTCAGGATATCCACGACGCCCGCACCGCCGCCGAGGCGATGGGCATCCCGCACTATGTGCTCGATTATGAGAGCCGGTTTCGCGACTCCGTGATCGAGGAATTCGCCGACGCCTATCTGCGGGGCGAGACGCCGGTTCCCTGCATCCGCTGCAATCAGACGGTCAAATTCCGCGACCTGCTGGACGTGGCTCGCGACCTGGGCGCGGCGGCCATGGCCACGGGTCACTATGTCCAGCGCCGCCTTGGCCCGAATGGCGCTGAGTTGCACCGCGCCGCCGACGCCGCGCGCGACCAATCCTACTTTCTGTTCGCCACCACCCGCGACCAGCTCGACTATCTGCGTTTCCCGCTGGGCGGTCTGCCCAAGCCGGTGGTGCGGCAGGTGGCGATGGAGCTGGGCCTGGCCGTCGCCGACAAGCCGGACAGCCAGGACATCTGTTTCGTGCCCGAGGGCCGCTACACCACGGTGATCGACCGTCTGCGCCCGCAAGGCGCCGAGCCGGGCGACATCGTCCATCTGGACGGCCGCGTGCTGGGCCGCCACGAAGGCATCACCCGCTATACGGTGGGCCAAAGGCGTGGCCTGAACGTCGCCGTCGGCGATCCCCTGTTCGTGGTCAGGCTGGATGTGGATAGCCGCCAGGTGATCGTCGGCCCCCGCGAAGCGCTGCTGACCGGCGGCCTTAGCCTGAACGAGATCAACTGGCTGGGCCGCCAATCGACCTTCGCCGCCGCCGCCGACGACGGCCAGCGCATCCTGGCCCGCGTCCGCTCGACCCGTGAGCCCGTGCCAGGGCGCATTGCGATGGTCGATGGCGACGCTCAGGTGGTTTTTGATGGCTCCGAAGAGGGCGTCGCGCCAGGTCAGGCCTGCGTGCTCTACGATCCGGTCGAGACGTCGCGCGTGCTTGGCGGCGGGTTCATCGCCCGGACCATCGCCGCAGGCTAGACCCTGTAGGCCCGCATCAGTGTCAACAGATCGCGCTTGACCAGCTCCAGCGCCGCGCGCGGATCGTCGGCCCGGGCGGCGGCTTCGGCGCCTTGAAGCAGGGCCGCGAGCAGCATTTCGGCGGCGAGGGCCGGATCGGCCATCCGCGCCAAGCCTGCGTCCGAAAGCCCCCGCAACACCTGGGTCGCGATCCCCAGCCCGTACCGCATCTGGATTTCACGCCAGGCGACCGCCCCAAGCACCACCGGCGCGTCGACCAGAACGATGCGGCGGATCCGTGCATCGAGCAGATGTTCCAGTGTGAGGGCGGCGGCGGCCTCAAACCGCACCCAGGGATCGGCGGAGGTTCCGCCAGCCTTCATGACCTCCAGCGCGATTTCCGCCTCGATCGCCTCCGCCACTGCCCCGAACAGGGCCGGTTTGTCGGCGAAGTGGTGATAGAGGGCGCCGGTCGTCACCTGCGCCGCCTCGGCGATCCCGGCCACAGACGCGGCCTCGTAACCGAGCCGGCCGAAAACCTCCCGCGCCGCGTCCAGAATTTCTAGCCGCGTCTGCTCGCTCAGCGCCTGACGGCGATTGACGGCGCGAGATTTTGACATATTGTCATTATCTACCATAATTACATTATCTGAAATGCGAGAATCATGTTCATGACCCACCCATTCTCCACGATCTATCTCGCCGTCACCGGGATTTTCTTCGCCGGTAGCGGCGTCTATTCCCTGTCCAAGCCGCTGAACTTCGCCGCCGCTCTTGACCTGTCCATCCTGCGCGCCGGCGGGTCGAACGAAGTGCGCGCCCAATATGGCGGCTTCTTCCTGGTGCTTGGCGTCACCTGCTGCCTGGCGATGCTGGGGGTCGTGGACAGGCGATTTGGTCTTGGCGCGGCGGCGGTCACCCTGGGCGGCGTGGCTGGCGGCAGGCTGCTAGGACTTGCGATCGATCGTGGCGTAACAGGGTATGGGCCGGGAATCCGCAGCCTGTTGTTGGTGGATTCCGCCGGCTGCGCCCTGGCTGTCGCCGCGCTGATGCTCGACGCCTAGGGCGCTATCCCGCCCGCTCCAGCGTCTCCGCCAACGCTTCGCCGACGGTGACCGTGCAGCCGCCCTCGGTCTTGGACAGGTCGCCGGGCGCCACTTCGCCGCCGCAGCATTGGCAGATCAGCCCCGGCTCGAATTGGCCGCCGCAAGCCGTGTGAATGAAGTGAGTGGGAGCGCCCATGTCGCCATAGACGTGGCGCCCACCCCAGGCGGCCATGGTCATCAGCACGTTCCACAGGTCGCGGCCCTTGGGCGTGAGCACATATTCGAACCGGGGCGGATGGGTGGAGTAGGCCCGCTTTTCCAGGACGCCGTGACCCACCAGGCTTTTCAGCCGCGCGGCCAGGACGTTGCGGGCCACGCCCAGCTGTTCCTGCCATTGTTCGAAGCGCTGCACGCCGGCGAAGGCGTCGCGCAGGATGAGCAGGGTCCACGGGTCGCCGACAACTTCCAGAGTCGCCGCCACCGAGCAGATCTGATGAGAATAGTCCGCCGTTCTTCCCATGAAGTGATCGTGCGCGTAGGACGCGCGGATGACAAGCCCGCCTACGATTGTGGGCGCCGGGGTCGGCTGGTAGGACTAGCTTACCTATCGGATAGGTCTGAAGAGGAAGTCCGCCATGCCCGCCGCCGATCCCATCGTCATCGCCTCCTACGCCCGCACGCCCATGGGCGGCTTTCAGGGCGCGTTGGGCGCGGTGAAGGCGACGGAACTGGGCGCGGCGGCCGTCCGCGCGGCGGTGGAGCGGGCGGGGATCTCGCCTGACGCGGTCGAGCAGATCTTCATGGGCTGCGTGCTGCCGGCCGGTCTCGGCCAGGCGCCAGCGCGGCAGGCCGGTCTGGGCGGCGGCCTCTCGCTCGGCGCCCAGGCGACCACGGTCAACAAGATGTGCGGTTCGGGCATGCAGGCGGCGATCATGGCCCATGACGCCCTGGCGTCGGGCAGCGCCGACATCATCGTCGCCGGCGGCATGGAGAGCATGTCCAACGCCCCCTACCTGCTGGCCAAGCATCGCGGCGGCGCCCGGATCGGCCACGATACCGTGTCCGACAGCATGTACCTCGACGGTCTGGAGGACGCCTACGACCCCGGCAAGCTGATGGGCGCCTTCGCCGAAGAGGCGGCGCGCGAACGCCAGTTCGGCCGCGAGGCCATGGACGCCTACGCCATCGAAAGCCTGGCCCGCGCGCGGCGCGCCGTAGAGAGCGGCGCCTTCGCCGAGGAGATCGTCGCGGTGTCGGTCAAGACCCGTGCTGGCGTACAGGAGGTGTTCTCCGACGAGCAGCCTTTGAAGGCCGACCCGGCCAAGATCCCGACGCTGAAACCCGCCTTCGCCAAGGACGGTACGATCACCGCCGCCAACGCCTCATCGATCTCCGATGGCGCCGCGGCCCTGGTGCTAACGCGGGCCTCGGTGGCCGAGCGGCTGGGCCTGACGCCGATCGCGCGGATCGCCTCCCATGCGGCCCATGCCCAGAAGCCCGGCGAGTTTACCTCCGCCCCGGTTCCGGCCATGCGCAAGGCGCTGGAGCGCGCCGGCTGGAAGATCGGCGACGTCGACCTGTTCGAGGTCAATGAGGCCTTCGCGGTGGTGGCGATGATCGCCATGAGCGAGCTGTCGATCCCGCACGAGGTTCTGAACGTCAACGGCGGCGCCTGCGCCCTGGGCCATCCGATCGGCGCCTCCGGCGCGCGGATCCTGGCCACCTTGCTGTCGGCGCTCAAGGCGCGCGGCGGCAAGCGCGGCTTGGCCAGCCTCTGCATCGGCGGCGGCGAGGCGACGGCGATGGCGGTGGAGTTGATTTAGGCGAGGGGATAATACCCTCGCCAACGACAGATCAGCGAGGGAACCATGACCGCCAATCCCGTGGTCGATGACCGCGACCACGACCGCTACGAACTGACCGAAAACGGCCACGTCGCCTTCGCCGACTATCGGCGCAAGGCGGGGACGAATGTCATCGTGATCCCGCATGTGGAGGCGCCGGAGGCGCTGCGGGGCACAGGCGCGGCCGGACGCTTGATGGAAGGCGTCGTCGCCCACGCTCGTGCCGAGGGGCTGAAGATCATCCCGTCCTGTCCCTATGCCGACGCCTGGTTCAGGAAGCATCCGGCGGAAGCGGATTTGCTGGCCTAAAAGCTCATCCGTTCGCCAGGCACAAGGCCCGGGGGAACGGATGAGGATGACGTGACGCCCTTCCCCGAGAAGGGAAGGGCTCACTTCGCCTACCAGGGCCGACGCGGGGCGTCGTGCATCCAGTGGATCGTCGCGCCGAGGCGGTCGAGGCGCATTTGGATGTGCGTCCGGTCGCCGCCGCGCAGCTTGCCCCAGTGGTAGAAGCGATCGCGCTTCTCTTCGCTGCGGATGCTGTTCAGCTCAGCCTGGACCCGATCGGCCTCAAAGTGGTCGAGCGAGCCGTCCATGCGGCCGTGATTGATCCGGTCCTGCATCCAGTCGATCCGCTGATCGATGCTGAAGGCGCCGGCCGGCGGAGGTCCGAACTGGCCGGGCTGCGGGGGAGGGCCGTATTGTTGCGGCGCGGGCGGGCCATATCCCGGTCCGGGCGGCGGCGGTCCATAGCCCTGGGCCATGGCCGGGGCGGCGACGGCGGTCAAAGCGGTTGCGGCCAGAGCCGCGGCGATGATCAGTTTCATGGGGGCAGCTCTCGTTCAAAGGTTTCCGATGACCCCACCATGGCGAAGCCTGTCTGAACGGTTCCGGGCGCCTTTGTTATTTCAGGTTCACTTGAGCGAGGCCGGCGCCACGCCTAAGTTCAATTTCAACAAACCGAAGGGAAGACACGCCATGGCCGACACCGTCTACGACATCGCCGTCAATCGTATCGACGGCTCGGCCGCCAGCCTTGGCGACTACAAAGGCAAGGTGGTGCTGGTGGTGAACGTGGCCTCCAAATGCGGCCTTACCCCCCAGTACGAAGGTCTGGAAAAGCTTTACGAGACCTATGGCGACAAGGGCCTGGTGGTCGCTGGCTTCCCCGCCAACGAATTCGCCGGCCAGGAGCCGGGCACGAACGCCGAGATCGCCGACTTCTGCCAGACCAGCTTTGGTGTCAAATTCCCGATGTTCGAAAAGATCGTCGTCAAGGGCGATGGCCAGCACCCGCTCTATGCCAATCTGACCAAGGCCATCCCGGTGGCTGAAGGCGCCGGTGACCGCGCCCCGCCGGACGGCTCGGTGATGTGGAATTTCGAGAAGTTCCTGATCGCCAAGGACGGCCATGTCGCTGGCCGCTTCTCGCCGATGATCAAGCCGGACGACCCGACGCTGGTCGGCGCCATCGAGGCGGAACTAGCGAAGTAGGAACGCCCGCTTAGCGCCTTACGATCATTCTCTGCTGGGCGTCGAACCGGTGGTCATGAGCCTTGGAGATGATGCTGAGCAGGCGGACCAGGGTCTGCGGCGGTGCGTTGGAGGGGTCAAATACCCTGCCGCCAGCCAGATCATGCACCAAGGCCGCATCGGCGTGTGAGAGCGCCCGCGCGCACAGGCTCCAGCCCGGGAAGAGACGTTCCGCTGACGGTCCCTCAAGCCGGATTTTCGGGAAGCGATGGCGATCGTCCGTCATGACGGCGGCATAGGTGGCGCGGACGGCGTCGGGCGGGCCTTCCAGCCCCTGTACGATCCAGCCGGCATGGGTGATCAGCAGGCTGGTGATGTCTCGGCCACGGTTGCGAGGCACGGCGCTGGTAAGCACGTCCGCCAGGGTTCCGTCCAGGTCGTCGGTCCAGGCGGATGTTGTCCGACTGGCGTAAATCAGGCGCAGAAAGGGCGGACAGATTTGGGTCATGGCGCTGAGCCACAACGTTAGTCTCTAACGGCGACGCTGGGTTTAAGGAACAGGCTTAACCGGCTGCGGCATATTGGCGTCGCGCCAGGGTGCGTCAGGCGTGCGACGGGTCCCAGGCCGGTCCGGCGCCGGCGGCGCGGTCGGTATCGGCGGTGTAGCGCAGTTCGTCGGCCAGCTGATCGAGCTGGCTCTTCAGGGTGTCGACGTCCAACCGGGCCAGGGCGCCGTGATCGTGCGACTTCATCCGGTGTTCGCGGCCGCGCACTTCGAACAGTTCGCGATCGATGGCGTGGGCCTGGCTGAAATCGAGCGCGCCTGAGCTATGGGCCACGACGATCTGTTGGCCGATGTCGTCGATGCGTTGCTCGACAATCGAGGTGTCGTTGACCACCGGTCGGCTCGCGGCGGCATGACCGACGACGACCCCCGCGCCCGCGGCGCCCAGCACCGTACCCAGCGCGATCATGGCGAGCAGCGGCCTCATGGTCTTACGTCTCCTGAACAGTCCCGAAGTCCTCAATGTGTTGAACGAACGAAAGCGGTGAACGGATGAGGCCGACTGAAATCAGGCCATCGACTGTTGCGGCCGATCCACACCAAGGACCTTGGCTCGCTTGAAAGCCGAGCCGTAGCAGGTGCCGATTCCCCTGACGAGGGAAGCGACAGGGCGCCGCAGCAGGTATCTGGGGATAAGTTCAATCGATGCGGGATTGTTATGTGAACTAGTTTACAAAATAAACTTATTATGAGATGTCTCTTGGCCTGTGAAACGGCAGGAGGCCGCGATGACCGATGTGACCCGGGCGCCCAAGGCGCCAGAACGACTGCATGCTCTCGACGCTGTGCGCGGGTTCGCGCTGTTGCTGGGGGTGGTTTTCCACGCCACCCTGTCCTTCATCCCCAGTCCTCATCCGATCTGGGCGATCCACGACAGCCACCCCAGCGTGGCCCTGGCTGTGATCTTCTTCTCAAGCCACGTTTTCCGGATGACGACCTTCTTCCTGATCGCCGGCTTCTTCGCCCACATGACCTTCCATCGGCGCGGGGCGCGCGCCTTTATCGGCGATCGGTTGAGGCGGATCGCCCTCCCGATGGTCGTGGCCTGGCCCTTCCTGTTCGTCTCCCTCACCGCCGCGGAGATCTGGGGCGTGGTCGCGGCCAACGGCGGCAGCCTGCCCAAGGGTCCGGCGCCGCACTGGCCCGTCTTCCCGGCTTTTCCCCTGACCCACCTGTGGTTTCTCTATGTGCTGCTGCAGTTCTACGCGGTGACCCTGATCCTGCGGGGTCTGGTGGCGCTGATCGACAGGCGCGGCGGACTGCGCGCAGGCGCCGACCGCTTCGTGGCGCTGATCATGCGCAGCGGGTTGGCGCCGTTCATCCTGGCCGCCCCCGCGGCTGTCGTATTCGCCGTCGATCCCCAATGGCGGATGTGGTTTGGGATCGCGACACCGGATAGCTCGTTCGTCACCAACGCCCAGTCATGGGCGGGATACGGCGTGGCGTTCGGCTTTGGCTGGCTGCTGAACCGCCAGGTAGACCTGCTGGAGGTTCTGCGCCGGCGCTGGGTGCTGAACCTGGCGCTCGCCGTCGCCCTGACGACCGCGGCCTGGTTCATCGCCACGCCCACCATGCTCGGCTCGCCGACGGGCCCGTTGCATGAGGCCGGCGCGCTCCTCTATCCGCTGGCCAGCTGGACCGCGACCTTCGCCGCCATTGGCCTGGCGCTGCAATTCCTGTCGGGATACAGCCCCGCCCGCCGCTATATCGCCGACGCCTCCTACTGGATCTATCTGATCCACATGCCCATCGTGATGGCGCTGCAGGTGGTGCTCGCGCCGCTGGACTGGCCCTGGCCCGCCAAGTTCGCGGTCCTGCTGGGCACGGGCTTTACGCTGATGTTCGCCAGCTACCAGCTGATGGTGCGCCACAGCTTCATCGGCGCCACCCTTAACGGCGCTCGTCCGCGTCGGGAGGAACGCGCCCGCTTGCAGACTCGTCTCGCCTCGTCCACGCCGGTGGCGAGCCTTTCGGAGCCGCCGCGATGACTGACGCGCCTGCAAAACCCTCCTCGCGGTCCGCGCAGGACGACCTCGCCTTTCTGCGCGCCCTGGTCCAGCCCGGTGACGGGATGCAAAAGGCCCTCGGCCAAACCTACCTGGCTGGGGGACTCTGCTATGGCGCGCAGCTTCTGTTGTCGGGGCTGGACGGCCTGCATCCGTGGCCGCCGACGCCGGCAGTCTCGATCACCATCGCTGTCGGCCCGACCGTGGTTTTCTGCGTGCTCATGGCTTGGATCGTCCGGCGCAGTCGGACCGAGACGCCGCCGGCGGGCGCCCAACGCGCCATCGGCAAGGTGTTCGGGACCCTCGGCCTGTCCAATCTGGCCCTTATCGTGGTGATTGGCGCGGTGGCGTTGCGCGAACGCAGCCTGACCACTTGGTTGATCTATCCCTGCTGTGTGTTCGTGCTGCAGGGCGCGGCCTGGCTGATCGCCTACAACCTGCGCCGCCGCGCCTGGATGGGCTTGATCGGCGCCGGCTGGATGGCGACGGCGGCGATCATGGCGATCTTCATCGAGACCCTGCCGGTCTTCATCGTCGTGGCGGTCGTCGGGCTGATGCTGTTCATGGCGCTGCCGGGCTGGCTGATCGCACGCAGCTCCAAGATGGTCGCCGGCTAGAGTCAAGATCGATGCCCGCGTTCGACATCGGCAAGATTGACGACGTCATCCACGGGCGCCTGCGTCTGGGGATCATGGCCTATCTGGCCGATGCCGAAGTCGCCTCGTTCAATGAGCTGAAGGCTGTGCTTGAGACCACCCAGGGCAATCTGTCGATCCAGCTGCGTAAGCTCGAGGACGCCGGCTATGTCGCCATCGACAAGAGCTTCCTAAACCGCAAACCGCTGACCCGGGCGCGGATCACGCCCGAGGGTCGAACAGCGTTTGGCGCTTATTTGGAAGCGATCGGCAAGCTGATCGGCTAGAGTTCCTAGTGGTTCAACGCCCCGGAAAGGCGTTCCGAGATCGATTGCATGCCGAGCGCGCGTTCCGGCAGATCGGCGGCCAGGCGCGAAGCCATCTCCCGCACGCCCGCCGGATAGGCGTCGCCGCCCTCGGCGATTTCCTGCGCCCGCTGGGCCATCATGACCAGTTCGTCGCAGAGCGCTTCGATCTGTTCGCGCGCCAGAGCCTTGGCTTCCACCTGCAGACGGCGGATGCGTTGGGTCGCGGTTTCGGGGGTATCCATACGGCCGCCGGCGGCGGTGCGGGCCTTCAAGTTCAGCTGGGTGACGGTCATGCGTCCACGCTCCAAAAGGTTTGGGTCAAATCCGGTGATCCGGGGCTGTCCCTCGCCATACCAATGCGCGATCCCTGACCGGCGTTCCGGCCTTGTTCGCGCATAAGCGTCGTTGTTGCAGCGGCGCCACGGCTCAGATGGGCTGGCCCCAGCGGCGCTGCAAGGGTTGTTGCAAAATAGCCAGCCGGCGAGGATTTTAGGCCTCTGCCCCACTCACAACTGGAACCTTCTGAAACGCCTAGCGCCCGTCCTGGCCGCCCGGAGCAGGAAGGGTCTGGCGGTCGAACACCTTTTGCTGCTCGGGCGTCAGGGTCGCGTAGAAGACCTTGGTCGCCTCGCCCTGGTGATGCATCACCTCCAGGTCGGCCTGCATATTAGCGTCGAGCAGGTCGATCCGGCGCGGGGTCGGCAGGCCGGCCATCATCATCTGAGCGGACCGGTGACGCGCCTGGGTGACCGGGTCCTGTTCCAGCGCCTGCTGGTAACTCCGCCAGTTTGCTTCTTGCGTTTCGGTCAGATGCAGCGCCGCGTGCAACTCGCCGGCGTCCCGAGCCTGGGCGAAAGCGGCGCTCGTCGGAGCGAGCATCAGGGCCGCGGCGAAACCAACGGTTGCGAGAAAGCCGAGCTTAGCGGTCATAGAGGCGCCTCAACCTTGAAAAAGAGAACATCGACAGTCTTTTAGCAGGCCGACGCTCTTGTGAACCCGCCGATCTGAACTAAGTTTTGACTTAGAAAAGCCGGGGGGCAAGGTGGAGATGACGATGATCAGATTTACGGCGGCCCTCCTGGCGTCGGCAGCGGTTCTCTCCGCCCCGATCGCGGCTTCGGCTCAATCTCATAGCGGCGGCCACGGCGGCGGCGGCGGCGGATATCACGGTGGTGGCGGCCACGGCGGCGGCGGTTATCGCGGCGGCGGTTACGGCTATCGCGGCGGCTGGGGCGGCGGTTACTGGGGCGGCGGTTTCGGCCTGGGCCTGGCGCTCGGCTGGGCGGCGGACCCCTGGTACTACGGCTACGCGCCGGCCTATTATGCGCCCTATCCCTACTATTACGGCTACGCCGCGCCCTACGGCGGTGACGGTTACGACGACGGCTACGCCCCGCCGCCGCCTTCGGCCGCGCCAGGCTCCGCGCCGCCGATGGCCAGCGCCCCGCCGAACGGGTCCGGCCAAGCTTGCGGCCAATGGGCCTGGCATGCGGACCAGGGCAAGTACGTCTGGAACAACGCCGGCTGCTAACAGCCGGCGGCGACCGGCGCCCCGCACGGTGACGTAGCGGGGCGCGCGCTTGTCCTCAGAGCCAGGGTCCGCCAGGGGGCGGCCATGGCTGAGGTTGCGCTGTCTCGCTCTAAATCGCCCGCTTTAGCAGCCGCCCCAGCCTGGCCACGCCTTCCTCGGCGATGGGCGCCTCGTTGTAGGAGAAGTTCAGGCGGATGGAGTTGCGCACCGGGTCCTTGGCGAAGAAGGCGGCGCCGGGGACGAAGGCGACATTCTCTTCTGCCAGCGCCCGTTCCAGCAGCTTGGCGCCGTCCAGGCCCTCGGGCAGGTCGACCCAGGTGAACATGCCGCCCTTGGGCTTGGTCCAGGACACGCCCGCCGGCATATGCTCGTCCAACGCCGCCATGAAGGCGTCGCGGCGCGCGCCATAGACCTTGCGCAGGCGCTCGATGTGGGCGGTTCCCAGCCGGGTGACGATGTCGCTCAACACCATCTGCGCCAGGGTGCTGGCGTGCAGGTCGCTGGCTTGCTTCAGCAGCACCAGCTTGCGGATCACCGGTTGCGCGGCCACCACCCAGCCGACCCGCAGGCCCGGGACGATGGTCTTGGAGAAGGTGCCGCAATGGATCACGCGGCTCGCCTCGATCGATCCCTTAGCCTTGGCGTCGAGGGCCAGCAGGGAGGGCGGCGGTTCGCCGTCGTAGCTCAGCGCCACATAGGCGGCGTCTTCCACCAGCACCACGCCCTTGGCGTCGGCGTTGGCCAGGACAGACTGGCGCTCGTTCATGCCCATGGTCTCGCCGGTGGGGTTGGCGTAGTCGGGCATGACATAGGCGAGCTTTGCGGCGGTGGCCCCGGTGGTCAGTTCGGCGAGATCGCCATGGCTGGGCTTGGGGCCGTTGAAGGCCTGCAGGGCCCCAAGGTAGGTCGGCCGGGCCGCCAGCAGCCGGTCGCCGGCGTCCAGGAACAGCCGGCCGATCAGGTCCAGCGCCTGTTGCGAGCCATTGACGATCAGGATGTTGTCGGCCGAGCAGGGCACGCCCTGGTCGCGCCAGGTCTGGGCGATCTGTTCGCGCAGCGGCGCATAGCCTTCGCTCACGGAATACTGCAGCGCCGCGGCCGCGCGGGCGGGGTCGGCGAATACGCGTGCGTGGGCGTCGGCGATGATGTCCATGGGAAACAGCGCCGGGTCGGGAATGCCGCCGGCGAAGGAGATGATCCCGGGGCGGTCGAGCAGCTTCAGCAGCTCGCGAATTTCCGACGCTGTAGCCCGTTGGCCGAGGTCGGAGAAGGAAGCGTCCCAATCTATCGCTTGGGTTTGGGTTTCCGCGTCTGAATACGCCATCACATCACGCCTTGTTTCCGTAGAGGCCCGGTTATCCACCCGAGCAGGGCGCGGCTCAATGGAAAAAGGTTGAGTCAGACAACTATCGGCTCTCTCGTTCCCCCGGCCTTGTGCCCAGGGAAAGGCCTTGTTGGTTGAAGGACGGCCTAAGCCACCTCGCGCAGCGCCCGCAGCTTCTTCCGCGGATTGCGGAAAGCCTCGTAGGCCGGGATCGGCTTTCGCAGCAGGGCGGCGATTCTGCGACGGGCTTCGGACTCGGCGGCATAGGCGGCGCGCAGCGCCATGGAGCGTTGCAGCACTGGCGGCGGCTCGTGCTCCTCGGGGATGCTCAGCAGGCCCTGGCGACGCAGGGCGCGGCCCAGTCTGGGTTTGGCGGTGTGGAAGGACAGGATGGCCGACAGGGCCAGGCTCAGGAATACGGGGCTGGCCCAGAGCAGGAAATAGCGGCTGACCAGGAAGGCGCCGACGCCGCCGGCCAGGCCCAGCAGTACATGGGCGCCGTGGGCGCGCCAGACATCGCGCACCCCCAACTCGACGCCCTCGCGCCGTTGTGGCGACCAGCCGCTGTCACGGCCGAGCAGAACATCGACCACAGCCACGCTCTGCATCACCATCATGACCGGCGCGGTCAGCAGCGAGGCCAGGCTCTCCACCAGGAAGCCCAGGATCAGCGTCGAGGCGCCGCCGAAGCCCCGCCGCAGATCGGACGACCGCAGGGCCAGGACCAAGGCCATCATCTTGGGAATGATCAACAGGGCCAGGGTCAGCCAGAACAGGCCCTGGACCTCGTCGTATCGCGCCGAGCCGCGCGTCACGTGCAGTGGCGGCCAGACCATCGCCCCGAGGATCAGGGTCGCCAGCCATAGGCCCGGCGCCAGGTAGGCGAATATCCCGAGGGCCAGGTGCATGCGGCTGACCCAGTGCAGGCCCGCGGCGTTCAGGACTCGCACGTGCTGAAGATTACCCTGGCACCAGCGGCGGTCACGGACGGCCATGTCGAGCAGGGTTGGCGGCGCCTCCTCGTAGCTGCCGGTCAAGGTCGCCAGGCTCCGCACCGTCCAGCCGCGTCGGCGCAGCAGGGCCGCCTCCACGAAATCGTGGCTGAGGATGTGGCCGCCAAAGGGGCGTGGCCCGGTCAGGTGCGGCAGGCCTGCACTCTCGGCGAAGGCGCGGGTGCGAATAAGGGCGTTGTGTCCGTAGTAGTTGCCCTCCGACGCCGCCCACCACTGTTGGCCCAGGGCGAAGACCGGCCCGTAGAGGCGGGCTGCGAACTGCTGCAGCCGCGCGAACGGGGTCTCGGCGTTGACGATGGTGGGAACGGTCTGCAGCAGGCCGATGCGGGGATCGGCGTCCATTTCGGCTTTAAGAGCGAGGATAGTTTCGGCCGTCATCAGGCTGTCGGCGTCGAGCACCAGCATGTAGTCGAAACCGGCGCCGCAGCTCTCGACCCATTCGGCGATGTTGCCGGACTTGCGATCGATGTTGGCCGCACGCCGGCGGTAATGGACTTCAGGGCCGTCGCCCAGGCGCAGGCGCGTGCGCAGCAGGCTGGCGACTTCTTCGCTGGCCACGGTGTGGTCGCGGGTGTCGCTGAGCACGAAAATCTCATAGCCGTCGGCCGGGCCCAGCCGCCGAAGATCCTCGGCGATGGCCTGCACGGCCGAAAAGATCAGGCCGGGATCTTCGTTGTAGGTCGGCAACAGGATCGCCGTGCGGCTGTCGAGATCCTGGCGCGCCGTCAGCGGAGGCTGGGGACGCTGAGCGAATGAGAGCGCAAACCCCGCGCTGGCGGTCATGAAGCCCAGTCCGACCCAGGCCGCGAGCAGGGTGGACAGGGCCACCATCAGCCCTTCGAGCCAGCTCAAGCCATCCATGCTGAGCACCAGCAGCATCAGGCCGCCGACCAAGGTAGCGATCCCAAGGGCGCCGAGAATGATGGTCATTCGCCGCTGCATCATCGGTGCGGTGTCCTGCGCCGGCGCCTTGGGCGCCTCGCGCAGGTCCTGCCGCGGCATGGGCAGCGACGAGACCGCCGGTGTCGAACGGAAAACCGGCGCCTCGGGCGTGGGCGATCTGGTCGGTGATAAGCCGGCGCCGAAGTGCGATCGAGCGGGACGGCCGACCAGCCAGCGCGACCGCCTGGACCGGCCGAGCGCGCGCGAAGCGGCCGCGGTGGTGCAAAGAGCGGTGATGCTCAACACAGGCATGGCGACCGCGCCTGCGGTCGGCGCCCACGAAACATCAAACATTCCGCGTCCCTGGACTTAAGGTTGGCGTTCTGGCCCGTCCCGTCCTGAGTTCACTGAACAAAATTGGAGGCAAAATCTGGGCGCGGGATATCAAAACTGCAAACGCGCCTTTGCCGAATTGGCTGCCAAGGTTCTGTGGATTCTGCCGTTATAACAGGATAGGCAGCCGCGCCAGAGTGAGACCGTAAAATGCCCGCCGCGACCAACCGACGCTTCCTCTTGACCGCCCTTATGCTCGGCGGCGCGGCGGCGGCGCTGCCGATTGAGGCGCTGGCCCAGGCTGGCTTGAGGTTCGGCCCCGCCACGCCATTCAGTTTCGATCGCTTACGCGCTCTGGCCAAGCAAAAGGCCGCCGCGCCCTATGTCGCCCCCCGACCGGTCGAGGGGCCCGGCGCCATCGACTATGAGGCCTGGGGCAAGATCCGGTTCGATACAGACGAGGCCTTGTTCGCCTCCGGCCCGCTGCCGGTGACCTTCTTCCACCTGGATAAGTATTTTCAGCGGCCGATGGCGATCCATGCGGTGCAGGGCGGCGCGGCGCGCGAGGTGATCTACGATCCCGCCTATTTCCACATGCCGGCGGACTCGCCCGCGCACCGGCTGCCGCTCGGCGCGGGGTTCGCCGGCTTCCGGGTGCAGGAACCGCGCGCGGGGGCGCTCGACTGGCATAAGAACGACTGGGTCGCCTTCCTCGGCGCCAGCTATTTCCGGGCTATAGGCGCGCTTCGCCAGTATGGCCTTTCGGCGCGAGGGATCGCCATCGACACCGCGGTCTATGGCCAGGCAGAGGAGTTTCCCGACTTCACCCAGGTCTATATCGAGCAGCCCGCGCCGGGATCGAACACCATCGTCGTCAACGCCCTGCTAGAGGGGCCATCCATCGTCGGCGCCTGCCGGTTTGCGATGACCCGTGGCAAGGGCGTGGTGATGGACGTCGACCAGACCCTCTATGTGCGCCGTCGCGTGACGCGGTTCGGCATCGCACCCCTGACCTCGATGTACTGGTTCTCGGAAACGCAAAAGCCGACGGCGGTGGACTGGCGGCCGGAGGTGCATGACTCCGATGGCCTGGCGATCTGGAACGGGGCGGGCGAGCGGCTGTGGCGGCCACTAAACAATCCGTCCGAGACGGCGGTGTCGGCGTTTCGCGACGAGAACCCCAAGGGGTTTGGCCTGATGCAGCGAGATCGCAACTTCGACCACTATCAGGACGGGGTCTATTACGACCGGCGGCCTAGCCTGTGGGTCGAGCCGAAGGGACAATGGGGCCGCGGCGCGGTGCAGCTGATCGAGCTGCCGACGGATGACGAGGTCAACGACAACATCGTCGCCGCCTGGGTCCCGGAGACGCCGGCGGCGCCCGGATCGGTGCTGAACATCGGCTATCGGCTCTCCTGGCTGGCGGACGAGCCGCAGCCCAGCGGCCTCGCGCGCTGCGTCGCGACACGCCTGGGCCGTGGCGGCCAGCCCGGCCAGCCCCGTCCGGCGGGCGTTCGCAAATTCGTGGTGGAGTTTCTGGGCGGCCCCCTGGCGAGCCTGCCATTCGGCGTGTCGCCGCAGCTGGACCTTTGGGCGTCACGCGGGACGCTGACGCCCTATCGCATCGTTGAAGCCGTGCCCGATGGTGTTGCTGGCCATTGGCGCGTGGAATTCGACCTTGCCGGCGTTCAGGGCGCCGAGCCAGCGGAACTGCGGCTCACCCTGCGCGTCGGCGGCAAGACGGCCAGCGAGACCTGGATCTATCAATATCGATCGCAGTAGGGGTCGCCCTGCGTTAGACCCTCAACGCCTGATCCAGGTCGGCGATCAGGTCGCCGGCGTCCTCGATGCCGACGGACAGGCGCAGGAAGCTGTCGACGATGCCCATGGCCTGGCGCTGGGCCGGCGGGATCGAGGCGTGGGTCATGATGGCGGGGTGTTCGATCAGGCTTTCGACGCCGCCCAGACTTTCGGCGAGCGTGAACAGCTGGGTGCGCTCCAGCACCCGGCGCGAGCCTTCCAGGTCTCGCTTCAGCACCACCGAAATGATGCCGCCGAAACCGCCGGTCATCTGCCGCTTGGCCAGAGCGTGTTGGGGATGGCTTTCCAGGCCGGGATAGATCACCTGCTCCACATCCGGCCGCGCCTCCAGCCATTGGGCGATGCGTAAGGCGCTGGTGCAATGCCGCTCCATGCGCAGCGCCAGGGTCTTCAGACCCCGCAGCGCCAGGAAGCTGTCGAATGGCCCGGAGATGGCGCCGATGGCGTTCTGCAGGAACCTCACCTGATCCTGCAGGGCCGCGTCCTCGCCGACGATCGCCACCCCGCCAATCATGTCCGAATGGCCGTTGAGATATTTGGTGGTGGAATGCAGCACGATGCTGAACCCATGCTCCAGCGGCCGCTGAACGAAGGGCGTGGCGAAGGTGTTGTCGGCGACACTGATCAGCTTATGGCGCTTGGCCAGGGCGGCGATGGCGTCCAGGTCGACCAGCTTGAGGGTCGGGTTGGTGGGGGTCTCGACCCAGATCATTCGCGTCGCCGGGGTGATCGCCGCCTCGACAGCCGCCAGGTCGGACAGGTCGATGAAGTTGGTCTTCAGGCCCGCGGTCCGTTTGCGGACCTTGTCCAGCAAGCGGAAGGTGCCGCCATAGAGGTCGTCGCTGGCGATCAGGTGGTCGCCGGCGTCGAGCAATTCCAGCACCGTCGACGCCGCCGCCAAGCCCGAGGCGAAGGCAAAGGCGGCCGCGCCGCTTTCCAGATCGGCCGCGCAACGCTCGAAGGCGAACCGGGTCGGGTTCTGGCTGCGGGCGTATTCGAACCCCTTGTTCACGCCGGGGCTTTGCTGGGCGTAGGTGGAGGTGGCGTAGATCGGCGTCATCACCGCGCCGGTTGTCGGGTCGTGTTGCTGGCCGCCGTGAACCGTACGGGTCGAGAAGGCCAGGCGATTGGCCGGGTGGTCGCTCATCCAAACTCTCCCGGAGCGCGGCGCTCCAAACGACGATGCGCCTTCAGGCCGTCAGCCGAAGGTGGTTGATCAGGTCGACCCGGGTGATCAGGCCGACGAATTCCTCCCCGTCCAGCACCACCGCCACCTCGTCGCGGTCGAACACGCGCAGGAGAGTGTCGATGGGCTGGCCGAGCTGCAGAGTCTTCACCTTGCGGGTCATGGCGGCGGACACCGGGGCGGCGAAGGATTTGGCGCGGTCCGCGTCGGCGCCCTCGACGGCGGCCAGGAGATCGCTTTCATCCAGCAATCCGACCAGGCGCCCATCCTCGACCACCGGCAACTGGCTGATGTCGCCCGAACGCATACGGTTATAGGCGGTCAGCAGGGTGTCCTGGGGCCCGATGGCGACCACGCCGCCCTCGGAATAGCGTTTGGTGATCAGGTCGCGCAGGTCGCCGTGCACCTTGCGTTCGCTCAGGCCCTGGGCCGCGACCCAGAAGTCGTTGAACGCCTTGGACAGGTATTTCGAGCCGGTGTCGCAGGCCAGGGTCACCACGTGCTTGGGCGTGGTCTGCGCGCGGCAGTAGCGCAGGGCTGCCGCCAGCAGCGTGCCGGAAGAGGAGCCGGCCAGCACGCCCTCAGCGCGCAAAAGCGCCCGGGCGGTCTCGATGCTCTCTCGATCACTGATGGAATAGGCTTGGCTCACCAGATCCATCTGGGCGTTGACCGGAATGAAGTCCTCGCCGATGCCCTCCACCATCCAGGATCCGGCCTCGCCGATCTTGCCGGTCTCGACATAGTCCTTGAGGATCGACCCCACCGGGTCGGCCAGCACCATCACCGTCTTCGGCGAGTGGGCGCGCATGTAGCGGCCGATCCCGGTCAGGGTGCCGCCGGAGCCGACGCCCACGACGACCGCGTCGATGTCGCCATCCATCTGGGCGAAGATTTCCGGCGCGGTGGTGGTCTCGTGCGCGGCCGGGTTGGCGGGGTTCTCGAACTGATTGACGAAGAAGCCGCCGGTCTCGCGGGCGAAGGCCTGGGCCATGTCCTGATAGTATTCCGGATGGCCCTTGCCGACATCGGAGCGGGTCAGCCTGACGTCGGCGCCCATGGCGCGCAGATGCAGTGTCTTCTCCCGCGCCATCTTGTCCGGCACGAACAGGACCAGGCGATAGCCCTTAAGGGCCGCGACCTGGGCGAGACCCAGACCGGTGTTGCCAGCCGTGGCCTCGACGATCGTCCCGCCGGGCTTAAGCCGCCCGTCGCGTTCGGCCGCCTGGATCATCGACAGGGCGACGCGATCCTTGATCGATCCGCCCGGGTTCTGGTTTTCCAGTTTCAGGAACAGCCGGCAGGGACCGGTGTCCAGGCGGGTGAGTTCCAGCATGGGGGTGTTGCCGATCAGCTCCAGCGACGATGCCGCCACGGGCGGCGGCGCTGGCCTTTGCTCAGGCATGGCGATCCTCCAAGGCCGCGCGGCCAGCGCTGGGCGGGCGGGCGACTCGCCGTGACAATGCCACTTGCCGGCGGCCGTTCCTATCGGCCGCCCACTCGCCTCAGATATCCAGCCCGATGTCGAGGATCGGGGCGGAGTGTGTCAGGGCCCCGACGGAAATGGCGTCGACTCCCGTCTCGGCGATGGCGCGCACGGTGGTCAGGTTCACGCCGCCCGAGGCCTCCAGGACGACCGCGCCCGCGACGCGGGCCACGGCCGTCCTCAGGTCGGTCAGCGCGAAGTTGTCCAGCATGATCACGTCGGGCTTGAAGGGCAGGGCCTCTTCGAGCTGGTCCAGCCGGTCGACCTCGATCTCGATCTTCATCAGGTGGCCGCAGGCGGCGCGCGCGCGCTCCAGGGCCTTGGCGACGCCGCCGCAGGCGGCGATATGGTTGTCCTTGATCAGGATGGCGTCATCCAGGCCGAAGCGGTGGTTGGTCGCCCCGCCGCAGCGGACCGCATACTTCTCCAGCGCCCGCAGGCCGGGCGTGGTCTTGCGGGTGCAGACGATTCTCGCCCTGGTCCCCTCGACCGCGCGGACATAGGTGCGGGTCAGGGTGGCGACGCCGCACAGCCGGCTGAGCAGATTCAACGCCACCCGCTCGGATGACAGGATGGCGCGGGCGTCGCCGCTGACCCGGGCGATCACCTCGCCAACCGCGATGTCGTCGCCATCGCCCCGATTGGTCTCGAAGCGGGCCGTGGGGTCCATGATGGCGATCGCCAGCCGGGCGCAGTCCAGCCCGGCCAGGCGGCCTTCGACGCGGGCAGCGAAGGTGGCGGTGATCTGCTCTCCGGCGGGAAGACAGGCGGCGGCGGTGACATCGCCGGCGCGACCCAGATCCTCGATCAGGGCCGCGCGAACCACCGGCTCGACCAGGATATCCGGCAGTGGCGTCATCTTCATTCGGCGGGGATCGCGGCGACCGGCGCGGCCTCCAGGACCGTGAAGGTGCGGCGCGGGGCGACGGCGGTTTGCGGGAAGTCAGCGCGGAAGTGAGCGCCCCGGCTTTCGCGGCGCTCCAGGGCGGCCGCGGCCACCAGGCGGGCGGCGACCAGCGGCAGGGCGCGGCCGTGCCGCTCGGCCAGGCGGTCGATCACGGTCAAGGCGCGGGCCAGGCCTTGCGCGCGGCGGACAACGCCGACCTCGCGGGTCATGGTCTGGCGCAGTTCTGTCAGGGCGTCGTCCGGCAATTCCGGCGCGGCTTCGGCGGTCAGGGGCGCGGTCCCCGGATCGCGGACAGCGGCGGCGGCCTGTCCGGCCCGTGTCCCGAACACCGCCGCTTCAAGAAGCGAATTGGACGCCAGGCGGTTGGCGCCATGGACGCCCGTGGAGGCGCACTCACCAGCGGCGTAGAGGCCGGGCAGGGAGGTGGCGCCCGTCGCGCCGGTGACCACTCCGCCCATGTGATAGTGCACCGCCGGGGCGATCGGGATCGGCTGGATGCGCGGATCGACCCCGCCGGCCATGCAGGCGGCGAAGACGGCGGGGAACTCTTCAGGGAAGGCCGCGCCGACGGCTTTGCGGGCGTCGAGATAGGCGCCGCCGCGCTGGACCTGTTCGAAGATGGCGCGGGCGACGATGTCCCTCGGGGCCAGGTCGCCAAGCGGATGTTTGCCGGCCATCAACGAGGCGCCGGTCTCGTCGACAAGGATCGCGCCCTCGCCGCGCAGGGCTTCGCTGGCCAGGGGCGCGGGGTCGGCGTCAACGGCGATGGCGGTGGGATGGAATTGCACGAACTCAGGGTCGGCGATCTTGGCCCCCGCCAGGGCGGCCAGCGCCAGGCCCTCGCCGCGAACTTCGCGTGGATTGGTGGTCACCGCATAGAGGCCGCCGAGGCCGCCGGTGGCGAGGATGGTGGCCGGGGCGATGATTTCGCTGAGGCGCCCGTCTTCCTCGACGAGGGCGCCGCGTACGCGGCCTTGCGCATCTTGTAAGAGCGCGCGGACGCGGGCGCCCTGCCGGATTTCAATGTGGGGCGCTGCCATGGCGGCGGCGGCTACCGAGCGCATGATTTCGCGGCCGGCTTGATCGCCCTTGACCCGGGCGACGCGGGGCCGGCTGTGGGCGGCTTCCAGGCTTTGAGCGAAATCGCCGGCGGCGTCGCGGTCGAAGGGCGCGCCCAGGTCAGCCAGTCGGCGAACGGCGCCGGGGCCTTCGCGGGTCAGCAGCCGCGCTACCGCCGGATCGACCAGACCCGCGCCGGCGGCGATGGTGTCGGCCGCATGCAGTTCAGGATCGTCGTCGGCCGATAGCGCCGCCGCCATGCCGCCCTGGGCCCAGGCCGACGAGCAGCCGCTGAGCAGAGGTGCAGCGCTTAAGACCAGCGCCTTTCGCGGCGCACAGGCCAGCGCCGCCGACAGGCCCGCAAGCCCCGCGCCGATGATCAACACGCCGTCGAAGCGGAGGGTCACTAGATCAGCTCCACATCCACGTGATGGCGCGCCTTGACAAGGTCGTAGCGGGCGGGGATGGCGAGGGGCGGCATGTCAATCATGGCCTGCACCGCGCGGCGGGCGCGGACGGCGATGGCTTCGTCCACCTCCACCACGTGGCGATCGTTCAACAGCGCCTCGTAGATGTTCTCCAAGCTGATCCGCTTCATGTGCGGGCACAGGTTGCAGGGGCGCACGAACTCGGTGTCCGGCGCATCGCAGGCCACATTGTCGGCCATGGAGCATTCGGTGATCAGCACCACCTGCTTGGGCTTGCGGCTGAGGACATAGTCGCTCATCGCCGCGGTCGAGCCGGTGAAGTCGGAAGCCTCGATCACCTCGGTTGGGCATTCCGGATGGGCCAGAATCTCGGCGCCCGGATAGGCCGCGCGCAGTTCGGCGATGTCGGTGGCGTCGAAGCGTTCGTGCACTTCGCAGCGGCCCTGCCAGGCGATGATCTTGACGTCGGTCTGCCGCGCGACATTGCGGGCCAGGAATTCGTCGGGGATCAGGATCACCCGGTCGACGCCCCATTCGCGGGCCACATGCTCCACCACCTGCACCGCATTGGCGCTGGTGCAGCAGACGTCGGTCTCGGCCTTCACCTCGGCGGTGGTGTTGACGTAGGTGACGACCGGCACGCCAGGATAGCGCTGCTTGATCAGCCGCACATCGGCGCCGGTGATCGAGGCGGCCAGGGAGCAGCCCGCGCGCAGGTCGGGGATCAGGACGGTCTTGTCGGGGCAGAGCACCTTGGAGGTCTCGGCCATGAAGTGGACGCCGGCCTGAACGATGATCTTGGCGTCGGACCTGGCGGCCTCGCGGGCCAGGCCAAGGCTGTCGCCGACATAGTCGCCGACGCCGTGGAAAATGTCCGGCGTCATATAGTTGTGCGCCAGGATGACGGCGTTCTTCTCGGCTTTCAGGGCGTTGATCGCGGCGATCAGCGGGGCCTGGACGCGCCATTCGAGCGGGGTGACGCGGCTGCGCACCTTTTCCCAGATCGGCAGGGTCGCTGCTTCCACGGCGGACGTGAACTCGAAGCCGCCAAAACCGTCAGCCATCGTCTCCTCCTTATGCTCAATATGAGCATTTATGGAGCCTGTAAAAACGCCGTCCTTGGCTAGAAGGGTTCGGCGTGCTCCTGGCTTATGCTACAGTTGAGCATAAGGTGTCAATAGAGATAGTCCGTCACGAGACGGTTGGAAAGGGGCGCCGCAACGTCAGCGATCACAAATTCGCGCTTCGCGGGTGCGGCGCCGCCGTCGCTCAGTCCAGGTCCATCCCGTTCATCCCCGCGTTTTTGCGAGCTTTTTTCATCATTTCGCCGACGATCGGGCCCAGCTTGCTGGGATCATCCACCGGCTCATGCGTCGGGCCGCGGTGCCAGCCCTCGGCGATGGCGAGGACGCCGCCGCTGGCTTCGAACATCCGCCCGCTGACCTCGGAAGACTCCTCGCTGGCCAGCCAGACGGCGATGGGCGCCACCCATTTGGGATCGCCGGAACGGCGCCGCTCCTCGGTGATCGGTCCGCCCAGGTCCTCGGTCAGGCGGGTCAGCGCGCCCGGCGCGATGGCGTTGACGGTCACCCCGTAGCGACGCAACTCGCGCGAAGAGATGATGGTGAAGGCGGCGATCCCCATCTTGGCGGCGCCATAGTTGGTCTGGCCGATGTTGCCGTAGATGCCCGACACCGATGAGGTGTTGATCAGGCGCGCGTTGCAGGGAACGCCGGTCTCCTTGTTCAGCTCGCGCCAATAGACGGCGGCGTGGTGGGCGGGGGCGAAGGTGCCCTTCAGGTGCACCTGGATCACCGCGTCCCACTCGGCCTCGGTCATGTTGACCAGCATGCGGTCGCGCAGGATGCCGGCGTTGTTGATCAGCACGTCCAGCTTGCCGAAGGTCTGCACCGCCTGGTCGATCATGGCCTTGGCCTGATCCCAGTTGGAGACGTCCGCGCCATTGGCCACGGCCTCGCCGCCGGCCGCCTTGATCTCGGCGACCACGTCGTGGGCCGGACCGATATCGGCGCCCGAGCCATCGCGGGAGCCGCCCAGGTCGTTGACCACCACCTTGGCGCCCTCGGCCGCCAGCATCAGGCAGTATTCCCGCCCGATCCCGCGCCCGCCCCCGGTGACAATCGCCACCCGTCCTTCGCAAAGTCCCGCCATCGTTTCCTCCCGGTGTTGTTTTGCGGGGAGGCTAGGAAGGGTGACGTAGGGTGCGGCAAGCGGCCTTGGCATAGGTCGCGAACGTTTGAGCGGCGGCGAGGCCGTGTTATCGTTCCTCATGACCGCGAAAGCCCGCAAGTCGAACGATGCGCCCGCGACTTTAGACGTCGGCGCGGACGAGCGTCATCAAACGGATGTCGACGCGGTCATTACGCGCAATCGGGACGCACTCAACGCGTCCATCCGTATCTCCCGCGAAGAAGTCGCCCGCGGCCTTCTGTCGACCCGCGCCATCGACGACATCATCGCGGATGGGCGTAAGCGCCACGGCGGTCTTTGACGGGCCGTTCGCTTGAATGGCGCGACCCTCGATTGTCCTTTCTCGCGACGCCGAAAGCGATTTGGATGCGCTATTTGAATGGATCGTGATCGACAGCGGTGTTGACCGCGCCGAGGCGATCCTTCGCCGCATCGACGAAACCCTCAATCTGCTTGCCGACCTGCCTGGGATAGGGCGCGTCCGGCGCGACCTCGACGGCGCGCCACGCACCTTCTCGGTCTGGCCCTGGGTGATCGTTTACGAGCCAAGCCCTGGCGGGATCATCGTTTGGCGGATCATTGATGGTCGTCGAGATTTACCCCGACATATTCGATCCTAGCTCAGCACGTGACTACCACGTCCCGATCTTCTCCGCCTCGTGGTGGCTGATCGGATGATGCGCCGCCTTGTGGTCTTCCTCAGCCAGGAAGCGGACGGCTTCCAGGGCGGCCATGCAGCCCATGCCGGCGGCCGTGACCGCCTGGCGATAGACGTCGTCGGTGACGTCGCCGCAGGCATAAACGCCGGGGATCGCGGTGGAGACGGTGCCGGGCTTGACCTTCAGATAGCCGCCGCCGTTCATCTCCAGCTGGCCCTTGAACAGCTGCGATGAGGGCTCGTGGCCGATGGCGATGAAGACGCCGTCGGCGGCGATCTCGCTGACCGCGTGGGTCTTGATGTTCTTCACCCGCGCGCCCGTCACGCCCATGGGCTCGGTGGTCCCGACCACCTCCTCGATGACGCTGTCCCAGATCACCTCGATCTTGGGATTGGCCTCCAGGCGGGTCACCAGGATCTTCTCCGCCCGGAACTCGCCCTTGCGGTGGATCACCGTGACCTTGGAGGCGAAGTTGGTGAGGAAAAGCGCTTCCTCGACCGCGGTGTTGCCGCCGCCGACGACCAGAACTTCCTTGCCGCGATAGAAGAAGCCATCGCAGGTGGCGCAGGCGGAGACGCCGAAGCCCTGGAATTTCACCTCGGACTCGAGGCCCAGCCATTTGGCCTGGGCGCCGGTGGAGATGATGAGGGTCTCGGCCAAATATTCGTCGCCGCTATCGCACTTCACCGCGAACGGCCGCTTGGACAGGTCGACCGAGGTGACGATGTCGCCAACGATTTCGGCGCCCACATGCTCGGCCTGGGCCTTCATCTGATCCATCAGCCAGGGCCCCTGGATCGGGTCGGCGAAGCCAGGGTAATTCTCAACGTCGGTGGTGATGGTCAGCTGGCCGCCCGGCTGCAGGCCGGCGATCAGCACCGGGTTCAGCAAGGCGCGCGCCGCATAGACGGCGGCGGTGTAGCCGGCGGGGCCGGAGCCGATGATCAGGCAACGTACGGTGCGGGGCGCGGACATGGATAAGGTCTCAATTGGTCGGAGCCGAATGCTCGGGCTAACTATGTAGCGATGATTCCGAGGAACGCTAATGGTGCGGAGGGTTTGGGTGGACGCCGCGATGCTTCGACAAACTCAGCATGAGGTCGGTGGATGGCCCGTAGCGCACAGTTGTCCTCAGGCTGAGCTTGTCGAAGCCCAAGGACACACCGCTTGACCACCCCGCGCATCCTCTTTTTCGCCGACGCGGGCCCGGCCGTTGGCGGCGGGCACCTGATGCGTTGCCTGACCCTGGCCCAGGCGCTTATGGCGCAGGGGGCCGAATGCGCCTTCGCCGCGCCGCAGGCGGCGATGCGGCTGCTCGACACCTTCGCCCCCGACGCCATCGAACGCCTGCCGCTGCCTGACGGAACGCCGTCCCGCCTGGCCGCGCCGATCGCGGACCTGGCGCGGACCTGGGGTGCTCAGGGCGCCGTGGTGGACCACTATGGCTTCGGTCCCGGCGAGGAGGCCATGGTGCGCACCGGCGTGCACCGGCTGCTGGCGCTGGACGATCTAAAGCGCGGCCATCTGTGTGACCTGGTGCTGGACTCCAACCTGGACCGCACGGCTGCGGACTATCCGGGCGTCGAGAGCCTGACCGGGCCGGCCTATGCGCTGGTGCGTCCGGAGTTCGCCACCCTGCGCCCGCAAACCCTGGCTCGCCGCGCCGATGTCGAACCGCGCCGGCTGCTGATCGCCCTTGGCCTAACCGATGTCGGCGGGATCACCGCCCGGGTGGTGCAGGCGCTGGCGCCCAGCCTCGGCGATCTGCGGGTCGATATCGTGCTGGGGCAGCGTGCGCCCAGTCTGGCGGCCCTGGCGCCGCTCGCTTCGCGCGATCCGCGCCTGACGCTGCACGTGGACACCGCGGAGATGGCGGCCCTCACCGCCGCCGCCGATATCGCCATTGGCGCCGGCGGGTCCAGTGTCTGGGAGCGGTGCTGCCTTGGCCTGCCGACCCTGACCCTGGTGCTGGCCGACAATCAGCGCGACGCGGCGGGGCGTTTGGCTGATCTTGGCGCGGTGACTGTGCTGGAGGTCGGCGAGGCGGACTTTGCGCCGCGGCTGGTGGATGGCGTCTCAACCCTGCGCGCCGATCCGCAACGCCTGAGTATGATGAGCGCAGCGGCGTCGGGGCTTTGCGACGGTCTCGGCGCCGGCCGAGCCGCTCAGCGGCTGCTGGCCATCCTCTGACGTCCGGCTTCGCGCTGGGCAGCGGCCCAGGCGGCGCGGGCGAACCGGGCGGCGAGGACGGAGACGAACAGGCCGGCGATGACGCCGGCGGGGGTAGGGGTTTGTCTGGCGGGCAAGCTCGTCATGACGGCTGCTCCTTTGATTGGCTTCGAATGTGACCGTGGATTACATATGCTCAAGTTGAGCAAAATGTCAACGACAACACCTTTCCCGGAGGGAGAGGTGCGAGCTACTCCACCATCCCCCAGCTTAGCGGCTCGCCGCGTTTCAAATCCCGCACGGCCATGCGCCCCAGCACCTCGTAAAAATGCTTCGGCGCCATCCCGAAACCTGGCCGGATCGATCTCACATTGGCCTCGGTCAGCGTCTCGCCAGCGCGGACATCCGCCACCACGTACAGCGACCGCCGGTGGTCGCGGCTGGCGGCTTCTGCGCTGACTTCCTCGTAGTGGATCTGGCCCAGGGCTTCCCAGGCGTCGCGGCAGTCGCGCACCAGCCGAGCCAGCTCGTCCGGCTCCAGGGAAAAGGCCGAGTCCGGCCCGCCGTCGGCTCTGGCCAGGGTGAAGTGTTTCTCGATCACGCAGGCGCCCAGGGCTGTCGCCGCCACCGACACCGCCGTGCCCATGGTGTGGTCGGACAGGCCCACCAGGGTCCCGTGCGCAGCGCCCAGATCCATCATGGTGCGCAGATGCATCTGCGCGGCCGGGGTCGGATAGCCGCTGGTGCAGTGGAGCAGGATCAGCTCATCGCCGCCCGCCGCCCGCGCCGCTATCACAGCGTCGGTAATGTCGGCTGGCGAGGCCAGGCCGGTTGAGATGATCAGCGGCTTGCCGGTCCGCGCCATCGCCGCCACCAGGGGGGTGTCGACGATCTCGAAGGAGGCGACCTTGAAGGCCGGGGCGCCCAGGTCATCCAGGAAGTCGACCGCGGTGGGGTCGAAGGGCGAGGAGAAGCAGGCGATGCCGATCTCGGCGGCGTGTTCGAACAGCCGCGGGTGCCAGTCCCAGGGGGTGTGGGCCTCCTGGTAGAGCTCATACAACCTGCGCCCGTCCCACAGCCCGCCCTCGATCAGGAAGCCGGGGCCATCGTGATCGATGGTGATGGTGTCGGCGGTATAGGTCTGCAGCTTGACCGCGTCAGCGCCCGCCGCCTTGGCCGCGTCGATCAGCGCCAGCGCCCGGCCGATGTCGCCATTATGGTTGCCGCTCATCTCGGCGATTATGTAGGGCGGGTGCGTGGGGCCGATGGGGCGGCCGGCGATGGCGATCATAGAGTTTGGCCGCGCGACGAGAACCCTTCCCCCTCTATGGGGGAAGGGCAGGGTTGGGGGTGTTCGCGCAGGCCTTGATGGATGAAACCCCATTGGGCGCCGGAGCCCAATCGCGTTTTTCGCCTCATCAACGCGGCTACACCTCCACCCCACTCTCCCCCATCCGCCAACGGGAGGGCCTCGTTTCTGACCAACCTCATCCCACCATCACCAAATCCGCCGCCCCATACCCCTTCGCCGCCAGCCGTTCGGCGCAAGCCTCGCGCACCCGCGCCCAGTCGGCCTCCAGCAGCCCCAGCCCGACCACGTCCTGGAACCGGCCCTGTTTCCACACATGGTCGCGATACAGAGCCTCCCGCGTAAATCCGAACGACTCGTGCAGCTTCCACACCGGTGCGTTGTCGATCAGCACTTCGCACCACAGCTTGTGCAGGCCCATGACGCCGAACACGTAGTCCAGCACGATGAACTCCACCGCCGCCCCGACGCCGCGGCCGCGGACGCTGGCTTCGCCGAGATAGTAGGCCCATTCGCAGCGCCGCCGCACTAGGTCGATCCCCGTCAGATTGGCCAGACCCACGGGGGCGCCGTCGTCCTCGATGATCCAGTAGCGGCGGTCGGACGCCGCCAGGGCGCCCGCGAACCAGCGGGCGTGTTCCTCGCCCGAGATGGGGTGGTCGGTGTACATGAAGGCCGCCACCTCGGCGCTGTTGCGCCAGGTGTGGACACGGCCGCTGTCGGCGGGGCCGAGGGGACGGAGGCGGACGGTCACGACCGAGGCCTGTCGAACGGGCGGCGCTCGCCCCCTCCGTCAGTCCGCGCCGCTACGCTTTGCGTCCTGCCACCTCCCCCGCATCGCTGCGCTCGCATGGGAGAAGAAGGCGGTGGTGCGCTTCTCCTCACCCGTTCTTCACGGGGGAGGAGAACCGCCCGAAGGGTGGTGGAGGGGGCGAGCGCCGGCGGTCTGTGCCTCACGACCCGAACCCCGCCTGCTGATCCTCGGCCAACGACCTGTTGTACCCCTCCAGCCGATCATGCCCCGCGTTGATCGCCGCCAGCGCGGGATCGGCCTCCACAATCCCGAACGGCACATGCCAGTCCCACCCGGCCGGACCCTCCGGCAGGCGCGGCCAGATCGCGCGTAGGAAAGTAAGATCGTCCGCATGGTCCAGGGTCCAGCGGTGGCGCACCGTCTCCGGCCCAGGGCCGGGCATGTTCATGCGGGTCGCATCGGGATGGTTGCGGATAAAGGGGGAGACGTGTTCGCGGTCAGATGGCTTGACCGCCTCCAGGGCCGCGCGTTCCAGCCAGGCAAACGAAAACACTTCGCATTCCAAGCCGTGCGGCCAGCTGGGCGGCATGTTGATCGAGCCATAGTCGGCGCCTGAATCGCGCCAGCGGGCGATCAGCGCGCCGCAGACATTGGGGTCGATCAGGGGGCAGTCGCTGGTGATCCGCATCACCGCGTCCGCCTTCACCGCCTGGGCGGCCCGCCAATAGCGGTCGAGCACATCTATGGTGGACCCGCGCGTGACCACGGCGCCGGCCCGCTGCGCTTCCTGGGCCACCGGATCGTCGGCCTCGCTGTCGGGCACGGCGCAGACCACCACATGGCAGCCGGCGATCGCCCGCGCCCGCTCGATCACCCGCGCCAGCACCGTGCGCCCGCCGAGGTCGAGCAACACCTTCCCCGGCAGCCGCGTCGAGCCCATCCGGGCCTGAATGATCGTCGCCACGCGCATAGGCGCGAGTTTAGCGGCGGATGGTTAATGGGGTGGAAGGAATTTGAATCCGGATTCCTTCTCCCCTTGCGGGAGAAGGTGGCAGGCGAAGCCTGACGGATGTGGGGCCGCGCCGGCTTATCCGATAGTCTGTTTGCAGGAACTCAGGACCGCCGGCGCGACCCCTCATCCGGCCCTTCGGGCCACCTTCTCCCGCAAGAGGGAGAAGGAAAACGGTTAGCGCCCAGCCCCCCACGCCGCCACCCGGTCCACCGCGTTGGCGCGGATCGCGGCGTAGAACACCCCGTAATCCGTCAGGTGATAACTCCCGGTCAGCAGGCTGATGGTGTCGTGGAAGCCCTTGGGCGCGTCGCCGGGGATGTCCACCGTCAGCAGGCCGTCGCGGCACTGGGCGCCGGTCAGATGCGGGGTCAGGGCCGGCAGAATCCCGGCCTTGGTGGGGAAGGGCGCCGGCGGGAACGGCAGGCTGCCGGGGTTGGCGCTGGCGGGCGCCGCGCCGGTCTCGTTCCAGGTCAGGGGATTGACGCAGATCGCCGGCGCCTGGCCCTGGCTCTTCTCGGCGCCGTCCCACCAATAGGTCTTGTTGTCGATCAGAATCCGCGCGCCCTTCCGCCCCGCCTGGGCGGTGTTCCAGGAGACGATGCAGCCGGTCTGGCGCGGGCTCTCGCAGGTCGGCAGGCCGAGGCTGGCGAAGCTGGCCGGCGTATAGCCGCCCACCGCATAGGCCGCCACCAGTCGCCCCGCCAGCGGCGTGCCCAGCACCTCCTGCTGCAACAGCCGCACCAGATGCGCCGTGCCCTGGCTGTGCGAGGCGAGGATGAAGGGCCGTCCGTGGTTCTCGTGGGCGATATACCAGCGGAACGCCCGCGCCACGTCGCCATAGGCCAGCTCCACCGCCGCCGGGCTCTTGCTTAAGGCTTTCAGCGACGCCTGCCGGTACTGCGGCGCATAGAGCCGGCAACAGCCGTTGAAGGCGCTGACCTGGTTCAGCAGCACTGGCCCATTGTAGGGCGCGTCGGCGCCCGCGGCGTCATAGGCCGCGTTCCAGACGTCGTTGCGCAGATAGGTGGTGGGGTGGATGAAAAACACATCCGCCGGCGCCGAAGCCTCATCCACCGCCGCCATCCCCGGCGACGTCGACCGCTCGATTCCATCGCGACCGGGGAAGGCGAGCCAGGCGGAGGGCTGGGCGTAGTCCGGCGCCGGCGGGACGTGGGCTGGGTCGAACGGCGCGGCCTTGGAGCAGCCAGCGAGGGCGAGGAGGGCGGTGAGGAGGAGGGGGAAGAGGCGGCGGATCATGGGGATGCATATATCATCCCGCCCAGTCTTTGTCGGGCACGGTAACATTCACGCAATGCTGCAATGCTCCCCCTTCCCCAACGTCCCCCTACCGCCCCATAGAAACCCCGGCTATCCTCCGCGCCTACACCCGACACTGACGATCGGGTTCAAACCGGAGGATGCGGCATGGATGACGCCAGCTTGGACGTGAGCGGGTTTTCCAAGGAGAAGCTGGCGGCGATTGCGCCCATGCTTCAGGGCGTCGTGGACGGCGGGACGCTGTCTGGCGCCGTGACCCTGTTGTGGCGCCACGGCAAGGTCGCCCAGGTCAACACCATCGGCTGGCGCAACATCGAGCAGAAGGCGCCGATGCAGCGGGACACCATCTTCCGCATCGCCTCCATGACCAAGCCGATCACCTCCGTGGCCATCCTGCAGCAGCTGGAGGAGGGCAAGCTCAAGCTCGACGACCCGATCACCAAATGGGCGCCCGAGTTCGCCAATATGAAGGTGCTGAAGGCCGCCGACGGCCCGCTGGACGCGGTCTATAACTCGCCGCGGGACATCACCATCCTGGATCTGCTGACCCACCGGGCGGGCCTGGCCTATGGCTTCACCAGCGTGGGGCCGATCGCCTATGCGCACCAGAAGGCCCTGGGCGATGTGCTGAACAGCGACATGACGCCGGACGCCTGGATGGCGGCGCTGGGCAACCTGCCGCTGACCTATCCGCCGGGCGAGCGCTTCCACTACAGCCACGCCACCGACGTGCTGGGCTATATCGTCGGCCGCATCGACGGCAAGCCGTTCCGCCAGTCCCTGATCGACCGGGTGTTCAAGCCGCTGGGGATGTCGGACACCGACTTCTACTTCCCCCTGGACAAGCGCGACCGGGCGGCCACCGTCTATCGCCTGGGCAAGACCGGCCAGATCGAGCCCGTGCCCATGAAGATGTATGACACACCTCCGGCCTTCACGGGCGGCGGCGGGGGGCTGTGCTCCACGGCCGACGACTATCTGAAGTTCATCCGCATGCTGATGGGCAAGGGCGAGGTGGACGGGGTGCGGCTGCTGAAAGCCGAAACCGTCGATTTGATGATGACCAACCAGCTGACGCCGGAACAGCGCGCGATCACCTTCATGGGCCTGCCGTTCTGGCTGGGGCAGGGGTTCGGCCTGGGTCTGTCCATCGTCGACGATGCGGAGAAACAGGCCTGGATGGGCGCCACCGCCAACGGCGCCTTCTCCTGGCCGGGCGCCTTCGGCACCTGGTGGCGGGGCGATCCGGCCAACGACATGATCATGATCTACATGATCCAGAACGCCATGCCCCTGGAGCCGGAGTCGGCCTCGCAGCTGGCCACCGGCCAGCGGAGCGAGGGCCAGATGGCGCTGCCGGTGTTCCAGAACATGACCTACGAGGCGCTGACCTGACGGTGCGAGGCGCCCGTGCCGGCGGGCGCCCGCGGTTTCGCTAGGATTCACCACGGAGCACACGAAGAGCACGGAGGGCGCGCTACATCGTGAGACGCGCCAAGGCGGGCGCACGCCCGCATCAAGCTTTTGCTCCGACTTAAGGCGCTTCGCGCCTCTCATTCTTGCGCTCTGGCGTTCAAGGGCACGGAACCTCTCCGTGCCCTTTGTGTGCTCTGTGGTGAATTCTTTGGGCGCGTCGAAGTGCATCGGCGCTCATCGCGATTTGTCAACGTGCTTATTGACTATCAACCAATGTGTTGATTAAGTCGCGCCATGTCCACCCCCGCCCCAATCGCCCTCAGCGGCGCTGTCGATGTCGAGCAGGAGCAGCTTGATCGGGTGTTTTTCGCCCTGTCGGATCCGGTGCGGCGTGCGATTTTGCAGCGGCTGGATGGGGAAGCCTTGCTGGTGTCCGAGCTGGCCGAGCCGTTCGCCATCTCGCTGCAGGCGGTCTCGCGCCACATCCAGGTGCTGGTGCGGGCGGGGCTGATCACCCAGTCGCGGTCTGGCCGCATCAGCCGGTGCAGCCTGGAAGCCGAGCCGCTGTCGCAGGCGGCGGCCTGGATCAATCGCTACGCCAAATACTGGCAGGTGCAGTTCGACACCCTGGTGCGGCACCTGGGTCGCATCGAAGCCGAAGCCGAAGCCGAAGGGCAATGAGCGCCTATTCAGAAAGCATGTCCGCCCGAAGGACTATCGCAAACGGATCGAAGGCCTGCGCGCCGAGATGCGCCAGGTCCAGGCCGCGATCGAGCCGGAGCAGGTCGCCGACTATGAGTTTCAGACTCCCGACGGGCCGGTGAAGCTGTCGCAGCTGTTCGGGGCCAAGAAGGACCTGTTCATGATCCACAACATGGGCCGGGCTTGCGTCGCCTGCACCATGTGGGCGGATGGCTATAACGGCATCTACGATCACCTGGCCGACCGCGCCGCCTTCGTGATTTCCTCGCCGGATACGCCCGAGGTGCAGAAAGCCTTCGCCGCGAGCCGAGGCTGGCGGTTTCCCATGGTCAGCCATGTGGGCACGACGTTTGCCGAGGACATGGGCTATCGCGGCGAGAAGGGCTGGTGGCCGGGGATTTCGGTGTTCCGCAAGCAAGGCGACCGGATCCTGCGCATGTCCGACACCCAGCTCGGCCCCGGCGACGACTTCAACGCCGCCTGGCACCTGTTCGACATGCTGCCCGAAGGGGCGGATGGCTGGCGGCCGAGGTTTGCGTACGAGCGCGCGGTGGCGGCGGCGGAGTAGCGCTTTCACATTTTTCAGTGTTCCCCAGGCCTTGTGCCTGGGGTCCAGTGAGCGCTGGCGTTTGCCGTTACCCGCGATGTCGATGTCGGCGAGACCTTCGATCCGTTCGCGTTCAATGGGCCCCAGGCACAAGGCCTGGGGAACGGGCCCTTTTTAGAGTGTAAATCCATCACACCGCCGGAAACATCCGCGCGAACTCGGCGTCGCCTTCGCGGGTGAAACTGACCACTCGCGAGCCCGCCTCGCGCCTGGCCCAGCGCAGGGCGATCAGGCGGTCGAGGATGGCCGCGCCCAGGGCGCCGGCCAGGTGGCTGCGGCGGTTGCTCCAGTCCAGGCAGGGTTTGCACAGGGGCCGGCGGCTGGTTTGCAGGGCGGGGATGTCCAGGCCTTCGCCAGTGAAGAAGGCCGCGCCGGCGGGGGTGAGGGTCACGGTCTCGTCGTCCGCCTCGATCAGGCCGCGCCGGGCCAGGCTGTCGAAGGCCTGTACCCCGAGGTCGCCGGCCAGGTGGTCATAGCAGACCCGGGCGCGGCGCATGGCCGGCTCCTTAGGTCCGGGCCGGGTGCGGGCGTGGCCGGTGCGCGCGGCCAGGCCCATTAGGCGCTCGAGCAACTCGGCGACGTCCGGGTCCGAAAGGCGGAAATAGCGGTGGCGGCCCTGTTTCTGCTGAATGATCAGCCCGCCGTCCTGCAGCTTGGCCAGGTGGGACGAGGCGGTGGCCGGCGTCACCGCGGCCTCCCGCGCCAGCTCGCCGGCGGTGAGGGCGAGGCCGCCCACCAGGGCCGTCAGCATATTGGCCCGCGCCGGGTCCCCGACCAGGGCGGCGATGCGGGCGATGTCGGGGCCATCTTTCATGCCTGGTTTCATGATCCGGCTTGCGCCGCTTGTCCATCATGGTTCGACCACAAGCGAACCATGACGGCACACCAGGCGGCTAGAGATGCGGCGCTTGATTGGAGGGCGCCATGACCATCACCTGCTGCATCCGCTACGAGATCGACCCGTTCCAGCGTGATGCGTTCGAGACCTATTCGCGCAACTGGGGTACGATCATCCCCGCCTGCGGCGGCGACCTGATCGGCTACTTCCTGCCGCACGAGGGGACCAACTATGTGGCGTTGGCGCTGATCAGTTTCGACAGCCTGGCCGCCTATGAGGCGTACCGCGCGCGCCTGCGGACCGACCTGGCGGCGATGGCGAACTTCCAGTTCGCCCAGGACAAGCGGTTCATCCTGAAAGAGGAGCGGACGTTTTTGACGCCGGTCGAGGGCACAACGAAAGGGAGCTAGTGCGGCCGATCTTCGAGGCTATGGAAGATGCGGGCAATGACAACTCGGTCTGGCTCGACGCGATACTGAATGATGTAGGCGCCTCGGCCGAAACGCACCACGAGTTCCCTGAGGCCCTCCGCCACAAGACGACCGCGTTCGGGCATTTCGGATAGCGACAGGGTCGCTTCAGCCAATGCTTCGTTCGCGCGTAGCGCTGCCTTCGGATTCCGCTCGGCCAAGAAGTCGGTCAACCTAACCACGTCGCGGTTAGCGGCCGTCAACATCCGAACTGGGCGTTTCAACGCTGTTGAAGTCGCTTTTCGAGACTAGCGCGGACGGCTGCGAACGCCTCTTCGGCGTCTACCGATTCACCGGTACGATCGAACTCTTCGAGGCGCCGAAGCGCCTCGTCCCAGTCGCCTTCGTCCGCGCCTGAAAAAGCTTCAAGCGCCTGCCGAGCATAGACCTCGACACTTTCGCCAGCCGACTGCGCGGCGTCACGCAGTCGTCGGGCCAAAGCTTCGTCGATGTTCAGGGTCATTCCATCATCGGCCATGACCTGAGCCTCCGCCAGCCGTCGCGATCCGTCAACTATCCAGGAAGCTGCGCAGTTTGCGGCTGCGGCTGGGGTGTTTCAGCTTGCGCAGGGCCTTGGCTTCGATCTGGCGGATGCGTTCGCGGGTGACCGAGAACTGCTGGCCGACTTCTTCCAGGGTGTGGTCGGTGTTCATGCCGATGCCGAAGCGCATGCGCAGGACCCGTTCCTCGCGCGGCGTCAGGGACGCCAGCACGCGGGTGGTGGTCTCGCGCAGGTTGGACTGGATCGCCGCGTCGATGGGCAGGATGGCGTTCTTGTCCTCGATGAAGTCGCCCAGGTGGGAGTCTTCCTCGTCGCCGATCGGGGTTTCGAGGGAGATGGGCTCCTTGGCGATCTTCAGCACCTTGCGCACCTTTTCCAGCGGCATGGCCAGCTTTTCGGCCAGCTCTTCCGGGGTCGGTTCGCGGCCGATTTCGTGCAACATCTGGCGGCTGGTGCGGACGATCTTGTTGATCGTCTCGATCATATGCACCGGGATGCGGATGGTGCGGGCCTGGTCGGCGATCGAGCGGGTGATCGCCTGACGGATCCACCAGGTGGCGTAGGTGGAGAACTTGTAGCCGCGGCGGTATTCGAACTTATCCACCGCCTTCATCAGGCCGATGTTGCCCTCCTGGATCAGGTCCAGGAACTGCAGGCCGCGGTTGGTGTATTTCTTGGCGATGGAGATGACGAGGCGCAGGTTGGCCTCGACCATTTCCTTCTTGGCCTGACGAGCTTCGCGCTCGCCCTTCTGCACGGTCTGGACGATGCGGCGATAGTCGTCGATCGGCACGCCGGTCTCGGTGGCCAGGGCGGCGATCTCTTGGCGGATGTCGCCGATCTGGCCGTTGTCGTTCTCGATGAACTTGGTCCAGCGGATGCCCAGCGCCTTGACGTGGTCGCCCCACTGCGGGTTCAGCTCGGCGCCGAAATAGGCGCGCAGGAATTCCACGCGGCTGATGCCATAGCTGTCGGCCAGGCGCAGCAGCCGGCCTTCCAGGCCCATCAGGCGGCGGTTGATCGCATAGAGCTGGTCGACCAGCGCCTCGATCCGGTTGTTGTTGAGCGTCAGGCTCTTCAGGTGCTGGACGATCGTGCCCGTCGAGCCCTCATAGGCCTTGCGGTCGGCGTCCGGCAGGTCCTCGCCCTTCAGGCGGTGGCGCACCAGCCGCTCCTGCAGGGAGCGGAAGTTTTCGAATTCGCCGGCGATAGCGTCCAGGGTGGCCATCACACCTTCACGCAGTTCCGCCTCCATGGCGCTGACCGTGGGGCCGGCGCCGTCGTCGAAATCGTCGTCGTCGTCGCTCTCGCCCTCGGCGCGGGGCTCGCCATCAGCGCCTTCGGCGGCGGGGGCGGCTTCCTCGGTCTCGCCCTCGGCGGCTTCGCCGGGCAGGGCGGGCGCGATGGCCACGCCGTTGATACGGACATAGGTCTGGTCGAGGTCGATGACCTCGCGCAGCAGGATGCGGCCGCCGCCCAGTTCCTCGCGCCACACCATGATGGCTTCAAAGGTCAGGGCGCTTTCGCACAGGCCGCGGATCATGGTGTCGCGGCCAGCCTCGATGCGCTTGGCGATGGCGATTTCGCCCTCGCGGCTGAGCAGCTCGACCGAGCCCATTTCGCGCAGATACATCCGCACCGGATCGTCCGTGCGGTCGAAATTGCTCTGCTTGTCGGCCGCTTCGGCGACAGCGGTTTCCTCGCGGACGGCCACTTCGCCGCCCTCGGGGACTTCGGCGTCCTCTTCGGCTTCCACCACGTTGACGCCCATCTCGCTCAACATGGCGAGGGTGTCTTCGATGGCTTCGGAGGTGACTTCTTCCGAAGGCAGGACCTTGTTCAGCTCGTCCATCGTGACGTAGCCGCGGGTCTTGGCCTGCTTGATGAATTTCTTGACGCCAGCGTCCGTAAGGTCGAGCAGGGGCCCGTCGGTGGAGCCGCCCTCGGGGGCTTCGGTCGTTTCGCTCATTTAAATCTCCGAGCCCTGCGCGGAGCAATGAAAGCCGCGCACAGGGTAAATTTCCCATGCAAAGTTTCGGCCAGTCTTAATACTAAGACCCGCCATCCACCCAATCCGTTCCCATTCCGATCAAACGTTTCAACGCATCGCGCTCCGCCTTCATGCGCTCCAGCGCGATCATGCCATCGCGTCCGGCAAGATCGCTCTTGGCCGAATTGATGGCGCGATCGAGAGCCGCTGAACGCGACAGCTTCTCGAAAACGTTTGACCACTGGGACCGGGCGATGGCTGGTTGAAGGTCCGATTTAAGGAAAGGGGCTTTCGATTTCGAAGCCGCCTTGTCGATTTCACCGAGCAACGCGCCGTATCCTCCAGACGCCAGATGGCGTGC
>Ga0302316_10000076_pt1 | contig 85134 bp, 71 predicted proteins | sample III_Palsa_N3_2_FD_200456 | JGI IMG/M metagenome (GOLD analysis project Ga0302316, IMG submission 200456) | Peat permafrost microbial communities from Stordalen Mire near Abisko, Sweden - III_Palsa_N3_2 | ecosystem: Environmental > Terrestrial > Soil > Palsa > Peat permafrost | place: Sweden...
CTCCTGTCGCCAAGGTGTGGAGCGCCTACACAACGCCTGACGACATCAAGCAATGGAATACAGCATCGGATGATTGGCACACCACAAAATCCACGGTCGATTTGCGCGTGGGCGGCGCGTTCCCATCGCGAATGGAAGCCAAGAACGGTAGCGTCGGCTTTGACTTCGCCGGAACGTACACCAAGATCGTGCCCCATGAATGGATAGAGTATGCGTTCGGAGATCGCACGGGCGTCGTCGAATTTGTTTCGGGCGAAAACGGTGTCACGGTGCGCGTCACGTTTGACGCCGAATCCGAAAACTCGCTGGAACAACAGCGTCAGGTTTGGCAGGCCATCCTGAATAATTTTGCCCGGCACGTCGAAGCGCGCCAATGAATGAGTTGCGCCACAATGTCGGACTGTGCACCACGGCAGACCGGCGGCAAACACCCGGGAGCGGCGGAGCTTCGGTAGTAGTCCACGAGAGCAACGATGTCACCATCGAGTAATCCATTTACGTTTCGAGGCGGCTGCCACTGCGGTCAGCTTGGCGTCGAATTTTCGACTGCACGGGATCCGGCGGGTATTACCCCCCGCGCCTGCGACTGCTCGTTTTGTCAAAAGCACGGGGCGGCCTACGTTTCCGATCCGGCGGGAAAGCTCTCCATCGTTGTGCAGCGTTCCGAGGCGCTGCGCCGGTATCGGCAGGGCTCGAATACGGCCGAGTTTCTGCTCTGCGATCGGTGCGGCGTGCTGGTTGCCGTTGTCTTTGCGCACAACGCTCGCACCTACGGCGCGGTGAACGCGCGAACCCTGGACGAGCCCACGGGCTTCGGTAGCGCGCTCCCGGCTTCACCTCAATTATTGGCGCCGGGTGAAAAGATCGTACGGTGGCAAGAAGTATGGGTGCCGGATGTTGCGCTGGTTATCCGGGGCACCTGATATTTTGCTTCAGGCCGGTTGCCACAAACGCGCCTGATGCAAGCGCTACGCAGCCGAAGGCGTCCAGCGCATCAACGCGGGTCGATGGTCGTAGCGTATGCCATTCCATTTATCGGGAGCGCGTCTTGTACACAGGCAGCTGTTTATGCGGCGGTATCCAGTTTCGCATCGACGCGGAGCTCGCGCCGATCAAGGCCTGCCATTGCGAACAATGCCGCAAGGCGCAAGGCACGCCGTTCGCGACGAATACGCCGGTCGCATTGGAGGCGTTTGAACTGATCCGCGGCGCTGAACTGCTTACCGCATTCGAATCGTCACCCGGCAAGCACCGCGTGTTTTGCCGCCAGTGTGGTTCGCCGGTCTACAGCCAACGGAATACCTTGCCGGGCATACTTCGCGTTCGCGTCGGGCTGATCGACGGGGCGCTGGCGATCGACGCCGTCGCGCATTGCTATACGGCGTACAAGGCCAATTGGTGGCCTATCCGGGACACGCTGCCGAAGCATCCCGAGGCATGCACCCCGGCCAACCCCGCCAAACCGATCGATCACGCCGACAAACCATCACCATCATCGTCGGCGTGACCGATGCGTTGATCAACCGGGAAAACCGACGACCACTTCGCTCATCTGCATCAGCGGCGTGAGGTCGGTGTAGTTGCTGACGTCGGCCATGATTTCCTCGACGTGCGGAGCAAAGCCAGCCTGAAAGGCTTCGGCCGACTCGCTGAATAAGTGGCACATGCCGATATAGAGCGGCGGCGCACCGGGTGCACCGCCGTTCATGCCCTTGTCGACGGTGTAGTACTTGCAGCTGTCGCCCATGAGGCGCGCGACCATCGGCATATGCTTGTCTTTGTAATAGCTGTGGTCGAACCGCGCACCGGGCGTGTTCGGGTACATCACGCTGACCTTGATCATTGCCTGTCTCCTGTGAATGACTTGCGGGGGGAATGTCGTGCCGGGCTCAGAACCGGCCGTCTCGCTTCAACTGATCGATTTCGTCATCGGTAAAGATGCGCGAGCGGGTGAGGAAGCGTACTCCCTGCCCGTTTTCCAGCGAGAACATGCCGCCGCGGCCCTCGACCACGTCGATGATGAGCTGCGTATGCTTCCAGTATTCGTACTGCGACGGGTTCATGTAGAACGGCGCACCGGCAATTTCACCGAGCAGCACGTCGCGGTCGCCGACGATGAAATCGTCCTGCGGATAGCACATCGGCGAGGAGCCATCGCAGCAGCCGCCAGACTGATGAAACAGCAGCGCGCCATGCTTCTCGCGCAGGCGCTCGATCAGCGCATCCGCCGTGGCGGTGGAGAGAACTTTGTCGACCGGCGTATCCATCGTTGAAATCTCCGACATGACTGTCTCCGAATGAATGGCTAGAACGTCAGGCGCGCGCCCAGCATGTAGGTTCGATCCGTACCTGGTTCGAAATAGCGGCCGTTGCCGTCGTTGACGATAACCGTGCCGATATAGCGGTGGTCGGCCAGATTGTCGATGCTGGCGCTCAGTTGCAGTCGCGTGGCGCCGCCGAGGGCAAAGGTGTAGCTCGTGTCGATATCGACCAGGCCGTAGCCTGCCGCACGCTGTGTGTCGGTATCGTTGACGGTAACCGATCCGACGTCATCCAGCGTCAGGCCTTCGCGCCAGCCCAGATCGGTGCCGTGCTCGAGCCGCACCGAGCCGTAGTTGTCAGGCACGCCCGGAATACGCGTGCCTGCAGCCACCGGCGTGGTCGGCACCGCGCATGGCGTGGTCGTGCAGGTGAGGAAGTCGCTGCGGAACTGCGCCTGCAAATGGGTAAAGCCGGCCGACAGCTGGAAATCGTTGCCGAGCTGGCCGGTCAACGAAAATTCAAAACCCTGCCGGCGCGCGCTGCCCACGTTCTCGTAGGTGGCGCGACCGTTCTCGTTGGTATCGACGGTCAGCTCGTTGCGCGTGTCGGAACGGAACGCCGCGGCGTCGAACTCCAGCGCGGGAAAAATCTGCCACTTCGCACCGACTTCGCTGTTGTTGCTGTGCTGCGGGCGCAGGTTGAATGCCAGGCCGGCCTGACCGTCGCTGCGATAGCCCAGCTCGTTATAGCTTGGTGTTTCAAAACCCTTGCCGAGGTCGGCATAAAACCGGAGATTGTCGGTCGGGCGAAACACGACGCCGGCCACCGGCGTAGTGGCTGAATAGGTCACGCGGCCGCTATCGTCTGGGTTGTTGGCGGTGATGTAGAAATCCTGCTCGTGAAAATGCACGTCGTCATGGCGCAGGCCCAGCAGCAGCGACCACTGATCGGCAAAGTGCCAATACCACTGCGCGTATTCATCGACGTTGTCGACGTCATCATTTTCGTTGCGACGCAGCGCGCCGATCACGCCGAGCTGGGTCACCCCGGCGCTGTCGGTAATGAAGTTGTTGAAGCCGAGCCGCCGCTGATGCTGGTAGTCGAGGCTGGTGCCAAGCACGAATTCGTAGTCGCGATTGAACAGGTCGCCGCTGTGCGTCCAGCGCAGGTCGGTGCCACCGTAATCGGTATCGGGCTCGACCACGCCGCCGGACTGCAGCGGATTTTTCTGCGTCGACGGTGGAATGGAGAGGAACTGCGTGATGCTGCGCTGGCCGTGGTAGACCAGCGCGCGTATCTGGTTGTCCTCGTCAATCTGCTGCTCGTAGATCAGCCCGATCTGCGTCTGCTTGCTGCTTTTGCGGGTGTTGTACTGCAGCGCCACCGGCGACGCCTGACGCGGATCGGCATTGACCTGCGCGCGGGTGAGGCCAAGCTCGTCCTGTGCGATGGGCTGATAGAAACGATTCAACACCACCGTCAGCTTGCGCTGCTTGCCAAGGTCGATGCCGAACTTGGCGTTGTCGGACTCGCGATGCACGCGGCTGTGCTGACGATAGCCGCCGGAGATGAACTCCGACGTGGCAATGTTGTAGTCGACCGGACCGACGGTGCCGCGCGTGTCGGCACTGGTGCGGAACGTGTCGTTGCTGCCGCCGCTGAAACCGATCGTGGTCTGCGGCACGGCCGTGCCGTCCGCGCTGTACATCTGCACGACGCCGCCGGCGGCGTTGCCGTACAGAACGGAGAACGGACCACTGAGCACCTCCACGCGGTCGGCGCTGTCCAGATTGAACTGCGATACCTGGCCCTGGCCATCAGGCAAGGTTGCCGGAATGCCGTCGATATACAGACGGATGCTGCGCACGCCGAAGGTGGCACGGCCGCCGAAGCCGCGTACGGAAATCTGTTCGTCCTGCGCGTAGTTCTGCCGGTCGCGCGCAATGATGCCGGGCACGCCGACCAGCGTTTCCGAAAGATTGATGCCGGGATTCGCCGCCGACGTCGGCTCCACGTTCACGACGCTGAGCGCCGCGGGAAGATCGAACGGAGAAACGTTCAGCCGGCTGGCGTTGACCTTGACGGTCGAAAGCGTCACGGCATTTTTGTCGACGGCACTATCGGGCGAGACCTGCTGCGCGGCAACCTGCTGCGCGGTTAAACCAGCGAGGAACAGCGCGGCAGCGATGGCCCGATCCGGCCGCAGCGCACCGGTCGATTTTCGCGTGGCCGAATGAACCCGTGTCATTCGCTGCCGCTTTTCGATGCTTGCCACAACCCTTCTCCCTGTTCAAAACACAAAGCCATCGGAAGCTGTGCGCGCCGGTGGCTATGCACGTGCATCCAGCGGACGTTATTTGGCGGCAGCTTGGTCGCCATGAAACCGCAAGTCTACCTTCGATTTCATCGCGTCATCGAAAGTCAGCGCGGTGCTTCCTGCCGGGTATCCGTTTTGCTGCAGCAGGTACGCCATGATCTCCGTGTAGTCATCATGCGCCAGCGTGCCGGGGGCAGTGGCCGGCATATTGTTGGCGACGATGGTGAAAACATCCTTGATCTTGAACGCCGCCTTGGCCGAGGCGAAGTTCGGCCCCTTCAACGCCGGGCCCGAGCGCCCGCCCAGGTCCGGTCCATGGCACATGGCGCAGTTGGTCAGGAACTTGATCTTGCCGCTATCGGCCTGCGCCGAGGTATACAAGGCCGGTACCGCGCCGCTCGCCTTGGCCGATGCTTTTTTCGCCCCGCAACGTCGGTCGATGCCGCCCTCCACGGATGACCATTTCAGCATGGCCGTCTTGCCGCGATTGGACGGCGTTGCCGCACCGGTTTCGGCATAAGGCGTCAGCAGCTTCGCCAACTGTCCGGAATCACCCAGCGATGCAATGGCCTTTTCAAAATCCTGCGCGGCAGCCGCGTGTTCGTTGTCGTACAGCGCAACCAGATTGAACTGGGCATGCGGCTCGCTCAGCTCGTGATAGTTGAAACGCCCTGCCTCATGCTTGCTGGCCAGATAGCGCACCACGGTCGGCTGCCACAGCATGGCCGCATGGACGGTGTGCTTTTCCAGCGCACTCAGCGCGGCGTCGTCGGTCAGATGGATGTCCGCATTCACACCGGGATGATCGACGAAATACAGGTTCGGCGTGGTCTGGTAGGTCACCGCCACGTCGGTGTTTTTCGGCAACTGATCCAGCCTGGTGGCCCTGCTGTTTTTCGGCGTCACCAGCACGAAGCCGGTGTGCCCGTAGGGCACCGTGGCGAGAAGGCCAGCCGGTGTGCCTTTCTGATCCGCGTCGATCGGGAAGCCCAGCACGAGCGAGCAGCTCGCCTTGGCCAGCTTGTTGAACTCCTTCATGCTGAAGCCGTCGTCGTCGCCATCGCCGCTGCCGTCGAACTGATGGATCTGCAGCGTGTTTCCTTCCTGTTTGGCAACGGCTTGGGCAATGCCCGTATCCATCGCCGCGGTCGGGCTGCTCTTGTCGACACAGACCGACAGCTCCGCCGACGCGGCGGTGCCGCCGTACATAAGTACGGCGGCCATTCCGATGAGTGCTGCGATGCGCGTCTTTCTATACATGTGTTTCTTCATGCCCTAACTCCGAATCAGATCGAGAAAACGTAAAGATGACCACCGAGCGGAATATTGAGCACCTTCGGATCCTTGGCCATGTCACCGCCCCAGATCGGCGTTGCGCCACCCCAGCCGGCATAGATGCCGACGTACTGCTTGCCATCAACCTTCCAGGTACTCGGCACGCCGATGATGCCGGAGCTGAGCTGCGGGCTTTTCCACTTGACCGCACCGGTCTTGGCATCGAACGCATAGAGATAGCCGTCGGCGCTGCCGGAGAACACCAGGCCACCGGCCGTGCTCAGCATGCCATCGTTCCACGGCGTTTCCGACGGATGGTTCCAGACCTTTTTACCGGTGTTGAGGTCGAGTGCAATGACGTCGCCGTACTGACCCTTGAACGCCGGATCCGCCATCACCTTGAACGACTCGCCGAGGAACGGCAGGCCGGCCTTGTAGCTGACCGTGGCACCCTTGATGGTCATGCAGGTATGCATGGCCGGCACGTAGGCCATGTGGGTCTGCGGGTCGACCGAGATCGGCCACCAGTTCTTGCCGCCGAGGAAGCTGGGACAGGTGAACACTTCCTTGTCGACGGTCGGGCGCATGGCCGGGTCAGTGACCGGCTTGCCGTCCTTCATGCCGCTGACCGACGTCGCCGTAACGAATTTCTGCGCGTAGATCAGCTTGCCGTCGGTACGATCGATCGCGTAGAACCAGCCGTTGCGGCTCGCGCTGACCAAGGCCTTGTGCTGCACGCCTTCGTAGTTGATGTCGGTCAGCACCGTTTCGTTGGTGCCGTCGTAATCCCAGCTGTCGTTCGGCGTGTACTGAAAGTTCCACTTGATCTTGCCGGTGGCCGGATTCATTGCAATGACCGAATCGCTATACAGGTTGTCGCCCGGACGCAGCGTCGCCAGCCACGGACCCGGATTGCCGACGCCCCAGAACAGCGTGTCGGTTTCGGCGTCATAGGTGCCGGTAAGCCAGGCCGCGCCGCCGCCGGTCTTGTACGCGCCCTTCGGCCAGGTCTTGCCGCCCGGCTCGTTCGGCGCCGGAATGGTGTACTGCTTCCAGACCTGCTTGCCGGTCTTGGCATCGAGCGCGGTGATGAAACCACGCGCACCGTACTCACCGCCAGACTCGCCGACGATCACCTTGCCCTTGACGATCAGCGGCGCCAGCGTCATCGCGTAACCAAGGTCGGAACCGAACAGCTGCTTCTTCCAGACGACCTTGCCGGTCTTGGCATCGAGCGCCACCACGTAGTTGTCGAGCGTAGCCATGTAGACGTTGTCGCCATGCAGCGCGACACCGCGATTGACCACGTCGCAGCAGACGGTTTTCAAACCGACCTGCGACAGATCCTGCTGATACTTCCACAGCAGCTTGCCGGTGCTGGCCTGAAACGCGATCAGGCCGTCCTTCGGCGTGGTGACGAACATGTAGTCACCGTTGACGATCGGCGGCGACTCGTGGCCCTGCTCCATGCCGGTCTTGTAATCCCAAACCTGCTTCAAGCCGGCGACGTTGCCAGCGTTGATGGTGTCGAACGGCGAATAGCCCGAACTGGTGTAATCGTGGCGATACATCAACCAGCCGTCATCGGTGGAGGCAGCCTTGAGGCGCGCATCGGTGACCGGCGCGTAATCGGCGGCCAGTGCGCCACCGGCGATGGCCAGCAGCGCGGCGAACAGGGTGGTTTTGCGCAGGGTAGTCAGACGTTTCATGTGCATCTTCCTGGTGATGATTCGTTAGGCGTAAAAAGCGATGAGTGCATGGCGATCAAATGAGGACAACGGCAGCTCGCGATCGGCCGGCGGGCGTGCGACATGTGCCGGCAGTAACGTGGCGATGGGATAAAACAACTGGCGCTTGTGCATGGCTTGCCCCTGCGCTTCGTCCGGACGCGTCGACGACACAGGCACGCGCGCTGTCTCCATCGGCAAAGCGACGGTGGAACCACCTCATGGCATTGCCCCTCGATCGTGTGCGGACATTACGTCGGCACAGGCGCCTGGGCATCGACAGAACCCCTGTGATCTGACGCAGCCGCAGGTCCGAGCAGCGCACGGCAGGCCTCCCAGCCCGCCGCGCGCCGTGGCGCAATCAGAAAAAGCCCAGCTTCTTCGGCGAGTAGCTGACCAACAGGTTCTTAGTCTGCTGATAATGGTCGAGCATCATCTTGTGATTCTCCCGACCGATACCCGACTGCTTGTAGCCACCGAACGCGGCGTGCGCCGGATAGGCGTGATAGCAGTTGGTCCACACGCGACCGGCCTGGATGCCGCGGCCGAAGCGATAAGCGCGCGTGCCGTTGCGCGTCCACACGCCGGCGCCGAGGCCGTAGAGCGTGTCGTTGGCAATTTCCAGCGCATCTTCGTCATCCTTGAAGGTGCAGACCGAAACCACCGGCCCGAAGATTTCTTCCTGGAACACGCGCATTTTGTTGTGGCCGAAGAACACGGTCGGCTTGACGTAGTAGCCATCCTTGAATTCGCCCTCGACCATCTGGCGCTCGCCGCCGATCAGAACCTTGGCGCCTTCCTGCTTGCCGATATCGAAGTACGAAAGAATCTTCTCCATCTGCTCGCCGGAGGCCTGCGCACCGACCATCGTGTTCGGGTCCAGTGGGTTGCCCTGCTTGATCGCCGCAACACGCTTGAGCGCACGCTCCATGAAACGGTCGTAGATCGATTCGTGGATCAGCGCACGGCTCGGGCAGGTGCAGACCTCGCCTTGGTTGAAGGCGAACAGCACGAAGCCTTCGATCGCCTTATCGAGAAAATCATCGTCCTCGTCCATCACGTCGGCGAAGAAAATATTCGGCGACTTGCCGCCCAGCTCCAGCGTGACCGGAATCAGGTTCTGGCTGGCGTACTGGCTGATTAGACGACCGGTGGTGGTTTCGCCGGTAAAGGCGATCTTGGCGATACGGTTGCTGGAAGCCAGCGGCTTGCCGGTTTCCAGGCCGAAGCCGTTGACGATGTTGAGCACGCCCGGCGGCAGCAGGTCGCCGACGATTTCAGCCCACACAAGAATGCTTACCGGCGTCTGCTCGGCCGGTTTCAGCACCACGCAGTTGCCCGCGGCCAGTGCGGGCGCGAGTTTCCAGCACGCCATCAGCAGCGGGAAATTCCACGGAATGATCTGGCCGACAACGCCGAGTGGCTCATGGAACTGATACGACACCGTGTCGTTGTCGATTTCGCCCATCGAGCCTTCCTGCGCGCGAATGCAGCTGGCGAAATAGCGGAAGTGATCGATCGCCAGCGGCACGTCGGCGTTGAGCGTTTCGCGAATCGGCTTGCCGTTGTCCCAGGTCTCCGCGTAGGCGATGACTTCGAGGTTCTGCTCCATGCGATCGGCGATCAGATTGAGGATGCGCGCGCGCTCGGTCACCGAGGTCTTGCCCCAGGCCTCCTTTGCGGCGTGCGCGGCGTCCAGTGCGGCTTCCACGTCGTCCTTGTCGGAGCGCGGAATTTCGCAAAACGCGTGGCCGGTGATCGGCGTCAGGTTATCGAAATACTTTCCGCCCTTGGGCTCGACCCACTTGCCACCGATGAAGTTGCCGTAGCGCTGCTTGAAGGGAACCTGCACCGCGAGATGCTGCTGCTCTAGCTTGGTCATGGATCAAGTACTCCGTTATCTGCGTGACTGTAAAAGTAACTACGCCAGAGCAGAAGCCATGCCAGCGAGCGAAGAAATTTCCTCGTGCTGCGCTGTGCCATCGGGCGGTGTGCGGCCATGCATGGGAATAAATCCCGAATCGCTGCAGCGCAACAATTCGATAGCGAGCGCGGATGTTGCACTTTGTCGCGGCGTATGTTTTTTATCGATACACCACTTATGGAGGTGTCGCATATTGCGACACTCGAAACAGCACATGCGCAATCCGGGTTTCACCGAATCCATCAACAGCGCGCGTCGCAGTTTTTTTGACGGCGGCGCCGCGCCGCGCGGTCTGGTCTCGGAAACCATTCTCGCGTCATGGCAACGCTGCCGCCTGCAGGGTCTGGTCGCCGACGCGCGTCCCAGCGTGGAGCTGGCCGAACGCCACCAGCTTGGCGAGATGCAGGAACAGTACGAAGTGCTGCGGCGCCTGTGCCGACCGGAGCTCGAAGCGCTTTACGCCAGCGCCAATCACGCCGGCAGCATCGTGGTGCTTACCGCGCCCAACGGCTTCATTCTCGACGCGCTCGGCAATGCCAACTTCCTGGACAAGGCCGCCCGCGTGTCGCTGCGGCCCGGTGCGCCGTGGAGCGAGGCAGCCACCGGCACCAACGCCATTGGTACGGCACTAATTGAACGACGCGCCATCGAGGTTCGCGGCGGCGAGCACTACTACACGCCGCACAAGGTGCTGAGCTGCTCGGCCTCGCCAATCTTTGATCCGCATGGCGAAGTGGTCGGCGTGCTCGATCTTTCCGGCGAATCGTCATCGCACCATCTGCACGCGCTCGGCATGGTGGAGCTGGCCGTGGAACAGATTGAACACCGCTTGTTTGAAAGCGATTTTGACGGCGCCGATATCGTGCGCATCCAGCCCGATGCCGCCCTGCTCGGCACCGCGCGCGAAGGCATGCTGGTTTTCGAGGCGCATAAACTGGTGGCTGCCAACCGGCATGCACTGCGCCTGTTGGGCATGGAATGGAGCGAGCTGGGCAAGCGCCGCTACGACGAACTGTTTGCTTCGGCGTTGCCGCGCCCCGGCAGCGTGACCGGCATGCGCTGCCAGAGCGGCGAGATGCTTCACGCACGACGAGATGCAGCGCGTACGACCAGCGTGCCGTTGCGCGCGATGCGCGATACGCACATCAAGCCGGTTCGTTCGCCCGCGCCGGTTTTTTCGCCCGCCATGAACGAGGCCATCGACCGCAGCGTGCGCCTGCTCGATGCGGATATTCCTCTGCTGCTGCAGGGTGAAACCGGCACCGGCAAAGAAGTGGTTGCGCGTGAGTTGCACAAGCGCAGCGCGCGAGCTTCGGCCGCGTTTATCGCGGTGAACTGTGCCGCGCTGCCAGAGAGCCTGATCGAGTCGGAGCTGTTCGGCTATCTGCCCGGCGCTTTCACCGGCGCCCGTCGCGACGGTTCACCGGGCTTGCTGCGTGAGGCCGATGGCGGCACGCTGTTTCTCGATGAGCTGGGCGACATGCCGCTGGCCATGCAAAGCCGCCTGCTGCGCGTACTGCAGGAGCGCGAAGTAACGCCGCTCGGCGGAAGTCGTGCGCACCCGATCGATGTCACCGTGATCGCCGCCACGCACCGCGATCTCGCCGCGGCGGCGGAACGCGGCGAGTTTCGCTCCGACCTGTATTACCGCATCGCGCAGTCGACGCTGCGGCTGCCGGCACTGCACGAAAATGTGGATCTGGTATCGGTCATCGAGAAACTCTGGCGCGCGCTGGGCGGCGACCAGATTCCGATGCATCTGCACCCGGAGCTGCTGAGCGACCTGGCGAGTCGGCGCTGGCCGGGCAACCTGCGCCAGCTGGTCGGTCTGCTGCGCAGCCTGATGGCGCTGGGCAATGTCGGCGCGGTGCTGACCCAGCGCGATCTGCCGGCCGAGCTGCAGACGCAGACCGTCACGCAAGCGCTGCCCCACGGCGGCGTGCCGGGCAGCCTGGAATCGATCGAGCTCAACGCGATCGACGAAGCCATCGCCAGCTGCAATGGCAACGTCGCCGCGGCGGCCCGCAAACTCGGCGTGAGCCGTAGCACCATTTATCGCAAGCTGAATCCGAACAGCGTCGAATAAAACCGCGTTAGCCCAATCAAAAGCCGATGGCCGGAGCGAACGTCGTTAAAGCGTGCGCCCTTCGGCATTGCCGGCACGGGCGCTGTCGAGAATTTCCGGATACGGAAAATCGAGGCCCAGCAGCTGGCGCAGATCCGGGCTGGCGTTTGCGATGAATTCCGCGGGCAACGCGGCCGGCATGTTCTCCATCGGCTTGACCCACTTCGGCAAGTACTGAATCAGAATGGCCGAGCGATCCTGCCGGGAAAGGTTGGGCATGGCGCAGTGCCATACCGCGCCAAAAAACAGCACGGTGTCGCCCGGCTCGCCCAGCATGCGCTCGCATCGATCGTAGAAGCCGTCACTCTCGACCGGGTAATGCAGATCATGCTGCGAACCTGCCACGTAAGCCGTCGCACCGGTTTCAACGGTGAAGGGATCGAGCATGATGGTGGCCTGGGCGTTCAACGGAAAGCTCGCACTGAGCCGCGCCGGGTGCGTCAGCGGCGAGTGGTAATCCCAGTAGGGGTAATCGATATGCGGCTCCTGCCCTGGCCCACCGGGCAGAATGCGATTGGCGGCGATCGAGCCCATGATGAATTCGCTGCCAAGAAAAGCGCGCATCACCTCCATCACTTTGGGATGCGCCGCCATGCGCGAAAACACCTCGCCCTTGGCCAGCAGGTTCCACACGCGCCGTTGCAAGTTGATCGTACCTGCCTTGCCCGCCGCGCCCTGAAAATGCGTGACCTTGGGGGTCGATGATTCCGATTCACGCATCACTACCTCGCGCGCCTGCGCAATCTCCTCCGGCGAAAACAGTCCGCGGATGGTGACCGCGCCCGAGCCGTCGAAGAGCTCGCGCACGATGGCATCGACATCGATGTCCGCCGCGTGAATGACGACCGGCGCCGCGCCCGCGGCATGCTGTGCAACCGTAGCGATCGAGGAAATATTCTGGGCTGACACGGGGCCTACCTCACGCGTGATGATTGAACGATGCTGAGCACGCTACGCCATTTTGCAAGCGCTTGCAAAGCGCAGTGCAGCATGCGTACAGTCGAACGGAACGCACGAGGAATATCGATGACACAGCTACGAATCGGACTGATCGGCGCCGGCTATATGGGCAAGGTGCACACGCTGGCGTGGCAATCGGTGCGTACCGTGTTCGACACCGCGCTTTCCCCGGTCTGCGAAATGCTCGCCACGTCCAGCGATGACGGTGCCCGCGAGCATGCGCGCGCCTGGGGCTGGCGACGCTCGACCGGTGACTGGCGGACGCTGGTGAATGATCCCGATATCGACGCCGTGGTCATCGCCACGCCGCCGCGTACTCATCTGCCGATGGCGCTGGCGGCCATTGCTCAGGGCAAGCACGTGTTCTGCGAAAAGCCGCTGGGCTGCTCGCCCGATGAATCGCTGCAGATGGCGCAGGCCGCCGAAAAAGCCGGCGTGGCGAACATGGTCGGCTTTAACTACATCCGTACGCCGGCCAGCCAGCTCGCGCACGAAATCATTGCCTCCGGTGAGATCGGCGAGGTAATTCATGTCGCCGCCGAACACGCGGAAGATTATCTGCATGCCGCCGAGCTTCCGGCGAGCTGGCGCACGCGGGAAAGCACCGCTACCGCGGCCGGTGCACTGGGCGATGTCGGCGCCCACGTCATCAACGCCTGCCTGCGGCTGGCCGGCCCGATTCAATCGCTGATCGCCGACACGCATATCGTGCACGCACACCGTCATGGGCCTGACGGGCGGGAAGCCGTCGACAACGATGACCTCGGCCAGCTGCTGCTGCGTTTTGCCAGCGGCGCCAGCGGCACCTTGAGCTTCAGCCGCGTCGCGGCCGGCCGCAAGATGGGCTACACGTATCGCATCACCGGCACGCGCGGCGCCCTTGCCTTCGATCAAGAGGACCAGAACGCGCTGTGGCTTTTCGACGCCAGCCGCGCACCAAACCGCCAGGGCTTTCAAAAGATTTTGATGCGGCCGGGCCATCCCGATTACGCCTCGTTCAACCAGGGTGCCGGCCATGGCACCGGCTACAACGAGCAGATCGTGATCGAGGCGCGCGACTTCATTCGCGCAATCGTCAGCGGCCAATCCGTCTGGCCGGATTTTCGCGCCGGCCACGAGGTGGATCGGATTATCGACGCCGCGCTGGCTTCAGTGGCCGAGCGGCGCTGGATCGACCTTTGATTTTTGCCGCGGCGATCAGGCTGTCGCGCTCGATGATTTCGCTGGCAAAGATGGTCGAATCCGGTATTTGATCGGGCACGATCAGCCACGCGGCGATCTGTTCGATGGCATGCGCGATCATCTCGGCGATCGGCTGCCTTACGGTGGTGAGCCGATAGCCGGCCCACGCTGCGAGCGGCATGTCGTCGAAGCCGACGATGCTGATGTCCTTCGGTACCGCGATACGGCGTTCGCGGCAGGCATCCAGCGCGCCGAGCGCGATGATGTCGTCGCCACAGAACACGCCGTCAGTAGCCGGCGACGCATCGAGCAGCGCACGCATGCCGCGCCTTCCACACTCGTGCGAATAGTCACCCGCAAAATATTTGGCCAGCAGTGGTCTGTCATGTTTGCGCAGCGCGCGCTCAAAGCCGCGACAGCGATCGCGCGAGGCGGCGTCCGTGCGTGCCGCGCCGAGAAATGCCAGGTGCCGCAAGCCACGCGACACCATCAGCTCCCCAATGCGGGCACCCGCGGCCGCGTTGTCTACAGTGACCACGGGCACCGAGCCGGCGCCGCCGCTTCGTCCAAACAGATGCATCACCGGAAGGCCGGCCGCCACGCAGCGTTCGGCAAAGCCGGTCGGCGGCGCCGAGGTCGCGATCAGCACCGCATCGACGTTGTACTTCAGCATCATTTCCAGCGCGGCATCGGCGCCGCCGCGCTCGGCGAGATTCGCCAGCAGTGGACGCAGGCCGCGCTTCTGCAACTGGCGGGTGAAGTGGTCGAACACGTCGAGAAACGCGGGATTGGCAAAGTGGTTGGAGACCAGGCCGATCAGCTCGGTGCGCCCGGTGACCAGGCTTCGCGCCGCGTGATTTGGCCGAAACCCCAGCGCATCGGCGGCCGCTTCAACGCGTGCACGCATGCTGGCCGACACGCTGGCACCTTCGGTAAACGTGCGCGAGACGGCCGAGATCGACACGCCCGCCTTGTCGGCCACGTCCTGCGCACTGACGCGCAACGGAAACGCCGAACGCGTACCGCGTTTGTTCAATGCCGGCCCCTCATAAAAGCGATCGGCGCATGATGCATGACCCGTTGCCACCTGTCTGCAGATTCATCCGCATGGCGGGTTCAAGGAATCCACGGGAAGCATCGAAACGCCGCGGTTCCACTTTGCGCTTTTCGCATCGTCGCAGCAAAGACCAACGACTCTAATGGCTTGCCGAAGGCACGATGTTGCAGAGCTTTTCGAGCAGCTGCGCCTGCACGTTGCGCGGCGTATCGCCTTCGGCCAATGGCGCGCGCACGTACTGGCCATCCGGCTGCAGCAGCATCGCGCTGGTGTTGTCGGCAAGATAGAGATCGAGCGCATTGCGCACGCGCTGCTGCAGCTTCTTGCCCTGGATGGGGAAGGCCGTCTCGACGCGGCGATCGAGGTTGCGCTCCATCAGGTCGGCGCTGGCCAGATACAGCAGCGGATCGCCGTCATTGGCAAACCAGTAGACGCGACTGTGTTCGAGAAAACGGCCGATGATCGAGCGCACGCGGATGTTTTGCGATACGCCTTCGACGCCGGGACGCAGGCAGCAGACGCCGCGCACGATCAGGTCGATCTGCACGCCGGCCATGCTGGCCTTGTAGAACGCGCGGATCAGCTTAGGCTCGGTCAGCGCGTTGACCTTGATGACGATGCTTGCAGGCTTGCCGGCTTCGGCGTTGGCGGTTTCGCGCGCGATCAGTTCGAGCAGGGACTTCTTCAGGGTGAACGGCGCATGCAGCAGCTTTTTCATGCGCAGCACCTTGCCCATGCCGGTGAGCTGGCTGAACAATTTGTGCACGTCTTCGCACAGCACCTGGTCGGAGGTAAGCAGGCTGTAGTCGGTGTAGAGCCGCGCGTTGCCGGTGTGGTAGTTGCCGGTGCCCAGATGCGCGTAGCGCACCAGCTCGCTACCTTCGCGGCGCTGGATCAGCATCAGCTTGGCATGCGTTTTTACGCCGACCACGCCGTAAATGACCATGGCGCCGGCCTGCTGCAGACGCGAGGCGAGCGTGAGGTTGGACTCCTCGTCGAAGCGCGCGCGCAGCTCGACCACCGCAGTGACCTCTTTGCCCGCGCGCGCCGCGTCGACCAAGGCATCGACGATTTCCGATTTGGCGCCGGTTCGATACAGCGTCTGCTTGATCGCCAGCACCTGCGGATCTTTCGCGGCCTGGCGCAGCAGATCGACCACCGGCGCAAAAGATTCGTACGGATGCAGCAGCAGCACGTCCTGCTTGCCGATGACCTGAAAGAGATCCTCGGTGTGCTTGAGCACCTTGGGCAGGGTCGGCGTAAACGGCGGGTACTGCAGCGTGGGGTAACCGGCCTCGTTGGCGATGCGAAACAACCGCGCCAGATTGACCGGCCCGTTCACCTCATACAGCTCGGACTGCGCCAGGCCGTACTGCTTGAGCAGGTAATCGGTGAGTTCCTTCGGACAGTTGTCGGCCACCTCCAGCCGCACCGCGTCGCCGAAGCGGCGCGAATACAGCTCGCCGCGCAGGGCCAGCGCCAGATCCTCGACGTCCTCAGGATCGAGCGTCAGGTCGGCGTTGCGGGTCAGCCGGAACTGATAGCAGCCGAGTACTTTCATACCGGGAAACAGCTCGTCGACATGCGCGTGAATGATCGACGACAGCAGCACGTACTTGTCGCCGCCGTCGTTGATGGCCTCGGGCACGCGGATCAGCCGCGGCAGCACGCGCGGTGCCGGCACGATGGCCAGACCCGAGTCGCGGCCGAACGCATCGACGCCCTCCAGCCGCACGATAAAGTTGAGGCTCTTGTTGACCAGCAGCGGAAACGGATGGGTGGGGTCGAGGCCGATCGGCGTAACCAGCGGCGCGACCTCTTCGCGGAAATAGCGACGCACCCACAGCTTCTGCTTTTGCGACCACTGCAGGCGGCGCACGATGCGGATGCCCTGCTCGACCAGCGCCGGCAGAATGCGCTCGTTGAGTATCGAATACTGGCGCTCGATCTGCCGATGCGCGATCTCGCTGATCTCGGCCAGCGCATGCCGCGGGGCGATGCCGTCCGGGCCGATCAGTTCATGATCGAGCGCAATCTGGCCTTTCAGACCGGCCACGCGGATCTCGAAAAACTCGTCCATATTGCTGGAAAAGATCAGCAGGAATTTCAGCCGTTCGAGCAGCGGCGTGCGCTCGTCCAGCGCCTGGTCCAGCACGCGGATATTGAACTGCAGCTGCGACAGTTCGCGATGGATATACAGGCGCTTGTCGGTGAGATCGACCGGAACTGGCACCGGAGCGGGAGCCGCAGCCGGCGGCGGCGCCTGCTCAACAACCTCGACGGCGGACGCCGGAACTACCTTTGGCGCAGGTTTCTTGCGGCTGATGCGGGTACTCATCGAATCACGATCCAGGGTCGGCAGAGACAGTCCATCGGCACCCGCCATCGTAGCGCGCCACCGCCCTTGATCGGACGGCCGGCGCGGCGGGTCATAAAGGTGTCAGTCTGCCGTACCGGCGGTTACGACCGCATGACATGGATAAGCTGGCGCTGCCCACAGAGCATCAGATTCACAGCCGGCGTTCATACTTTGTTGAGCATGCTCGACGCCAACGTGTGGCTATAAATGAGCTTCCGAGACTCCCAAGCGGTCTTGCCCCTCGGAGTCGACGGGAAAGACCAACGTGTTTGGGCCTGAATCGTCAATGCGTCGCCGGTGCAGGCCCCTGCACCACCTGCACCAGATGCGACGGCTGCAGGTACTTCTTGAACGCGTCCTGCACCTGCGGTGCGGTAAGGGTCAGATACGACCGCGCGGCGACCATTGGCTCATCCAGCGGCTGGCCCTTGTAGCCCCAATTCACTAGCGAGCTGGCGATCTGATCGACGCTGGAGACACCGAGCGGGATCGAGCGAATTTCAAACTGGCGCGCGTTGACCAGCTCGTCGGGCGTGACCGGAGTGTTTTGCATCGCGGCCAGGTTTTGCCGGATCAAGCCATCGACCGGCGCGACCTTGCTCGGATCGCTGCCGTACTGCACAAAGAAGATCGAGCGCGAGCGATCAAAGCGCATGCCCGACTCGGCGCCGTAGGCGTAGCCGTGCTTCACCCGTACATCGACCATCAGGCGCGAGGCAAAACCGTTGCCGCCCAGCACGTCGTTGCCCAGCTTGAGTGCGAAACGGTCAGGATCGGTCAGATTCACCGCAAGCATCTGGCCCATCAGCACCTGATCCTGTGAGGCGAACGCGTTGTTGACCGCGGTGTATGCCGCCGGATGCAGCGGCACCGGCGCAGGAATCACGTCGGGCTTTGCACCGCTGGCCTTCCATTCGCCGAAGTATTTTTCCACCGTGGCCTTCGCCTGCGCCGGCGTCACGTCACCGACGACCACCAGCGTGGTCAGGTCCGGGCGATAAGTCGCATCGAAGTAGCTTTTGACATCCGGCAGCGTCAGCGCGCTCACCGTGCCGGGAAGCGCCTCGCGCAGGCCTGAATCACCGGCTGGCAGCATGCCCCTGGTCAGCGCATGGAACATCTTGTACTCGGGCGATTCAATCTCGCCGGCCAGGGTGCGCGCCAGCGTGCTGCGCTGCACCTCGAACGCCTCCTGCGGCAGGGCCGGATGCAGCTCGTTGTCGGCCAGCAGCTGCATGCCCTTGTCGAAATCACCGCTGGGCACGGCAAGCTTGAAGTCGCTGCCACCGGCGGCATTGGCGGAGATATCGTCCAGCGCCTTGTGGAAGGCATTGCGATCGAGATGCGTCGTGCCGTAATCGAACAACGACGCGAGCAGACGGCCAACGCCCTCCTGCCCTTTGGGCTCCTGCAGGCCGGCGTCGTGATCGACGTGGCCGACCACGGTCACCGTCTTGCTGATGCTTTCCGGCTGCACGATCAGGCGCAGGCCGTTGGGCAACTTCATGTCGGTCGGCGCCAGCGTCCAGTGCGGCATCTGCAGCGTGCCCAGCGCCTTCTCGGCCCACGCCGGCAGCGGCGCGTCGAGCTTGTCGTCGCCACCGAACGATTCGGTGCCGCCGAAGCCGCTGCTGTCCGGCGGCCGCTTGCCGTCCTCACTCGGCGTCAGCACCACGGTGATGCGCTGGTGCGATTTCAGATACTCACGCGCGACCCGGTTGACGTCGTCGACGGTGACGGCGGCGATCAGCTTTTCGGCGGCTTCGGGCGAATCCACGCCCTGCCACGCCAATGCCTGCGACCACGCGCTGGCCAGGGTCACCGCGCTGTTTTTGTTGAATTCGGCCTGGGCCAGTTCGGAGCGCTTGGCCGCATCGACCAGCTCGGACGACACGCCGTCTTTGAGCAACTGCGCCACGACCTCTTCAAGACTGGCCTGGGTCTGTTTGGCATCACCACCCTTGGGGAAGCTGGCCTCGATGGCGCCGATGCCGCCGCGAGTAAACGGCTGCATCTGCGCATCGGCACTGAGCACCTTGCCCTGCGCCGCCAGCTCCGACAGGCTGCTGCGCGCGTTGCCGAGCACGTCCATCAGCACCTGCGCGGCAGCGTAATCGCTGCTCTGCTGCCCGGGCATGCGGTAGAGAAACTGCACCGTACCGGTGCCCTGCGGCGTGCTGCTGCTGATCGTCTGCGGCTTGAACGGCGTCAGCTTGACCGGCACGCGCGCCGGTGTGGCGCGCTGCGGAATCGGATCGAACAGCTGCTGCACCTTGGCCAGCGTGGCCTGCGGGTCGACGTCGCCGACGATCACGAAGATCGCGTTGTTCGGCACGTACCAGTCGTTGTGGAACTGCTTGAGCACGGCGGACGTGGTCTTGTCGAACGTCGGCCGCGTGCCCAGCGGATCGGCCTCGTAGCCGGTGCCGGCGAACAGCGCGCTCTCGGCTTTTTCGAAGGCCAGAAAACCCGGATCGGAAATGTCGCGCGACACCTCCTGTTCGATCGCGCCCTTTTCCAGACCCCAGTCCTTGTCGCTGACCAGCAGACCCTGCATGCGGGTGGCCTCGATATGCAGCAAAACGTCGAGATACGCCGACGGTGCGACAAAGTAGTACTGCGTCGCGTCGTTGGTGGTGAAGGCGTTGTTGTCGCCGCCCATCTTGCCGGTCATCTCGTTCAACTGCGCGCCGGTCATGCCTGTGCTGTCGCGAAACATCATGTGTTCCAGCGCGTGTGCGGTGCCGGGGTAGCCCTTCGGCGTCTCGTAGCCACCGGCCAGGTAGGTGATCTGCGTGGTCACCATCGGCGCCAGCGTGTCGCGCACGATCACCACGCGCAGGCCGTTCTTCAGCGTGGCGCGCGTGACCTTGCCCGCCTCGCTGGAGGTTGCCGGCACAGCGCGCTCAGCCGCATGCGCCACGCCACCCAGCAAACCGATACCCAGCAGCACGCTCCATGTCAGGGGTTTGAGCTTGTTCAACGTCATGCCTGTAGTTCCTTGTGGTTTGCCGGTGGCGATGTGCTGATAGCGAATCGCACACGTTCATTTGAGGAGGCCAATACGGGAGTCTGAGCGCGTCGCGCTGATGATCCGTGTGCCAGAAGACATGTTGGCACGGTGTGCTTACCCACGAGTGAAGTCATTCGGCCACTAGCTGTGGCGAGCGCCGATAATCAGCGGCTCGGGCTCCAGCTGTACGCCGAAGCTGGCCAGTACACCCGCCATCACCTGCTGCGCCAGCGCCCACAGCTGCTCGCCGCTGGCCTTGCCGTGGTTGACCAGCACCAGCGCATGGCGATTGGAAATGCCCGCGTCACCTTCGCGCACGCCCTTGAAGCCGGCGGCCTCGATCAGCCAGCCTGCGGAAAGTTTGCTCTGCCCCTCACCCGCCGGCCAGGCCACCAGACCCGGGTGTTCGCGCACGAGCGCTTCGGCCAGCGCGCGATCGACGATGGGATTCTTGAAAAAACTGCCCGCGTTGCCGATCACTTCCGGATCGGGCAGTTTTTTCGTGCGCAGGTGCACCACCGCTTCCGCCACGTGGAACGGCGCAGGCTTTTCCACGCCCATGCGTTGCAGCTCATCCTGGATGCCGGCGTAATCCGTACGCAGTTCGCGCCGGCGCGGCAGCAGAAAGCGCACCGCCGTGACGATGTAGCGACCAGGCTCGCGCTTGAACAGCGAGTCGCGATAGGCGAACGCGCAAGACGCGTGATCCAGCGTGACCACGCATTGCTCGCGCGTATCCCACGCTTCGACGCTCTCGACGAACTCGGCCACTTCGCAACCGTAGGCACCGATGTTCTGAATCGGCGCGGCGCCGACGGTGCCGGGAATCAGGATCAGGTTTTCCATGCCGGCAAAACCCTGGCCCAGGGTCCAGCGCACGAAGTCATCCCAGCGTTCGCCGGCCGCGACGGCGATGCGTGCGGTTTCGCCATCGCTCTCCACTTGCACGCCGCTTGTGGCAAGCGTCTCAACGTGGACGCCATTTGTGGCAAGCGTCTCAACATGCACGCCACTTGTGGCAAGCTTCTCAACGTGGACGCCACGGGTGGCCATCACCAGTACGGTGCCGTCGAAGTCGCCGGTGAACAGCACGTTGCTGCCCTCGCCCAGCACCAGCAGCGGACGCCCGCGAACGGCTGGGAACTGCAGAAGCTCGGGAAGTTTGGTGGCGTCGCGAATTTCCGCCAGCAGACTGGCCTTTGCCGCCACGCGCATGGTGTTGCGCGTCGCCAGCGAGGCGTTTTCTATCAACGTGTAGCCACCCATGTCGGTGCCTCGCGACGACATGTTCATGCGCTCAACCGGCATGTGAATCTTCCCGCTGTCGACGCAACTCGTCGACGCATTCGTTGACCAGCTGCGGACCGCGATAGATCAAGCCGGAGTAGATCTGCACCAGCGCCGCCCCGGCCCCGATTTTCTCCGCGGCATCGCTGCCATCGAGAATGCCGCCGACGCCGATCAGCGGAATGCGCCCCTGCACGCGGCGGCTCATACCGGCCAGCACCGCCGTGGCGCGATCGAACAGCGGCTTACCGGAAAGGCCGCCCGTCTCGCTGCACTGCGGATCGTCGGCCACCGAGGCGTGATCGATGGTGGTGTTGGTACAGATGACACCGTCGATGCCGGTATCGAGCAGCACCTCGGCGATCGCATCGAGCTCGATTTCACTGAGGTCGGGCGCAATCTTCAGCAGCATGGGCGTGCGCTTGCCCTGCTGCGAGCCGAGCTGCTCCTGCGCCTCGCGCAACGTGGTGATGAAGCGGCGCAGCGTGGCCTCTTCCTGCAGATCGCGTAGGCCCTGCGTGTTCGGCGAAGAGATATTCACCGTGATGTAGCTGGCGTGTTCGTGCACGCGGCGCAGGCCAATCAGATAATCGTCGACCGCACGCTCGTTCGGCGTGTCCTTGTTCTTGCCGATATTGATGCCGAGCACGCCGCGATAGGCCGCCTTTTGCACATTGCGCACCAGCGCCTCGACGCCACCGTTGTTGAAGCCGAGCCGGTTGATGATCGCCTCGTGCCCGGCCAGTCGAAACATGCGCGGCTTGGCGTTGCCCGGCTGCGGCAGCGGCGTGACCGTACCCACTTCGATAAAACCGAAGCCCAGCGCGGCCAGCGCATCGAGATGGTCGGCGTTCTTGTCCAGCCCCGCGGCCAGGCCGACCGGATTGGGGAAGGTGATGCCGAACGCCGTGGTCGGCAGATCCACCGGCGGCCTGGCCAGCCAGTGCGCGAAGCCGCTGCGCTGGGCCACGCCCAGACCGTAGAGCGTGAGGCCGTGCGCCATTTCAGGGTCGAGTTTGAACAACAGCGGCCGCAGGAAATCGTACATGCTCAGACCAAGTGACCCGCAAAGATGCGGGTGTCGTAATCGAAGCTTATCGTGCCGTGCTCGGCGCAGGCATCAAACAATTCGCGCAACGCTTTCAGCATCGGTGCGTGTTGGGGATGCGTTTCCTTCGGCGCGTACGACGACGACATCAAGCGGCCGCGCAGCGCCTCAAAATCGAGCCGCTGGCCATGGTCGAAACGCGCGCTGCCGACAAAGCCCGTACCGAACCACGCGCGCATGCGCGCGTCGTCGGCGTAGCGCTCGGCCACGCTGGTGTAATCGGTGCCGTACGTCTGCAGCAGCTGTTCGTAGCCTTCGAGAAACGGCGTACCGATGAGCCGACGCGAGTTCCACCAGATCGCCGCCAGCCCACCGGGCCGCAGAATGCGCGCAAACTCGCGCCGCGTTGCCTCTTCGTCGAACCAGTGAAACGCCTGCGCCACGGTGACCAGATCGACGCTGGCATCATCCAGTTCAGTCGCGTCGGCGCGGCCGTCCACCGTGCTGAATCGTGATTCGCCGGCCAACCACTTTTCAGCCGCCTCGCGCATCGGCGCATTCGGTTCAACGGCGATCACCCGATAACCCGCATCCAGCAGCATCTTCGACGAGATGCCGGTACCGGCGCCGATATCGGCCACAAGCCAGTCGGTGCTGACGCCGTGCTCGTTTTTCAGCCACGCGACCAGGGCCGCGGGGTAGTCGGGGCGATAGCGCACATAGTCATCAACGCGATCGCTGAAACGCGCGGTGGATTGCAGTGAGGTCATTTCTTCAACTCCGCTATGGCTTCTGTGGCTTCGTTCAACCGTTGAGCAGCTGGCCGCCATCGACCACCAGCGTATGCCCGGTGATCCAGCCGGCGTAGGGCGATGCTAGAAACAGTGCGGCGTGCGCTACTTCTTCCGGCGTGCCGAAGCGGCCAAAAGGAATTTTCGCCAGCGTGGCGCGATAGGCGTCGGGCGATTCTTTGCTGCGCTGCTCCCACAGACCGCCCGCGAATTCGATTGAACCGGGTGCGATCGCGTTGACCCGAATGCCGTCTTTCGCCAGCGCCAACGCCTGCGAACCGGTGTACTGGGTCAGCGCCGCCTTCACCGCCGCGTACGGCGCGCCGGCGCCGCGCGGACGCAACGCGGCGATCGACGTGGTGTTCAAAATGCATGCACGTGACGATGCCTGTAAAAAAGGCAATGCCACGCGGGAGGCACGCACGGCGGCGAGCAAATCCACGCTGATGCCGGCGCTCCAGCTTTCCTCGTCGTCACCAAAGCCAAAGCCGGTGCCGTTATTGATCAGCACGTCGATACCACCCAGTGCCTCGGCCGCGCCACGAATATAGCCGTCTATATCGTCGATCTCGGCAAGATCGCAGCGCTGTGCGTGCGTGGCTCCGCCAAACGCCGCCATTGCTTTACGGGTTTCTTCCAGCGCATCCGCACCGCGCGCGCAGATCGATACCGACGCGCCTGCCGCTGCAAAAGCCAGCGCCATGCTGCGACCGATGCCGCGACTGCCGCCGGCAATCACGACGCGGTACCCGTGAAAATCAAACGGGCCGGGCCGGGAGAACGCGCTCATGTCGATCAATGCCAGAACGCGCCAAAGCCCAGAAATAAAATACCGAATAACACCAGCAAGCCAAGCACGGCCAAGGCCAGATGCACGTAGCCGAGCACCAGCCCGGCGAGAGCCATGCCGCTGCCTTCAATCACCGTGCCCACCGGCGCACGACGTATTTCGCTGCGCGCCATATGTCCGCAGACCACGGCCACGATCGCGCCAAGGAAAGGCAAGATCAGCCAGGTGAGGATGCCGAACACCAGGCTGACGATGGCCAGCGTGCTGGTCGAAGTGGTCGCCTGGTAGGAAGGTTGATAGCTCATCGGTTCGCTCACGCGTGCAGGGTGGGAACAAAGCCTTCGTGATCGAAAGGCGGATGACGCATCATCCGCTTTTCGTCAGCACCATAAAAGGTTGAACGATTACAGATCGAACTTGATCCCTTGCGCCAGCGGCAGCGAGTCGGAGTAGTTGATGGTATTGGTCTGCCGGCGCATGTAGACCTTCCACGCGTCCGAGCCGGATTCGCGGCCGCCGCCGGTTTCCTTTTCACCGCCGAACGCGCCGCCGATCTCCGCACCGGAGGTGCCGATATTGACGTTGGCGATGCCGCAATCCGAGCCCGCCGCCGACAGAAACTGCTCGGCCGCGCGAAGGTTGTTGGTGAACACTGACGAGGACAGGCCCTGCGGCACGTCGTTCTGCATGTCGATGGCTTCGTCGAGCGTGGTGAACGGCATCACGTAGAGGATCGGCGCGAAGGTCTCCGTCTGCACGACTTCGTGCGAATTGGCGATGCCGGTGATGATGGTCGGCAGCACAAAGTTGCCCTTGCGCTCGGTCAAAGCCTTGCCGCCCGTGAGCACCTTGCCGCCGGCCGCCTTGGCCTTTTCAACCGCTGCGAGAAAAGCCTGCACGGCTTCGGGGCTGTTGAGCGGGCCCATCAGCGTGGTGGCTAGCGTGGGATCGCCGATCTTGCCTTCGACTTGGCCGTAAGCCTTGACTAGGGTATCGACCACGCTGTCGTGGATCGAGTGGTGCACAAACAGCCGGCGCGTGGTGGTGCACCGCTGGCCGGCGGTGCCAACGGCGCCGAACACGATGCCAGGAATCGCCAGCTTCAGGTCAGCGGTTTCGTCGAGGATGATGGCGTTGTTGCCGCCCAGCTCCAGCAGCGAGCGGCCCATGCGGTGCGCCACGCGCTCGCCGACCATGCGGCCGACCTTGGTCGAACCGGTGAAGCTGATCAGCGGGATGCGCTTGTCGTCGACGAACGCCTGCGACAGCTCGGTGCCGGCATCGTTGAAAAGGAAGAACAGGTCCGGGAAGCCGCCAGCTTTTACTGCCTCGTTGCAGATCTTGATCGTTGCGATCGCCGACAGCGGCGTCTTCGGCGACGGCTTCCAGATGCTGATGTCGCCGGCGATCGCGGCGAGCATGGCGTTCCACGCCCACACCGCGACCGGGAAATTGAACGCGCTGATGATGCCGACCAGGCCCAGCGGATGGTACTGGTCGTACATGCGATGGCCCGGGCGCTCCGAGTGCATGGTGGCCCCGTACATCATGCGGCTCTGGCCCACGGCAAAGTCGGCGATGTCGATCATCTCCTGCACTTCGCCATCGCCCTCGGGCTTGATCTTGCCCATCTCGAAGGCGACCAGCGAACCGAGCGCGTCTTTGTGCTTGCGCAGCGCTTCGCCGCACAGCCGCACCGCTTCGCCGCGCAACGGCGCCGGCGTGGTGCGCCAGACCTTGAACGCGGCTTGCGCGCGCTCGACGATCATGGCGTACTCCGCCGCGCTGGTTGCGTGCACCGTGGCAATCACCTCACCCGTCGCCGGATTCACCGGTTGCAGCGCGCCGGCGTCGGTAGTCTTCGACCACTCGCCCTGACCAAGATACGTGCCGGACTGAGCGTCAGCGAGATCGAGCGCCTTGAGGATTGCGTGGGACATGGTGGACTCCGGGGACGGGGCACCTCGCGGCGCCTTCAATTGACAGGATTCAGCCAGCCATTCTAGCAGGCACCGGCTTCTTCGGCCGGCTCTTCGGTACTCCTTAAGAGCAGCTCAGCGCGTCGTGCTATAGCCCGGCCGCTGCTTGAGCGGCAAACATGGCTGAACCGCCGCACCTGCCGTTCGACGTTTGGGTTTTAGCTAACAGCGACGCCGGAGGCTTTGACGGACGTCAAGAAAATTCCGTTCAACAAATCCGCCGATGCCGTTTTAAAGCTTGCAAGCTTCGTTTACTTCGATGCTAGTTTCAGCCTTCGTAAAACGGATAACTCAGGTAAGCCAGCATCTTCATCTCACGGCGGCCGCGGGTCACGGTATCCAGTATCAGACCGGTCACGAAACTGAGCACGCCCAGCAGCATGACACCGGTCGCCAGTATCGCCGTTGGAAAGCGCGGTACCAGGCCGGTCTGCAGGTACTCATTTATCAACGGAATTCCCAAGGCAATAGAACCGGCAACGAACACCGTGCCTATCAGCGAGAAAAAAGCCATCGGGCGCTCGTGCTTGAACAACTGGCAGATCAGCCACAGTATGCGAACACCGTCGCTGTACGTGTTGAGCTTGCTTGCGGAGCCCTTGGGGCGCCCGCGGTATTCACCCTCAAGATGTCCCATCGGCATCTGCAGTTCCAGCGCATGCACGGTCAGCTCTGTCTCAATACCAAAACCAATTGAACTTGAAGGAAAGGATTTTACGAAACGTCGTGAAAAAACCTTGTATCCCGACAGCATGTCCTGGGCACGGTCTCCAAAAATTCTACGTACCGCGCCTGTCAGCATGACGTTGCCTAGCCGATGGCCTGCGCGATAGGCGTCATCCACCTTGTCCTTGCGAATTGCGTTGACAAGATCGCACTGCGTGGTGAGCGCAAGAGACATCAATCGAGGAGCCAACGCCGCGTCATAGGTGTGGTCGCCGTCGACCATGATGTAAAAATCCGCTTCTATATCTCTGAACATCCGTCGCACCACGGCTCCCTTGCCCTGTTGCGATTCTTTGCGGACGATGGCTCCAGCCTCAGTTGCCACCTTTGCCGTACCGTCGTCCGAGTTATTGTCATATACATAGACAAAGGCATCGGGAAGCGAAGCCTTGAAGTCGGTAACCACACGGGAGATCGCGACCGACTCGTTGTAGCAGGGGATCAATACGGCAACTTTCGGTTGATTCATGGCCCAGGCTCTGATCCAAATTCAGGGTGCCATAGTAAGTGGGATCGTTTCATAGAAGAACGCGTCCAGTTTTTCGTCTCGGTTAAAGCCGGGCCCCGCCATAAATCAAAATCGCTTCAACGCCTGATCCATGCGAAAATCCCGCCGCTGCCCTCGTAGCTCAGTTGGATAGAGCGGCCCCCTCCTAAGGGGCAGGTCGGACGTTCGAATCGTCTCGAGGGCACCATTTGTTCTGCACAAAAGCCGGCGTTGCCGGTTTTCGTGTTTCTGAGCGCTGCAAATCGCGAATGGCGCCGACTCAGGAGCTACACGAGAGCATCGAGCAGCCGGCTTTTTGCCGCGCCCAGTCGGGGCGCCTTTGTGCATAGCGTTCGCGGCCGGGCTGGTCGTCGTAAGGGTGACGCATCACGTCGAGCATTTCGTCGATGCCGCTGTTATCGCCCTGCTCGGCGAGATCAATCGCCTGCTGTGCCAGATAGTTGCGCAAAACGTAGCGCGGGTTGGCGGCGTTCATGCCGGTGCGACGCTGCTCGGCAGACTGCGGATCATCGGCGAGCCGCGCGACGTATTTCGCAAGCCATTCGTTGAAGTCCGAGGTCGCAGCGAGCTTTTTGGATTCGTCGTAGAACGCGTCATCGAACACAGCAAGCGTCGGCGCGTTCGCGTCGAGATCGGCCAGCGCGCGGAACCACAGCGTCATGTCGACCTCGGCCTCCTGCATCAGCGACTGCAGCGACTGCATCAGCGCCACATCATCATCGCGGCATTCGAGAAGGCCAAGTTTCGCGGCGATGTTGCGGCGATCGGCGGCGGCAAACGTGATGCCGTAATGGTCGAGTCCGGCCTGCAACGCCTCGGTGCCGGCAAACAGCGGCGCCAGCGCGCCGGCCAGCCGGCTCAGATTCCACCAAGCCACGTTCGGCTGCTGGCCGAAACGATAGCGGCGGCGATGCGCGTCGGTGGTATTGGGTGTCCAGTCGGCGTCGAAATTGTCGACCCAGCCATACGGACCGTAGTCGATGGTGAGGCCGAGTATCGACAGGTTGTCGGTGTTCATCACACCGTGCACAAAACCCACCCGCATCCAGTGCGCGATCATTAGTGCGGTGCGTTCGCACACGGTCGCAAACCATTCGGCGTAGAGCGCTTCTCCCTCGCCTTTCAGCGCGGGGAAATCGCGCCGGATGGTGAAGTCGACCAGCTGTTTGAGCAACGCCATATCGCCGCGCGAGGCCGGCAGTTCGAAGTTGCCGAAACGGATAAACGACGGCGCCACGCGGCAGACGATGGCGCCGCGCTCGGGCGCAGCGTTGCCGTCGTAGAACATGTCGCGCACCACCTGTTCGCCGGTGTCCACCAGACTCAGCGCGCGCGTGGTCGGTACGCCGAGATGATGCATCGCCTCGCTGCACAAAAACTCGCGTACCGACGAACGCAGCACGGCGCGTCCGTCCGCACCGCGCGAATAAGGCGTCGGTCCTGCGCCCTTGAGCTGCAGCTCCCAGCGCTGGCCGGCGGCATTGATCGTTTCGCCCAGCGAAATGGCGCGGCCATCGCCCAGCTGGCCGGCCCAGTTGCCAAACTGGTGCCCGCCGTAGTTGGCGGCGTACGGCTGCATGCCCTCCATCAACGCGTTGCCGCCAAAGACCTGGGCAAATGAGGGAGAAGCCACGTCATCGACGCTGAATCCGAGGGTATGCGCCATTTCCCGCGACCACGCCAGCACACGCGGCGCGCTTACCGGCGAGGGTTCAATGCGCGAAAACAACGCGCCTTCCACCTGCCGCCGCCGCGTACCCTGCTCCGGATCACCGGGCAGCTCACGAATAAAAGCGTTGTCGAAAGTCGGCTGATGCATGCGGCGCTCGTCCGGATGGTCAAAGCCATGATATGGGGACTCCGGCAGACATCGCCAATGAGGCGAGCGGGCACAGCCGCTATAGTCACGCTTTGAATCTTTCTGCGCACGCCATGACTGACGCCATCAGCCCCTTTATCACCGCCGATCTGCAGCCTGAGGATATGCCTTATATCGACGGCACGCGACGCTGGGTCGAGCGCGCGGTGGTTGGTCTGAACCTGTGCCCGTTCGCGCGCGCGCCGATGATCCAGCAGAAAATTCGCTACGTCGTGAGCCAGGCGCGCGATACCGAGGCGCTGCTCGACGATCTGCTGGGTGAACTGCAGAGTCTCAATGCAATATCCGCCAGCGAGTGCGAAACCACGCTGTTGATTCACCCGCACGTGCTGGCCGACTTTCTCGACTACAACGATTTTCTCGACAGCGCCGATGCCGCGGTGGAAACGTTGGGGCTGGAAGGCGAGCTGCAGGTGGCGAGCTTCCATCCCCATTACCAGTTTGCCGAAAGCGCGCCGAACGATATCGAGAATTTCAGCAATCGCTCGCCCTGGCCGACACTGCACTTGTTGCGCGAAGCGAGTGTCGAGCGTGCGATGGAGTCGATGACCGATACCGACGCCATTTACCGGCGCAATATGGATACGCTGCAGCGTCTCGGCACCGAGGGCTGGCAGGCGCTGTGGCGCGATATAGACGCGTAACGACAGCGCGCCCGACCGCAACGGTTCATATGCTCTGCAGGCGATGCTGTCATGCTGACGCGTGAAAAACATCCCCGATCCGTACGCGGAAAGCATCGACCCCAGCATCCGCTGCACGTCATGCGAAGCAATTTGCTGCCGCCTCACCGTCGTGCTTATGCCGGAAGATCACGTGCCCGAATGGCTGATCGATCGCGATGCACACGGCATGGAAACGCTGGCCAAGGGTGAGGACGGCTGGTGCGCCGCCGTCGATCCCAATACGTCACGCTGCACCATCTACGAGGACAGGCCGTCGATCTGCCGCAAATATGCGATGGGCAGCCCGAGCTGCCAGGACGAACGGCGCAAGTGGTATGGCGAGTCGATTCCGACGGCCGTCCATCTGATCTAGCGAACACACGTTTTCCAGCCACGGCGTCCCCCGAAAGCAGTTCAGCCGTTTTCAAAAATCTTTGCGACGTCGCCGGCTTCCAGCAGCCGCCACTCGCCAAGCGGCAAATCGCCCGCGGTGAGCGTGCCCACTGAAATGCGTTTCAGGGTTTCGACGTGATTGCCTGCCGCCGCGAACATCCGCCGCGCCTGGTGGTAGCGACCCTCGGTAACGGTGAGGCGCGCGTGACGCGGTCCCAGCACTTCCAGCGATGCGGGCGCCAGCGGCTCCTTTTCGGATTCCAGCATCAGCGTGCCGCTGGCGAACAAGTCGCCCTCGTCACCGTTCAAATCCTGCGCCAGTGTGGCCTCGTAGACCTTGGCCACCTGTGCCCTCGGCGAAATGATCCGGTGCAGCAGCGCGCCATCGTCGGTAAACAGCAGCAGACCGCTGGTGTCGCGGTCGAGCCGGCCCACGCTGGACAAGGCCGGGGTACGCACGCTATAGCGCGGCGGCAGCAGGTCATACACCACGCGGCCGGGGTCCTTGCGCGAACACGTCACGCCCAGCGGTTTATTCATCATCAGCACCATGCCGACCGGTGGATCGATCGGCTCATCGTCGATGCGAATGGTCTCGTGTTCGACTACGTCGTCGGCATACAGCACTTCGCCATCCCGATCGGTAATGCGTCCGGCGCGGAACATCTGCGAGACGTCCTTGCGGCTGCCGTAACCCAGATTCGCAATCAGCTTGACCAGTTTCATCCACGTATTCCTCGAGCTTCAATGACCTTGAAACCATCCTGCACCGTCACCGTGCGCACGTCACGAAAGCGCTTCGCCAGTAACGTCTCGTAAGGCAGATGCCGGTTTGCCACCAGCCACAGGCGACCGTCCGGTCGAAGACCATCCGCCGCGCTGTTGATGAAAGCCTGCCCGAGCGCCGGCAGATCGGCGCGGCCCTGATGGAACGGCGGGTTGCTGACAATGACGTCGTATTTTTGCAGCAGGCCACGGGTGACATCGTGCCAGTGAATAGCCGTCGTCAGTTCACGGCCAGTAGCCGCGCGCGCGCGTTCAAGATTCATCCTGGCTGGCTCCAGCGCGCGCGCTTCGGCTTCATAAAGATCGATTGCCGTCACGCCCGGGCAGCGCGCGATCACCTGCGTGGAAAGATAACCGTAGCCAGCGCCCAGATCGGCGATGTGACCGCACAGATCTTCCGGCAAATGGACGGCCAAAAGCGCCGACGCACGGTCGATACGATCCCACGCGAACAAGCCCGGCCGGCTGATATAGCCGTCCGTGGTTTCACGCGGCGCGTCCAGCATCAGCCACTCGTCCAGCAGCGCATGATTGATATCCTCCGCGTGCGGCGCGCTCCAGAAAACCCGGCACTTGTGTTTCGACAGGTGCTGCACGGTACCGGCCAACAGGGAAAGATCAGCCTGCCCCGACTTCGCCCCCTCGATATTCGGCATGCTCGCCAGAACGATGCCGCCAGGTGCGAGGTGACGAAGCGCGCGGGCAAATAGCGCGCGCGCCTCCTCGCGTTGACGCGTTGGCAACAGCATCACCAGAGGAAACAGCTCGTCCTCACCCGGCTCACCCACGCTGAATCCGTTGCGACCGAGTTCATCGGCAAACGGCAAAAAGCTCTGCGCACACCGCCAGCTTTTCGACGCCATTTCACGCAGGCGTACGCCGACGCGCGCGCGCAAAAAGAGCACGCGGCCGTCCGCCGGCAGCTGCAACTCCCGGCTGTCAAAAGGAACAAAAAGGGCATTCAGCGCCGCATGGGGCGGCGCCGCAAAAACACCGGCGGCGGTCAAGTCAATTCTTCAGCGGTAAACGGGATAGCCATTGTACCGGGCTTGCCTGCCACGGCCCGGTTCGCCGAGTGTGTTGTGGATGTTTGAAGGCGAACCTTCAGCTCAAGGCTTCGCCGCAGCGGTCGAAGCCGAGGCCGGCAATTCGTCCATCATCTGCTTGGCGAGCGGCTGGTAGCCACCATCAAAATGGTGGTCGCCCTTCTTGGGATGCACTACCACCCACTTCGGCAAGGCCGGCTCGTCGCACACCGTGTCGTCCGCCTCGTCAAGCCCGTAATAGCAGATCACCGGCGGCTGGTTGTCGAGCGCCTGCAGCGGCGGCATGGCGTCGTATTCCTTGATCGGGTTGATGCGCTCCATCACCGACTTGAGGTGATCCTGCAGCCAGCCCTGCTTGATCATGTAGCCCTGCAGCTCGATCTCGAAATTGACCTCCCGGCTGGGTGCCAGCAGCACCAGCTGGGTAATGCGTGCACGGTTGGCCGGGCTGAGCTTGTTGATCAGCGTGGGCAGCAGATCGGCGCCGAAGGAGTAGCCGATCAGCCAGATGCGCGGCTTGTTCCATGCCGTGGCGTACTTCGTCATCAGCGCATCGAGTTCAGCCGCCGATTCATCGGCGGTGCGGTTGCGCCAGTAGTACTTGAACGTGTTGATGCCCAGCACGGGGATGCCGCGATCGATAAAGGCAATGCCGAGTCGGCGATCCAGGTCGGCCCAGCCGCCGTCGCCGGAATAGATGATCGCCATGACGTCGCTCTTGCCCGCCGGCGGCGCCGAGCTGAAGCTGCTCACCTGCATCGGCACGCTGACACTTTCAAGGCTGGTGCGGGCAAACGGCTGCCAGATCAGCAGCACGACGGCCACGACCACGATCACGGCTGCCAGGACAACGAGCTTCTTGCGTTTCATCGACGTACGACACCCGTAAGGCCGCCAGCGATCAGGCTGGCAACGTTGGTCAGAATCATGGGCAAGGCGATGCCGCCGGGCACCGCCATATAGCGCGGCTCCCACTCCGGATCGAACTTGTCCTTGTAACGCTGCAGCCCGCGGAAATTGTAGAAGCGCTCACCGCGCCCAAAGACCATGGCGCCGAATCGGTTCCACAGCGGCGCCTGCCGCCGGTTCTGCAGGCCGGCCAGCGGCGCCATGCCGAGGTTGAACCAGCGATAGCCTTCGCCCTTCGCCCACTGCATCAGTTCAACAAACAGATAATCCATGATGCCGGCCGGGCCATCCGGCAGAAAGCGCATCAAATCGACGGACGCCTCTTCGTGCGTTTCGTTGAGGAACAGGTTGGCAAACGCCACCAGCCTGTCGTTGTGCCAGACCAACGCCATCGGCGTGCGCACCAGGTAGCGCGGGTCGAACGCGCCCAGCGAAAAACGCTTCTCGCGCCCACGCTTGTCGCCCATCCAGGCGTCGGAGATCGCCTTGATCTGCGGCATCAACGCCGCCACCGATTCGGCCGGCACGATCTCCAGCCGCAGGCCTTCGCGCGCCAGCTTGTTGACCGTATTGCGCAGCACCTTTTTCGATTTGCCATCGAGGTTGAAGCCGTCCAGACGCACGCGCGCTTCTTCACCGATCTTCAAAAGATTCATGCCGACTTCAAGATAAAGATCCAGATCGGCCGGACTGACCTGATAGAACACCGGCCAGCCGCCGCCGCGCTCGCACTGCTCGAGAAACATCCAGACCAGCTCGCGCCGTGCATCCTCATCCGCGCCCACCGGGTCGCCCATGGTGACCCAGCTGCGACCGGCGATGTCGTACATCACGAAGGCCTTGTGCGCGGCATCGAACAGCAGGGTCTTGTCACCCATCAAGGCCAGATGCGCCTGCGCCGACGGAAACTGCTTGATCAGCGGCAGCGCCTGCGCCAGCTCCGCTTCGGTTGGCGGCTCGCGATGCAGCTTCAACGGCTTGATCAGGCTGGCCAGCGCAAACAGCATGCCGGCCGCCGCTGCCGCGACCAGCGCACGCAGGGCGCGCGGCGCGCCGCCCTCATGGAAGCTGAATTCCCACCACAAGCTGTTGCTGTAATCGACGTGCTTGAAGCTGAAAAGCACCAGCCATACCGCGCAGCCGAGCACCGCGAGAATCGCCAGAATCCAGCCCAGTGAAAAGGTGGTGCTGAACAGCGACGCGCGCCGGTAAAAAAGGTGATGCGCCGGCGCCAGCGCCATTGCCAGCAAGGTCAGCAACGTCGCCTCTTCGTAATCGATGCCCTTGAGCAGCGAGAAGATCGCGCCGGCTACCAGCAGGATCAGCGTCAGCACATACGCGGCATCGAGCCGACGTTGCAGCCCACGCGCCAATATCAGCAGCAGCATGCCGATCACGCTGGCCAGCAGATGCGACACTTCCAGAACCGACAGCGGCAGCACCGAGCGCAGCATCTCCATGCGGTTGGGCAGCGCGCGCGTGGCACCGGAAAACAGCAAGACGGCGCCAGAAACCAGGGTCAGTCCGGCGAAGAACGACGGTAGCAGCGCGGTGAACCACGGCGACAGCAGCGACTTTTGCCGAATGCCGCGCGCCTCACGCTGCAGCACCAACACGATGGCGCCGCACAGCGGCAGCAGGTAGTAGATCACCCGGAACGCCACCAGCGCGCCTAGGATGGGTGCCGTCAGCGCCTCGTTACCGGTGGCGCCGAAGCCGGCCAGCATGATCGTTTCGAACACGCCCAGGCCGCCGGGCACATGGCTGATCAGACCGGCGATCTGGGCAATCACGAAGATCGCCAAAAAGTGCCCGAAGCCGTTGTTGAGCTGATCCGGCATCAGGATGTAGAGCACCGCCGCGGCCAGACCCCAGTCAAACGCACCGATCAGGATCTGCCGAAACCCGGTTCCGACGGAGGGCATGTTGATGCGCAGGCTGAAAATGCGCAGCGGCCGACGAAGCAGGCCGCCCGCCAGCCACAGCACCGGCACAAGGGTCAGTGCCAACGCAATCGGAATACGCAGCTGCGCCATGACCCGCAGCGGGGCCAGCTGAAAATCCAGCGGCAGCGGAATGCACAGCAGGGTCACGCCGGTCAGCGCGAGCAGGCCGAGCCAGAAGCTGGCGGTGCAGAAAAGGACAATCCTGGCCACCTCGGCGGTGGTCAGTCCGTTCTGTATATAGAACCGGTAACGGATCGAGCCGGACACCAGCAGCGCCATGCCCACCGCATTGCTGAATGCGTAGCTGATGAAGGAAATCAGTGTAACCCTTCGCCACGGCAGCTTGTGGCCAATCGATACCAGCGCGTAGCGGTCGTACAGCGTCATCACGCCATAGCCCAGCGCGGTAAACGCGGCAGCCAGCAGCAGGCGCGAACGCGACAGGCGGTTCACATACTTGCGTACCTGATGGTAATCCACCTCTCTGGCCAGCAGGTGCAATGCCCACAGCGCCAGGCACAGCATTGCCACCGAAAACAATGGACCGGCAAATCGGCGCAACACGACCATGCGCTGGCTCGGCGCTGTCAGAACCTGCACTGCGCTCGCGTCCTGTCCGGCCTGTTGCTGCTGCACGTCTTGTGGCGGCGTGTCTTTTGGCTTTAGGCCCGGCTGCTTCACGCGTCGACGAACTCCCTCTTCAGACTGCTTAGTGTAAAGCCTGAACTATTTCAGGTCGTGAATAAGCTGTTGGCGATGTATAGCGGTCGCAGACGCGCGCTAGGCGAGCGCCGACTTCCGTCCCAGCTTCGCCACCCACACGTACAAGGCCAGATTGACCAGCACAAAGGCCAGCCCGCCGATCCAGATCGCCGCCGTATCGAAGCTCTCGCCGACCAGACCCAGCGGCGACGACTTGCCGGAAAACACCACGATCGCCGCAATGATCACGCCGATGATGCTCTCGCCCACGATCATGCCCGAGGCCAGCAGCACGCCGAGCTGCTTGGTGGCTTCGGGCTTGGCGGTGCGGTCCGCGCGACGGTCGAAATACCAGCCGACCACGGCGCCTACCACGATCATCAAGGTGGTCGAGGTCGGCAGATAAATACCCAGGCCCACCGCCAGCGGCGGCAGCGAAGCCGACTTGCTGAAGCGGCCGAGCAGCGCGTCGACGATGATCAACACCACACCAATAATCGCGCCCAAACCGATCAGGCTCCAGTCGATATTGCCCTGGATCACGCCCTGCGCCAGCGCCGAAATCAGGCCGGCCTGCGGCGCCGGCAACGCGACCGCGGGATCGACACCGGCCATGCCGGCAAACCCGTACGCCTTGTTCAACAGGTCAAGCACCGGCGGAATCACCGCGGCGCCAACCAGCACGCCGATCACCAGCGCCACCTGCTGCTTCCACGGCGTGGCATCGACGAGCTGGCCGGTTTTCAGATCCTGCAGATTGTTGTTGGCAATCGTCGCAACGGAAAACACCACCGAGGTGATGAACAACGCGAACGCGACCATGCCCTTGCCGGCACTGACCGCCTCCTGCGACTGCACCGCAACCACCAGCAGCAGAGCCGCAATGATCACCACCAGAATGCCGACACCGGACAGCGGACTATTCGAAGAGCCAATCAGGCCGGCCATATAGCCGCACACGGCCGACACCAGAAAACCCATGATCACCACGAAGACAAGGCCACCGACAACCAGCAGCCACAGGTGCGAACCGAGCCCTGCGCTGTTGGCGAAGCTTCCCAGCAGCCAGGCGATGGGCAGCAGGCAGATCAGGCTGATCAAACCAACAATGCCGATCGGCATGTCCTGCTCGGTGCGCGGCAGCAAAGCGCCCTGCCCGGACTTGCGCACGCGCGAGGCGGCCATCGCCGAGCTGAGGCCGCTGATCACCGGTTTGACCAGCTTGGCCAGCGTCCAGATCGCCGCCACGCCGATGGTGCCAGCGCCGAGAAAACGCACCTTGTGGCTCCATGCGGCCTGCGCCACATCCGCGGCCGCGCCGGCGCCCGCGGCCAGCGCGGTGTAATGCGGCACGGCCCAGCCCCAGGCGATCACCGCACCGAGTAGCATCGCCACGCCGACCCACAAACCGACCAGATGTCCCACCGCCAGCAGCGCAAACGACAGGCTGAAGTCGTAACCGGTCGCGCCGCCGCGATCGCCGACGCGAAAATACTGCACGACGTCGGCGGCAAAAATTTTGGTGGCGACGACAATAGCGAACACGGCCGACACGGCCGTGCCCGCCGCGACGGCCAGCAGGCCATCCTTGCTGCTCTCTTCGGCGGATGATTCCGAATCGTCGCTGGCACCGACCTTCAGCACCTCAGCGCAGGCCACGCCTTCGGGATACGGCAGGTCGGAATCAGTGACCAGCGCGCGGCGCAGCGGAATGGTGTACATCACGCCGAGGATGCCGCCGGTCGCGCAGATGCCGAAGGTGATCCAGAACGGAAAACCGTTCCACCAGCCGATCATCACCAGGCCCGGCAACACGAAGATGATCGCCGACAGCGTGCCCGCCGACGAGGCGATCGTCTGCACGATGTTGTTTTCCTGGATGGTGGAGTTCTTGAAGCTCCGCAGAATCGCCATCGAAATCACCGCCGCCGGTATCGACGTGGCGAACGTGAGGCCGGCCTTGAGGCCAAAGAACACATTGGCCGCGGTGAACACCAGCGTGATCACCACGCCGATGATCAGGCCACGAACGGTCAATTCGGCGCGCGGCGACGCGCTGGACGGCAATTGTGCACTCACGAATGGTTCTCCCCGGGCGGATGCTGCGGGGAAAGATAGCGTGGAATGGCCGGCCGCGGTTATTTCGATCATCGCGGGCCACGCCACTCGTCCAGCGCGAAAGCCTTTTATAAAAGCAGGCGACTCTCGAATGCGCGCCGTTCACCGGATAGCGGATCGTCAAACGTCAGCGCCTTGGCCAGCAGCTTCAGCGGATGCTGATAGTCATCGGCCACCTGGTCACTCACCGCCGGATACCAGGGATCATTGAAAATCGGCGCGCCCAGCGCGGCCATGTGCACGCGTAGCTGATGCTTCTTGCCGGTGACGGGATGCAGCGAGTAGCGCCAGCCGTCTTGCCTGCGCTCAAGCACCTCGATGCGCGTTTCGCTGTTGGCATCCCCGTCGATTTCCTGCGTGCGGAAAAACGGCTCGCCACGCACCAGCCGCGTGCGACGCGTCAGTGGAAATGACAACTCCGCCAGCGGCCGGGCCAGCGCCTCGTAGCGCTTCTCGATGCGCTGCTGCTGGAACAGCGCCTGATACGCCGACCGGCTGACCCGGTTTGCCGAAAACAGCACCAGCCCCGCGGTGGCTCGATCGATCCGATGCAGAGGTACGAGATCGGGGTTGTCGAACCGACGCATCAGTCGCCGCAGCAGGGTCTGCTCCACGAAACTACCGCTCGGGATCACCGGCAGAAAATGCGGTTTGTCCGCGACCAGCAGATGCTCGTCGACGTGCAGCACCGTTTCCTCGAACGGAATTGGCGCCTCGTCCAGCACCTCGCGGTAGTAATGCACGCGCATGCCCGCAGCGGCGTACGGTGTCGACGCCGAGATAGGCGCGCCCGATGCGTCCAGCACGCGCCCGCGCTGCATGCGATCCATCCACAGCGCGCGGCCAATCGCCGGGAAAGTGGCGCACAGAGCATCCAGCGCCGTCGGCCACGTACCCGGCGGCAGGTGCACGGTGCTGGCGTCGGCGTCGCGGACAAAAACTGGCAGGTGAATGGACATGCGAGCAAAAGTGTAAGTCACCCGCGCCATGCCGCCGGAAGGCGTAGAATAAGCAGGTTAACCACCCACCGGCACGCTCATGGCACTCAACGCCACCATCTACAAAGTCGAACTGCAGATCAGCGACATGGATCGGCATTACTACGCCACCCACGCATTGACGCTCGCGCGCCACCCTTCGGAAACCGAAGAGCGGCTGATGGTGCGCCTGCTGGCGTTTGCCCTTTATGCGGAAGACCGGCTGGAATTTGGCAAGGGCATCAGCGACGAGGACGAGCCGGCGCTGTGGCGCAAGGACTATACCGACGACATCGAGCTGTGGATCGAGCTGGGCCAGCCCGATGAGGCGCGCATTCGCAAGGCTTGCGGTCGCTCGCGCCACGTCGTGGTCATCAACTACGGCGGCAACATCGCCGACATGTGGTGGGCCAAGGTCGGCGCCTCGCTGGGCCGCAACAAGAACCTCACCGTGCTCGACATTCCCACGGCCACCGTCGACGCCCTGCTGCCGCTGTTGCAGCGTGGCATGCGTCTGCAGGCGCTGATCCAGGACGGCCAGCTGCAGCTGATGAACGATGCCGAGTCTGTCACGGTCGATCCGGTGCGCCGGATGGATGTCGCCGAAACGGTGAGCTGAGCCGGCCCGGCACAACTATCGCGTTTTCCGGTTTTCAAGAACAATAGCGCGGGTGTTGCCGCCGATTTCGTTCTCATCGGTTTGCTTCAATCAATCTTGTCTCGATCAAATCGGGTTTTGATCGAACCATCTTTTCCGGAGTGATGCCATGCGTTGGTTGCTGCCCCTGCTTGCCATGCTTTTTATCGCTGCCTGCAGCGCCACGCCGCAGGCGCACGCCAACGGCAGCGTGGACAAGCTCATTATCATCGATCACACGATTGGTACAGGCGCCGTAGCCAAAGAAGGCATGCAGGTCACCGTGCATTACACCGGCTGGCTGTATGACGACAAAGCCAAGGACAAGCACGGCGAAAAATTCGACAGCTCGCGCGACAGCGGCACGCCGTTCTCGTTCACCCTTGGCGAAGGCAAGGTCATCGCCGGCTGGGACCAGGGCGTGGCGGGGATGAAGGTTGGCGGCACGCGTACCTTGATGATTCCGGCGGCGTTGGGTTATGGCGATAACGGTGCGGGGGATGCGATTCCGCCTGGCGCCTCATTGGTATTTGACGTGGAGTTGTTGGGCGTTCAACCCTGAGATTGAGGTTGATTGCTTCCCGGGTTTGCTGGCGACCGCCAATTTAAGCCTAAAAAAATAAAGCTTTCGCCCTCCTTCGGAGACCGAGTAACTTTTCTCTGCGTGGCCAGAGAAAAGTCACCAAAAGAGAGGCCACCCCACTTGGCGCTTGCCGGGCTGCGCCCGCCAAGTCCGTGAGCCGAGGCCGGGCTTTTCGACAGAACTCCTGTCCTGAAGAAAAGGAATCGACATCCATGTCGATTCCCCTGCGGGCCTGTCGACCCCATCTCACCGCCGCACAGGGGATTCGGAAAGGCAGCGCGCGCTGCCCATACAAATTCGCAGTGCGCGAAAATTGACCGACCAGCGTTGTCAGAAATATTTTTTATTAACTCACTTATGGGGGCGTAAGGCTCAGCCAAGTATTTGAGATATGGAAAGATCATGATTCGGCGACATCGAAAGAAACGCATCGCCACTGCCCGTTATTACGCCAGGACTTTTACAGCTTGACGTAATACATTCGGAGCATGAGCATTCATTTGCATATTCCTCGATTTCGGTCCTAATAAATCGGTGTACTGCATAAGCACAAGGAGGAATCATGCAAAAGTTGGCTTATGCGCTGGTCTTCGTGCTTATGGTATTTGCGGCTGGGCAGAGCGCTCAAGTCAGCGCCAAAGAAATGACCGCCGGCGATCTGCAACAGGTCTGCAGCACCCAAAACCCTGACGTCGACGCGCCATGTAGGTTCTACATCATGGGCATTGTTCAGGGCATCACCTTGGGGCTCGGCATGGCCGACGGCAAAGTTGCGTTAGGAAAGCCATGCATTCCCGACGACCTGCAAAATTCAAAGCTTGAAATTCTCGTCAAAGCAAATCTGGGCGCAGACTTAATGGTCAATCCGGGGGACAAAGACCTTCCGGCTTCGAGCCTCGTTGGCGCAGTCATTGCCACAAACTTTAAGTGCAAAAACGCTCGCTAGATGGTGGGGGCGGTATAACATCTCGCCCAACCGGACGTTTCCGCGGCCGTTTAATTCAAGCGCTAGGCACTAATGAGCAATGACTACCCCCGAATGCTCTACCGGTCCGGCAAAGGACAAGGGTCGATGGTGTGGGGTCACCGCGTTGACACCCTCACGGTCCAGTCGCCATTTGAAGAACGTCAGGCAATCCGTAATGGATGGACCACCGATCCAAAACACGCCATCAAAGGTGCTGTTTGGCGTCTACGCTGGACTTCAGTGTGGCGCTTCTATCTAAGAAATTGGCAGTGGCTATGGGGCACCGTTGTTGCTGTCGCGCTCGCGGTTATGTTTCATGGATAGTGCACTTATGCAACGCCTAATTGATTATCCAAGCGGATGCGCTACGCGCCGCTTAATTCCAGCGTTAGGTTCATGAAGTCAATGCACCCGATACGATCTGCCACTCTTCTCATCTGCGCTTTACTGGTTGGATGCGGCAGCGATAAAGCTACGATATGGGCCGCTAAATCAGCTTCACCCGATGGGCAACTCACGGCGTTAGCAAGGACGACGCAAATCTCCGGCCCAGGCAACAATTGGGTCGGCACAGCGGTGTACTTGGAGCAAACAAATGTTGCTCGTCCGATTCTTATTCTTAGTTTCTCCAATGAGTCGGCATATCCCAACGGCGTAACCGCCTTGACATTACATTGGCTATCCAACTCCCAGCTGGATGTCACATACAAGGAAGGGGCAGCAATCGAGTTTCAGGGAGTCAAAGCATTTGGTGTAGCCATCAGTACTCACAAACCGGTCACGGCACAGCAATGAGGCATCAACCTAAATGTCTATTCGAGGCGGTCTGCTTTGCCGCCGCTTAACTCAAGCAGTGGGGGACCAAGGTGAACGACATACCCACTGTCTATATAATTGTTGGAGGCTTGGCGCTATTAGCCGCAAGTGTTGCGAGGTACGTCAGTTTGAGGCGTGTGATAACGCGTCTAAAACAAATTGATATGTCTCAATGGGTCGTCATGGGCAGTCCGGAGCCCACATTTTTTAGCAGGTTCCGTGATTACCGAACCTGGCGACCACCGGGTTTGGAGCTTCCAATCAGTCAATACAGCGAACTGTCGCTGTGGCTAGATCAGCGTGTCTATGAAAGCCTGAACGACGTTGAGCTCACTGCGGATGCCAAACGGTACAGACTGATGAATAATCTGCAATCTGCCATTTGCATTATTGGGGTTTGCACCTTTATTTATTTTCGATTCGTGGCTCACCGACTGGCTCCCTGATCACTCGTCCAAACGGATGGGATAGTGAATACGGCTTAGTGGGCACACTGAGTTATTGCTGCAGTAGTCCATTCGACGTAGAGTATTTCTGCGCATGCGTCACCATTTTTTGTTGCCACCGCCATGCGCTGCGATCCGCCAACAAGAATGCGCCGCCGTAGCCGCCAGCGCAGCGCGCCTCTCGACTAATACGTCAAATCCGCAAACTTTGCCGCTGCTTCAATCCGCCTGCGCGGCCTCGTCCCTGCCCTGCTGGCGGATGATCGCCTCTTCGCGTGCATCGATGATCGACTGCATCACGCTGTCGACATCGGCGATGGTTTCGTCGAATTCGAAGTGGCCGGTGAGTTCGGTGTCGGGGTGCAGTTCGCCGAGCTCGAACAGCGCCCACATTTCTTCGGCGTAATAACTGTCCAGCAACTCGGGCGCGAAACGCGACAGGCTGATGGTGATGTTGCCGACGTCGCGGCGAAGCATCGTGCGTGCGGCATTGTTGCCGGCGGCGCTGACGACCTGCGGCAGGTCGATGATGACCGGGCCTTCCGGCCCAACCAGCACGTTGTATTCGGAAAGGTCGCCGTGAATCAGGCCGACGCAAAGCATGCGCGCGACCTGATTCATCAGGAAGCGGTGATAGTCGCGCGCGGTGTCGGGTGACAGCTCGACTTCACCCAGGCGCGGTGCGGAATAACCGTCGGAATCGGTGACCAGCTCCATCACCAGCACGCCGTTGAAATAGCCGTAGGGTTTGGGCACGCGCACGCCGGCGGCGGTGAGCGCGTAGAGCGCGTCGACCTCGGCGTTTTTCCAGGCGGCCTCGGCTTCTTTGCGGCCGAACTTGGTGGCCTTGCCCATCGCGCGCGCCTGGCGGCTGCCGCGCACCTTGCGGCCTTCCTGATACTGCACGCGTGCCTGAAAGCTGCGCTGTGCCATGTCCTTGTAGACCTTGGCACAGCGCACGTCTTCGCCGGAGCGCACAACGTAAACGGAAGCTTCTTTGCCGCTTTTCAGCGGTCGCAGCACCTGATCGATCACGCCCTCGTCGATCAGATCCTGCAGGCCCTTGGGTGTCTTCATGCGTGGGAAAGCTTCAGCAATTCGTGGAATAACCCCGATTATGGCCGATCTTCAGGCTGGCCCGCTTGTTTACCTGCCGAAGAGCCGGTGGGCATTACGCGCTTGCCGTGGCCAGCCGGTCACGCACCGAGGCGGCAATCTCGAACGAGCGCCGACGCGCCGCGTGCTCGAACACGTTGGCGGTGATCAGCAGCTCGTCCGGCTTGTGCCGTTCGATAAAGGCCTCGATACCCGCCTCCACCGTATCGGCATCGCCAATGACGGCGCAGGCCAGCGCATGATCAACGTTGTGACGCTCCATCGGCGAGGCATACGATTCGATGTCGTCGATCGGCGGTGGAATCAGGCCCGGCTTGCCGCGACGCAGGTTGATGAAGCTCTGCTGCTGGGTGGTAAACAGCTTGCGCGCCTGCGCATCGGTTTCTGCAGCGACCACGTTGATGCCAAGCATTGCGTACGGCTGCTGCAGCCGCGCCGAGGGTCGGAAATCGCGGCGATACAAGGCCAGCGCCTCGTCCATCGCGTCGGGCGCAAAATGCGAGGCGAAGGCAAACGGCAGACCAAGTCGTGCCGACAGCGTGGCGCTGAACAGGCTCGATCCCAGCAGCCATACCGGCACCTCGATGCCGGCACCGGGAACGGCGCGCACCAGCTGACCGGGTTTGACCGGCTCGAAATAGCCAAGCAGCTCCATCACGTCGTGCGGAAAGGCGTCCGCGCTGTCGAAATAGCGGCGCAGTGCCTTGGCGGTCGGCTGATCGGTGCCGGGCGCGCGGCCCAGTCCCAGATCGATCCGGCCGGGATACAGCGACGCCAGCGTGCCGAACTGCTCGGCCACCTGCAGCGGCGCGTGGTTGGGCAGCATGATGCCGCCGGAACCGACGCGTATGCGCGAGGTGCCGCCGGCTACGTAACCGATCAGCACCGCGGTGGCGGCGCTGGCGATGCCGGCCATATTGTGGTGCTCCGCCAGCCAGTAGCGCTGATAGCCGAGGCGCTCGGCGTTCTGCGCCAGATCAAGCGTGTTGCGGAACGCCTGAGCGGCGTCGCTGCCTTCGGTGACCGGAGCCAGATCGAGTATCGAAAAAGGAATCATGTTTTGTTCTCGCGGTAGCTATGGCTCATGATCTGGGGACGGTTGCGCGAATGCCAACGGCTTTTTATGCGCCGCATTGCCTAATCGGCAGGCATCGCGCCCAACCCCGCCTACAATGGCGACTCCCTTTTCCACGGCATCTCGATGACTGAACCGGTTCGCCTTGCCAAACGCGTCGTCGCCCTGACGCAGTGCTCACGCCGCGAGGCCGAGCAATACATCGAAGGCGGCTGGGTGCGTGTCGATGGCGTGGTGGTCGAACTGCCGCAGTTCATGGTCGACACGCAAAGGGTTGAACTCGATCCCGGCGCCCGGCTGATCGCGACGGAACCGGCCACGCTGGTATTGCACAAGCCGGCAGGTTACGACGCCGGCAGCGGCCCCAACCCCGCCAGCGCACTGATTACGCCCGAGACGCGGTCGGCCGATGATGCGTCCGGCGTGCGTTCGTTGAAACGTCATCTGCAGCGGCTGACCTCGCCATTGCCCTTGCCCACCGACGCCACCGGCCTGATGATTTTCACGCAGGACTGGCGCGTGACGCGCAAGCTCACCGAAGACATCGAACGGGTCGAGCAGGAGTTTGTGGTCGACGTCAGTGGCGAGCTGATCGCCAACGGGCTGGCCCTGCTCAATCACGGCCTGCGCTTCAACAATTACGCGATGCCGCCGATCAAGGTCAGCTGGCAAAGCGAGCAGCGGTTGCGGTTTGCCTTCAAGGCGCTGCAGCCCACGCAGATCGAACCGATGTGCCAGGCAGTCGGCCTTACCGTGACGGCGATGAAACGGCTGCGCGTGGGCCGTATTTCGCTGGCGAAACTGCCGCCGGGCCAGTGGCGTTATCTGGCGCCGCACGAGCGCATCTAGCGTAGACTTTGCGTCACCTCGCCAGGCGCGCTTCCGGCTGATGCCGGACGCATGCGGCGGCGAGCCATCGAGCTGTACATCACACCCACCACACCGCGGAGAGCAGCATGAGCAAGGGTTTGGACTCGAAGAAAAGCGACAAGAAAAAGCCGGAAAAAACGATGAAGGAAAAGAAGCTTGCCAAGCAGGAAAAGAAAAAGAACAGCAAGTAATCGCCTGACCTGATCAACTCGCCCTGATCAAACGTTCACCGCCGCCACCGATATTGGCCGGCGGCGGTGATTCGAGTTATTCAATCTCTGGCGCGCAGACTACCGTTACCGCGCCGGCGCATGCCGACGACGCTGACGGTCGGCTCAGTACTCGCCCATGTAATCGCGCTTGCCGATCTCCAGACCGTTGTGGCGAAGAATGTCATACGCCGTGGTGATGTGAAAAAAGAACTGCGGCAAGCTGTAGCTGAGCAGATACGCCTGACCGTTGAAGTGACGCTCCTTCGGCGTACCCGGGCGCAGCACGATATCGCGCTGTGACGCATCCTCGAACGCCTTTTCGCCAAGGCCGTCGATAAAGCTGACGGTCTTGGCGATGACTGCGTGCAGATCTTCGAACGTCGATGCGTTGTCCTCGACCTTGGGCACCGCGACGCCGGCCAGGCGTGCCGAGGCGCTGCGGGCAAAATCGCAGGCGATCTGTACCTGTCGCAGCAACGGAAACATGTCGGGAAAAAGTCGAGCGTGAAGCAACGCCGACGGCTCGATATTCTTCGCCGCCACATGCGTTTCGGCCTTGGCCAGAATCGCATCGAGGCCGCCGAGCAACTGCTTGAACACGGGAACGGAGCTGGCATACATCGGAAACGTCACGGTGATTCCTTCAAGAGATGGATAAAAATAATGAGTGCCACGGAGCGGCCAATCGAGCTCGGAGCAGAGCGAGTCACGGCTGCCGCGACTGCCATGCAGCAAGCGCCACGCGATAACGCTGCAACGCGTCGTCATACAAGTCGAACACGCAGCGCACGCAGCCTTCGCCGCAGCAGTCGCCCGCGTCCGGCTCGACCGGCGGCAGCGGTGGCTCGTCGCTTGCACGCTGGCCACCGCTGTTCACCAAGTCATCCGCCGTCATCGCAACTCCCCGCGCCGCTGCGGCTTTTATTTTGCCGGCTTGCGAAAGCGGTAGATGAACTGATCGGTGTGGCCGCGTATCGCCTTGTCGAACACTTTCAGTGTGTGCTTGTCGGCCGGATTGCGCAGCGCGTCGCTTTCGCCATCAAACACGAAGCCTGCCGCCTCTACCTGCTGCTTGACGATGGCCGGATCGATCCGGTGCAGCGTGTCGGTATCCTGCATGCCGCTGCCATCGGGCGCCACGTGATCGATTACCACGAACAGGCCACCGGGTTTCAGCGCATCAAATACCTGCTTGTTCAACACCGACGGATCGACGCTTCCCATGAATTTGTCCGGGTAGTCGTGGTAGTTCTGCGAGGTAAACACCACGTCCACTGGCGCCGGTGAACTGAGCTGATTCGCCGGCTGCTGAAGCACGCTGACGTTGGCGTAATGCGGCTCGGCCGCAAACTTTTTCACGGCGGCGAGATCGGGCGCATCTTCCTTGACGTACTCATTCGGCCACACCGTATACACGTGACCCTTCGGCCCGACCAGGGCGCTGAATACGCGGGTGAAATAACCGCTGCCGGGGATCAGCTCAAGCACGCTCTGGCCCGGGTGTAGCTGGGTAAATTCCATGATGGCGGTAATCTTGCGGCGCTCATCATTCGCCTTGTCCGCATCGCGCGCGGGATCACCAACTGCTTTGGGCACGTTGGCGTAAATGGCGCCGATGTGCGCACCGGGCGCCTGGGCAAATGCCGCACCGGGCAGAGCAACAGCTATCAAGAGGGCAAGAACGGTCGAGCGCATGGGAGAACTCCACATCGGCAAAGGTTCGCGCATTGTGCTCCCGATCAGCGCAAAAGGTGACGTGACATCTCGCAGGGTCAATTAATCGACAAATAACGTCGATAAACGGGCTACGCGCGCTCCTTATTGTTCTGGCAAAGTAGACAGTCAGTTTGCAGCGTCGACCAAGGGAATCAGCATGCGCGTATCCATTCGGCTTTCGTTGACGGCGCTGTTTGCGCTGGGCGTGGGTACCACGTCGGCAGCCAGCGACCCGGCGGATGCCAAGGCATATGCCCGTGATCCCGGCCAGCCGATCGATCAGTCGTACACCGACCAGATCCTGAAGTTCACCACCGATCCGTCGTTCAACTCGCCGCTGACCGACTATCTGCCAGCGTCCTCGACCGTACCGACGCCGGACAAGGTGCTTGGCCATATCGCGGGTGCACCGAACTACCTGCCCTACTCGGCCGACGTCTATCGCTACTTTCGCGCACTGGCGGCCGCCAGCCCGCGGGTGAAGGTATTCACCATCGGCAAGACCGAGGAAGGCCGCGAGATGATCGCGGTGGCAATCGCTGACGAGAGCGTTCTCGCCGATCTGGACGCCAACAAGGCGCGCCTCGCCAAACTGGCCGACCCGCGCAGCATCGGCATGAACGACGACACGGCCGACCAGCTGGTCGCGCAGTCCACGCCGGTCTACTACATCACCGGCACCATCCACTCCACCGAAACCGGCGCGCCCACGGCGCTGATGGAGCTGGCCTATCGCCTGGCGGTGGACGACTCGCCCTACATCAAGCACATCCGCTCGCACGTCATTACGCTGATCACGCCGGTGGTCGAAGTCGACGGCCGCGACCGCATGGTCGATCTGTACAACTGGCACCTGGCGCATCCCGGGCAAAACTATTCGCCGCTGATGTACTGGGGCCACTACGTGGCGCACGACAACAACCGTGACGCGATGGGCATGACGCTCAACCTCACGCGCAACATCGCCGATACCTATATCGGCTGGCACGCGCAGGTGCTGCACGATCTGCACGAGTCGGTGCCGTTCCTCTACGACAACACGGTCGGCGACGGCCCGTACAACGCCTGGATCGATCCCATCCTCACCGGCGAGTGGCAGCAGCTGGGCTGGAACAACGTGCAGGAGCTGACCAAGCTCGGCATGCCCGGCGTGTTCACCCACGGCGACTTCGACACCTGGAGCCCGGGCTATCTAATGTTCATCGCCGCCATGCACAACGGCGTCAGCCGCCTTTACGAAACCTTCGGTAACGACGGCGCCGACACGGTCAAACGCACGCTCAGCCCCAAGGAGTATGCGCGCACCTGGTATCGGCCGAACCCGCCATTGCCCGAGGTGATGTGGTCGCAGCGCGACAACAACAACTACGAACAGACCGGCCTGCTCACCGCGCTGAATTATTTCTCCGACAACGGCCCGCTGTTCCTGAAAAACTTCTACCTCAAGGGCAAGCGCTCGATCGAGAAGCCGCAGGAAGCCGGCCCGGCCGCCTATGTTTTTCCCTCCGACGAAACGCGCACCGGTTCGCAGGCCCAGCTGCTGCACGTGATGCAGCTGCAGCACGTGGAGGTGAGCCGCACCACGGCGCCGGTTACCGTCACTATTCCAAAACAAGACGACGATCCGAAGGCCAAGGCCACCTCGGAAACCTTTGCCGCCGGCAGCTACGTGGTGCGCATGGATCAGCCCTATTCGCGCATCGCCGACGCCCTGCTCGACCGCCAGTACTGGTCGCCGAAAGATCCGCAGCAGCATCCCTACGACGACACGGCCTGGTCGATGGGCGACCTGTTCAACGTTCAGGTCGTGCGCGTGACCGACAACGCCATCCTCAAGGCGCCGATGGGCGCCGTCAGCGACACCATCGCGCCGCCGCAGGGCCTGGCCGCCATCGACGTGCCGGCGGCCAAGCTGCCGCGCATCGCTCTGATGCACACCTGGCTCGATACGCAGACCGAGGGCTGGTGGCGCATGGCGCTGGACAAGCTGCATGTGCCGTATACCTACATCAGCACACAGGACGTGGCGCGCGGCAGCGACCTGCATGCGAAGTACGACGTGATCCTGTTCGGCCCGATCGGCGGCGTCAGCACGCAGCAAATCGTCGACGGCCTGCCGATGTGGGGCAATCCGATGCCGTGGAAAACCACCAAACTCACGCCGAACATCGGCACCATCGATTCCACCGACGACATACGCCCCGGTCTCGGTGCCAAGGGCCTGGAAAATCTGAAGCAGTTCGTGCGCGAAGGCGGTCTGCTAGTCACCGCCGAAGACACCGCCAAGTTCGCCATCGATAGCGGCCTGGCGCCAGGCGTATTTGTCACCCCGACGCACAACCTCAAGGTCGTCGGCAGCGTGCTGCAAGGCACGTTTGTCGATCGCAAGAATCCGATCGCCAGCGGCTACGCCAGCGATGACCTGGCGCTGTACAGCTCGGTCGGCCAGTCGTTCACCGTCTCCAACCAGGTCACCGGCGACGACGGCGTGCCGAACGCGAAGGACTTCCAGCGCCCCACCGGCCGCGGCGGCCCGCACGACACCGATACGCCGGAAGGCCGCGCCTCGGTCGCTCCGCCCACATTGCCCGATCCCAAGCCGTGGCAGCCGACGCCGCTCAATGCCGAGCAGCTGCGCAACAACCCGCTCGCGATTCCCGCCGACCAGCAGCCCAGGGTGATCGTGCGCTACGCCGACGCCGACAAACTGCTGATCGCCGGCCTGCTCGACGGCGGCGATGAAATGGCCGAGCGCGCCGCCGTGGTCGACGCCCACTACGGCAAGGGCAACGTGCTGCTGTTCGCGGGCAACCCGATCTGGCGCGGCGAAACCATCGGCAGCTACGGCCTGGTCTTCAACGCCATCACCCACTTCAGTCAATTGGACGGCCAGACGGCTAAACATTGAAAATTTTTCAGCCGGAGCTCTTACCTCGCTCTATCGGAGGGCGGGCAACTCATCGGCCCACAATGCATCCTGCAACGGACTTTCTATTCGCACGCAGCAAAGGCTAGCAAATTTGCCGGACAGCTCTTCAATGCCTAATCGACTGAAGAAGCAATAACCTTCATCGCCGGATGATCAATCTGCGCCGCATAGCTGACGATCGCAGCCCTTACATCGGGCGTAGCGTCCTGCGCGGCACGCTTCAGCCACTTGGCCGCCTCCTCCATTCGGTTCGCCGCGACCAAGGCCGTGGCCCAGTTGTATTGACCGCGGAAATAGCCACCTTCGGCCGAGCGACGATACCAGTCGTTGGCTTTGGCGATGTTCTCGAATACGCCCCAACCTTTTTCGTAGCAACGCGCCAGCAGGTTCATGGCGCGGACGTGGCCCTGATTGGCAGCCTGCGCGCACCAGTGCGCGGCGCGCTCGACATCACGCTCGACGCCGCTCCCGTCAAGGTACATATGGGCGAGGTTGTACTGCGCCCAGTCGTCGCCGCGCTTGGCGGCATAGGCATAGCAGGCGAGAGCCTGAATCACATCAGGCGCCGTGCCCCAGCCGTTCTCGAGACAACGGCCGACCATATTGGTGGCCTCGGCACTACCGTGCGCGCCGGCACGCTCGAACCACGCCAGCGCGGCGGCCGGGCTTTTGATCGTGCCATCACCTTCCAGAAGCATGCGGCCGAAAAACAGCTGCGCTGCAATCACGCCGCCGTTTGCCAGCGTCTGAACGGTAGTAGCGGCGCGCTCGGGGTCGCGCGCTAGTAGATCGCGTAATTCGTCAGCAGTCATGGTGCGAGGGGACCACTGGCACAGTTGGGAACCTCCCATTATACGAGACGCGGCGCACGGCCGAGAGCCCCACGTCAGACCGCGCCGTGTCTTTCCGCTTTCAGTTATTCACCAGAGATAACTGGCCGTAAGCACGGCTGCCCAGTCACATCGGGATCCTTTGTTTTCGTCGCGGCCGTTGCTATAGACATTGATGCCTGACTTGAGGAAATCGACGATCTCCGCGTCGCTTCCAAAGAACTTTCTAGTACTGGAAATTATGAATGATCCGCTGCTTATTAATTTTCTAATTAGACGGCTAGATGGCTAAAATAAGATAAATAAATCGGTCGAACCATCAGACGAACGAAGTGCAGAACGCCGACCTCCGCATCGTGACCAGACCATACAAGTGTTATGAACGGCATGGCTCGCGCGAACCCTGCGCCGACGACAGGCTTCGGCTGACGGACATTTCGGACGCGTTCGGCGCGTCCCTATCCCAACGCATTGCTTCCGCAAGAAGCAACGCCGCTTTCAGCTTGTGCGCAAGAATCAGCGCGGTTTTGACGTAACTTCAATCCCTCGTATTTTCATAGCTGCATCGGTACCAGCAACACCACCCATTCACCCGATTCCATCTGTTCCCAATCGTGGTTAACACGTACGAAATGTCGAAACTGCAATGCATCCAGCAGTTTAGAAGTCCGAAACAAATTTCGTCCTAACGGGTAGACAGCTCCCGTTGTCTCATGCAACTCTTGACCCACGGCTAATTTGGATCGAGATAAATCAGGGCTTTTCGCGGTTGGAGGGGATACCCGCCGCAGGAAAACACGGGCTCACTTTGCTTTCATACGTCGATTACGGCGCGGGGAAGTGCGGCCCTGACAAACTAAATAACGGGGTAGTCGTGATGATGAAGTTCCAAATGCGCAAGCGTGTCCTTGGGCTGGCCGTGCTTACGGCCTGTGCTGGTGCCAGCAACGTCATGGCCCAGTCCACCACCGGTTCCCTCTACGGCACGGTCGCCGCCGGGGATGGCCAGACCGTCGTGATCGACAGCACCAGCGGCGTGCACCGCGAAATCCCGGTCGATGCCCGCGGCCGTTACACCACGGGCCAGTTGCCCGTCGGTACCTACACCGTTTCCCTGCGCCGCGACGGCGCCACGGTCGACAGCCGGAAAAACGTCAGCCTGCTGGTTGGTTCGGGCACCGAAGTGTCGTTTGCTGCTGCGCCGGCCATAACCGGCACCAAGGGCGCCTCCAATCTGGCGGCCGTCAACGTCACCAGCAGCAGTTTGCCGCCCATCGATGTCACTACCGTCGACTCGCGTACCGTGATCACGGCTGACGAACTCGCCAAGCTGCCGCTGGGTCGCAGTGCGGAGGCCATTGCCAAACTCGCACCGGGCGTCAACACCAATACCGGCCAGTTCAGCAGTGCGACGGGCCACGCCCTGGTCTCGTTCGGTGGCTCGGCGGCGACGGAGAATGCGTATTACATCAACGGTTTCAACACGACCGATCCGCTGAATGGACAGGGCGGCATCACGCTTCCGTACGGCGCTATCGACCAGCAGGAAATCTATACCGGCGGTTACAGCGCGCAGTACGGTCGTTCCGACGGCGGCGTGATCAACCAGATCGGCAAGCGCGGCACAAACGATTGGCACTTTGGTACCCAGGTGACCTGGGAGCCGGCTTCGGGCCGCGCCGACAACACCGACATTTACTACCGCAACGGCGTGCCGCCGGCCAATCCGGCGACGGGTACGCTCTATATTCCCCGTTCACAGGACAGTTCGTGGAGCGAGACGGTCAGCGGCTATGCCGGCGGCCCGCTGATCAAGGACAAGCTGTACATGTTCATTGCCACGGAATACCAGCGAGACCAGTCGCGCCAGGTCAACGCGGTGGACAGCAGCGTACAGGCCGAAACACAGACCTACAAAGATCCGCGCTGGTACGGCAAGATCGATTGGAACATCACCGACAGCAACATCCTCGAGTTCACCGGCGCATCGGACAAGCACGAGGGTTCGGGCCCGGAATACACCTACGACTACCTCAATCGCACGCGCGGCGCTTATGTGCAGCCGCTCGACAACACCAAGACCGGCGGCGATCTCTACGTCGCCAAATACACCAGTTACATCACCGACGATCTAACCGCCAGCATCATGTACGGCGAGCTGAAGACCAGGGACTACGACGCCCCCGGCGCGTACGATCCCGACCTGACCTATGTGTCAGGCACCGCGAGCCAGAACCCGGCATATACCGGCGGCGTGCCGCTGCAGAATACGCAGGTGTCCTCGCTGGCCGACCCGGCGCGCAAGAACAAGCTTACCAATCTGCGCGCGGACCTCAGCTATCACCTCGGCGATCACACGATCACCGCCGGTATCGACAATATGCGCTCCAATGCCGACGACCAGGGTACGGTCAATTCTGGCCCCGGTTACAGCTGGAGCTACGGCCACACCCTCACGCCAAACGAGCCCATCGTCAGCGGACTGGGTGTGCCCGCACCCGCGCTGTTCCCCAACGGGGCATCCGGTTATTACGCGATCAAGAACGTCGCCGACAACGCGGTGAGCGTGAGCTCGGAGCAGCGCGCGCAGTTCATCGAAGACAAATGGCAGGTCAACGACCGCTGGCTGCTCTCGCTCGGCTTGCGCAACGATCAGTTCACCGATTACAACCCGGCACACCAGGCCTTCATCACGCAGACCAAGCCGCAGTGGGCTCCCCGCCTGGGCTTTAGCTGGGATGTGCTGGGTGATGCCACCTTCAAGGTATTTGGCAACGCCGGCCGCTATTACCTCGGCATGCCGCTCAACCCTGCCACCGGTGCGGCGGCGGGCTACATCGCCACCCAGCAGTACTACACGTATAGCGGCATCGATGCCAACGGCGTGCCGACGGGCCTGACGCAGATCTCCAGTCCGGTTTCAGCCAACAACTCGTTCGGTACGCAGCCCGACCCGCGCACGGTGACCGCCGCCAACATCAAGGCCGAAAACCAGGACGAGTTCATCCTCGGCTTCAGCAAGACGCTCGGACCTAACTATGTGTACGGCGCCAAGGTGATGCAGCGCAAGCTCAACACCGCGATCGATGATTTCTGCGACGTCGCCCGCGTGACCGCCAAGGCCACGGCCGAGGGCTACGACATCGGCTCGACCAACAGCTGCTACCTGATCAACCCGGGGCGCGCAAATACCTTCAACCTGATCGACACCGCTGGCAACGTGGTTCCCGTCACGCTAAGCAACAAGGAGATGGGTTTCCAGAGCCTCAAGCGCCGCTATTACTCGCTGGAAACATTCATTGAGCACACCTTCGACGGCACCTGGTACGGCAAGCTCGATTACACCTTCTCGCGCAGCTACGGCAACACCGAAGGCCAGGTCCGCTCGGATCTGCTCCAGGGCGGCGCCTCGGCCAGCGAAGACTGGGATAACGCCCAGATCATGGAGAACACCAACGGCCCGCAGAACAACGATCACCCGAACGTTATCAAGGCCTACGGTTACTACCAGGTCAGCCCGGAATGGCAGGTCTCGGCCAATCTGGCGATCACCGAAGGTAATCCGAAAATTTGCCTGGGTGCCTATGGGCCGAACGCTACCGATCCGGTCGGCTATGGCAATGCGTACCACTGGTGCTACGGCCAGCCGTCTCCCCCGGTAAGTACGGCCGCCTGCCCTGGCTGCACCAGCTGGATCTCGGCGCGACCTGGCGTCCGGGCTGGGGCGGTCAGAAGCTCGCCTTCAGCGGCAACATCTTCAACGTGCTCAACGAACAGCGTTCCACTTTTGATCAGCCGAACTCGGTCATTTCGGGTACGACGCCGAACTGGCTTTATGGCACCCCGGTCTATCGCGAAGCGCCGCGTTATGTCCGCCTGAGCGTCAATTACGACTTCTGAAAAACGCGTTTTAGCGCAGCGATGACGTGCTTAGCCGTGTGAATCCTCTTGCCCCGCCAGGCTTCAGTGCCTGTTGCGGGGCATTTTTTTTGATCTCGCGCTGCCCCGCTCGCGGACGAAGCGCATCCTAGCCTTGATCGCCAACGATGGGTATTTCGTGAAGCGTAAAAAGTCCGCGGCACGATACGGCCTCGCGCACTCGTCACAGGCGGCTTGATGAAGGCTCGCGCCGGCCGCTTCTCAACGTCGTTATCTGTAGCCGCTGAAGTTTGATTTGACTACTCCGCGCCTGCTACAGAAAAAACGCAATCAAAAGTCGGCACTCATTGGAGGGCGCTGGAAATATCCGCCAGCAGACGGACCAGGCCCTTCATATCAAACCGCGGTGGATCGACCGTCGAACCGAAACGCACGATGACCAGCCGCTTCGACGGCACGATGAGGATGCGCTGACCGTTCATGCCGGAGGCGAAATACGCGTCCGGCGGCAGGCCGTCGATGCGGGGCTCCTTGTCGCCCGGCGCCGGCACGTTGCTCCAGAAGCCGGCACCATACGGCGCATCAAGGGTCGGGCTGCTCGAATAACTGGACCATCCGACCGGCAGAATCTGCTGGCCGTTTGCCTTGCCGTCATCGAGATAAAGCTGCCCGAAACGCGCCCAGTCGCGCGCCGAGGCATACATGCGCGTGGAGCCAATCACCGTCTGCGCGCCATCGAATTCCATCAGCACATGGCGCATACCGATGGGATCGAACAGCTGCTTGTGCGCAAACCGGATCATCCCTGCAGCACCGCCGCCCACCGCGTCGCGCAGCATGCCGGCGACGATCAACGTATTGCCGCTGCTGTAATCCCAGACCTTGCCCGGTTCAGTCCGCAGCTTCGCTTGCGCGGCGAAGGCCGCCATGTCCGGTTGCTGGAACATCATGATCGACACCGGATCGAAGCCGCTGTCGTTTTCGGTCAAGGCCAAGCCCGACGTCATGCGCATCAGCTGTTCGGTGGTCAGCGCATGGCGCGGATCGGCGGGATCTTTCCATGCGGCAACTGGCGCCGGCGAGTGGACGTCCATTCGGCCCTGCCGCACCAGTATGCCGACCAGCGCATTGACTACCGACTTGCTGACCGAATACGCCAGCAGCGGCGTGTCGGGACCAAAGCCGGGGGCGTATTGTTCGGCGATGATCTGGCCATCGTGCAGAATCACAATGGCGTGCACGTGCCGGCGCGGTCCGGTTGGCGGCTCGGCAAACGCGCGCGCCAGCGCATCGCGAATGGCTGGATCGGAGGACTGCACGAGCGGCTGCGTCTCCGATGAGCCGGTCACTTCGCGCGCGGCCTGCAACGTCGGCGCGCTCGGCGTTTGCCACGGCAACGCGCAGCCATAGCCGGGATAGAAAGTTGCGCTGCTGGCAAGGTGACCACGCCAGTCGGTGGTGATGCGTCGGTTCGCGCGATCCACCGTGTAATGCAGATGCGGCAACAGGCGCGCCAGCCCCTTGTCGTCGGCAAAGCTTTCGTCGAAAGCTCGCTGCGGCGCCAGCCCCGACACGAACACGCTGGAACACATCACATCGGAAATGCTGGCCGTCGCAATGCGCAGCGCGTTGTCCGGGCGTTTCCACGCGACCAGCCCAGCCAGCACGACGAGAAGCAGGATCAGGCCGCGCAGCAGCCATACGCCGGTGGATTTCATCCGGCTGGGCACTCGCTCAGTCACCCGTCGGCGCGACCGACGCGCCGGTGATGTTGTGCGCTGCCAACGCTGCCGCGACAAAGCCCGACGTCTTCCTGTCTTCGACAAACTGCCGCAGAAACAGTGCGGCTTCGTCACCACGACTTTTGGGCAAGCCCATCGCCTGACGAATCACCATGAAATGGTCGGGCAACAGGCGCAAGCCAGACACCTCGGCCATGCCTTTTTCGAGCTGCTGTTTGACGCCTGCAGCGACGTCGAGCTGCTGTTCGACAAAGGTCTTGATCACGCTTGGCGAGCTGGCGGCACGGACAATCTGCGCGTACTTGAGCTCGCGGCTGAGAAAAAGGTCGTACGCGCTGCCGTTGCCAACGGCGACGCGATGATGCGGCTGATCCACGTCGGCGTTGTCGCGGATCGGCGATTCGTCGCGAACCAGATAAAACCCTTCGATCAACACGTAAGGCGCCGTGAAAGCGATGCTCGCGCCACGCGCGGGATCGATGGCGAAGAAACCGACATCCGCTCTTTCATCGGCAACCGCCTGCACCATCGAGCGGCGGTGTCGAATGCCAAAAGCTCGACATCGACATCTAGCCGCCGGCCCAGCTCCATCGCCAGATCGACGGAAACGCCGCACGGCTTTGCGGTGGCCCCATCGAGCTTTGCCAGAATCGGATTACCCAGATTGATCGAGGCGCGCAGATGGCCGGCCGGCGCAAAGCTCGCTTTGATCGATTGCTCGACGGTCATCGGCAGGGTCCCGGATAGAACAACAGGCTTGGCAGCAACTCGCCGCCCCAGCTTACCGGGTCGTTCACTCCATTCGATAGCCGGTGCCGGATGCGACTGCGTTACGGGAAACGGGTGCCCGTGAGTTTTTCCGAGACATCCCACAGTCGTGCGGCAGAAGCGGCATCGCTGGCCCGGGCCGAGATCTTGGCTGTGGCCGGCGCGCCCTTGAGTTCGGAGAATCCATCGGGTCCGTAATAGCCCGACGCCCTGGCCAATGGCGATGTCGCCGCGTAAAGCGTCGGCAACGCACCGGCAGCGGCGGAATGGCTGATCGATGGTTCGAGCAGGCGACTCAAAAGCCCTACGAAGCCGGCCGATCCCGGCCCGTTGGCGATCAGCTCGGTGCGCGCATAACCGGGATGCGCCGCGTTGCTCATCAGCCCCCAGCCGTTGGCATCGCTGCGGCGCTGCAGCTCCAGCGCGAACATCAGCATGGCCAGCTTGGACTGACCGTAGGCTTTGTTTGGCGTGTAGCTGCGTTCGAGCTGCAGATCGTCGAAATGAATGCTGCCCATGCGATGCATCAGGCTGCTGAGATTGACCACGCGAGGCGCAGGCGCACGACGCAATAGCGGCAGTAGCTGAGCGGTCAGCGCATAGTGGCCAAGATAGTTGACGCCGAGCTGCATCTCGAAACCATCGGCCGTCACCTGACGCTGCGCCAGCGCCATCACGCCGGCGTTGTTGATCAGCATGTCCAGCGGCTTGCCCTCGGCAATGAGCCGGCTGGAAAAATCCGCCACCGAAGCCAGCTTCGACAGATCCAGCAACTCCAGTCGCACCTTCGCCTGCGGTGAAAGCGCGCGTATTTTCGCCAGCGCCTCACTACCCTTTTGCGCGCTGCGCGCAGCAAGAATCACCTCGGCGCCCGCGTTGGCCAATGCCAGTACGGTCTCGTATCCAAGGCCGCTGTTGGCACCGGTTACGACGGCGCGCTTGCCGACCTGGGAAGGAATATCTTGAGTATTCCAACCGCTCATGCGGTGGTCTCCCGAACGTGCCTGATGGAAGGATGGTCGACAACGTCCGCCTCAAACGTGCGCCACCAAGGTGATTGCAGCGGCGTGTCGGGACGAACGGTTTCGCCCGGCCGCGGCTGCACCAGATGCACGCCCTGCTTTGCCGCCAGCGCGCGGATGCGTTCGGCCGGTTCGTCCCAGCGGTGGAAGGCCAGATCGAAGGTGCCCCAGTGCACCGGCATCATCGTCTGCCCGCGCACCATCTGATGCGCGGCGATCGACTGTTCTGGCTGCATGTGTGAGTCCGGCCAGATTTCGTTGTACGCACCGCATTCGATCAGGGTGAGATCGAACGGTCCGTAGCGCTGGCCGATCTCGGCGAAGCCTTGATGCATCCCGGTATCGCCGCTGAAAAACAGCCGCTCGCGTGAGCCCATCACCACCCACGAGGCCCACAGCGTCGAGTTGCCGTCGCGCAGGCCGCGGCCGGAAAAATGCTGGGCGGGCGTCGGCGCCAGCGTTAGCGCACCAAAACGAACCTCTTGCCACCAGTCCAGCTCGGTGACGCGTTTGGCATCCACCCCCCAATCGATCAACCGCTGACCCACGCCCAATGTGGTGTAGAAGTGACCTACCCGATCAGCCAACTCGCCGATGGTGTTGCGATCGAGATGGTCGTAGTGATCGTGCGAGAGAATGACCGCATCGATTTTCGGCAACTGCGCGACGGTAAGCGCCGGCGGCGTAAAACGCTTCGGCCCCGCAAATGGCACCGGCGAAGCACGCGAACTCAGCACCGGATCGGTCAGCAGTCGCAGACCGTCGATCTCGATAAGCACGCTGGAATGGCCCAGCCAGGTGACCTGCAGTTCCTGCGATGCCGGCCCGCTCAATACGTCCGCGCGCACCGTCGCGATCGGCAACGGGCTTTGCGGCTTGCGTCGCTGCCCGCGATGCGCGCGCGACGTCTTGATGATTTCAGCCATTTTCGGCGCACGCGTATTGGCCACGTTGCGAAACCGCCCATCGCGCCACGCCGGCGAATTGGCGTGCGCCAGGGCAAGTCGCTGGCGCTTCACTGCTGCACGCCACACAGGCCAGCCGAGACTCAGGGCGATAACGAGAAAAACGAGTGCAATAACCATGCGAAGTGTCCCGACAAAGTAAACGACTTCGTGTACCTTATGACGCGCCACGAATAAAGTAAACCATATCGTATACTTCATGAGTCAATCGTCAGGTGGCCGGCGCCGAAAGCCGAAGATTTCAGGAGTCCGATTTGTTGAACCGCAGCGCCACCAAGCGCAACGCCATGCTCGATGCCGGCATCGCCGAACTTGCCGAGCATGGGCTGGCCGGTGCCAGTATGGAGTCCATCGCCACACGCGCCGAAGTTTCCAAACGCACGCTCTACAAGCACTTCCCTTCCAAGGAAGCCGTGCTCGAGGCAGTGCTGAAACTTCTGATGGAGCGCGTTGACCCTCTCAGCAAGCTGCACTACGACGCTGAGCGCGATTTCATGGAACAGCTGCGTGAGGTTGGCGCGCACGAAATGCAGCTGATCTGCGACGCCGACTTCATCCGGCTCAGCCGCGTGCTGATGGTCGAATGCATGCGCTCCAAAGCACAGAGTCAACGGCTGATGGACAAGTTTGGAGAGAAGGAAAACGGCCTGTATCACTGGTTCGACGAAGCCGGCAAAGTCGGTCAGTTGGGCACTCTGGATTCGCGTGTCGCCGCTGACGTGTTCGTCGCCGTGCTGAAGTCCAGCACGTACTGGATATCGGTGATTGCCTGGCAACCCACGCCGAAAAAACGTGAGCAGGCACGCCTGATCGACGAGGCATGCCTGACACTCGTGAGTCGAATGAAAGCATCCGCCTGACGTCGACGGGGTACTACTTTCCACCCGCTGTCGACCTTCGACATCAACGCATCATGGTGCGTGGCCTTAAACGGGATGTTGGCATAGCACGCGGGTCAGACATCGGTTTCGCTCAACTTTTGTCCGAGCAGGTAAAGCGCCTGCGTATGCACTGCCGGTGAATGCCTTGGTAATTCGCTCGCCTTCCTGTGAGCTTCGGCCAATGGTTCCGGCGTTTTCACGTAGAACAAACCACGGACATACGTCCGGCGCGTTAATCTTGCCGCCTGCGCAATGTCGGCCAGCAAGGTCGGCGGCGCCCCTATTTCTGGCTGCTGGAGACAATGATGGAATACGTAAAACTGGGCCGTACCGGCCTCGATGTATCACGCGTCTGTTTGGGCTGCATGACCTATGGCGTGTCCGATCGGGGTTCGCACAGCTGGACGCTGGACGAGGAAACCAGCCGTCCTTTCATTCGCAAGGCGCTTGACCTGGGCATCAACTTTTTCGATACGGCGAACGTTTATTCCGATGGCACGTCGGAGGAAATTGTAGGCCGTGCGCTGAAGGATTTTGGCTCGCGTGACAGCATCGTGCTGGCGACCAAGGTGTTCAACCGCATGCACGAGGGTCCGAACGGCATGGGCCTTTCGCGCAAGGCGATCATGAGCGAGATCGATCATAGCCTGCGCCGTCTTGGCACCGATTACGTCGATCTCTATCAGATTCATCGCTGGGATGCGCACACGCCAATCGAGGAAACGCTTGAAGCGCTGCACGACGTGGTGAAGGCCGGCAAGGCGCGCTATATCGGCGCATCGTCGATGTACGCCTGGCAGTTCAGCAAGGCGCTGTATGTCGCCGAAAAAAACGGCTGGACGCGCTTCGCCACCATGCAGAATCACTACAACCTGCTGTACCGCGAAGAAGAGCGCGAGATGATGCCGCTATGCCATGAGCAGGGCATCGGCGTGATTCCGTGGAGTCCGCTGGCGCGCGGCCGCCTCACGCGCGACTGGGACGAAAGCAGCGAACGCGAGTCCACCGATGAATTCGGCAAGACGCTGTATACCGTGCCGGACGCGGACCGCAAGGTAGTCGAAGCCGTCGCCGCGGTAGCCAAGGCGCGCGGAGTGTCAAAGGCGCAGGTGGCACTGGCCTGGGTCGCCCATCAGCCGTTCGTCACCGCGCCGATTGTCGGTGCCTCCAAACCGCATCACCTTGACGATGCCGTGGCTGCGGTAGCGCTGAAGCTCGATGCGGACGAGATCGCCAAGCTCGAAGAAGCCTACGTGCCGCATGCGGTAGCCGGACACAAGTGAGCACGGCTTGAATGGCCGCCGGTTGAATCCAGCCGGCGGCGTTCGAGACACGGGTTTTGCGGCTTTGCCTTGCCGCGGGATAATCCGCAACAACCGCGTCTTCTAAATTGTCAGCCGTGGTCAGCGGCCGCCAGCCCGAGAAAGTGCCGGGCGCGTGGCAGGCGACGCAGGCAAACACGCTCGATCAACAGCACCAGCAGCATCGAGCCACCGAGCAATGGCAGCACGCATCCCAGTACCACCAGCGCGCTCATCAGAAGCCGCGGATAACGCGTACTTGCGTGGGCCGGCGGAGCGCCGAGTACGCCCTGCGGGCGGCGGCGCCACCACATCACCACGGCACTGGCTGACAGGGTAATCAAACCCAGCGCGGTAAACACGCCGAGGATCTGGTTCAGCGGCGGAAACAACTGGCCTTCGTGGATGGCAATGCCGTAGCCGATGATTCGATCGAGCAGTGGACGCTGCGAGAACGCGGTGCGGCTGACGATGCCGCCCGTTGCCCCATCCAGCACGAGATCGACCTGCTTGGGGCGATCATCGGCGTCGGAGCGCGCCGTCCACGCCGGCTTGAACTGCGACGGCGGCGCGATCAGTACCGGCGGCGCGAGATGCTGCGCGCTCACGGTTGGCAGCAGCCGGTCCAGCGCCGAGTAGTCGATGCGGACAACCACCGCCCCGTCGTCGCCGGGCATGCGCATGCCCGGCATCGCCACGGGTGAATCCTGCAGCTTGGTAACGGCACGCTCGTGCGCGCTGCCGATACTCCACTCCTGGCTGGTAATGGTGCCGGCATGCGTTTGTCGCAGCGCATGCAGCATGCCACCCCACGACTTGCTCCACGGCAAGCCGGAGACCAGCAAAAACAGCGCGAAGCACGATATCCATACGCCAATCACCGCGTGCATGTCGCGCCAGAACACGCGCTGCCCATGACGCCAGCGCGGGTACACCACGCCGCCCAGGCGGCGACTGCGCGGCCACCAGAGGTAAAGCCCTGACAGCAGCATGAAGATGGTCCACGACGCCGCCAGCTCCACCGCCATCGAGCCGCCGGTACCCAGCAGCAGCTCGCCATGCAGATGAAAGATCACCCGCATGAAGCGGTCGTTTTCCCAAACCACCCGCAGCACCTGCAGGGTCGATGGATTGATGAAGACACGCGTCAACTCCGGCCCGCTTCCCACCAGCACGCGCGTTGCTGCCTCGCTGGAGGATGGCAGCTGATACGCGTTGAGCACCGAGCCCGGCACGGCTTTCAATGCCGCTGCCACCTGCGCCGACGGCGGTTGATGCGTGGCGCGGGTAACGTGCGCGTAGCGCTGCTCGAGCAGTGGCTCGATCTGCGGCTTGAACAGGTAAATCATCCCGGTCACCGCGAGCCAGAGCACAAACGGCAGGCACCACAGGCCGGCGTAGAAATGCCAGCGCCAGATCAGCCTGTACGCATTGCGCGGGCGCGCATCGATGGCCACAGCAAATGCCCCCGTCATGGATAACTACTCGATGAAGCACTCATGGCATCCGCCGGCTTTTTCCCCGCCGGCAAGAGCGTGCCAGTAGAACCCGACGCTCGGGCAAGCAAGATGACGAAGGCAGACAACAACAAACTCATGACGATAAAACTCCATTACTGGATGGCATGCATCGTTTCCAACGCCGCCGAGGAACCACACCCACGGCGCATCGACTCAGAGGCTGAACTTCAGGTCCGCCTCGTAGGTGCGCTGCGGAAACGGGTGATAGAGAAAATATTTTTGGTTGGTGAAATTATCGATGCCCAGCGAAGCCGAAAGACGCTCGTTGATCTGGTAATGCGCGCGCGCATCGAACACGGTAAAGCTGTCGAACGCGCCGAACACGTGCGGCGTGTTGTCGGTGTTGTCCAGCGTTGAATATTCCCGACCGCTGTAGCGACCGGCCAGGGTGAACGACCATTCGGCGGTGGGCCGATAGGTGGCCACGGCCGTCGCCCGCCAGCGTGGCACGTAAGGCGCGTGCTTGCCTTGCGATGCACTGCCGGTGCTGCTCGAAAACGTATCGTTGGCGAGTATCGTCGAGTCGACAAAGGTGATGCTGCCGGAGATCTCCAGCCCGTCGACAAGCACATTGTTTTTCTGCGCCGCCAGCTCGATGCCCCGATTGCGCAGCTCGCCCACGTTCATCGTGTAAGTCACCGGCACAGCGTAGCTGGACAGAAACGCCGTCTGAGAAATCAGCGCCTGCCGGGTGTTTTCCTGGAACAGCGAGAGCCGCACCGAGCCCTGATCCAGCGCATGCTCCAGCGCCAGTTCACCGCTGCGCACCGTTTCGGGTTTCAGGTCGGGGTTCGGCGTGCTGAACGTCGAACCGGTCGAAACCAGCTGATACAGCTCACCTACCGTGGGGAAACGCACCGCCTTTGCCAACGAACTGGTCAGGCTCCAGCTCGGCGCGAAATCCCATTGCACGCTGAGCTTCGGCGAAAACGCATCGGCCGATTCACGCGGTTGGGTAACTTCCGTATGGCCGCTAAAATTGTAGCCATCACTGGCCTGCCACCACTCGTAGCGGCCACCGAAGGTCGCCAGCCACGCGGGCGCGAATTGCCAGGCATCCTGCAGCCACACGGCGTTCGTCTGCGTCTTGCCGCGGCCGCTGGAATACAGGCTGGTAATGCTCGACGGATCAGGCCACTCGAGCGTGTTGCTGGTCGGATTTTTCAGGATGTACTGATCGGCATGCGCACCCGCCGATACTTCCTGCGCGCCGTCATAACCCTGCGGCCGCCAGATGCCCTTCAGATCCAGCGTCGACCAGTTAGTGCCGCCGTAACTGGCAAGCCTGCCGTTGTCAGTGAGGCCGGTTTCCGTCGTGACACCGGCCGGGGATAACTGCCGGTCTTTCAGAAAATCGTAGTGCGTGATGACTACCGAGCCATCGAACGCGCCGCGCGTATCGGTCTTCAGCGACAGCCCCTGCATCAGGTGGTGTTCGGTGATCTGATAGATATTGCTGGCGAAGCCGGCGGCGTTGCCGTACGTGGCCTGACCGCGCGCATCGGTCAGATAGGTTTGGGCCTGCGACTGGCCGTCGTTGCTCCAGTAGCCGATCAGATAAGTGAGGCGCAGGCTGGGCGTGATGTCGTAAGCGAAGGTGCCGTTGAGATTGAGCATGCGTGTGTGCAGCAGGCCGCCGGCACCGAGCACATCCGCCGTTTGGCCGAGCTTGTTGTCGGCGGCGATCGTGCCACTGATGCCTGCAGGCGCCTTGCTGGCGGTAATGAAACTCAGCGGCTGGCTGAAGCTGTTCTGCACATTGGCGCCGACAAACCACGACAGTTCGCCGGAGCGTCCGCCCGCCGTAGCGCTGGTTTGGCTGGTACTCAAATCGCGGTGGGTGCCGTAAAGATCGAACGTCTGCACGGCCTCGGTCTGCTTGATGGTGACCTCGGTCTTTTCCGGCATGCGCGTGTTGATCTGCATCACGCCGCCCATCGAGTTGCCGGCATACGCCGCCGAAAACGGCCCGTACAGCATGTCGATGTGATCGATTTCCTCGGGCGAAATCACGCCCCAGCGCGGTGCGCCGATAGTGTTGTTGTTGGCGATCAACGCAGAGATCGGAATGTCGTCGACATAGACCAGGGTGCGCGCACTGGAGTTGACTCCCCAGGTTCGCGTGGCGAGCACGGGCTGGGTGTCGCCCTCGTTACGTTTGCGGATGAATACGCTGGGCAGATATTTCGCTGCGTCCTCGACATCGACCGCGTTGACCGTGGCCTGCACCTGTTTCGCCGAGATGCTGGCCACGGTGGCGGGGAAAACCGGGCTGCCTGCATGCTTCGAGGCTGCCGTCACTTTCATCCCCGGCAAGGTGGTGGTTTTGCTTTTGGCGGTGGTCTGAGCCAAAGGCTCGGCGTTGCTCTGCGCCACGGCGGTGGGCGGTGCAAGCAGGCCGAGCGGCAGCGCGATCAGCGCGCTGCACGGAGAAAAAAAACGCATGGGGAATGTCCGTTCAATGACTCACGGCGATGACGAAAGCCATCGAGTCAGGCAGGCAACTCCCGACAAGCGCTAACGGCACGCACACGCTATTAAGCGCGCCTGCATCGACAGTGCATCGGGGTTGCGATAGGAACCGACGCGTACGCCGTGGCGACGCGTGGTCGGCGGTTTCAACCGTGGCGCAGCAACGGTGGCCCGCGTGGACTGGCGCTGAGAACCGGCGTAACCGGGCCGATGGACGATACCCATGCGCGCGGCATCGCGATGGCGGGCAATACTGCGGCCAGAAAAACAATGCTGCCGCCGGATACCAGCGGGCTGTGCATGAGCAGGGTGCAGTAGCCGCAATGATCCATCGGATCGGCGGGATCGAGGGGCAGCTCGGGATGCTGATCACCCGCGCCGTGAACGCCACAGCCGGCCATGGCGGGCGACATGCCCATGCCCGGCAGTGTGCGGGACACTACCGGCGCCACGATCGTCAGCCACATGGCGGCCATCGCCAACCATGCCACCAACCGCTGGTGCTTCATCTTGAGCAGCATGCTCTCCCCACCCGCCAAACCGTCGCGGGCAACGCAGGAATAGTGGCACAGCCCATGGGAAAATGGCGCAGCGCCTTGTGCGGCATAGCGCCACGCGAAAGGGAAGTTCGCGGCGGCAACGCCCGCACGCCATGGTACGGGGGCAGCTTTGCAGCGGCCGATGACGACTTGACGACAATCGCCGGCTCATCCCGCCGTCCAGCAGTGCTTTGACACACTTTGCTAACGGGGCAAGCGCCTGCACACCGTCGAGACAGGATCTGCCGCACCCTTTGCCCACTGCATTGCGAGAACGCCACATGCCACTTACTCCCAGGATCACGGAATTTGATGCCCGGCCGCTGCGCGATCGCGTGGTGCTGATTACCGGCGGCGCGCAGGGCATCGGCCGCGGCATCGCCCAGGCCGTGCTCGGTGCCGGCGGCTCGGTGATGATCGGCGACCTCGACACCGAAGCCGGCCGTGCCTGCCTCGACGAATGGAACGTGGGAGATCGCGCGGCATTCAGACGTCTGGACGTCTCCCGCGAAAGCAGCGTCAAAGGCTGGGTCGATGCTGCAGGCAGCAAATTCGGCCGTATCGACGGCCTGGTAAATAACGCTGGCATTGCCGATCCGGATATCGGCAGCCTGGCCGAGCTGACGCTGGCGCAATGGAACCAATACCTGGCAACCAACCTCACCGGCGCCTTTCTCTGCAGCAAGCATGCCTTGCATGCGCTGGCCGAAAACCACGGCGCGATCATTCATATTGCGTCCACCCGTGCGCTGCAATCGGAACCACACACCGAAGCCTATGCCGCGACCAAGGGCGGACTAGTGGCGTTGACCCATGCCATGGCGGTGAGCGCCGGGCCTGCGGTTCGGGTGAACGCGATTCTCCCCGGCTGGATCGTCACCGACGACTGGCGCAAACCGGCCGCACGGCGTACGCCGAAACTGAGCCGGCAGGATCATGCGCAGCACCCGGCGGGTCGGGCCGGTACGCCGCAGGACATCGGTGCACTCGCCGTCTATCTGCTGTCGGCGCAGGCCGCCTTTGTCACCGGCCAGCATTTTGTCGTCGATGGCGGCATGAGCATAAAAATGCAGTACGTCTGAGGAGAATCGTCATGTGGAAATACAACGGCACACAACGCCCTTCCCATGCATTGGCGCCCGGCCCCGGGGAAGAATCTGTCTGGGATTATCCGCGGCCGCCCCGGCTTCGGCCCGATCAACGTCGGGTCGTCGTGCGCGCCGGCGAGTACGTTATTGCCGATACCCACCGCGCAATTCGTGTGCTCGAAACGGCCAGTCCGCCGACGTTCTATCTGCCGCCATCGGACGTCGATCAGTCACGGTTGGTCGCCACCTCGGGGAGCTCGATATGCGAGTGGAAAGGTGCGGCCAGTTACTGGACCGTCATCCTGCCCGACGGCACCCGAATGGAAGCCGTCGGCTGGAGTTACCCCCGACCGAACCAAGCGTTTGCATCCATCGCCGGCTGGCTCTCGTTCTATCCGGGCCGCCTGCATTGCGAGGTCGATGGCGAGCGCGTGCTGCCCCAGCCCGGCGGTTTCTATGGCGGCTGGCTTACCGACGAAATTGTCGGGCCGGTCAAAGGCGAGCCCGGGAGCGGCCATTGGTAGTGCCCAGTGCGCGATTCACCGATCACGCGCCCGAGCGCTTCGCGCCAACGCGCGAGGCTGCCTTACTTCGCGTTGCCGCGATACGCCCGGACGACTACGCGCTAAGCCGCAACGCGCTCGACGGTGCCGTGACCCGCCTGTCGCCTTATCTGACCCACGGGTTCCTCAGCCTCCCTCACGTGCACGCCATGCTGTCGGCAAGGCATGCATTGGGACGGCAGCACAAGCTGATATACGAGTTTGGCTGGCGCGAATACTGGCATCACGTATGGTCTCATCGCGGCGACGGGATTTTTGATTCGCTGCACGACGGCTTGTTGCCTGACGACGCCTATAGCAAAGAGCTGCCCGCCGACATCCGCGAAGGGCGCACCGGTTTGCCGGTAGTTGATCGTGCCATGCGCGAGCTTTACGCCTCGGGCTATTTGCACAACCACGTGCGCATGTGGCTCGCCAGCTACGTGGTGCACCTGCGCAAGGTGCACTGGCGCGCGGGAGCCGACTGGCTTTACGCACATTTGCTCGATGGCGATCTGGTCAGCAACCACCTCAGCTGGCAGTGGATCGCCGCAACCGCCAGCCAGAAACCCTATCTGTTCAATGCCGACAACGTGGCCCGGTTTGCGCCCGCTGCGTGGCATAGCGCCGGTACGGTTATCGACACGACTTATGAAGCGCTGGATGCCATCGCACGTCGCCGTGCAACCGTGACCATCGAAGCCGTTGTCGATGGCATAAGCGAACCCGAGCTGATGGCGACGCCACCGGCCACACTGGATTTTTCCGCAGCAGACGCGCTTGCCGTCAAAGGGCGTGACGTGTGGCTGGTGCATCCGTGGTCTCTTGATGCACCGCCCGCCGATCTGCCGGCAGGGACGCTTGTTGTCGCCATCGCCATTGCCGACTGGCACGCCACTCGGCAATGGTCACAAGCGCGCTGGGAATTCGTCGGCGCGCGCCAGCGGGAGCTGGCCAGCCTCCGTTGGTATGGCGATTTGAAAACGCTGCGTGCTGCACTCGCTCAGGCCCGCTCGGTGTATGCCATCGACGATGCGCACTACGCGCATGCGCTGCGCCAGCTCACTGCGGACATAACACTCAGGCCGGTAGCCAGGCTGTTCGCGCCGGTCGAACCTCTGTGCGAAAGCTTTACGCAATGGTGGCATCGCACGCGGCTGGCCTGATTCCTGCCGGCCGGCCAGACGCCTGCGCTTCGCCATTTTACGCGGCATGAACGGCCGCCCTGCGTACCATGCCCGCCTGCACTTCCATCGCCCTAGCCCGCCAAGACCCACCTCTCTGGAGATTCCATGAACGAAAAAGACGCATCCGTCGACGTACTTTTCCAGCCCATCCGGGTCGGCAGCATCGAAGCACCCAATCGCATCGTCATGTCGCCACTGACGCGCAACCGCGCCAGCAAGGGCAATGTGCCCACCGAAATGAACGCTACGTATTACGCACAGCGTGCCAGCGCCGGCTTCATCATTGCCGAGGCCACGCAAATCTGTCCGGAAGGTCAGGGTTACATCTCCACCCCGGGCATCCACTCGCCCGAACAGATTGCCGGCTGGAAGCTGGTGACCAAGGCGGTGCACGACAAAGGCGGACGCATCGTGCTGCAGCTGTGGCATGTTGGCCGCATCTCGCACACGTCGCTCCAGCCCAACGGGCAGGCGCCGGTGGCACCGTCTGCCATCCAGGCCGACGCAAAGACCTTTGTCGCCGACGGCTTTGTCGATGTCTCCAAACCTCGTGCGCTGGAACTCAGCGAAATGCCGCCGCTCATCGAAACCTATCGAAAGGCCGCGGCCAATGCGATTGAAGCGGGCTTCGACGGCGTCGAAGTCCATGCCGCCAACGGCTACCTGATAGATCAGTTTCTGCGCGACAAGAGCAACCAGCGCACCGATGCCTACGGCGGCAGCATCGAGAACCGCACGCGCCTGCTTTTTGAAGTGTGCGAAGCGGTAGCCAAGGAGGTCGGCGCCGGGCGCACCGGCGTAAGGCTCTCACCGCTGACCGCCTTTGGCGATGTGGCCGACAGCGATCCGCAGGCGCTGTTCAACCGCGCGGTCGAGCGGCTGGCGCCGTTGAATCTGGCCTACATTCACATCATCCACGGCCAGACTGGTGGCGACCGCGAACCGGAGCCGTTTGATTACGCCGCCATGCGCAAGCCGTACAAGGGCGTGTGGATCGAAAACAACGGCTATGACCGGACCATGGCGATCGATGCCGTCGCCACTGGCAAGGCCGACATGATCGCTTTCGGCGTCAAGTTCCTCGCCAACCCTGATCTGCCGCGCCGCCTGCGCGAGGATGCGCCGCTGAACAAACCCGATCAGAAAACGTTCTACGCCGGCGACGAGCACGGATACACCGACTATCCCGCGCTGGATTGACCAACGCCGCTTGAACTCCATGCTTTTTGAATAGCGTCGAGGTCACACAGCCGGGTCCGCAACGAGCCGGCTGTGTCGCGTTGAATCGCTACCGCGGATAAGCGCCAGCCGACATAATCCATGGAACTTCGCATACGCCGGAAGGTATCGATCAACGCCGTGCCGATGAATACCGCTTCTCTTGATACCGTGGCCATCAATCAGCGCATGGACCATTTCAATGGACATGACGAAGTGTGGCTGTTTGGCTACGGCTCGCTGATCTACAAGGCCGACTTTGCCTATATCGAGCGGCGACCTGCATCCATCCGTCACTGGGTTCGCCGTTTCTGGCAGGGTTCACACGACCACCGCGGCACGCCCGAAGCGCCAGGGCGCGTGGTCACGCTGGTACCGCAGGCGGACGCCGTCTGCGTGGGAATGGCCTATCTGATCACGCCTGACACGTTTGGCCATCTGGACGTCCGCGAAAAGAACGGCTATCTGCGCTTCGTCACGGAACTCAGTCTGGATGACGGGCGCAGGATCGATGGGCTGGTCTATATAGCCACCGAAGAAAACGCCGCCTTTCTGGGTGATGCGCCGGCGCATGACATTGCGCGGCACATTGCCGGCTCGCATGGCCCGAGCGGATCCAACGCCGACTATCTGCTTCAGCTGGCCGAAGCGCTGCGTGATCTGGGCGCCGATGATCCGCATGTGTTTGCGATAGAGAGCGAGCTGAGCAACCTTGCCCGTGCCGATAACCGCTGAGCCTCAGCGCGGCAACGAACGAATCGCCGGCACAGACCGCACCGCAGATACCTGCGCCGGACATGATCACGCCTCCCCTACGCCACCGTGACATCCATGCTGTTCGACTGCTTCCACCGCACGCCCCGCGTGCAGCACCTGGAGCAGGCGTCATGAAAACCCGCTGCGTATTCAGCACTCCCGATCTGGCGGCCGCGCATTCGGCGATGGATGCCGCCCGCGATGCCGGTATCGACGACAAGGATATTTCCCTGATCGCTCGTGAAGATATCGAGCTGGATCAAATTGCCGACCATCGCCTGGTCGATCACAACGACTCGAATCCTGGCGCCGTGCGCGGCATTGGCCTCGGCGGCGGTACCGGACTGTTGCTGGGCCTGATCGCGGTGGCCGTGCCACCGCTTGGCCTGACCGTCGCCGGCGTTGGCGCGATGGCCGTCGCCGGCGCGGCCATGGGCGCCTGGACGGGCGCCCTAGTCGGCTTCAACGTGCCCGACGCCGTGAGCCGCGCGTTCGAGGAGCAGATCGAGGCCGGCCGTATTCTGGTGGTTGTCGATGCCGAAGCGGATCATCTGCAGCGCGTGCGCACGTCGCTCGAAAACGTCGGCGCGGTGTCACTGCCGTTCGAACAGCCGACCACGATGAGCTGACACCGCAGGTGTGCGGCGTCGCAGCCATGCCCTCGAACCATCAAATCCACAAGAGCGCGAGCGGCACCAGCACGCCGGCAAGCAGGATGCTGCTGACCAGCCTCGGTCGGCGGCTGTAGCGGTAGGACATGTAAATGCCGGTCAGCGTCGACAGCACCAGGCTCACCGCAACGAGCGCGAAAAACAGTTTCATCGGCAGCAGATTCTTCTTCGGATGAGCACCCTCGTGATCCTGCCCGCCGGACTTGCTGCCTGCGTCGACGTCCGGCAAAGCTTTGGCTTCCGACGGATTAGCCATACCGGCGGGGGCCGGCGCGACGCTGTCCGCTGGCCGTGGTCGTTTGGGTGGCGCAACGATTGTCTGCTTTTTATGCAGCAAGGCCAGCGTCGCCAGCAGCGCCGGCGGCTGATAGGTACTGCCACGCGTCGTCTCGTGCAGGCTAAAGGTTTGCAGTCCCCCGGTAATCGCAAAAAATAGCAGAGCGGGCGCGGTAAACACACCAAGATAGAGGTGGATGGAGCGGCAAAATTTGAGAAAACGATGGCTGGTCGACATAAAACCTTGGGTCAATCGTTGAGTTGTGTACTAGCGGATTCGTAACGATGCCAGTTATCAAAAAATTTCGCACCCTCGGAAAAGTGGCCGCAGTGATCGAACCTTGGCGGCACGCAAGACAGCCGTGGCCGATTCACGGCACGCCACACAAAAAAGCGGTAGATTCTGTTTTCTGCTGGCAACAAGGCGATGTGCGGCAGCCGACCGATCGGGGAACGTCATGGCGTTGCAACGATGTGCATTTTTAGCGCTGATTCTTGCCGGATTCTTTGGCGCGGCCAGTGCGCAGACGATCGACTGTGCCGACAAGGCGCTGAACAACTCCGACGCCGCGGTTTGCGCATCTTCACCGCTGCACGCGCTCGACGTCAGCATTGAAAAAAAATATCAGCACCTCGCGCATGATCCGGCAGCGCAGCAAAGTCAGCGCGAGTGGGCCAGCCGGCGTGACCGATGCAATGCCAGCGTGGCCTGTCTCGATGCTGTCTATAGCGAACGCAGCGCGCATCTGGACAACTTGCTCGCAGCTGACAAGCTGACGGCAGCCCGCTCCCCGTTAAAAGCAGTGCCCACCCATCTGTTTCTGCGTCACGCCCCCGCCCAGCTGCTGTTGCCGCCGGCACCAGGAGTTTCCGCCGACGCCACTGATCACCTCAATCGCGCCGCCGGCCCGGTGGTACCCGTTCGGGATACCACGCACTGGAATCCGATATGGTTCGTCAGCGTCGTGATGATGGTCGCGCTCCTGCTATGGCAGATACTCACCAACGTGTGCGGCAAGTGCCCCAGCTGCCATCACTGGTTTGCTCGAACCGAAGTGGACCAGCGGCATTTCACCGTGGATCAGGCGGAGCTGCCCCGCCGCCGAGGCTGGCGTCCACGTCTACGCGGCGCCAGCAGCAGCATGTCTTCGCAGCCTGTCCATCGCCCCGTCGCGCTGGTACGCCACTACAACCAGTGCCGCATGTGCCTGCACGAGTGGGAAACCACGTCGCCGCAGACGAAGTAGCGCGGACACGCCGGCTCCGCTTGCGGCGACGACTCCGTTCAATACAACGGTGTACCGGCTTTGTAGGCCGAGACAAACGACTGCCAGTCAAGATTGACCTGGTCGGCGTAGCTGAAAGCAAAACTGGAAATCTCGGTCTGCAGACCGCTGCTGTTGGCCACGTTGCTGATCTGCGTATCGATATCGTAGGGAACAATGGCTGCGTTGTAATCCTGATCAGCCAGTGCATGTGCACTGGCCAGTGCCTGGCCCACGTAGGTCATGGCCGTGTTGAACTTCGATGCGCTACCGAGCTGGGTGTAATCGAAATCTTCCTCATACGGTGATTTTTCATGTACGTAATACGGCGAGCCGTTGATGGTCGTATAGCCGACCAACACGTCGGTGTTGAGCAGCTGCGCCTTGTTGGTCAGCGCCACGCGTTCACCGTCGTTGGAACCGTAAGCTGACGTCGGCAGCTGCCCCGGCGCCGCCAGCGCCACGTCGCTCGACGCCTCCTGCTTCAACTCGAGAATTACGTCGTCCGATGTCGAGGTCGACGGACCTTCGACAAGCACATAGAAACGCAACCGGCCAAGACTTCCGGTCCATGAACCGAGCTTCTGATGGATGTCCTTGATAGCGTAATAACTGGCGGCGTAGCGCTTGGACGATGAGATTGTCTGGATATAGTTGTCCACGGCATTGCTGATCGCGCTGTAGGTCGCACTGTTCACCGCGACAAGATTTGAGGCATTCTGAAACGTACGCACGCCGTTCTTGCTGCTGGTGTATTTGGACAAAAGATCCGAGCGCGAACCGTCGTCGGCATCCGCGATGGTGTCCTTGACCACGCTGCTGGTGTTACCCGTCGTCAGCTGGAACGATGCCTCGCCCTTGCCTTTGGCAAACGTATTGATCTGCGTGACATACGCGGCAACAAAGGTCTTGATACCCGTGGTGATCTGGCTGTCGGACAGGCCATTCTCCCGACCCGCCAGTACCATGCTTACCGCAGCCCGGCGCAGATCCCAGACGTACTGGCCAAGATAGCCTTCGTCGAAATCATCGGTCGAAAACGCCGCCGTGCCGCTGCTGTCGCGTTGCCCCCCGAAGTTGCTCAGATGAGCGTCGCCACCGATCCAGGTGTAGCCCGTGGCACTGGAGGTAAAGCTCGACGCCGGCAATGTCGCGGTGTCGCGATAGAAAATATCGGCCGTGCCGCGATAGAAGTAAAACGCGCTGGTACTCATCAGCTGCATCTTCGTCGCCAGATCGCCGCTGTCGGTGGCCGCGTATGGATGGTTGTAGTTGTAGATATCGCTGACCACAAAGCTGGACCGTGAGGTGGCGCCCTGCGCGCCCGAACAAAGGAGCATGCCGAAGGCGAGCACACCGGCCAGAAACTTCAGCTTGCTTGTCATGCGCGACCACCCCTTCCGATTAAAGCGGCGATTGCAGCAGGTGTTGATGACACTTCGGCGACGGTATGGAACCATCGGGGTCAGGTACCGGCCTGGATCGCGGAGCGCAACACCATGACCGACGAGCTTTTGAGCGACGAGGAAATCATCGACGCGTGGCGTGCCAATGCGTTGCCCTGGACCACGGCCGTGCGCGACGGTGACATCGAAAGTCGCCGATTGGTCACCGATGACGCCATTATCGATGCCGTGCTTTCCCGATCACCCGGGACAGTGCTCGACATCGGCTGTGGCGAAGGCTGGCTGGCGCGCGCGCTTTCAGCTCGCGACATTCGCGTGGTCGGCATTGATGTGGTGCCTGCGCTGATCGAACAGGCGCACCATGCGGGAGGGGGCGACTTCCGTGTGATGTCTTACGAAGCGGTGGCCGCCGGCAAACTTGATCTCACGGCTGATGTCGTGGTCTGCAATTTTTCGCTGATCGGCAAGGCGTCCGTCGACGGCATCATGGGCGCGGCGAGCTCGCTATTGAATCCCGGCGGTGCGCTCATTGTGCAGACGCTGCATCCCCTGCTCGCCTGCGGCGATGCGCCGTATGCCGACGGCTGGCGCGCCGGCTCGTGGTCCGGCTTCAGCAGTGATTTCGGCAAACCCGCGCCGTGGTATTTCCGCACGCTGGAAAGCTGGCAAGCGCTTTTTGCCTTGAACGGGCTGCGTCTGCAGGAGACGCGCGAACCGGTGCACCCCAAAACCGGCAAGCCTGCATCCGTTCTGTTTATTGCGACGATCGACTAGCCCGTCCATGGCCAGGGCGCCGCGTTTTGTCCAAATCATCGCAGCAGCTCGACCGTTTGTGTGCCGTCCTGATCATCCATCGCGAACGAAGACCTCATGCCCAAGCTCGAACTCAACGCCGTTGCGAAGATAGAAGGCTCCGACTATCCGGCTCCCTTTGCAGAGCCCATGGCCGGGCGGATCCGGCAGGCGCTGGGCGCGGCCGGTGGGCTTGTCGATTTCGGCGTCAACCTGACGCAATTGCCACCGGGCGCGTGGTCGAGTCAACGGCACTGGCATCCGGAAGAAGACGAATTCATCTACGTGCTTTCTGGCGAATTGACCTTGATCACCGACGCCGGCGAGCAGCTGCTGCGCGCCGGCGACTGCGCTGCCTTTCCCAAAAACGTGGCGAACGGTCATCACATGATCAATCGCGGCAGCGTCGTGGCGACCTGCCTGGACATCGGCAGCCGATCGGCCCGCGGCCTGTGCACCTATTCCGACATCGACATGCAAGCTGATGGTGACGACTATCTGCACAAGGACGGTTCGCGCTATCCGCGCTGACGGTTGCTTGAGTCGTCCGGCATATCGCATCTTGATTTAGATACACTTACGATATATCTTAGTAACACTCTAGCGAAATGACGGAACAGCTCATGCGCATGCGCCACATGATTTTCAATGCTTTCCATTCGCGCCATCACTCGCGCGACGCCATCCATCACGCTTTCGGTTTCGAACGGCCGCATGACGGCAGCGAACGACACGAGCACCACGCCAGCCGCGGTGGTTTCGGCGGTCGCGGTGGCAGCGAGTTTTTTGCCGATTTCGGCGAGGCCCGCGGCGGTGGCCGACGCGGCGGCAGCCGCATGTTCGGTCACGGCGATCTCAAGCTGCTGCTGCTGGCGCTTATCGAACAGCAGGCGCGCCACGGCTATGAACTGATCCGCATCATCGAAGACATGTTCCACGGCCAGTATTCACCCAGCCCGGGCGCGATCTATCCCACCCTGACCATGCTGGAAGAACTCGGCTACGCCGAAGTAACCAACGAACAGGGCGGCCGCAAGCTGTACGCCATTACCGACGCCGGCCGCGCGTATCTCGACGAGAACCGTGAGGCGGTCGATGCGGTGACCAAGCGCACCGAACACAGCGCACGCATGGCCGCGAAGATGGCTGCACCCATGGCCGTGCGCAAGGCGATGCACGCGCTGAAGCATGCCTTGCTGATGCGCGGCAGCGACTGGAACAAGGCCGAAGCCGAACGCATCGCCGAGATACTGGACCGCGCCGCCAGCGATATTGCCGCCGGCAGGTCGCGCGACTGACGATCTACCGTCGCGGCATACTCAACCGCAGCTCGCGACTTCACTGCTTCGCGGCGCACATTCAACCTGCGCTTCGAGCCATCACACAAACTCGCCATTGCCAACGCCGACCATCCGCCACGCCGCCGATGTTGTCGCGCCACTAGCCGGCCTCTTCCTGTTCCCTGGAGATACTGCCGATGACAATCCATACCCATCAAACGTTGCGCCACCCCATCAAGTTTCGCGCCCTGCAGGTGCTTCGTGTCGAGCGACTGACGCCGCACATGCAGCGCATTGTTCTTGGCGGCGCTGAGCTCACGGGCTTTATCAGCGCCGCGCCCGACGACCACGTCAAACTGTTTTTCCCCAACAGCATCGGCGAGATCGTTACGCCGGTCATGGGCGACAACGGACCGGAATATCCGCCGGGCCGCGAGTACTCGCCGATGCGCGATTACACGCCTCGTCATTACGATGCATCACGCAACGAACTGACGATCGACTTCGTGCTGCACGGCGACGGCCCCGCAGCTACCTGGGCCGCGCAAGCCAAACCGGGCCAGCTGCTTGGCGCGGGTGGACCGCGCGGTTCGGTGGTAATCGCCAACGACTTCGACCGCTACGTGCTGGTCGGCGATGAAACCGCGCTGCCGGCGATCGGTCGATGGCTGACGGAAATGCCCGACCACGTGCACGCCGATGTGCTGATTGAGGTACCCGATCACCTCGATCGCCAACCGCTGCCCGCGCCCCCGCACGTCGCGATCACCTGGCTGGAAAGAGCGAACGCCTCGGCGGCGGACAGCCAGCAACTGGAACAGGCGCTGCAACGATTATCGGTGCCCGCGGGCGATACGTTTTACTGGATCGCCACCGAGTCGCGACGCGCACGAGCCATGCGGATCTGGCTGAGCGAGCAACGCCAGGTGCCGAAGGACTGGATGAAGGCCAAGGGCTACTGGAAAGCCGTTCCGGACGACAGCGAAGACGATCGCTGATCCTGCGGACCATATCGCGGGACCGGCCGGCAACCCCGGCCGTTCATGCTCACTTTGTCGATGCATCGCACCGCCGTAAGCTGCAGGCCGATGCAGCCTACGGCTGCGACAGCACGGGCGCGAAGCATGGATCTGAAAAGCGGATATCCGTTCTGGGCGATCAAGAACGGCCTGATGCACGCATTTCCGCCGTTGAAAAACGATATGCGCTGCGATATCGCGATCATCGGTGGCGGCATCAGCGGCGCACTGATCGCCAACGAGCTGGCCGCGCACGGCCATGAGGTTGTGCTGGTGGAAGAACGCGATGTCGGCTGGGGCAGTTCGTCGGCCAGCACGGCGCTGCTGCAGTACGAAATCGATACACCGATGACCGATCTGGCCAAACGCTATGGCGAGGACGATGCGGCCTTGGCCTATCGGGGCTGTGCCGAAGCCATCCATCAGCTGCAGGCGCTGGCCGGTGATATTCGCGACGTCGATTTTGGCCGCATGCGCAGCCTTTACTACGCCAGCCGACGTCACCACGTGCCGGCCATGCGAGACGAAATGGCGCTGCGGCGGCGCCATGGTTTCGAGGTGGCATGGCTGGAGGCTGACATGCTGATGGCCGAATATGGCATCCGCGCACCCGGTGCGATTCTGAGCGAACTCGCCGCGCGCATCGATCCCTACCGGACGGCTTATCGCCTGCTCACTCGACTGGAAAAGCGCGGCGTCGGTGTATTCGACCGCACCCGCATCGAACACATGCAGACCACCGCACGCGGCGTGACGCTGCGAAGCTCACAGGGCGCGACCCTGCGCGCCGGCCATGTGGTGTTCGCCGCCGGTTACGCAAATCAGCACTGGCTGGAACAGAACGTTGCGCAAAATCGCAGCAGCTACGCGTTCATCACGGACCCGCTGGACACGGAAAGCCTCGGTGCGTTGGGCAACACGATGGTGTGGGAATCGGCGCGGCCGTATTTGTACATGCGCAGCACCGGCGACGGACGTCTGCTCGTTGGCGGCGAAGACGATACGATCGACATCCCCGCACGCCGCGATGCCCGCGTGCAGAAAAAGGCGCGACGGCTGGTGCACAAGGTCGGCAAGGCCATTCCCGGCCTTGAGCTGAAGCCGGCGTTTGCGTGGGCTGGCACCTTCGCTGAAACCGAGGACGGCCTGCCCTTTTTCGGTCCGCATGCACAGCTCGGCTCACGCGTGCAGTTCGCCATGGCATACGGCGGTAACGGCATCAGCTACAGCATGCTGGGTGCCGGCTTGATCCGCGCGCTGATCGAACGGCGCAGGCATCCGCTGGCAGCACTATTTTCATTTGATCGACTGCAACGCTAAGTAGCATGCTTTTCGCCGCACCGATGCATGCCTGAATCTCTTTCACCTTGGGCGACACTCATCCGCAACCCTGCAAGGAAACCATCATGACTGCGCTTTATCTGTGGGTGAATGCCGTGATCTACGGCGTGTTTGCAATCCTCTGCACCATCCGCGCGGACGCCACGTCCAAATCGATCGGCTTTCTTTCGCTCAACAATGGCGGCATGGCCGAGTACGTGACGGTTTACGGCGGCATGGAACTCGGCCTGGGCATCATCTTCGCGTGGCTGGCCTATCGACCGGAGCTTCACCGCACCGGCATTGTGCTGGCGCTGGCGCTGTACGCACCGCTGGTGATATTCCGCTGGATCAGCGTCGCGCGATACGCGCCGGTGCAGGCGCTGACACTTGGCACCGGCGCACTGGAAACCACCTTGCTGCTACTTGCCATTGCGCTCTGGCTGACGCAGCGCAACGCGGTTTGATGACTACGCCGGCGTGAGCCGCGGCGGCTGGCATTCCTGTACGCTCGCCGGCAAGCCATCCGGCCCGGTTACGGAGAATGAAGATGAAGCTTGCCAGCTGGATCTTTGTGGTTGCCGGCATCTACGGTATCGCCGCGCTCCTGCCAATGTATTTTCAGGAAGCGTCGGTGGCGCTGACGCAACCGCCGGCCATCACGCACGCGGAGTACTACTACGGTTTCATCGGCGTGGCGCTGGCGTGGCAGGTGCTATTTTTTCAGCTGGCGCGCGACCCGCTGCGCTTCCGGCCGATGATGATTCCCGCGACGCTTGAGAAACTCGGCTTCGGTGTGGCTGCGTTGGTGCTGTACGCGCAGCATCGTCTTTCTCCGCTGATGCTGCTGGCCGGGTGTATCGACCTGTTTTTCGCGGCCCTGTTCGCGCTGGCTTACGTACGCGCACGCGAAGTTTCATGAGCCAGCCTTCAAGTCGTTCGATGAGATATCACCGCCGGCGCTGAAATTTCGCACGTGTCGACACGCGCCGGCGCTCACCTGCCGCAGACGCCTCGCCGCAGAGCATGGAGCCCATCCTTCCGAGCGACGTTGATGAACATGCGGATAACCTTGAACCGTTTGCGCTCGTGCCTGCTGCTTGTTCCGCTGGCGCTGCTGGCTGCCTGTTATCCCGTCGGCAAAGCATCCGTGCCGATTCCCACCGCCTTTGTGCCTGCGCCACAACCGGCGAAGCGACTGGTGGTGTTTCTGCCCGGTCGCGGCGACGATCTCGACGGCCTGAAAAAAAGCGGCATCGCGCAAATCATTCAGCGCGAGTGGCCGGATGCCGATGTGGAGCTGGCCGCGCTCACAATGGCCTATTACATCGAGGGCCACCCAACGCAGCGACTGCACGATGAAATCATGCAACCCGCTCGCCAGCGCGGTTATAGGGAAATCTGGCTGGCTGGCACTTCGCTCGGTGGCATGGGCGCCTTGAGCTATGACCGCGACTATCCCGGAGAAATCTACGGCATGCTGCTGATGGCGCCCTATCTCGGTGACAGCGTCGTGCCGACGGAGATCTTCAAGGCCGGCGGGCTCGCACAGTGGAACCCGGGCCCATTAGAACCGGTGACCTCACAGACCTGGCAACGCGAGCTGTGGCGTTATCTCAAGGGCTGGTCGAGTGACCCCGGCAAAACCCGTCACGTGTGGCTGGCCTATGGTGATCGCGACAGCCTGCGCAGCGACATCGAGCTGATGTCACCGGCGCTGCGTTCGAACCACGTTTACGTGCTGCCCGGTGGACACAGCTGGAAAGTGTGGAAGGTCGCCGCGCCCGAATTGCTGCAGGCAGCATCGCGCGATGCGAGCATGCCGCCTGCACACGCGTTGACGCCTTAGCGGCAAAAGCGGCCCATCACTCACTGCTCCCAGGCACGGGACAACTCCCACGAGCGACGTTCCTTTTTACTGTGGCTTCAACGCCGAATGTGACGCCGGCTTGAAATCGGGATCGCCGAAATTCCACAGCAGAAAACTGTAGATATCGGTCCAGTCGGAATTGACTTGCGCTGTCGTGTCGGCGAAGTGCCCGGCATCGTAGTTGACCCGCAGCAGTACCGGTTTACCGCTGCCGGTTGCCGCCTGCAGAGCAGCCGCCATCTTGGCGCCCTGCCAAGGGTCGACGCGCGGATCATGCGCGCCCGCGGTAACCAGCACGGCGGGATATTTGGTTCCCGGAACGATGTGGTAATACGCGCCCATCGCATACAGGCCGTCAAAACCCTCCTTGGTTTTCACCGAGCCAAACTCAGGGATATTGCCCGGCCCGTTGGCACCCGTTTCGGTACGCAGCGTGTCAGACAACGGCACGCCATCGACGGCCGCGGCCACCAGACCAGGTTCAGCGGTAATGGTTCGCCCGATCAGAATGCCGCCGGCGCTTTGGCTCCAGATGCCGAGGTTGGCGCTGCTGGCATAGTGGTGGTCGATCAGATAGTGGCCGCAAGCGATGAAGTCTTCCCAGGTGTTGTGCTTGGTCAGTTTGTAGCCGGCCAGATGCCAGGCTTCACCACGCTCACCGCCGCCTCGTACATGCGCAAACGCGACGATGCCGCCACGTGCCAGCCAGACCGAACCCTGTCGCCCGAAGCTGGGTGTCCAGGCGTCGCCGTAGGCGCCATAGCCCATCATGAGCGTTGGCGCGCTGCCGTCGAGCTTGGTCCCTTTGAGGTAGACGATGGATAGCGGAATCAGGGTGCCGTCTTTGGCCTTGACCTGAACTTCCTCGGCGACACGATTGGTCTGGTCGACATCATTTTTCGCGATAAGACCGGTGGCGGTAAGCGATGCCTTCCCCGGATCGTAGCGGTAGAAATCGCCGGGATCGACCCACGAATCGAGCCGCAATACGACACCTGCCACACTCTCATCGCTACTGATCTTGTCCACCTGTTGGCCCGCAGGCAAAGCCACGGTGCTGACCTTTGGATGCGCGCCGTAGGGCACGCGCAGTGCGGCGCCATAGCCGTTCTTGACCACCCTAAGGTATAACGCATCGGCCGCGGGATAGAGTACGCCGGTACCCAGCTCGGTACCACTGGTCAGCACGGCATCACTGGGCGGCACGACCACTTCGGCATGCGCCAGATCCGGATGCGCCGCGTCCAGGCGCAGCAGCTTGCCATTGGGCGCATCGGCAAAACTCACCAGGTAAAGGTCGTTGCCGTGCACGTCATAGTCCGTCACTTTGTCGGCACCGGTGACGATCTTGCGCCAACCGGCATGCGTCGACAGCGCGCTCTTCGGGCCGATGTAAAGCGTCACATTCGGGTCCACGCCCGGCGCCACAACCGCCAGCGCATACGGCGCATTGAGCGCGGGATAGGCCACCGGCCATTGGTATTCGGGCACGTCGATCTGCTTCGACACGCCATGCGCCAGCACAACCGGATCGTTGGCCCCATCGGTGCCCAAGGTGTGAATACGCGTGCGCACGTATTTGAACTTTTCCAGCGGCGAACTGTTCGGCGGCAGCGTCTGCAGGGCGATGTAATAGAACTGCTTGCCGTCGGACGAAAAGACCACACCGCCCTGGAGGTGATCGATCTGATCGCTCAACTGCCGGCCGGTGGTGGTGTCGTAAAAACGGCCGGTGCCGATTTCCGCTCCGCCCGCCGAGAGCGATACCTCGACCAGTTTGCCGTCCCTGCTCGGCACATAGTCATCCATGGCGATATGGTGCCCCGGCTTGCTAAGCGTGTTGAGGTCGAGCAGCGCTCGCTCGGAACCGCCGCTGGCGGGCCGCACGCACAGCACTTCCTGGCTCGCACCCCGCGCCCGCTTCCGATAGAACAGCAGATCGCCAGCCAGTTTCACGTCGCTGATGGAGTAAGCCTCCGCATCGAGATAACGCTGCATCTGGGCCGACATCTTTACCCGACCCGGCATGCTGTCCAGCGTGGCGCGGGTGACGTCGGCCTGACCTTTCATCCACGCGACCGTTTCGGGAGACTTCTGGTCCTCCAGCCATCGATAATTGTCGACCACCTTCTGGCCGTAATACGTGTCGGTGACCGGTCGCACCGGCGCGACCGGCGGCGTGTCCGCTGCCGAAACCGCCATCGCCGAACTCAACCCCATGCCGGCCATCCAGAGACCCGCAGAAAAACGCCGTGCGCCGTGTCGAGCCATGGTTCGTTCCCCTTGAATGCATGAGCATGCGACCTTCGGGTCGCGACAGATCGGCTCCGGTTTGCCCCCACAAACGCCTGCCGCTCCCCATTCAACGACAAACAGGCGGCAAATAACAGTGCCGGGCATGACGGGTTATATGGAGACTTTTCGCGGTAGCAGCATGTGCCGACAGGCTTCGGCTTGGAACACGCCGCGTCTAAGCTCTTGGCGGCGCCGCAAGTCCACGCGGTGTGCCCTTGCGGCAGGCATCCGAGCAGTAGATCACCTGGTCCCAGTCGCGCGCCCATTTCTTGCGCCAGGCAAACTCCCGCCGACAGACCGGACAGGTTTTGCTGGGCAGCTCGTTTTTCTTCATGCTCGAAAGGCTACGCGGGTGGATGGCATAAACGGCAAGGCGCGGCACGGGCACCGCGCCTTGCTGGATGGACGTCTAGCCGTCCGGACTATTCGGCAACCGGCGACGGATTGCGCTCGCCAAACTGGGTTTGATGCCAATACGGGTAAGCCTTGACCGGCTTGCTCGCGGCATCGAGCGTGGCGACCTGCGCCGCCGTAAGGTTCCAGCCGACCGCGCCGAGATTCTGCCGCAGCTGGGCCTCGTCGCGGGCGCCGATAACCACCGTGGCCACGGTCGGACGCTGCAGCAGCCAGTTCAGGGCGACTTGGGGCACGGTCTTGCCGGTTTCCTTCGCAATGGCTTCGAGCGCATCGACTACCGTGTAGAGATACTCATCGTCGACAGGCGGACCAGCCTCGCTGGTTTTGTGCAGGCGGCTGTTGGCCGGCAGCGGTTCGCCGCGCCGAATCTTGCCGGTAAGACGGCCCCAGCCCAGCGGACTCCACACCACCGCGCCCACGCCCTGATCCACACCCAGCGGCATGAGCTCCCACTCGTAATCGCGACCGATCAGCGAGTAATAGGCCTGATGCGCGATATAGCGCGGCAGGTTGTAGCGATCGGCGGCGGCCAGCGACTTCATCAAATGCCAGCCGGAGAAGTTGGAGCAACCGATATAGCGGATCTTGCCCGCGCGGATCAGGTCATCCAGTGCAGAAAGCGTTTCCTCCACGGGCGTCATGGCATCGAAACCGTGCAACTGGAACAAGTCGATATGATCGGTCTGCAGCCGGCGCAGCGCGGCATCCACCGCTTCGATCAGATGAAAGCGCGACGAGCCCACGTCGTTCGGACCATCACCCGAGCGGAACGTGGCCTTGGTGGAAATCAGCGCCTCGTGGCGGCGGCCTTTCAGCGCTGCACCAAGCACCTCTTCCGACGCACCACCGGAATACACGTCGGCGCTATCGAACAGGGTGACGCCGGCTTCGAGACAGATATCGACCAGCCGTTTGGCATCGTCAACCTGGGTGCTGCCCCAGGCCTGAAAAAATTCGCCCTTGCCGCCGAAGGTGCCGGTGCCGAAGCTGAGTGCGGGTACGCGAAAGCCGGAGCGGCCAAGTTGTCGGTAGTCCATGGGGGATCCTTTTGTCGGGGGAGTGGTGGAAGAAAAAGGTCACAATAAACCCAATGGGCTAGCTTAGGTGCCGGATCGTTGCGTCAGTCAACAACGGCGCTGGCGAGTTCGGGCCGCCGGCCCTTTGAGCCATCGTAAAAGCATCATCATCTACAACCATGCGATCACCACAAGTCAGAAACAAGGGTGATCCGCATGGATGAGTTTTCTTTCATGTTGCATTGCATCATTGAAGCGTAAACTGGCGCTCGCTGAATTTGAGCAGCTGCTCCTGTCATCTATCCCATGCCCAACGCATCCCAAGCCAACGTGTTATCCGAGCCCCTCGCCGCGCCCCGCCGATTCGCCGTGATGGGCCCCATTCTGAGCACGGTGGCTTTCACGTTTCTCACCTATCTGACCATCGGCTTATCGATTGCGGTGCTGCCCGGATTCGTCCACGGCACGCTCGGCTTCAGCGCGATCGTGGCCGGCCTGTCGATTAGTACGCAGTACGTGGCGACCCTGATCAGCCGCGCCCGCGCCGGCCACCTGTCCGATACGCTGGGAGCCAAACGCACGGTGACCGGCGGCCTGGTGCTGTGCGCTGCCAGCGGCTTGCTGATGCTGTTTGGCGCGCTTGCCGCAGCCGTGCCAGCATTGAGTCTTGGTCTGATTC